>Ga0326728_10020306_pt1 | contig 12699 bp, 12 predicted proteins | sample MB3enrmetagenome_FD_207602 | JGI IMG/M metagenome (GOLD analysis project Ga0326728, IMG submission 207602) | Lab enriched peat soil microbial communities from McLean, Ithaca, NY, United States - MB31MN | ecosystem: Environmental > Terrestrial > Soil > Wetlands > Peat | place: USA: New York...
ATGGAATTTCGTCTGGAATAATGCCGTAGTGATCGTTGAGCAGCTTGTAGAGAACTCTACGCACGTTTGGACTGACTAGTTCGTTTATGGCTTTGTCTATGGATTGGATGAGAATTTCGTTGAAGCGCTTTAGTTTCTCGGCCAAGGCACGAGTTGAAGCCCTATTGTTGCCTTTATTGTTTACAGTTGGATTTCGGATTTTGAACTGAGATTAGCCACTTAGTTCATCTACGAATTCTGATACCCGCTAGGTCCACTAAGGTTCTCATGACTCGTTTACAGTCACGATTTCTTCGTTCATACACTCCATCATATGTAGGTCACCGCCCATGGTATTTTTCTGGGGGTATGCTGGTGCGCACACAATCAGCCGGGTCCAAAGCACACCAGAGTAACTAACTGTAGCTGTGGTCGACAAAGGTCGTAAGCGCAAATGTTTCTTCTCCTTCATCGGTGTATTACTTTCGTTCCGTCATGAATGAGCACTATGAAAAGTAAGCCAGAGAGAACTTTTGTGGTCACATTCAGATTAAATGCGTACAGGTATTCTGTTGAAACTCCTAGTGTGTGGTATCCTGTAATCTGCGGATAGCCTATCGCAATCCACACTGTCCAACAGATAACCAGCGCAGTCAAGACCATCATCGACTTGGAAGTGAATTTCCAATATCTGATTGAACTGAACCCGAGCAAGAGCCAGATTCCTAAAGCCAGATACCATAGTGGCTCCCATCTCCAGCCTCCAGTGATATAGTAAGCGTTACTCCATACCAGCTCAAACAATGCGGTAAAGGCAAACGGAACGCTCACTGCGAACGGTACAGCTTTCCACCAGCTCATTATTCTAGAAAACCGGTACAGTGCAAATGCTAGAGAGAAAATCGCTATTCCATACGTGAATGGGAATATGATGTTCGCAGAGCCTAGGTTTACCGTTCCTGCTTCAAACATTGCGATTGGAAGTGATGGGTATAGAACAAAGTCGAAAACTATCCACACTACCCAGGCAAAGACGGGAAAGTAGTTATTCGTGCCAGTTGGAACATGGATTTTTTTGAAGGAAATCCAACGTTTCTTAGCGCCTTCAGCAGACATATCAAACGCCTCTTTGCCAACTTCCGTATCGGATTTGCCACTTGTTTTCCACTTGTCTGTTAATTGCGATCAATGTACATCGCCGTTGAGCACGGGACACACACTCACGAAAAAGAACGAACACGAATGCGCTTACCTGTTTACCTCCCTTATGGCAACGAAGCTGGACCGGTTGCATTAACGGTTAGGAAGCGATTAAGTTTCAGTTATGTAATGCAGAGCCAGCAAATGTCCTTTGATGCTGATTGGGACAAGGATGACTCGTGTGTTCACTCGGCCACTAGGTTTCTTCCACGCGACATCGATGCATGATCCTGTTTTAGAATCCATAGCTTCTTGGTACGCCGAAACGAGCGTATGTTGGCTTTCAGGTTCAACGAAAGCCTCCGTGAAGGGTTGGTTTACGTTCTGCCATTCCTTAGCTGACTTGTAACCTAGCATGGACGCGAATTTTTCGTTGCATAACTTGTGCTTGTCGTCTAGGTAAATGTAGACGCCCTGCTTGGATTCCTTGAGTATGGTAGCGAACTGTTTCTTTGCGTCCTGAATTATCGTCTTATGTTTATCCACCATGTATGTTCACTTGGACTTTTTCGCGTAATCGATCATGCCTTGAAAGTCAACTACGACAACCGGTTCGTTTCCAACAACCCACGCATCATGGCCGGCGGGGAGAAGCGAAATATCACCCGCCTCACAATCCTTCTCAGTCCCATCATCCATTACCACGTGCAGTACCCCTGAGACGTGATATTGGAAGTGTGGAGCCTCACAGCTTTTCGTTTTAGCTATAGGTTTGACGTGGGTTGACCATTTCCAACCCGGCTGGAATGTTCCCCGCCCAACAACGGCGCCACCAATCTTTACGAGATCAATTTTGCCTTTCTCGAAGTTCCTAACCTCGTCCGGAGTGTTCAGATTCTTAAGTTCCATTTTTGCCAAGACAATCGTAAGGGAATACGTATCTGAGAATTCATATGCCTTACGGCTCAAAATGACTTACCAATTTATGGTTAAGTGAAATTATGATAGATTGCGGTTGATTTCTCGCTTCAAACTCTCCGCCCAACAATAATTGGTTTGGCGGTTGCGCTCGCGATGCCTACTTGATGTATTTAGCAGGTCTATTCCATTCCTATACAACCATTTTCTAGTCGCAACTTAGGCTTTCTTTGGGGCCAAGGCCTTAAACTCGGTGTAGACCGCTAGGCAGAGTTGTTAGTGGGATTTCAGCCCCAGTTTACCGGACATTAGTTTTGTTGGATAAGTGCTCAAAATTCAATGGTTAATAATTGCTATAAATATCCTATTAATCCGTATTAATAATTGATAATAAAATAACGTGTGTAAATTAATAATTTTGCGCGAAAACCTATTAGCCTATTAATGACCGAAATTAATCTGACTTTGTAGGTATAGACTTGCAAAAAAATAGGTATCTAGTTGTTGCCGTTCTGATTACCGTAGTCCTAGCTGGAACGATAGCGGGATTATATTTGTTCAACCAACCAGTGTCCGGGGCCAGTTCGCAGGTTGCTCAGGAAACGACTGCGTCAACAGTACAGAATCCAATACAGATTGTGGCTGCTGAGAACTTCTGGGGTAGTCTTGTTTCGCAGCTTGGGGGATCACGTGTTAATGTGCTTAGTATCGTTACTGATCCGAATGCTGATCCGCATGAGTATGAGAGTAATAGTGCGGATGCTATCGCAATAGCAGGTGCAAAGTTCATAATTGTTAACGGTGCTGGGTATGATACTTGGGCTTTGTCGCTGATTGCGGCGGATAATAATCCGAATCAGACGGTTCTGAACGTGCAGGAACTTATCGGGCAATCAATCGGGGCGAATCCTCATTTCTGGTACAGCCCATATTACGTGAATGATACCGTGAAAGCCATGTACGCGGATCTTGTTTCTATTGATCCCGCCGGTGCAAGCTACTATCAACAGCAGTATGCCGCCTTGAGAGCGTCGCTTGGCGTTTATAACGAGCGGATCAGCGAGATACGGAATCAGTTCGCGGGCACGAAAGTAGCCTCCACTGAAAGCATCTTCGTGTACCTAGCAAACGCTACTGGTCTTGATCTCATATCTCCACCCGCATTCATGGAAGCTGTTGCGGAAGGAAACGATCCACCAGCACAAAGCATTGTCCAGTTTCAGCAAGAGATTACGAGCGGAAACGTAACTGTGCTAGTCTACAATGAACAAACAGTAACCCCACTCACGCAGAGCATCAAGGCTCTGGCGGCCCAGCATAACGTTCCAATTGTTGGGGTAACCGAAACCATACAACCACCTGATGTTCAGTTCCAAGTATGGATGAATGCGGAACTAATCGCCATACAAAACGCACTAAACGCAAACGCTCTCGGACAATGACGGGATGGGCCTCATACGCCTAAGCAGCAAGGAAGAAAAACCGAGAGGCAGAGACAGGTTGAGTTCGATTTGAAATCCTTCGATCTGATGCTTAATCGCATGGTTAGGCGGGGAGTAATAGTCTAGCTTAGTATCGCTTCTTCCCGCAATGTTTGCGAAGAAGATTAGGTCACTACGTTGATTGAGCCTAACGCTATTTTTGGTCGTGTTGGTTCCTAATGGTAATCGTTAGCTTGTCAGTGCCTCGCGAAATGATTAATGATATGGATGTAATCCAAAGATCGGGAGGTTTTACTGGCAGATCAGAACTTGTTCGTGCAGCATTACGATTAATGCTTGATGATACGAAAGAAAAAGACTCACTAACCGGCAATGTCGCCGCAGTTGTAACTGCGACTCACAAGCAAGATCGTGAAGAGACAATAACCAAAATTCAACATGAGTTTCAAGATATTGTAAAGACGCACGTTCACAGCGAGATCAGTCTGGGCAACTGTGTGGAATTATTTCTTCTGGAAGGACCAGGAAAAAGAGTCGCATCAATGAGCAAAGCAATTCAAAGAGGAGAGGGAATGAAGAGCGTCAAACTGATGATACTCTGACATCTTCTAATGATCTGCTTCGTGGATACATCGAATAGACATCATATCGTTGGATCTGATGCCGTTCAGGTATGATTTTGTGGTACGTTTTCTCTTGTTCTAACTTTAAGAAAGAAAGTTTTCGACTTTAGGTTGATTCTTAACTTTGCTTCGATTCTTAACAAAAATTTCTAGCTTTGCTTCAATTCTTAAGAATAATCTGGCGCAATCTAAAAATTATTATTATTGACGAGAACAAAGTTATATTCTGATCGCGTTCGCTGAGTCTTGTGGTGAGATTGCTTTGTGTAACAAATGTAACGTGTCTGGGTGTAGTTGCGGCTGCAAGGCCACTTCAGGTACATGTTCAGTCTGCGGCCACAGCCTATAAGCGGCCGCACCGAATGTGTTGACTGAAAATCCCCCTCTCCAGAATCCTCGAGTTAGACTCCAATATAGCTACGAAAGTTAAAGCAGCCTAAGTGGGGCGTAGGATTTCAGCACCGGTTTACTGACAAACCGGCCGGATTCACCTAATCTTTCAAGTGAATCCCTCCGGACCCATGAGTTCAATTATATGTACCGGTAAACTGGTGCTTCAGTTTGTTTAGGAATTCTCTGATCTGCGTTGAACTAATCTTGGCCGGATCGTAATTTATCCAGACGGTTCTGGCGAGATGATTGATTGAAACCTTCTTTATGCCTTTCAACGTTCGCAAACCACGCTCCATTATTCCAGAGGGTATCTCTCTTGAAGAGAGATACAGGATCGCTCCCGCATGACGCTTACTATCATTGTTTTGCTGCAAGATCACATACTCCTCTTCCAGCGAGAATACTCAGATTATGAAAGTTACGTAGCGGTCGGTAATTTCGTACTTGGGTTTGCATCCAGCTGTAGTGAATGCTCCGCTGAGGTAATGTGTAATGAACTGTGACCAGTTCCGACCGAGATCATGCATTAAGGTGATGTTCCAGTGTTCGCCATCCATCTTCTCCGCGTACTGGAACCAGTTCGCGCAGAAAGACAGGTTATGGATAAGCTCTATGACTCGGCTCACGGTAACGGCACCATTCATTGCACTAATTAACGCCTGTGGAGAGGACTTGCCCAAACTTTTGCCCATGTCAATCGCTCTCTCCTCGGACAGGTTTTGAATGAATTGGCAAAGATCTTGCTGAGCCAACATTAAGGCGTTGGTACGATTGAGATATCGCCCGAATTTAGCGTAGTTAACGATTATTCGGTTAGCTAGCGTGTTTAGGCTTAGTGCTTGGGAATTTGCCTCCTCACGAAGGGCCTCAAGCGCCTCCTCATCAATCCTAAACGACTTAGCTACAGTCCTGCCACGTCCTGACTTGAATTGATTCGCTAACAAATTGTCTTGAAACGGCTCCAAATGCTGACTTTTTGACATTGGTCTTCAGCGTTTGATTACGCATCGGTGAAGATAGGCAGTACGTCCACTCGAATGAGAAAAGCTGTTATTTGTAGTACAGTGTACACTATCTGAATTGGAATGGCCAGCACATACAAGACTGTCCTCAGAACCGTCCGCATACCAAAGGATCTTGATGAGCTACTTCAGAAGGATGCGAAAGCTAAGAGAACGAGCGTGAACAGCTTGATCGCAGCGATAATGACGAAATATTCTGAATGGGACAGATTCGCAGACAAATTCGGTTATGTCTCCATCCCCAAGAATTTTCTCCGAGACCTTCTTGATTCATCGAACGAGGAAGCGTTACTTGGGTTGGCGGAGAGATTCGGCGCGGAACATCCAAACGATGTCATTCATTTCTGGTTTAAGAAAGTCAGTCTAGAAACTCTGCTATCCTACATGCGCATTCACGCGGACTATTGCAACCTAGGCCCGGTTGAAATTGAAAATGATGCACGAAACTATACGATAAGTATTCAGCATGAGTTCGGAAGGAAGTGGTCGATGTTCTTGGAACGGTTTTTTGACAAGATGTGGAGAACTCAATTGAAAGTGACGCCGCACTTTGAAACAACTGACAACAATGTTACCCTAAGATTTCAACTGCCCTGATTTTTGTAATGCAATGCCGACGATTCGACTTATGGATGAGGCAATGAAGGATAGGCCCCAAAAGCTTAGTCTGATTGGAACGCCAGGCAGTATGTGATACGTCCAAAATACTGGGAATGCAGAAATGAGGAATAGCAGAGACTCGGTCAATTGGGCGTGCATGGACTGCTTAAGCGATCGTAGCAGCGTGGGGTGCAGCGCTTCAGTTCTGTTTAGTCCTTGGTTGCGAATAACGGCATAAGTCAGTGTGCCTAGTATTAGGTAGATGGAACCAATATCTATCGCGTACAGTTGAGAGGTGAAATCGGTTATTTCTGGAGGAGGATTGCTGAAGCTGAAATTACTCAGGGATGCGCCGGAGAGTAGCAGGTTGAAAAGGTAAGGTTCGATCGCAACTAAAAACAGCATTGCGATGTTAAGTTCAAGAATAAGGCCGGTTTCGACATGAAGAACTGAAACCGTTCGCTTGTAACGCGCCCATATGATAACGAGTATCAGGAAACTAAAGCCAAACGCAACCAGGTTAGATAATACTGTCCAACGATTCGTAGAGCTATTTCCGAGAAGAAATATTGACCCGATCGAAAGGGCGAGCCCAAATATCAAATCGGAAAGGGACTCGACGTTGATCTTAATTCTGGAGCTTACGCGTTCCATGTTAGACCGCTCCTGTCGTTATTTTTGATGAGTTGCGATCAGCGTCCCTTCGATGTTCCGCGTTGTGAGTAATTATCTTTGCCAATACGATGAAAAGGACCAACGTAATAGCCGTTATAATGCGTGGGTCAGGGATCCAACGTGTCAGTCCTTCGAACGATGCCCAGAAGAAGACCGCTCCTATGATCAATCCTAGCCCGGTACCTTTCATTGCTGTCGGGACTCTGGCGTTAAGCAAGTAGGCTACGATGATTGTTACCCACCACCCGATCACGAAAGTTGAGAGCGCGATGACGCCTACTACTCCAAAAGCACCGACGTGTTCAACTAGGTACAGGGATGTTGGACCATATCTCTTCCTCATGCTCAGTAAATATGGTGCTAGGCGGGCATACTTTTCAATCGAGTGGAGAATTCTAAGTCCTGCATATGTTGTGAAGGCAAGAATCGGGATCACGAGTAAGATGGAAACGTAACTCGGGATCCCTAACGTTGAACCAAGAGCAATGGCGAAACCAAACCCACCTACCAGTGCTAGGATAACGAATTGAGAAGGCCACGCACTCAGAAGACCTCCCACAATAATCCCGATCAAGAACACGATTCCAAGCGAGAGCAACGGATAGCTGTCCAGGAATCGACGCAACGAAGTAATTTCCGTTGAAAACGCCGAGTAAAAACCGTTCCTCAAATCCTTAATTCCCTTCATCTCACACGCACTTTCCATTTTACCGCTAACATGAAACGTGTCTGGTCAGCTAGGTGGAGCACCGAGAAGGCCCAGTTAAGAAACCTGCGAAACCAGTCGTCAGACTCTTAATCTATTCTCTTGCTGAAGAAGTGAACTGCAAGCGCAAACATCGCAACCATGTAGATGATGATTGCTATGAAGTCATTTTGGACAGTGGCGAAGTCAGAGCCTCTGATCATTAACGCTCGAAGTCCGTCACCAAGATAGGTAAGGGGGAGCATGTACGCCACAGGTCTCAAGATTAGAGGCATCGCTCTGATTGGATAGACTATTCCGGATAACCATACCTGAAAAGTGAGAGAAAAGATAGCGACCTCTGCTGCTTCAATCTGAGACTTGGAGATGACCGAGATAAGCACACCGAATCCAGTAGAGGCTATCGCGTACATGAATAACATAAGAAATACGAGCATTAGGTTTCCTGCTATTCGAACATCCAGGAAGACAGTTACCACGAACAGACAAGTCACAATATCGACGATTCCGACGAGAAGCACGTGATAAAGTATCTTGCCCATCAATAGTTCGGCGGGGGTGATTGGGCTTACGAGGAGTTGCTCGAATGATCCTCTCTCCCTCTCAGCTACTATGGTCGCCGCAGCGAGTGAAGTCAAAGAGGCAGCGATTGTGACACCGACTTGCCCTGGAATTACGAATCGGAGTTGATTGAGTTGTATTGAACTGGAGGCTACCCCTACGTTAGTGTTGAAAAGAAAGTCAGGTTGGACAAAGACTCCACCTTTTGATCCGATCTGTGAAACTACTGTGACTATTGCCGAGCTTGAAGTATATCCAACTACTGGATCACTGCCGTCAACATAAACTAGGACCAATGCTTTGCCGAGCAGCACCCTGTCACTGAAATCCTGAGGTATAAACACCATTGCGCTATATTTGCCGTTCCGAATCAGATCAATGCCGCTTTGAATGGGTAACCAGTTGCCGAAGTATTTAACATCAAGCTCATCCGACCTCGATAGTTGATTCGTGAGAACCAGGCCATAGTTCAAGTCACCGTGTCCTTTGTCTTCGTTGATCACAATTATTGGAACATTCTTAATGTTCCCTGTGAACGCAAAACCTACTACTAGCGTTATTATGCAAGGTAGGAGTAGGGCTGTGAGGATTAATCCTTTACTTCGGAAGAGTAGGTTAATTTCTTTCTTTATAACGAGGTATATTCGCTCCGCGTTCATCTGATTTCACTACTCAATGTCTCGTGTATCGCGACCAGTATCGATGAGTTTAACGAATACGTCGTCCAACGTGATATCTACGAGCCTAATTCTAAGTGGCCGTATCCCTGCTTTATCCAGCATTTCCGGCAGTTTCAACACTACCTCATCCGAGTCAGTTACAATGAGACGGAACTTATCTCCGGTTGGTTCAATTCGTTTCACCAATGGATAGTTCTTGAGAAACTCAGATGTCTTAGCTGAATCGGAGGGTGAAACCCAGAGGTCAACTGCCTGTCCGCCAATTACTCTCTCCTTGAGGCCCTCCGGCGTATCGACCATGAGGAGTCTGCCGCGATTCATCAGCCCGAGTCTGTCACACTGAATTGCTTCGTCCATGTAGTGTGTGTTAACGAAGATTGTGACTCCTGACTGCTTGATTTTTCTGAAGTAATTCCAAAAGACTGCTCTGAGGGCCGGGTCTACGCCTGCGGTCGGTTCATCGAGAAAGAGAAGTGGTGGTTCGTGAACTAGAGCGGTTGCGAGGCTTACTCGTTGCTTCATTCCTCCTGAAAGGTTGCCTGTGATTCGGTTCTTGTATTCCAGTAATTGCATTAGTTCGAGTTTTGCCTCAATTCGCTCTTTACGATCTTTTTTTGGGACTTGGTAAATTCCGGCGAAGAATTCCAGGTTCTCCCAGATCTTTAGGTCATCGTAGAGACTGAATTTCTGTGGCATATATCCAAGATGGGTTTTTGCTGCCTCCGCATGTTTCACCATATCGTAACCCGCTATCTGAATCGTACCATAGGTTGGCGTTAGGAGACCGCAGAGCATTCTCTCGGTTGTTGTTTTGCCTGCGCCGTTTGGTCCCAGGAAACCGAAGATCTCACCTCTCTTCACGTCGAGGTTAACATGATCGACGGCGACGAATTTTCCGAATTGGATTGTCATATCCTTCGTCAAAATCATACTATCGGGAAAAGACATTACGTCCGATACCTCCAAAGAATCCAATGATTGAAGCTGGATTCGATTTGATTCATGGCACCCTGACTCGCGACTATCTGTGCGAAGATGCCAACGGGAATCTGGGGTCTCCTGCGACTGTTCATACTGGTCAAGTGCTGTCAATTCGATGTTCAGGTTCGGGATGTCCTCGCTAACCTCTTTTCAAAGAACAGGTCATGCAGTGTGCTGCACCATAACCTCCTGTTAGGTTCTTCAGGATCAATGGGTACGCATCAATGCCGTGTTCGTAAATCTCTTTTTTGTGAGGGAAGAATCCTCCTTCGTTCTTGAGGGTGTTGTAGTCTTTCTGTGCCTGTTCGCACAGTTTGCCATAGCGAGCTGGATCGTTGCGTGCTTTTTCTATAATGTTGTTGAGTACATCTTTGACTTCTCGTTCAACTTCGACGGCTAGGATTTGGCCGTCTTTGATGGTTAGGAAGTTTGAGGCATAGGTCATCTGTTCGAGTGTAGTGATGTTTATGATATCAAACCCTTTCCGTTTCATGTAATCATGTAGGTTCGGTTCTTCTTTCTCCTTCTTGTAAACCCCTTCAGATTCACGTTTATGCACCTCAACTTTAGCATTCTTCAGCAGAAGCTCTGCGCCTACAGCGACTTTGCTTGATGCGATGTTGAAGTAAGTATCCAGGTGCATGTCAATCATTGGATCACGCTCGTTACCTGGTATGAGTGGATGATTTGGTTGATGTACGACGCCAACTTCGTCGAAGCCAACTCCGTGTTGGAGCAGCTGGTCTACTCCGGATCGGTTGGTTCTATCACCTATGCCAACAAGTGCGAAGTGTTTTAGAGGTATGAATTCTCCTCCCTCAATGGTTCCAGGTTCCGTTGTCGCGTGTACAACCTTGGTGCCGAGTATTTCCCAGAGGAACCTTGTGACGACGGGTTCGCGGCGTCGTTGCGGTTTCGCCATGCGGGACATGAAGATGCCCTTATCCGTAACCATCTGTTGGTCACGCATAAAATACAAATTCGATAACGGCTCTCTTTCCGCTATATGTAAGCGAATACTCCGGGTTCCTTTTTCGGCTTGAAGTTCAACGAGGGGATGGGCGATGAGAATGTTGAAGAAATGGTCTGAATCGAGAGCTGCGGTGTTTCTTTCCATTTCCTTAGTAGCCGAATCTACCTGACTCTTGGGACCTTCGAAGTTGAATAATTCCAGAGCCATTTTCACGAGGCGTTCTCTGATCTCTGGTCTTCGATCCGCATTATCCAGAATCGTGTCTTTCAGTCGAAGTACATCGATCTTGAACTCGTTCTTGAGGACTTCCTCTAGTCTTTCATGTTCTCTCCGTGCCCCATGTCTGCTGAACGCTCTTTCGTACAGTGACGCGTAAGGATCCAGTAGACCAAGGAACATCTCCATCCCAGGTCTGTGGATGACGACTCTCCGAAGCGGTTCCCATTCAGCGGTTGCTTTCGCTTCGAAACTCAACTAAGCCACCGTCCTAACCGACGACTTGTAAGCCCAAGCGAAAATTAAGAGACTGAATACAACAATTACGATCGTATCGTACGGGTAATGGATGAGTCCTATTGGACCTACGGGTAGGAAATTGTCGAATGTGAAAAACGGATCACCAATGTACGATATGACCGCCAGGCCGACCAAGTAAACCCAAATCCAAGCCGTCCGCTTAATTTCCCCTGCAATCGGTTTTTTGAACAAGTAGAACAGTGGTGCGCCTATAATCATCAAAATAGCCCCCACGAGCGTCCAAGGCCATGCGGCCCAGTAAACGAATATTGATGCTCCAACAAACCCTATCACTGCGATTGTTAGTGCGAACGGTATTTTTACCGGCCGATTAACCTCAGGCCTATTCTTCCTCAGTACCGGTAAGGCTAGAGCTGCAGCCGCATAAGGTACGAGGGTAGTGATTGATGCTACTAGGGCCACTGACGGGAAGTTTGGAATAAGAATCTGGGTTATCATGGTTAACGCTGACGCAAAGATTAGCGCCTTAACCGGAGTTCCATGTTTCTCATTCACCGTACCCATGGATTTGAAAAATAATCCATCGGCAGCCATAGCGAAAGGAATCCTTCCTTGAAACAGCACCCAGTCACCACCAGCCCCAGCAGTCGAAATCACGGCACCAACAATAGCGATAGCGGCTAGAATAGGCAACCCCAAAGCAGCACCTACATTAGCGAAAGGTGAAGAGAGATTACCTATCGAAACCCAATCCCCAACCTTCAATCCTAACCCAGCCCAGTTAATCATTCCAGTGAAAGCAAAAGACACGAACATGTACACTGCTGTGACTATTACGACTGTCAGAACCATAGCAAGAGGAATATTGCGTCCAGGATTCTTCACCTCTCCCGAAGGAATGACAACTGCCTCAAAACCTGTGAAAGAGAAGAAACCAAGCGACATCGCCAACCCTATCCCCGTAAAACCGAACGGAAACTGATTCGAGAAGTTTGAGAAGTTCAGATAGAGTAAACCAATTCCTGCAAAGAGTAACAGCGGGATAAGCTTACCGAACGTGGTTACTATACCGTACAACGCACCCCACTTCACTCCAAGTATATTCATCACCGTCCATACCCAAAGGAAGAAAACAGCGACAGCGATTCCGACAGGCGTCAACGTCAAGCCTACCGCTAAACCTGGAATGTAGTAGTTCAGGTAAGTGACGAAAATATCAATTATAGCCGCCGTTCCAATGAACGCATACAGGAAATATGCCCAACCCATCGTGAATCCGCCGAAATCACCAAACGCAAGCCTCGGCAACGCATACGGGCCTCCCGTAATCGGAAAGGCAGACCCAAGCTCGGTATACGGGAGCGCAAGAAATGTTACTAGGATACCGGTGAGCAACAAACCGTACAGGAATGATGGGCCGGTAACTGAAGCCATTACGGCAGGGAGAGAGAAGATGCCTGAACCAATCATGCCGCCTACGGCTACCCCGGTGAGGGCAAGCAATCCCATCTCCTTCTTTAGTTTCGCAT
>Ga0326728_10020307_pt1 | contig 12699 bp, 6 predicted proteins | sample MB3enrmetagenome_FD_207602 | JGI IMG/M metagenome (GOLD analysis project Ga0326728, IMG submission 207602) | Lab enriched peat soil microbial communities from McLean, Ithaca, NY, United States - MB31MN | ecosystem: Environmental > Terrestrial > Soil > Wetlands > Peat | place: USA: New York...
CAGGATGCCCGTGCTACGTCTCCGCGCACGGGCGGGACGCGCGTGCCACTGCTCCGTGATCTATCCCATGCTCTGTGCATTTCGGCGAAGAAGTCTGATGGATTCTTGTCAATCGTCGCGCAATTGGCGGATTTCCGTGTAAATGCCGTGCATTTCACTAGACATTTTGTCAGTGTCGCCTTTGCTTTCATACACATAGCCGGATCGATCTTCATTTTTAACATCTTTACTGTGTCAGGCTCCTTTCGGACCCGGAAAAGCAAATGGGTGAGCCGCCCTAATTGGCCCAGGCTGGTTCTTCCATACTCCTGACTCCTGACTCCTGACTCCTGACTCCTGACTCCTGACTCCTGACTCCTGACTCCTGACTCCAATTTTAGTCTATACCTTGTTTATAGAAAAGTCAAGCACAAAATGCAGTCATACTGAAAAATATATATCCATATGACAAAACGTCATGCAACCTGTCCAGACAAATTCTCTAGTCAATTTGACTAGAGAAAATGACTAGACAAAATGACTAGACATACGCTCCAGAGAGGGGACGGCGCGCCGGCCGGGCAGGCAGGGGGCGCCGCAGCGACTCCCCGCCCGCGCGGATTTATTCCCTTTCTGTGGTTATCACGCCATGGGCCACATTCTGTTGACTTGACTCCATGGCCCTCGTTATGATGCGGCCGGTATAGGGCCAAGTGCCTGCAACCCGCAGTTTCCATACACCGTTGGCTTGATCTCAACGGGTGGAGGCGCATTCAATGGCTGGCAACCCAGGCGACGAATCTTCTCGCGGACCCACACCCCCTTCCCTTGGTGACAGCACTACCCCCGGGGGTGTGGCGCAAGGGAAATGGCAGCGCCTGCGGCGTTTCTTCGTTCGCATGCTTAAATCCTTCTTGCATCGGAACCCCGCGCCGGTCGACGGACCCGCACCTCCCAAACCATCGCCTGAAAGCGCGCGGACGACGCAACCGCCATCGGTCGCTCCCGCAGTGGCGCCGCCCGGCACAAGAATCGGAAAGTACGAAATCATTGCGGAACTCGGGCGTGGAGGCATGGGAGTTGTCTACAAGGCTCGGGACCCTTTCCTCGGACGCTTGGTCACGCTCAAGACCCTCGCCCCGAAAGCGGCTTCCGACCCCGAAATTCGCAAGCGCTTTTACCGTGAGGCGCAGGCACCCGCGACTCTTCACCATCCGAACATCATAGAGATCTACGATTGGGGGGAGGCGGACGGCCGCCCCTATCTTGCGATGGAATTCTTCGAGGGCGAAGGCCTCCAACAGCTCATCAACCGGCGCGCCAGAATTCCTCTTGCCGCCAAACTGCAATTGCTGCAACAGCTATGTGAGGGCCTCAGCCACGCGCACCAACATGGGGTTGTGCATCGCGACGTGAAGCCCGCGAACATCCTGGTGACCAATGAAGGCATCGTGAAGTTAGTGGATTTCGGCATCGTCCATTTGGAAACCATCAACCTCCCCAAGACCGGCTTGTTCCTGGGGACCATCCACTATGCTTCGCCGGAACTGATCAACAATGGGCGCGTCGATATCCGGTCTGACATCTGGTCCGTGGCCTGCGTGGTGTACGAGCTTATTGCTTACAAGAAGGCTTTCGACGCGCCGGGCATCGCCGGCATCATCGCCAAAGTTCTGAGCACAGAGCCGGAACCCCTTAGCCGCTGCTGCCCGGGAGTGCCTGCCGAACTCGACGCGGTCATTAGCAAAGGCCTGAAGAAGAACGTTGACGAGCGCTACCAGTCGCTGGAGGAGATGCTGGGAGACCTTAATCCCATCGCCCGTAGCGTGCAACTGAATTTAATTAACGACCTGCTTCAGGAAGCCAAAGACCTTCAGGATAAGGGCGATTTGAACAGCGCCCAGGAAAAGGTCCGGGCAATCCTGATCCTCGACGATACCCACGAAGAAGCCAAGCGTCTGTTCAGCGAAGTTTCTTTAGAACTCGAGCGGCCGACGCAACAACCATCGGTCGCTCCGGTAGTGGCGCCGCCCGGCACAAGAATCGGAAAGTACGAAATCTTAGCGGAGCTCGGCCAGGGCAGCATGGGGGTTGTGTACAAGGCCCGGGACCCTTTCCTCGGTCGGATAGTGGCGCTTAAGACCCTCACTCCGGAACTGGCTTCCGACCCCGAAATCCTCAGGCGCTTTTACCTTGGGGCGCAGGCCCCCGCGGCTCTTGACCATCCGAACATCATGGTGATCCGTGATTTTGGGGAGGCGGACGGTCGCCCCTATGTCGCGATGGAGTTCGTCGAGGGCGAAAGCCTCCAAAGCATCATCAACCGGCGCGCCCGAATTCCTCTCGCGGCCAAGCTGAGATTGGTGCAGCAAACCTGCGAGGGCCTCGACCACGCGCACAAACACGGGTTGGTTCTTCGCAACGTGAAGCCCGCGAACATCCTGGTGACCACTGACGGCATCGTGAAGGTGGTGGGTTTCGAAATCGTCCTTTCGGAATCCGCCGAACTCCCCCTCACCAAGACCGGGATGATCCTCGGGACCATCCACCATCCCTCGCCGGAACAAATTAAACACGGGCGCGTTGATAGCCGGTGTGACATATGGTCCGTGGCCTGCGTTATGTACGAGCTTATTGCTTACCAGAAGCCTTTCGACGGATCGAATATCGCCGCCATCGTCGCCCAAGTTTTGAGCGCGGAACCGGAACCGCTTAGCCGTTGTTGCCCGGGAGTGCCTGCCGAACTCGACGCGGTCATCAGTAAAGGCTTGAAGAAGAATCCCGACGAGCGCTACCAATCGCTGGATGAAATGCTGGGAGACCTTCTTCCCATCGCCCGCAGCGTGCAACAGAATTTCATTAACGACCTGCTTCAGGAAGCCAAAGACCTTCGGGATAAGGGTGATTTGAACGTCGCCCAGGAAAAGGTGCGGGCCGTCCTGCACATTGACAGTGCCCACGAAGAAGCGAAGCGCCTGGGCAGCGAGATTTCTTTAGAACTCGGCAGGATCCCGCCCTCGAAACCTTGAACTGGCGGGTTGACGCGCCAGCCCGCCGTGTGAGGTTCGAGCCAAAAGCGCCACCCGGGCCACCCCTGCAATCGCGCTCCCAGAATAGCCTTTTAGGTCAGGCTTGGTGAAACGGAACGGTGCTAGAATGCCAGTGCCTTCCTGGGCCTGCCCCCCAGCCTTCCATTGGCTTTGGAGGCCGCCCTCTTGGCGTGGCTGCGGGATTTGCCGCCAACTTGACCAAGCCTGGAAGCCATCCACTTTTTCGAGCCGAGGAAACCCTCCAAAAGTCCCGGGACGTAGAGGTCGGCATCGAGCTTGGGAAAGTGAACTCCGAAACCCGATGGACTGATCTCAATTTCTTCAAGCTGAGAGGGTTTGGCGTTCTCGAGTCCTTGTGCATTTCGCGGCGAGAAACTCAGAATCAGGTTTGAACTAAGATGAATCACAATGTGGCTGTTTTTGCGGTCGTAACGCGCCGAGACGGCACGGGGAATGGACGCTTGAACGTCCTTAGCCCGCTGATTCGCCAGTTCGAAATCTTCATCATGCGCCATGAATCTCCTCCCATGTCCGGCATAGCTCCTCCAAGTGCATGGTCAACACGGCCAGAATACGTGTGATTTCCCGCAGTGAGAATCCGTAGTTTTCACGGAGCTCATCCGGTCCCGCCGGACAATTCAAATTGAAAACCGCCTCACGGCCGCTTCCGATCACATGAACATGAGCCGGGCGGTGATCGTTGGGATAGATCGCCACCCGCAGCCCGTTAAATCGGAGGACTGTCGGCATTATGCTATCTTACCATAAAATCCTAAGCGGTTGGGTTTTTGGGTGGGCCGGGGATGCAAGACCGGCGCGGTGCCACCCGAATTCGATCCTTGCAGAGTCGGTCCATGTCTGGGGGCTTTTGGGGGTGCGTTGCCCGCGGCTAGTCAACCTGTGCACTGCGGGGATTCTTCCGTTTTGACTTTTGCGTTTTGACTATTGACCTGCTTTTGCCGTTCCTGGCCGCTACTGAAGCCCCGCCTGGGCCAGCATTCCGAGAAACTGTTGGCGGGTCCGCATATCAATCGATTCCGCCACCAGCTTCCCGCTGCGATCGTAAACGAACGTCTTGGGGATGCCCATCACGTGGAAAAGGGTATTCACTTTCCGGCCGGGGTCAAGCAGCACGGTGTAGGAAATCGCGTGTTCCGCGATGAAGGGTTTCACCTTGCCCACATCTTCGTCGGAGATGGCGAGGATCACCAGTCCCTGCTTTTGAAATTGCTTGTACAGCAAGTCGAGGTCGGGCATTTCCTTGCGGCAGGGTGGGCACCAGGTGGCCCAGAAATTCACCAACACCACTTTCCCTTGCAGGCTCTTGCGGCTCCACGATTTGCCCTCCAGGTCGGCCAGTGTAAAGTCCGCCTCCTGGCGCTTCTGGTCGTCCGCCTCCAGTTCCGACATGGCCTTCCCAAACTCGGGTGAGTCCACGGAGGCCTGCACGTGCTCGTAGCGCACCAGTTGCGCCAGTTCGAGGTAGGGCATGGCGGGTTCGCCCTTCTGTTCCGGCGCCGGATGCTCCGTGAGCGCCGCGGCCAGCGTGGTGGCCACCTCCTGCAAGGCATCGTGGCCGAAGTCGCCCTCGGTGGAGAGGCTCGCCAAGCCATTGGCCAGTGCCATCTTGTGGTCGCCTGCCGGCAGGGCGCGAATGTCGAGGGCCAACTGCTTTGTCTCGTGCGCCCGCGCATCATCGGGCAGGGAGCGCAGCCCATGCAGTGCCTGCACAATGGGCTTCTCCTGCTCGCTCCAGACAATCTGTGGGCGCTGGGCGAACAGCCCCGACGGCGCCATCAGCAGGATCGCCACCCACACGCCGATTGCTCCCCTGGTCCAATACCTCATCCAATAACCGATCTTGGCCGCACAGCCTTCTCGCTGTCTCATCAGTATCGAAACCTCCCGCGTGGTCTGTCCGACAGGCTCCCACCATCCGCCGAGCCAAGTCAAGCGAGCATTCTAAGTGTCCTAATTTGGGCGTACCGCCGCCATCTTGGCGGCTCCGGTGCCGGCTGGAAGCCGGCGGTACATCTGAAATCAGGACAGCACCTTCTACTACGACGGGATTTATCGATTCGGAACGCCGCCCTCTGGAGTAAGATGTGCCCGACATTTTGCGAGGTGCATAACCATGCAATCTTCCGACGGCAATAATACCAATCGAAGGCAGTTCCTGAAGTCCACCGTGTTGAGCGGTGTGGGAGTAGCGGCAGGGGGCATCGGCATTCCATCCGCGTCCGCGGATGCTGCGCAGAAACCTCTCGTTCTCGCCAAGCAGGGAAAGTCCACCTACTCCATTCTCATTGCGGAAGCAGCCCCGCCCTCCGAGCAACGCGCCGCCGCAGAGTTGCAGAATTTTCTGGAGGAGATGACGGGCGCGCGCCTTCCGATTATCACCGACGCGCAGGAGGCGAACGGTAACCTTGTGCTGGTAGGCGACAGCAAACACGTTCAAAAGCTCGCTTTGAAGATTCCGTTTGATACCCTCGGCGCGGAAGGCTTTGTGCTGCGGACGGAAGCGAATCACCTCGTCATCGCCGGAGGCAAGCCGCGCGGCACGATGTATGGGGTCTACACGTTCCTCGACAGTCTGGGCTGCCGCTGGTTCACCAGTCAGGTCAGCGTAATTCCCAAAAGGCCCACCCTGCTCGTCCAGCCATTGAATGCCTCGCACCAGCCCGCCTTTGAGTATCGCGAGCCCTTCTTCACCGAAGCCGCGGACAAAGACTGGGCGGCGCGCAATCGGGTGAACGGTTCCTTCCAGAAGCTCGATGCATCCACGGGGGGCAAGGTCAGCTACTTTCCCTTCGTCCACTCCTTTTACCACATCCTTCCCCCCAAGCAATATTTCCCGGAGCATCCCGAATACTATGCGCTGGTCGACGGCCGGCGGCGCGATGACAATGCGCAACTCTGTTTGACCAACCCGGACGTCCTGCGCTTAACGATTGCGCGTGTACTGGAGTGGATCGACCAACATCCTGAAGCCAGCATCATTTCCGTCTCGCAGAATGACAACCGGGGCTGGTGTGAGTGCGAGAATTGCCTGCGCGTCGAGCAGGAAGAAGGCGGTGCGCACTCCGGGCCGATCCTGCGCTTCGTGAATGCCGTGGCCGCGGAGGTGGGCAAAACTCATCCCGAAAAGCTGATCGATACGCTCGCTTATTCCTACTCGGAACCTCCTCCGGTGAAAGTTCATCCTCTCCCCAACGTGCGCATCCGCCTCTGCCCCATCGGGGCGTGCGAGGCTCACGCTTATGACCGATGCGTGCACGACCGATATTTCATGGACCATCTGCAAGCTTGGGCAAAGATAACGAACCAGCTCTACATCTGGCATTACGTCACGAATTTCCGCCACTACCTCATCCCCTTTCCGGACTTCGACGAACTTGCCGCCGACATTCCGCTATACAAGAAGAACGGTGTGGTGGGGATATTCCTGGAAGGCGACGCGTCCGCGGGCGGGGGCGGAGAAAACGCCGAGCTGCGCTCTTACGTGATGGCGCGCCTGCTGTGGAATCCCCATATCGATGTCAGTGAAACCGTCAACGAGTTCATGGCCGCTTATTACGGGAAGGCGGCGCGGGCCATGCGCGCCTATTTCGATTTGCAACATCGGCAGGTGAGGCTGCCACCGCAGGGGAAAGGCCACCACATGTGGATCTACACCCCCACCGGGGGGCCATACCTGTCCGGGGACTTTCTCGCCCAGGCGACGAAACTCCTGGGGGAGGCTGAATCCGCGGCCGCCGACGAGGCCACGCGCAGAAGGGTGCAGAAGGCTCGACTCTCCATCGGCTATGTCAAATTCATGCGCTCGAAAGCTTTCACCGTCCGCGATGGTACCTACGCGCCTGAGAATCTCGATCAGCTCACAGAAAAATTCCAAGCCCTCTTGAAGGACAGCCGGTCCTTCGGCATCACCGCATGGCACGAAGGGAGACCGCTGGAGGAGGACGAAAAGGAATTCGCCAAAAACATCAAACCGTATCGCGTGGCTACCTTGGAGAGTTCCACGTTGCGCGTCATCGTGGCGCCGGAACTGAGCGGTCGGATTATCAGCATCATCGACAAAGCCACCAACCTGGACGTTGTGCACCACGCGGACTCGGGCGACCGTTTGTATCCCGACCTCAGCGGGCTCGGCGTGTTCGCATATTCTGATTACGTCCGAAGCAAGGCCTACGACGCCGTGTGGGATTTGGAGGCGCAACCGAGGCCACAGGAGGTTCATCTCACCGGGGCGTGTTCCAACGGACTGAAGCTGCGGCGCACCATCCGGCTCCTCGCGAATAAAGCCGTGGTCCACACAGAAACCACGGTGGAAAACACCGGCACTTCTGCCGTCGACGCGGTGCTCAATTCGCGGTGCGACATCATCCCGAAACTCATCGACAAGTCGGCGGTGATCTTCCGCAGCCAGGCAGGAAAAAACGTGCAAAAAGCCGTGCTGCCGCCCGGGGAAGATCCTGACGGTTCGCAATGGTATGCGGATTCGGAACGGCCCGACGGCGCGTGGACCGTCACGGAGGTGGGGACGCGAATGGCGGTGGTCAACAGTTTCCCCAAGGACCAGGTGGCGCGCTGCCTGTTGAATTGGTTTGGTAAAGCCGATAGCCGCGTGACCCTGGGCCTGTGGTCGGCGCAGCGCGCACTCGCGCCGGGTGAGACTCTGAAGTTGGAGACTGATTATGAAATCTCGCGACAGCAATAATACCAATCGCAGGCAGTTCCTGAAGTCCGCGGTGTTGAGCGGTGTGGGAATGGCGGGTATCGGCATTCCATCCGCTTCCGCGGGCGCCGCGCAGAAACCCCTGGTGCTGGCCCGGCAGGGAAAGTCCACCTACTCCATTCTCATTGCGGAAGCGGCCATTCCCTCCGAGCAGCGGGCCGCCAACGAGTTGCAGAAATTCATAGAGGAGATGACTGGCGCGCGCCTTCCTATCATCACCGACGCGCAGGAGGTGAACGGCAACCTGGTGTTGGTCGGCGACAGCAATCAACTCCAGAAGCTTGGTTTGAAGATTCCGTTTGATACGCTCGGCGCCGAGGGCTTTGTGCTGCGCACGGAAGGGAATCACCTCATCATCGCCGGAGGCAAGCCCCGCGGCACGATGTATGGCGTCTACACGTTTCTGGACAGTTTGGGCTGCCGCTGGTTCACTCCCGAGGTCAGCGTCATTCCCCAAAAGCCCACCCTGGTCATCCAGCCCCTGAACACGTCACAGAAGCCCACGTTCGAGTATCGCGAGCCCTTCTTTGCCGAAGCCCTCGACAAAGACTGGGCGGCGCGCAACCGGGTGAACGGATCTTTCCTGCACCTGGATGAATCCACCGGGGGCAAGGTCAGCTACTATCCCTTTGTCCACTCCTTTTACCACATCCTTCCCCCCAAGCAATATTTTCCGGATCATCCCGAATACTACTCGCTGATTGATGGCCAGCGGCGCGGCGAAGATGCCCAACTCTGTTTGACCAACCCGGAGGTGCTGCGGCACACCGTTCAGACGGTGCTGAAGTGGATCGATGAACATCCTGACGCCAGTATTTTTTCCGTCTCGCAGAATGACACCCTGGGTTGGTGCCAGTGTGAAAATTGCCTGCGCGTCGAGCAGGAGGAAGGCGGCGCGCACTCCGGACCGATCCTGCGGTTCGTTAATGCCGTGGCCGCGGAGGTGGGCAAGACCCATCCCGATAAGCTGATCGATACCTTGGCTTATTCATATTCGGAACCTCCTCCGCTGAAGGCTCGGCCTCTCCCCAACGTGCGCATCCGCCTCTGCCCGATTGGGGCCTGCGAGGCCCATGCTTACGAGCGATGCGTGTACAGTCGATATTTCCTGAACGATCTCGAAGGTTGGGCCATGATTACGGACCAGCTTTATATTTGGCATTATGTGACGAATTTCCGGCAATTCTTGTTACCCTACCCGGACTTCGACGAACTGGCCGCCGACATTCCCATGTACAAGAAGCACGGGGTGGTGGGGATATTCCTGGAAGGTGACTCGGCCCAGGGCGGGGGCGCGGAAAACGCTGAACTGCGCACCTATGTGGGGGCACGGCTGCTGTGGAATCCGAATATCCATCTGGACGAAACCGTCAACGAGTTCATGGCCGCTTTCTATGGCCGGGCCGCGCGGCCCATGCGTGCCTATTTCGACTTGCAGCATCGGCAGGTGCGGCTGCCTCCCCAAGGAGAAGGCCACCATTTTTGGATTTCCACCTATGCGGGCGCGCCGTACTTGTCCGCGGGCTTTCTCGCCCAGGCAACAAAAATCCCGAGTGAGGCCGAATCCGCAGCCGCCGACGAGGCCACGCGGAAAAGGGTGCGGAAGGCCCGGCTCTCCATCGACTACGTGAAAATGATTCACTCGAAGGCCTTCATCGCGCGCGACGGCGCCTACGCGCCCGAAAATCTCGATCAGCTTAAAGAAAAATTCCAAGCCGTCTTGAAGGATGCCCGGTCCTTCGGCATCACCGCATTCCGGGAAGGGAAAAAGGTGGAAGATGAGGAAAAGGAATTCGCCCAAAATATCAAACCCTATCGCGTGACGACCCTGGAGAGTTCCACCTTGCGCGTCATCGTGGCGCCGGAACTGAGCGGCCGGATCATCAGCATCGTCGACAAAGCCACCACCCAGGATGTCGTGCACCAACCTGACCCGGGCCAGACCGGGTATCCCGACCTCAGCGGCTGGGGCGCGTTTGTCCACGCGGACCACCTCCAACGCAAACCCTACGACACGATTTGGGAGTTGGAACCGCAAGCGGGGCCGCGGGAGATTCATCTCACGGGGACATGCCCCAATGGACTGAAGCTGCGGCGCACCATCCGGCTGCTCGCGGATCAGGCTGTCGTCCACACGGAAACGACGGTGGAAAACAGCGGGGGTTCTGCCGTCGACGCCGTCGTCAATTCCAATTGTGACTTCAGTGTGAAACGCCTCGTGGAGTCGACGGTGATTTTCCTCAGCCAAGCAGGAAAAACTGTAAAGCAGCCCGTCTTGTCTCCTGGCGAGGATTCCGAGGGTGTGCAGTGGTATGCGGGGCCGGACCTGCCCGACGGCAAGTGGACCCTCCAGGGGGCGGGGAACGCTTCGAAGTTGCATGCAGGTTCCGAGTGGCCCGACGGCGAGTACGCCCTTACGGGGGCGGGGACGCGAATGGCCGTCGTCACCAGCTTCCCCCAGGACCAAGTGGCACGCTGCATGGTGAAGTGGACACGCCGTAAAGAAAACCCGCTCACCGTGACCCTATGGTCAGCCAAACGCGCACTCGCGCCCGGTGAGACCCTAAAGCTGGAAGTCGATTACGAAATAAGCCCGTCGCGAGGCTGAGCCTTTTAAATTTCCGCCCGGCCTCACTGCTGTTCCCGGGACATCGAGGGCGGTGCGGCCTCCGGCGAACTGCCCCACGCGGTGTTGGGCCGCGGGCCCATCTGCAACACCAGCGCGCCGCCGTTCGCGATGTTGCTGTGGGTGAACCACGGCTGGTTCAGGGGCTTGCCGTTCAGCGTTGCGGACTGAATGTATTTGTTCGTGGCGGAAACGTTCCTGGCCGTGATCGTGAACACTTTCCCGTTGCTGAGCGTGATGCGGGTCTCATCGAAAATCGGGCTGCCAATGTCATACACCGGCCGGCCCGGGCACACCGTATAAAATCCCATCGCACTCAGCACGTACCACGAGGATTCCTCGCCCTGGTCGTCATCGCCGGGAATTCCCAACGGCGTGGCGGTGAACCAGATCTTCATAATCTCACGCACTTTGCGCTGCGTCTTCCACGGCTCGCCGGCGTAGTTGTACAGGTAAGGGATGTGGAAGCTCGGCTCGTTGCCCTGCGCGTATTGGCCGATCAGTCCGGTCATATCGGGAAACCACGAGAGAAAGAAGAACTTGGTGCCGTTCGACACTCCCCGGCTGGGATCGCCGTGATACCCCCCGAATTGTTGGGTGAAGAGAGTATCCAGCTTGGCGGCGAACTTCTCTCTTCCACCCATCAGGTCAATCAGTCCGGCCACGTCTTGCTGCACGTGAAAGGTGTAGATCCACGCATTCATTTCGGTGTAATAATCCCGCCCTCCCTGGCCGCCCGCATAGGTGGGATTGAATTCTTCCGGAGTGAACCGCCAGTTGCCATCGGCCGTCTTCGGCGCCATGAAGCCCACGCGCGCGTCGAAAACATTTTGGTAGTTGTGCGCGCGCTTCATGAAAAACGCGTAGTCGTCGGGCTTGTTCACGATCTTCGCGACCTCGGCGGTGCACCAGTCGTCGTAGGCGGCTTCCAGGGTTACCGCCACCGCCTGGCGCCTCTCGAAGGGGTTAACCTCTTTCACGCTCTCGATTTCGTCCTTGGCCAAGGCCGGAAAGAAGCCTTTCTCGAGGTACACGCGGTCCAGCGAGGTCAGCGGGCCATCGTGCCACGGCATCAGCGTCTCTTCCATGGCATTCTTTTTCAAACCCTCGTAAGCCTTCGCAATGTCGAAGTCGCGGTATCCTTTGTTATAGGTGTCCAGCACCAGCGCGGCCACGTGATGCCCAATCATCGCCGACTTGCCGGTGCCCATCATCCGGCCATTCTCGTCATACAGGTTCAGGAAGGAACGCACAAAATCGATTTGCCGCTGCGGGTCGAGAAGCAATTGCAGCGGGTGTTGGGAACGGTAACTGCCCCACAAGCAGCCCGTGGTGGGATAAAATCCCCGCCCGCCGGCGGGATGCACCTGATGATCCACGGGGCTGTAGTAGCGATCCTCCTCCACCCGGTTGATGGGCTTTTCCATCACCCGGTATAGCGCCGTGTAGAAAATCGTGCGCTGCTCTTCCGTCCCACCTTTCACGGCAATCTGCCCCAACGCCTTGCTCCAGACCTCGCGCGCCTGTGCCTTCGCGTGGTCAAAATCCCAATGGGGAATTTCGCGCGTCAGGTTTCTCTGCGCCTGTTCGATGCTGATATGGGAAATCCCGAGACGCACACCGAGGCGCGCTCCCTTCGCAGGCAGGAAGTCCGCCACGATGCCGGGACCTTGCCCTGGTTGCTGCCGCCGGTCGCGGGGGACCTGCATGCCGCGCCAGGATTTCGAAGACGTGCACGGTTCCGTAAACTCAGCATAGAAATAGGTTCGGCCACCCAGGGAATTTTCCCATCCGGAAATAGCCTTCGGCCCCACGAGGTTCAGGTCTCCGTTGCCGAGGGCGGAAAACAAGATATGCGCGGGAGAATTCGCCGGGTAGGCAAACCGATAGAAAGCGGCGCGCTCACTGACGGTGTACTCCGCCTCGATATTGTATTTTTCCAGCAGAACCGCATAGTAGTAGGGCGTAGCCGTCTCGAGGTCGTGGTCGTAAAGCGACGCATATTTTTCCGGCTCGGTTTCCGCTGGCCCGCTGGTGGGCATCATTACCAATCCGCCGCCCCCGGGAAAGCCGTAGATCTTATCCGCCAAATACCGGTCCTTGATTGCCGGCGTGGTGATGGGGGAAACGCGCATCATCGAATAGGGCAAATAAACCAGGGGATAGGTGGGCTGAAGCAGTTGGCCGATTCCGCCGATGTTGGGGTCCACGTAATCCACCGGATCTTTCTTCTGTGCCCACGCGGCAGGCAAAAGCCACGCACCCAATAGCCCTGTGCAAAATAGCCGCATGAAAATATCTCGTCG
>Ga0326728_10020308_pt1 | contig 12699 bp, 12 predicted proteins | sample MB3enrmetagenome_FD_207602 | JGI IMG/M metagenome (GOLD analysis project Ga0326728, IMG submission 207602) | Lab enriched peat soil microbial communities from McLean, Ithaca, NY, United States - MB31MN | ecosystem: Environmental > Terrestrial > Soil > Wetlands > Peat | place: USA: New York...
ACTTCATCCGAGATTGGGAGGAGCATAAGGTCGAGGCGATGCGAAAGTTCGAGGAATACGTTTTCGGGCGGGGCGGCGCCTTGGGTCAAGAAAAGAAGACGTACCTTCCACTTCCCCGAGGGCTACAGTGAAGTCGCACGACGGGAACCTCTGTATCCCTTATCCGCCACATTGAACTTGAGGGCGTACCGCTCCCGCTCCGCCGCGCCTATCCAAGACTGGGTAGAGAAGAAGATTCGGTGCCACTTGGCAAGAGCCAGACAGCGCCAAGGTTTCGGATGGAAGCGGTGGAGCAGGGAATGGTTGTATGGCACGCTCGGGCTCTTCCACGAGTACCGCGTGGTCTATCAGCCGCCCTCCTGGGCAGCCGCCCCTACCCGATTGGCCCCATAACCCTTGTCGTGCAGCGTGCAGGAACGCGTAGTGCGGGAAATCCGCACGCTACGTGTGACGTGGCGGGGACCGGAAACGGAGCTTCGGAGGTATTTCGGAGCTGCCGCGCCAGTCCCCGACCCTACCAAGCCGCTGACAAAGCTGAAGCCCTCCAAAGTGCAGAGAAAGCCGATCCCAGGGTCGACCTGGAGTGGATGCGCATTCGGTACGAGAGGGATCTCAACATACGGTAGGATCTCGCTTATCCTCTTGCAGTGCCTGGCTTCACTCGGAACAGCGCCACTCCCAAACAGCACGATTCGTCCCCTCAGCAACGGTGTCCACCGATTGGGTTCCAAGGCCGGTAGTGGCTCAGATTGAGCATCGAATCCGCCTCGGCTTTTCATTTCCATATGCAAACGGTTTCTGACCTACTTGCCCTTTGAAGGCGCAAACCATCGCCCGTTCGGAATCCCTTGGGCCATTTGCGGGCCACCAATAAACCCACAGCTCGCGCGCTAACAGCTTGACAACCTGACCGCCGGCATGGGCTCCTGGTGATTTGCTTAGTGAATTGTAGGCGATTCCTCCTCGGTCAACGGGAGTTCCGCGACCACGACCGGAAGCTTGTCAGTGAAGGTGCGAGTGGAGATGAGTTCATCTGACGATGGCGACACGAGGAGTCGCCTCGCGGTCCAGAGAAGTAAAGTCGCGTCCGGCAACGAGGGCGATTACGAAGGTCGAAGCCGGGGCCCACCCAGTCGCCGTCGACATTGATGCCTTCATCGCGGCCCGGCCTTCCGTCTTCCACGAACACGTCAAAGGCGATGTGCCGGCCGCTGAGGGGGGCCGTCGACGCCCAACACGCAGAACGGACTCTGGGCGACTGCTCCACCCGCTCCAGAACTTGCTGGTAGAACTGGCGCCCGTGAGCCTCCGTGTAACCCTCCAGCCCGAGGTCGACCGACACGAGCAGCAGGTTACGAGCGTCAAAGCCGAGATTCATCTCCAGAAGATTCCTGAGCGTCCGGATCAGCAACCCCGCTCCGATCAGCAGCAAAAGTGACAAAGCAATCTGCGAGACTACAAGGATTTGGCGGAAACGAGCTTTGCGTGACCCTGCCGCGCGGGAACCCTCCTTTAGAGCCTCCACCAAGTTCACTTTCGGCGTCTGGATGGCCGGCATTACGCCGAAGATCATTGCGGTGATTGCGGCGAGAGCAAGGGTAAAACCGAGAACGCGCCAGTCGACGCGAAGATCCAGTGCCGCGATGTCGGTTCTCGGCAGCTCGAAGGTCTTGAGCAAACGAATGGCGAAGGGCGCAAGCAAAAGCGCTCCGGCTCCACCGAGCGCCGAAAGCATAAGGCTCTCGGTGAGTATCTGGCGAATCAAGCGGCCTCGACAAGCGCCCAGAAAACCCTTCCTTTGACGGATGTGTGCATAATCTAAAGCAAGTTACAAGGAAATGTGAACCCAATGACCGGACAGTTCTGGCCACTCATCACTCGTAACTGCTCGCTGTAACTTGGGTCTGGTTTCATTGCTCTCGATCGCTTATTCTTAGTGAGTCATTAAGGACCTACGGAGGTGAAGAGAATGAAGGCAGCGTTTTACTTGGGAAAAGCAACCGTTAGGAGCGGCCCTCAGCCGGCAATTGAGCCCACATTTGGCAAGGTACAAATCAAAGTGGCTTATTGCGGCATCTGTGGCACCGACTTACATATTTTTCACGGCAGGATGGAGCATCGCGTTCATCCGCCCCACGTACTGGGGCATGAGATGTGCGGTACGATTTCCGCACTGGGACCGGGGGTGGAGGGCTTTTCGGTGGGCGACGCGGTGACGGTGATGCCGCTCGATCCATGTAATCATTGCCCGGCCTGCCGCGCGGGTCACAACCACATCTGCCAGAACTTGAAATTCATGGGTATAGAAAGTGCCGGGGCAATGCAAACCTACTGGACGGTTCCCGCTCACACGTTGCACCATCTTCCTTCTACTTTGCCGTTACATCTCGGGGCCCTGATCGAGCCGTTGTCGGTGGCCTGCCACTCTGTGCGCCTCGGCTCGGTGGCAGAAGGGGAATACGTAGTGGTGCTCGGAGGCGGACCGATCGGCACGCTGGTTGCCTTGGTGGCGAAGAGCAAAGGCGCCAGGGTTGTGGTCTCAGAGATAAATCCGTACCGCCTCCAGATTCACCGGGAATTGGGTATTGAGGCCGTGGATCCGCGGCAGAAAGACTTTCCTGACTTTGTAATAGATCAAACCCAAGGAGCCGGCGCGGATGTGGTGTTTGAAGCAACAGGGTCGGCTGCGGGCGCTGAATTAATGACCAAGCTCCCTCGGACGCGAGGGCGAATCGTTGTCGTAGCTATATTTGCCGACCCTCCCAAGATTGATCTATTCCGTTTCTTCTGGCGCGAATTGCGGTTGTGCGGCGCTCGAGTCTATGAGCACCAGGACTTCGAGGCGGGGATTCAAATGGCCGCTTCCGGGTCGCTTCCGCTGGACCGGCTTGTCACCCAGACCTACCCCTTGGAGCGGGTGCAATCGGGCCTCGAGCAAATGGACCGCGGCGAGGCAGTCATGAAAATTCTGATCCGATGCGGAGAAGGAGCAACAGATCACCCGACGCCGGTCATTCCCGCGAAAGCGGGAATCCAGTTCGATGTGGACTAACCTGGACCCCCGACGGGTGGCGAATACATCGGTTTTCTTGTATGCGCCACATGTGGATGAAGCAGGATTAGGCGCGTACATAAACAGCAACGGGCTCGACGAATACCGCCGTTACCTGGACGACCAATGACGGATCAATCTCCGCCTAAGGGCTTTACACGGCGCCTACGGTCAGTTCCAATACCAGCGCTACCATTACCGCCATCGCTCAGAAGATCAACAGCCCACTGACCGGCATGACGATCGAGAACATTACCCTCAATGCAAGCTGCACGAACGTCTACGGACTGGCGATCGCGGGAGTCGGCAATTCCACTGTCAGCGGCGTCACCGTGAAAACGTGCAGGGTGCGGCGCTGTTGAATATTGGGGACTTTAACGTCGCCTGGAGCAACATCACCGGAACTGGCGCGGGCAGCGAGGAATGCGGAAGCGCTGCGCCGGGTCAGCCTCAACTTGCGGGACGATTCGAGCGCGGCACTGAGTTCCGTGTGGCATAAACAACATCAAAACCCTTGAAAACCTGCCGCAAACCGCGGGGTAATGGCGGAGTTCTTTGTTCAAGGTTTCAGAGAAAGGCCTGATTTACGCCCTGTGGAGAAGGGTTTTGCTGAATTCGAGGTGTACCACTTCTCGAAAACGCTAATTGATTTGCTTGGTGTAGATAGGCCAATGGGCAAACCGTCCCCCAATCGTAACTCCCCGCCTCAGCCGGTCTGCGATCACGGCCACGACCAAGTCACGCTCTCGGCAAGGGCCGATGGCCGAACAGTTGCGTTGCATTCATAAAGATACTGATATATCCTCCCTCCGAAGATTCGTCTAGGAGGGAGTAATGCGACTAGCAATGGCGCATCAATGGACCGAGGAAGCCAGAGACCATAGAAATGCATTGCTCTACTCAATGGGTATTACTGAAAAACAGGCAGAGCGCTCGACCATAGGGATTGTCAACTCGTGGAATGAAATGAACCCCGGACACTACCCTTTCAAAAATGTAATTGACCTGATCAAGGAAGAAATCGATGGGTGTGGCGCTTTGCCGCTGGAATTGCCGATAAGCGGCATTTGCGATGGGATATGCAGCAATACTCCGGGTGACAGGTATACACTGCCCGCAAGAGATCTTGTGGCCTCCGAGGTTGAGACGGTAGCTGAAGTGAATATGCTTGATGGCATGGTACTGCTGGCTAGCTGCGACAAGGTCGTGCCCGGAATGCTGATGGGTGCCCTTCGGGTGAATATACCAGCGGTCATGTTTACAGGCGGATACATGGAACCTGGATACGTCGGCGGGAAAATGGTCACTCTAACACATCAAAAGCAGGCCTATGCCGCTTATATCGCCAACCTGACTACACGCGAGGAATACAAAGAGTTAGTGAGAAAGGCGTGCCCTACGCCAGGCGTATGCCCCTTCATGGGAACGGCGAACACCATGTGCGCAGCAGCGGAAATCCTCGGCTTTTCTCCGGATGGAAATGCCAGCGTCAAAGCCAACACTGAAGAATGGAGGCAAATGGCTGCGCTGTGCGCCCGCAAAGCGGCAGAGTTGACCGCCAATGACATAAGGCCGCGTGACCTCGTAAGTGAAAGTTCATTTGAAAATGTCATAAGCTATGTCATGGCTACAGGCGGGTCTACCAACGCCCTACTGCATTTGCCGGCCATAGCCAAACAGGCAGGTCTGGAAATAACCCTGGAAAAATTCGACCAACTCAGCATGAAAGTACCGGTTATCAGCACCATCTACCCCAACCACAAAACCTACACCATGGTGGAGTTTTCCCAGGCGGGAGGCTTGTCGGGGGTCATGAAGGAATTGGCGGCGGCAAACCTCATTAATTTGGAAGTCAAGGGAGCTTATGGCCTTACGGCCGACAAGGTCAAGCAGGCCAAGATCACAGATGCAGCAATCATTAGGCCGGTGAGCGACCCAATACACGAACAAGGTGGAATCGCAGTGCTCAAAGGTAATCTAGCTCCCCAAAGCTCCATCGTGAAGTTTTCAGCGGTGGACCGGGACGCTTGGGTATTCAAGGGTCCGGCCCGGGTGTACGAATCCCAGGACGAAAGTTGGGCAGCCTTACTGCGCAATGAGATAAAGGCGGGTGACGTAGTGGTGATCAGGTATGAAGGGCCTAAGGGCTCTCCCGGGATGCCTCACCTGGAGACCTTTATGGCGGCGGTGCTGGGAATGAAAATGGGAACAAAAATCGCCCTAGTGACCGATGGCCGGTTCTCTGGTGCTACCGGGGGCTTGGCGGTCGGGCATGTGGTTCCAGAGGCCTATGAGGGCGGAAATATCGCCCTGATTCGAAACGGGGACGTCATTGAAATAGACATAAAGCAAAGAAGACTTGTGGTTGATGTGACAGAGGAAGAATTTGCCAAACGGCGCACGACGTGGCAACGAGTTGAGAAACCTGCAGCCGGATGGCTTAATTTATATAGGAAAATGACCACATCCGCCCATCAAGGAGCCACCATTTACTGGGAGTAGCGGTCGAAGCGGCAAGTGCCAGGCTAAAGCCTGGCGCTACGACGAGCAAGGAGGAGCCAAGATGGATAGAAGACAATCTGTAAAGGCATCAACTACGCGAATGACCACTTTGGCAACCGCCCTGGGTTTCCAAGACGTAAATGCGAAGTCGGCAACCGAGGTGATACATCGACCTCATTGCAACGCAATGAGAATGAAGCTAGATATCGTTGGTTTTACCGATTTCACAGTAAACTACCGCTAGCGCCGGCCCAGTAAGCTCGACCACTTCGTCTTCCTGCGCAAGAAGAAGACGGCAAACAGGGTTGAGTGGGAGATTGACCCGGAACTGACTGAGCACTACGGGGAGCAGTGCCGAGATCTTCACATTATGTTGATTGACGACGACATCGAGAACGTTTTCCCCAGCTCCTATGCTTGGTGGACGGCCACCGAGCGGAAGTGCTGGGGTGACGGGACCTCGGCCACTCGGCGCACACCCGAGAAACCGAACGGGCAGCCGCGGAGGCCGTGCGGCAACGGATGCCCGGAGCTTGGCGCCGGCCAGTGCAAACCGGGCGGTGATCTGCGCTTCGTTCTGGCGGACTTCCCGCGCCTGGGGAGCGTGTGTCGGATCCACACGTGCTCGTACCGTTCAATTCAACAGATCCATTCAGCCCTACAGGAAATCCAGACCTTACGGGCGGTCGCTTGGCCGGGATAACGGCGAAGCTGACGGTTCGCCCGGAGGAGGCCACGTACTTTGACCGTAAGGAGAAGAGGAAGAGGACGGCCTCGTCTCCTGCGCACAACAATGGCAATGGATCAGCGGCAGGTCCCGGGTTCAACCAGCTCCGCAACGAGTTCCTGACAGTGGCACGCCGTGTGGCCAAAACCAAGAAGCAAACCATCGCCGAAGTGGTCGAATGGGCAAGTGGCGGCGCCTTCAGGTACGGCGATGTCGGGCGTATGACGGAGGCCGATGCTCCGAAGTTGCGGGCAGCCACTGCACTCATCGCATCGCCCCTCCACGGCACAACTCGCTGGCCGAAAGCGTCCCGACGTCAACCTGTTCTCCCGCCTCTGCATCAATTCCTACCGCGAGCGGTGGAGCGCTGCGAAACCAGATCTGTGTGAAACCAGGGACGATCTTTGTGAAGCTGAGGGGTACTACGGACAGACGCTTTCTCTTCGCCTTCAAGGCGAGGAGTTTCCACCATTCCCCCAAGGGGACTCTAAACAGATTCCGTCTGGATCTTAAACACGTAGGCGTGCTGGCAAGGCTTGTTCTCGGCGACGCTTTGAGGGATCTCAATAACAAGGGGTCGGCGGCCATCCTGGTGCCACTCAAGGGGCTTCTCAACTCCCAACATGAACACCTTTGACTCTTGTACGGCCCGCACGGAGTTGACGGTGAACTTTTCGCCTGGCCACCCTATGCTGATTGCGTACACAAGATCGCCGGCCTTGTTGCTCGTGAACCATACGTCCGTCCCTTCGCGAAAAACCTTGCGGGGTCGAGTATGGTATATCGCCTCGCCGTTCACGCGGAGCCAGTTTCCTACGTACTCGAGCCGTTCCACCGTTTCGGAAGGCCACCGCCCGTTGGGCATCGGGCCGAAGCCAACCTCGAAGTTGCCACCCTTCGCAGTAATCCCGATGAGGTTCTCAAGAATCCATTCCGCCGGTTTGTAAATGTCGTTGGGCCGGTAAGAAAAGGCTTGCCCACAGGGGTAAATGACCTTCCAAACACCTTCGGAGGGACCCTCAGGTATTCTCCGCTCCGGGGTGTAATAGTCCCCGTAGGCTCCGATGCCTCGCCCTCGGATGATGATCTCGGGTTGTAATTTTCTGACCATCATGGTGATTTCCGCAACATCTTGAGCCGCCGCCTCCGGCCAGCCAATGTCAAAGTCGAGGTAATCGATCTTGCCGTAGTTTGTCATCAACTCGCTTACTTGCACGCGCTCGTGATCGATGAAGGTCTGCCAGCGCTGGGGATCAGACGCCTTGGTAAAATTGGGATCATAGTACAGATTAAAGGGATCCCAGGCAAAGGCCGGATCGTGCCAGTCGACGTGCGAGTAATAGAGGCCGAGTCCCAACCCCTTTTTTCTGCCTGCTTCGATAAGGCTCCCCACGATGTCTTTTTTATACGGCCCATCCATGATGCTGTAGTTTTGGACCACCTTCTCGTAGTTCTCGACGCCACCTTGGCCAAAACCCTTGGGTGTCAATTTGATGGATTCTTGAGTGGTTTTTGTCGGCCACAAGGAAAAGCCATCATGGTGCTTGGTGGTGAACGTGAAATACTTCAACCCGGCTCGCTGGAACAGCTCCGTCCAGGCGTCAGCGTCAAAATCCGTGGGATTGAAAAACTGATATAACACATTGTACATATCCCAAAACTGCTTGTTGGCTCCTGCTAATGCCCATGAGGCGTCGCTTCCGACAAGACAGTAGAGACCCCAATGAATTCTGATGCCGAATTTCCGATCTTTAAAGGCCTCAATGGCCGCTTGTGGGGCATGTTGATAGCTGGGATCAACACTGGTTGCCCATCCCCGCTCCATCGCACTCCTGTCCAGAGCCTTGTTCAGTTCGCGGTAACGACTTTCCCCGTCGGGCGGCTCGGCAAATACCTGCCCCGTGGTTTGGCTGAGCGAGGGGTTTGCCTCCCCACCCAGTCCCCAGACCAGAGAGCCGGTGGCCAATGATTTCGTCAGAAAATGTCTGCGCTTCATCGTCGTATCACCTCCAATTTTAGCGATGCACTTTTCGGTTTCGTTGCGTTGTTGGCTCACACGCGGCCACTCACCTATGAAGAAGACATCGGGTGAAACTTCGTCTTGGCGCGGTCTCCGTGCCAGTAGTACTATATCCTTTCGGCGTCAACTCACCCCGATCCTGTACCAGGTCAGGCAACCCCGGTTGGCCCCTCATCCGCCGGCGCCAAAGCAGGCCGAAGTGGGCCCAAAACAAACCAGACAATCGATAAGGCAATCATGGGAATCGAACCAAATCCGATGAAAACTGGTGTGTACGAATAACGGTCAACCAGCCACCCTGTCACCAGAACGAATACCATGCCGCCAAATCCGGAGCCCATGCCGGCAAGACCCCAGATGGAAGCAACCACATTCTTGGGATATATATCCGCCGGAAATGCGAGCATGTTTGCCGTGACCCCCGTGTATCCAAGCATAGCCAGGGAGAGGAGCGCAATCGATACGCTTGTCTCGGGAACGAGCACGGCGGGAATCGCTGAGGCCATCAACAACACAAAAACCGTAACCGCAGATTTCCGGGCAATCGTAAGCGAAACTCCCCGGCGCAGCAAGAACCCCGAGAACCAACCACCTATGATGTTGCCCGAGCCTGCCAGCAGATAGGGAATCCATGCAAATTTCCCTATTGACGCCAGATCAAGATGGCGAGCCCGTTTGAGGTATTCTGGAAACCAGAACACGTAAAAGTACCAGACCGGATCGATGAAAAGCTTCGCCGCTGTAAAGCTCCACACGAACCGCTGGCGAAACAAGGTCCAAGGGGGAGTTGGAGGAGCAGTGGTCTCCACTTCGACTTCTCGAGGCGTCCGATAGATAAACAGCCACAGGAATACCCACACGAGTCCTGTAAGGCCGACCGCCAGAAATGCGGCACGCCATCCCCATTTCAACACGATCAAGACTACCAACGGTGGGGTGACAATTGCCCCAAACGCCGCTCCACTGTTGAAAATACCCGAAGCCAACGCGCGTTCTTGCACGGGGAACCACTCCGCCACCACTTTCACGCTGCCCGGCCAGTTTCCTGCCTCTCCCATACCGAGAAGGAAGCGGGACAGTCCCAGCGACCATGCCCCTTTCGCCAAAGCTTGAAGCATTGCCGCCACTGACCACCAAGCAGTCGTGAGAGCGAAACCCACGCGAGTACCCAACCGGTCAATCAACGGTCCTGAGACGCCGTTCATGATGGTATAGGCCAGCATGAAAGCGAAAATAACTCGAGAATAGGTCACACCGCGCATGTGGAACTGGTCCATCAGAACCGGGACCACTACGGAAAAGGCCTGCCGCTCCATATAGGTGATCGCCGTGGCAACAAATGCCATGCCGATCATCAGCCACCGCAACCGCGAGGCCCCAGACTTCATCAGTTTTCTCCAAAATCAAGTGCAACCCAAAGCGCAACAAATCACGTCGAACATCCCTAGACGCTCACCCAAATTCCGTCGGGCGCTTGGAAATGAACAAACCAAGTGGTGCACCAAGAGATCCTGTACCCAATAAGCCGCGATTGAAACGCCCTTCACAATTCGTCCCTGAACCACAAGCTTTCTGCGGTTCGCCCGAGGATGCTTTCCTTCACCCCATCCGCAAGACTCATTTCGTGCGTGAAAAGCCGCAGATTTTGCGCGTAGCTTGACTTCGGAGTCCATAGCTCACAAGGGAAGCCACTACCCCAAACGCACCGCTCGGGGCCATAGGCCCCGATGATCCTCTTGCACGGTTCGTGCATATCGCGGAACGGGTACTCTTCTGCGCTGCCTATCGGTAAGAAGCTTAGCTTCGCGTAAGCGTTGGAGAACCTTACCAGCCGTATCACGTCTGCTAAGGCGTTGCCCAAATCTGGGCTGGGTTTCGAAATAAGACAATGATCTATGACGACCGGCAGAAGAGGGAATCTCTCCAGCATCCGTGCGAGATCGTCAGTCCTTTCCGCGTTAACAAAGACATTCACTACAATTCCCAATTGTTCGGCCTTCCTCCATAATGCCTGTACACCAGGATGATCCAGATGGCCATCGGATGCTGTATAGCTGCGGAGTCCACGCACTCCATAGTCCGTCACATATCCATTGAGCAACTCGGGAGAATTCGCTTTATCCGGATCCAGTGCGCACACGCCCGCCATGTATTTGGGATGCGCCTTGGAGACATCGCATATGAAACGGTTGTCCCATCCGTAAAAGGATCCCGGCTGGACGACGCAGACTCCGCCAATGTGACTCTTCCTGGCGAGAGCTTCCAGCGCACGCACCGACCCTGACTCTCCCAGAGGCCGAATCGGTTTGCTGATCGGTGGGTACTGAGTATCGTCCTCCGCGTAGATATGAGCTTGAGTGTCAATAATGAGCATGGTGGCGATCGCTTTCTGAAACTGTTGAGATTCAGTACTACGTTCTTATTTCACACACTGCTCCTTTGGCTTGGCGAGTAGCTGAATGAGAGATGCTCAAGTCACTCGTCGCCCGCTAGCTGGTTGTTCCAGAAGGCCCTGTGATCTTGGCGCGGTCAGTCAGGGCTTTCAGCCTGGCTAAATCCAAATCCGGGAACAGGACCCTCGCCTCATATTGCCACCCACGGCGCTTGTCAATTGAACGCCGGCTGCGGTCAAGATAATGGCGCACTTCCTCCATTCCATATTGCTTAGCCAGTTCGCGCGCGCTCACTCCAGGTCGCTTGGCTTTGAGGACAAACCACTGCTCTAACTCCATCCATTTTTCCTGCTCGACATCTTCTGCGTGTTCCTTCAGCAGCTTATCCCGCTTGGGGAGATTGAAATTCTGGTGATAGATACCGCGGTCCAAGTCCAGCGTCACAGTGGCCACGTTGACCTTGTCGCCCTTCTGGTAAAAAATCTGTTCGCCGGTAATGTCATACACCAGGCAATCAGAGGTTTGGGTGACCGTAACAATGTAGTAATGGTGATTGATGGCGTGAGCTTGCAGGGACACGCCGGCAGAGTAACCGCTAGGCCAGATAACTAGCTCAGCACCTTTGTCCGACAGCCGCCGCCAAACTTCGGGAAAATTCGCATCGAAGCAGGTGGCAAAACCCAGCATTCCAAAGTCCGCGCGGTAAACTTGAGCCTCCTCACCCACATCCGCAGGGGGGTGAACATCGAATTCCTCCCAGTAGGGAAAAATCTTGTCGTAAACAGCGGCCACATTTCCACTGCGATCGAGAAGCACCACGGTATTGAGCCTGAGGTTCTTGTTCCTCCGGTCGATGGGTAACACAATATAGGTCTTGTGTTTCTTTGCTAAGGCAGCCATGGCCGTCACGGTGGGACCGTGTAGGTCTTCCTCACTGGTCTCATTTTGTCCTCGGCAGAGCTCCGGCAGCGCGATGACGTCCACTTTGGCAGACCCGGCTTTGTCCACCGCTTCGGCTATCTGCTCCAGGGGCAAACCGGCGGGGAAATCGATATGGAAACCAAGGCTGGTGATTCTCACGGGCCGGCCCACTCCGTCGCCTGGCATGCCCACTTGCACTGTGCCGGCGGCGCTGCTCGCAATAGGATTGCCTGCCACCAAGCCCGCGTAGGTCATCCCGGCCAGCCCGCTAACTCCGGCCACAGAATTCCTCAAGAATGTCCGTCTCTTCATACAGCCTCCTTTAAATGTCCGTCTCTTCATACAGCCTCCTTTAGTCGAGAAGTCAAGGAGTCAGGAAGTCGAAAACTCCTCGACCCTCGACTTCTCGAACCTCGACTCTTCAACTTCTAGACTCCTTGACTCTTCGACTTCTCGACTACGCAAGCTTCAAATGCACCACTTCGGCGATGTGGAGGGTGGGGATGATCCCGATTGCGTAGCCGTCCTCTTCCCGCATTGAAATCTCTCCGCCCGCCCGTAGCAGCCGCATCCCCTTCGCCTGCCGCCCTTCCGGAATTCGGATCGCCACTTCCACCTCGCTCACCCGCATATACTCCTGCCGCATCCGCCCTGCTGCCGCATCCTTGAATCCTATGTTCCCCAACACCCACAGCACCAGGTCCCCATTCACTGCCCGGCGTAACACCCCATACACCCCCTGCGGAGCCTTCAGCTTGTACGGCTGCGGCAACCCCCCTGACAAATATTCTACCATCCCTCCTAACAGCCGACGCGTCGATACCACCCGGTCATAAAGATAATTCGCTTCCAGGCTCCCGCTGATATACAGCGTCCGCCCTCGCCCGTACCGGTTCGCGATGATCGCCGGACCCCGCACGTCCCCCGTCCCCAGATTCCAGCATTCCGCTAATATCCTTGCCCCTCCCAGCGCTTCCACCGGCACTAACCGCCCATCCCCTTCCACCATCGACCCCGGCCCGTATTCCCCCAGCCCCCCATGCCTCTCCTTCACCCGGTAGTAGCACTCCGGCTGGCTCTCCAG
>Ga0326728_10020309_pt1 | contig 12699 bp, 15 predicted proteins | sample MB3enrmetagenome_FD_207602 | JGI IMG/M metagenome (GOLD analysis project Ga0326728, IMG submission 207602) | Lab enriched peat soil microbial communities from McLean, Ithaca, NY, United States - MB31MN | ecosystem: Environmental > Terrestrial > Soil > Wetlands > Peat | place: USA: New York...
GGCCCGGTCCTGTGGCCGGCCGATGGCGCTCTTGACCTCGATCAAATCGTCGAGGCCGATCACGTGAACGCGCAACTCCTCCTCCGTCAGTAGGCAGGACCGGCCGACGAGATCTCCATAGACTCGTCCATCATGTAAGCGCCAGAGGATGTCGAGCGGGCCGGCCGCGGTGCGGGTCCGCAACTGGCCACCCGGGCTCGCGCCCTCGGCGGTCTGCTGCAGCAGCTCGGCGGTCACCGCGAGCCGCCGCCCTGTTGATCGCGGCTCGCGAACCACGGCGTGCAAATCCGTGAGCACACCGGCGATACGCGCGATGTTCTCCCCGCTAGCGAGCGGCATGATGTCAAGATCGCCGGTGATTGTGGGTGCTCCGTAGAGAACGGCCGCGAACCCGCCGACCACCAGATACTCGACGTCACGCAGCTTGTTCAGAATCGTCAGCGGATCGAAGGCGGCGAAGTCTTTCGACGGCATTGGCGAAATTGGCGGCGCTCAGGATTCGTTCCTTCAAGCTCAACTCAAGGAAGCAGTCGAGCAGACTCTCATCGATCGCATCGTCCTGATCGTTGCACTCGGCGACCATGCCAGCAGTGTGCCACAGGGCGAACGAGAAGGCGAACCATGCCGTGTACGTGACGCCTCGGAGCGTCGATTTTGCTCCTCGATGGACTCCGGTCTAGCTGCACGAGGGGTTTCCCGCCCCAGCGAATGAATTCGCGGCTACCAGGAGCGCCAAGCATGTCCTGAGCTTGTCGAAGGATCCGCCTGCGCGGACTCCCCCCACCCGGTGTCAACTAGGTCGGCGGTGGAGAGGTTGGGAGCCCACACCGGTGGGCTTGGTGCTTTCGTAGCCGCGGTTTCAACCACCGGGCTACTCAACCTCCGCTTTGCCAGGGCCACCACCATTCATTTCGATGCCCGCGCATTCAGGGCGGCAGCAGTGCGCTCCCACTCCTCCACGATCGTGCCGCTACTATGATGCCGCTTCTGGCCTTCCACGTACGCTCTGACCCGAGGCACCGACTCCTTGCTGACGGTGAAGGCGCCGTATGATCCTTGCCACTTGAAAGACTCGCACGCGCTCTGGTGAGTGACCAGATGCGAAGTGGCTCCCTTCACCTCCTTCACGAGGTCCGCGACAGCCAGCGTCGTGGGGAAGCGGACCAACAGATGCACGTGGTCCGCCATGCCACCGATGGCCAGAGGTTCACAGTCGAGTTGACGGCACTTCGCGAGAATTGCGGCGTACACCGTTTGTTCGATCGCGGGAACCAGCAATGGCATCCGATCCCACGTTGCCCATACGCTTTGTAGATAAAGCTGTGTGAAGCGGCTGCGCATGCTGTTCCCCCTTCTCCGTGCGGAGTCCGCGCAGGCGGACCCTTCGACGAGCTCAGGACATGCTTTGCGTCCTTTGTAGCCGCGGTTTCAACCGCTGGGCAATACTGTGCAGCGTGAGGCGGATACGTTCCGCCAGGTGCTCGCTGAGATCCGGGAGGACGGGGAATGTTGGCGCCCCCCCCCCCGAGGTCCGTCTCGTCTGCAATGGCGCCAAGGAGGCCCCGCGAACGCAAGGCCTGTCTGAATTATCGTGTCGGATGGTGGTATTAATAAGAGGCTGCTGACTGACGCTGGGATTCGGGCCAGAGGGCGGTGACAATCAATCCGACCGCGATTCCAACCGAGATTTCGATGAAGCGGTGAATGGCGATGATCCAGGCGGGCTGAGTGCGCGCAACCAGCATGACAATGACCAGCGTGATTCCCGCATAGCGATACGCGCTTCGCTCGATGCGCAGGATGGCGCACAGCACTCCCAACACGAACAGGCCGGCGCCAAACACGGCTACGTTTTGCGCCGCATAGGTTGCCAGCAACCCTCCCGCAGCGGCGCCTAGCGCAGTTCCAGCCAAGCGATCTTTCGAGACGGTCCATGCCGCGCCAAGCGTTGATTGCATGACGATCATGGTTGCAATGGCGGCCCAGTATGACTCTGGCAACCGGCACCAGCGGGCAATCAGCAAGGAAGCCACCGCTGCGACCGTGGTTCGAAGAGCATGTATCAACTCTCGCTGATCTACGCGCCGCCACGTCAGTTTCTTTGGGTCTGCCATTGGCGCCTCCCGGATGTCGCGAATCCTTCGCCGCTCGGGTGCTAACTGTCAACTGTCGGGCACGCGCAAGACTAGAATGTCCGCTCCTCGATGAAGACTGTGTATCTTGGGGGGACGGAATTCGTGACGGGTAATCGTGTCTCCGGCTTCCCGTTCTGTCGATGCAGATCACCGCACTACAAGCACCGAACACGGCGCGTGATCCACCACCTTGTCTGCCGTGGTGCCGAGGAGCCGGCCCCAGATTCCCGAATGGCCGCTGTGGCCGATGATCAGCAGGTCGGCGCCGACCTCAAGCGCGTATTGCCGTAAAACCTACCCAAGATGGCCGGTGCGAAGTCATTAGCCCGAACCCAAGAACCACAGTCGCAGCCCGCCACATCACGAGAACCTGACGAACAGGAGCGCTACGACAAGGGCGAAGAGCCCGTACACCACGTATGCGTTCAGGTACCCGTGATGCATCCGAGCGAAGCCGTTCGAAACCCAAAGAGCGGCGTCGGCAACCGGGTTGAGGACCAGCCGATCAAGCACATGATTCTCCTGGCGGGTTCGGCGGATCGCCGCCAGAAAGTGCAGGGCCACCGTTTCCCGCGTATCCTCGACGGTCGTGGGCATGAAGACCGCTTCAAAAATCACGCGGACCGGGTTCGAAAAGCCCGTCGCGGTATAGGTCATCTCGGGCAGGAGCCGGCGTATGCCGCCGTCCCAGACGGCGCGCCGCACGACACTTCGCTTCCGGGAGACAATCATCCTCAACACGCCAAACGTTATCAGCAACATCAGCACGAGAACGACCGCCATGTAGGAAGGCGACATCGCGAAGACCACCGGATTGGCCGTTCCACCCTGATGGAGGACTACCAGCCCGCGGCCGGGAAGCTCGGCCTGGCCCACCTGTGCCCCCAGGTCGTGAAACTCAGCAACAAATTGTGGCGGCAGTTGACTGTGGTGCGGGTCGCCCGCAAAGAACGGCGGCACGAGGGCATCAACGGCGTGCGCTTGCGTCATCGGGGCGATGGCGTGATCCAGTACCGGAATAACGTATGTCGGCGTCACGCCCAGCGCCAGGCAGAGCAGCAGTCGCCGGCGTCGACCACGAGGATATGCAGGGAGCCTCGAAACGCCCGCCCGAACCGATTGTCGGAGCGGCTGGCGTCCGGGACGGCCGCGGCCCACTCGTAGCCGGCTTGCCAATTCATCGGCGGGTTCGTGCCACGCACGCAGCGATAGCAATGGACGCATCTGCGATAGTCGACGGCGATTTCATCGCCTACGCATTGGAGCGCGTGGGTCGGGCAACGCGCTACAATTTCCTGCAGAGCCTCTCCCTGGAAGCCGCCACCCTGTGGCAGGCCGGGTGAGACGCCGGGTGCGTGCTCATGGGCACCCGGATAGTGCGTGGTTTTGATGCCGGTTTTCAGACCTTTGATTACCCACTGGCTCATCGCATCACCGGCTGGGGTTACCGATCATTTTCAGGCACCGAAAGCGCAAAGGTGGCCAGGATTATCGGGAAGTCCTGGAACGCAAAGTTTTCGGCCCCGAGCCGTAAGCCGTGCCAATTTGCAAACGAAGGAGTCATGATTCGATACCGCTCGATCGAGCCGTCATCCCGGAGACGGATCCAGTGGAGCGCGGCGCCTCGACCCAGCCGAGGGCCGCGCCGGACCGAAATCTTGCTTCCGGTACTCGGACAGCGCCACCAGGCAGCTCGTTGGCCACGGCTTGCAGGATCATCGCCGACTGCTGAGCTTCTCCGAAGAAGAGCCGCAGACGCGCGTAACCATCACCCTCGGATTCGTACGGCACCTCGAATGCGACCGTGTCGTATCCAGAGTACGGATGCGCTTTCCGGAGGTCGCGCGACACGTCCGACGCACGCGCGACCGGCCCAACCAACCCGAAGGCGCGAGCGTCGGCAGCGGAAACGTTGCCGACCTCCTCCAGCCGGTCGAGGAAGCTGCTTGACACGCTCAGCATTCCTTCGATCTCGCCCAGCCGCGCTGCAATGCGCTGGGCCTTGGCTGCGGCTTCACGGCAGACGGCGTCTGCGAGGTCGATGCTCAAGCCTCCGAAGACATTGAGCCCGAAGAGGTATCGATGCCCCGTCAAAGCGCCGGAAAGTCGCAAGAGATCCTCTTCCAGGATGGCGGCTTGGCTGGTCGCCACAGCGAAGGCCGTCGATTCGCAGATCCCCTCGATCGCCGCGGTGTGGTGGCGCAGCCGTTCCAGCTCGGCGAGAAAGACGCGTAGCGCCTGCGCCCGTGCCGGCACTCCAACCCGGCAGACGCTTTCCACCGCCTGACAGAGCGCCAGCGAATGAGCGAACGCCGAGGTTGCGCTCATGCGCTCAGCGAGAAGAATCGCATCGTGTGCCGAACGGTTCTCAGCGATCTTCTCCAGACCCCGATATGCGTAGAAGAGGCGTGGCTGTGCCCGGATCACGTCCTCGCCCACGGTTTCCAGCAGAAAATGCACGGGGCCGGTGGCGGTCGAGTGAATCGGCCCGATGGGCATCACGAACGCGCCCTCTTCGTGGACTATCTGCCGGGGACGCCAGTTCCGGTCGGGCTCCCGATGCGTAACCGACCTGGCCGCGTCGAAACTCTTCCGCATTGGGTTGACGGCTTCCTGCCAGGCATCATTATGCAGAACGAAATCTCCCAAGCGCGGATGCCCTTCGAATACTAACCCAAAGAGGTCTTCCGCTTCCCGCTCATGCCAGTCGGCAGCATGCACCGCGCTACTGATGCTGGGCAGTTGCTCCTCCGACGCCGGATTGTGGGTCAACACGTGCACCCAACCTGCAGGTCGGTCTCCGTAGAAAACGTATCGCAGGTCCCACTGGCTTTGCTGTTCGACGATGACGCCGCCGAAGCTGTAGTGGAGATCGTTGAACAGCCAGCCGCATAATTCGGGAAGCAGTCGAGGCGGGCATTCGATGTGGCAGAGCGGGTCCGTGCCGTCGGTTCCGTCGACACGTACGTCCGCACCCCACCGCGTTTTGGCACCGTCGACCACTTGCCGTTGTTCACCGCCCATCGCTCACCTGGACAGGCCGGCCGCAGCCATCTGCAGCAACGCGTGCAGCGGCGGAGGAATGTACATGCCGAAGATAACAACCGGTATGGCAGCCAGCGCAAGCGCGAGCGTGCAGGTTGTCGGCAACTTCACGGGAAGCGCGCCTGCACGGGCCGGCTCAGGACAGCCGAAGACCATCCGGTTCAGATGATAAAGAATGCCGAAGAAGGCGAGCACGACGAATGCGGCGAGCAGACCGGTCGCGATGTAATGATGCTGGGCGATTCCCGCTCGGAAGATGGAGAACTCGCTGAGAAATACCGCCAATGGCGGCGCCCCGGAGATCGCGAGGCCACCGAGAAGAAGCGCGACACCAGCCGCTGGTGAAGTCCGAATCAGTCCTCGCACCGATGCGATCTGGTGCGTGTCGACTGCGAGCAACACCGTGCCGGCCGCGAGAAAGCAGAACGACTTGGTGAGGGCGTGGTTGAGGAGCTGATAGACCGCCCCGTAATGGGCCGCCGCGCCGCCAAGTCCGGCAGCGGTCAAGATGATTCCCATGTGTTCCACCGTCGACAATGCGAACAGCCGCTTGTAGTCGGTCACCTGCAGGATCAGGAACGCGGCAACTCCCGCCGAGATCAGGCCGGCGAGGATGGCCCACCGGTCGACATCAATCCGACCGGACGCGTTGAGAACCGGCACCAGCCGCAGGATCACGTAGAGTGCGACCGTGGTTTTGACACCGGAAAGAAGTGCGCAGATCGGAGAAGGTGCTTGACTGTGGGCATCGGGGAGCCACGTGTGCAGGGGTACCAGCCCCGCGGTTGCGCCGAAGCCGACGAGAATGAGCACGAACGCCGTCTCCAAGACCGGCGGCGAAACTCTCGGCGCCAGGGTGAGGAGTCCTGCCCACGTGAACGGTGCGTCACCAAAGCGCGTCGCGCAGAACAAGACAAGAAAACCGAGCAACGCGATCGCGCCGCCCATGATCGTCAGCACGGAATATTTCCACGCTGCCTCCACGGCCTCGTGCGTGTTGTCGAATGCCACCAAATAAACCGCGAGGACCGTCGTCAATTCGACCGCAGTCCATACCAGCGCGGGCTCGACCAGCACCGGCACCAATAACATCGCGAAGACAAACAGGTTGTAGTTTGCGTAATAGCGGCGCAGCCGGCGGTCGCTTCTCTCACCGGCAATGTAGCCCCAGGAAAAGAGCGCGGCCGTCGTTGCAACCGCTGCGACGAGGAGCAGTATCAGCGCACCCAAGCCGTCCAACTCGACCCAGTTGGGGATGGCAATCGCCGGTCCCCCAGCCGCAACCTGTAGCGCCGCGGCGGAAGCGAGGAACAGCGCGATGGCACATGCGACGAGTGTGGCCGCGGGTGCAACACGGCGCCCGCGAGAAAACCACGAAATGAGCGCGGCGAGCAGCGGCAAGCCAAGGATCACAAACAGGTTCATTTGCCGGCACCCTCTCTGAGGCTGGTGAACGCCCCGACTCCGGTCGTTCCGAGCCGCTCATGGGTAATCCGAGTCAAAATTCCGATCACGAGTGCGATGATCAGCATGTCGAACGGGAAGGCCATCTCGGCGACCAGCGGAAGCGTTGGAGCAATTGCGATTCCCGCGAACAGCGCGCCATTCTCGATCCCGAATAGTCCGATCAGTTGTGGAACGGCTTCGCGGCGGACCGCCAACGTGTAAGCGCCGAGCAGCAGACCCGCCAAACCCACGGGGAGGTTGATACTGGCAACATCTCCAGCCGCCGCTGGCAGCAACGCGGTGAGGAAGTACGCCACCAGCGTCAAAACCAACGAGAGGAGCAGCGAGCTGGGGATGTTCAGCACCTGGTCAATCTCACGACGCCTGAAGATCTCCTCCCGCACCGTGCGCCGCAGGAGCCAAGGGATGAGGATTGGCTTGATGGCGAGGTCGAGAACCGCCACCGCAACAAGATCTGGCGCGCGGAGCGCGAACGCCAGTAGCGCTGCGGACATTACGAGAAAGATCGATTGGAGACTGAAAAACCGCAGGCAGCCTCGCATCTGCCGCGTCGCCACAAGCCCGAATGAGCTGAGAAGGAACAGGCCCGCCGCCAGCCCATTGAGCGACGCCAACGCTGAGGAAAGATTGAACATTGAGCCGGCCACCCCCACTCAGAAGCGCAAGAGTCCGCTGATCATGGCCACCACCGACGTCACGAAGGCCGCACCGAGAAATTCGCTGACTCGAAACAGGGCGATCTTACCAAACTTGACTAACGCCGGGGCCGTGCTAGTACCCCTGCTGGGTGCGATTCTAGCGCTGGCGCTCTTAGCTGCTGCGATTGTACTCGTCCAAGCGACGATAGAAGTTTCCTTTGATGTGGCCGCCCGGAAGGAACTGCAAATAGTAGATCCAGAGAAAGGGCGTCGTTGGATCAGCCCTGTCGCCTTTTTTGTCGTGAACTTTAATCGAGACTGGCCCCTGGTACGTGATGAAGCCATAAAGGACAAACCACGAGTGATCATCTACAATCTCGATGTGCTCCTCGGGTGTTACTTGCCCAGCCTGATAAAAAACCGAGACCGTTTGCGAATCCCCAGGCCTGAGTACGATCTTGGGCAACTGGAGCACGTCGCACTGAGTGAAGTCCCCCAGCTTCGGAAGCACGCTTTTTGGAAGAAGAACCAACGCGCCCATGGCGGCAGACAACCTTGCTGGCGACATGCCACAGTTTTCGATGATGAGGTCTGCCCTCGCTTGGTTCGGCTTAACCGATTCTGGGCTTGGGGGAGCAAGCCTCGGGTCGAAACCCTGCAAAACGGGGTCACGAACCTCGATGATCGGACGACTAGCCTTCAAGGCATCGACGGCAATGCGGGCTTGCCGACGTACGGCTACCCACTGGCAGGCGGCGAAAATGGTATAAAGCAAGCCGATAATCAGCAGCCCTTTTTGAAGCCGCAGCGGGGAGAGCAAGGATTCATGGTCGGCGCGGTCTTGTTCTTGGGTGGCGGCTTGCTGCTGTTGTATGCGGCTAATCGCTTCGACGATTTTAGCCTGTACGGAGACAAGGTCCCTAAGCTGGTTGTCGGTCTGCTGCTTTTGAGCATAAGCGGGCTGTTCTGTGGGCTTTGGCTCATGTTCATCGGCCCTTGCTGCGTGTGGTGATGGCATCACTGCAACTAACAAGAACAGCGGTAGGGCAGCGGCAACAGTCATTTTTCGGCTTCCGCCTTGGCGCGCAGGGTGGCTTTGCGCTTCCGCTGTGCAACGCGCCGTTTCATCTCGGCGTAGTGCGGATGGTCCTTGTAGTGGTACTCCCCGCACGGGCGGCAGTAGAAGGCGACGATCTTCTGCGCCGGTTTGTATCCCTTCTTAGGCATAGCGACGGCCTTTCAGGTGCAACCGCAGCTGCACCGGCTGTCTGGCTTTGCGGTTCTGCTGAAGCGCCCGCCAGTCAGGACGCTTCAGCATGTTGCTACCGCGGCACCGAAGATGTCTTCATCTTTTCGGTGATTGTGGCGGAACGAGAACTCGTTCAGATAGAGGGGCAGGTACTTCTTGCTGACATGATGGAACGTCCCGATCACGCCTCTTTTCAGCAGACTCCAGAAGGACTCCAGATCGTTCGTGTGGACTTCGCCGCGCACGTACTCGCCCTCGCTGTGTTTCACGGTCCCGTGCGGCAATGCCGGCCGGCCCAGCGCCCAACCGGCTTGCTCGATTGGCTCGTACCCCTTGGCTTCATCGGTGGCGACCAAGTCAACCTTGTCGGACACCACGTCGTTGACGAACCCGCTCAGCGTGGCGGCATCCGTGTTCTCAATGACCTTCGCCACGATGTTGCCCTTGCGGCTGATGGCGCCAATGACGCCGACCTTGCCGCTGGCAATTCCACCCGTGGCGTGGCTCTTCTTGTTCCAATGGCGGTTCGCATCCTTTCCACCGATGAACGTCTCGTCGACTTCCACGATGCCCATCAGCTTCTTGAAACCGTCATCCCGCATACCGGCCCGGAGCCTATGGCAGACGTACCACGCGGTCCGCATGGACGACCGCTCGCCGAAAAACGTGCGGCGCAGTTGCAGCGAGGAGACGCCTTTCTTGCTCTGCAACATGGTGTAGAGCACCTTGAACCACGTCAGCAGCGGGACGTTGGTGTTCTCGAACACGGTGGCCACCAGCACGGAGAAGCGATAGGGCTTGCGGGGGCCGGGACCGCACTTCGTGCACTGCCAATGGAAAGGCCGTGCTTTCGAGCTGTAGACGTGATCGTTGCCGCACCGCGGGCACTTCACGCCATCCGGCCAGCGCCGGTCAACCAGGAACTGCCGGCACGAGGTTTCATCCGGGAAGGTTGCCATGAATTCGTTGAAGGTCATCATCTCTTTGCCCTTTCAGCTAGGGCCAAGGTAACACACTGGAAGGCGTTAGTCAAGTCCCGTAAGATCGCCCGAAACAGCCGCAACTTCGCCAGCGACGATTCGATAACCACCAGCACGAGGAGAAAGAGCACGCTCTTGAACAGCACCAGCGGAATCGCCAGCAAGACCCCACCCACATTGTGGCTGCTCGCGAGGCCCCAAGGCGTAACCAGGACGTTGAGGAGGATGCAGATGAGGACGAGGAATTTCATCTGACCGCCCCACTTCATGAGCGCCATCCCCGTGCCCGAGTATTCGAGGCTCTTGGATTCGTCGATCATAGCCAGCTCGAAGTGTCCCGTCGGGTTGTCGACCGGAATGCGCCCCGCCTCGGCGAGAATGAGCATGGTGAAGGCGATCACGAGCAGCACGTGCGAAGGAGCGAAGAAGTTAGAGAGGGGCGTCACCCAGTGTTGTTGCACAATGTACGGAATCGTGGAGCCGGCCACGAAGGACACCGTGAAGAACACGATCATGAAGACCGGCTCGGCGAGAAACCCGACCATGCGCGTGCGGCTGGCGCCCATCGGCCCGTACGGATTCGCCGTATCGATGGCGGCGAGCGTTGCGAAGAAGCCGCCCAGGGCCAAGACGAAACCGCCGCCCAGCATGTCACCCATAAAGGCGAAGAACAGGGGATAGGTGGTCAGGACTGGAATCAGCGTAGTGACAAAGATCGGCGCGACGAAAACCACGTAGGGAGTTGCGCGGAAGATCCAGGACGCCTCGTCCGAGACGACTTCGTCCTTGTGAAAGAGCTTCCACAGGTCGCGATACGGCTGAAATACGCTCGGGCCCCGCTTGGACTGCACGATCTCCTTGAGCCGAGCCAGTATGCCCGCCATGAGCGGGGCAGACGCCATGACGACGAGCACCTGCAGCAGGTTGAAGCCGATGCGCTGGATCACCGCCGCGTCCTCCGGGAGACCGACGGACGCACAGCAGCGCCGTCACTTTTCGCCGCTCCCTGATCGAAGTTTGTGGACTGCACCCCTACCTCCCAAGTCGGTTTCGGTAGGGGTCATCAACCCTGGCGGGTATTTATCCGGCGAACCCCATCGCCGCGATAACAAAGAATCTACACGGGCGCCCGGCGCCGGTCAAGTGTGGCGGGTGCGTTGACAGGCCCGCGCGATCGGCCTATCTCGAAATCAACGGCGATGGGGTTCGCCGTAAACCGCCCACGTGGGTTGATGACCCCTACGGATTTCGACGAGGTGAATCGGATGGTAGGGAGATCAGCTGTGTTAGCACTTTCTTCCCCGCGGGCTGGCAGATCAGAGCAAGGAGATCGTGCTCCCGTTGAGCAACCGAACTTGGAGGTCGGACGATGTTCTCGGGGACGATGATCGTCCCGGGAATCGCGTTCGGGGCAGCGTTGGTCTGGGCGCCGGGGCACCAGGAGGAAGCTTCGAGGTCACGTGGCCCGATAGCTTCCTGAGAGACCCATGGTTCCAGACGACAAACTCCCCCCTGCCTCCGAGCCAGCTGCAACGCAAGCGGTTGACGACGGCGCAGCGGGTCAGGTGGTGGACGAGTCCGACGCCGGCTCTGGCGGAAGTCTGTTCGACCAAGTGCGGCGTATGCAAGCGTCGCAGAAGTTCCGCCTCGCCCTCAGTGCAGATCGCAGTACGCGTGCCGTGCTCTTGGGAGACAACGATCCGCGGACCCTCTTCTTTCTCTGCCAGAACCCTCACATTACCGTCGAAGAGATCCTGCGCATCGCGAGAGACACGCGGGTACTTCAGAACACGTTGGACTACATCGTCCGCAATCCTCAGTGGGTGAGCCGGGAGGAGATCCGGCACGCGCTGGTGGTCAATCCGAGGACTCCAATTCCCACGGCGCTTCGGTTGTTGCCGCTGCTCAACGGCAGAAATCTCCGCAGCATCGCAAAGGGCCGGCAGGCGGTTCGCCAGGCGATAAAAATTGCGGCGCTCAAGCTGGTGATTAAGTCGAATGCATCGCTCTGACCTCGGCGCGCAGACGGTTGCGGCGGAGTTTCCCGTGCGCATGGAATGCCGGATGAGCGGTGTCGTTGATGGCCGGGTCTTTGTCAGCGGCCCCGCGCGTTTGGCGGATTAGCGATTGCCGCTCTCCTTCGCCCGCACTTCAGCCTCGAGGGTCTGTGCCTCCGCGGCCAGACCGGTGTAACGCAGCTCCCAATTGCGATTCTCCTCAGTGAGCACGGCGACGCGGTAGTGGAGCGCGGCGGCGCGCGACTCGGCATCCCCGAGACGACGGGTGAGGTCCGCTGCTTCCCGTTTCAGCCTCGCGAGCTCGAAGCTGTCTGTCAGCTCGGTCGCCGGGGCGTTATCCTGCGCGACCGCAGCCAGTTTCTCCACGCTTCCAGTCCAAGGTGCGGCCTCTTGCTCGCCGCCGAGGTAGCGCAGCGCCGCTTCGACTGAGGCCGGGGTGTCACCCAGGACTTCGTGGTGCAACAACTGATCGCTGAGTCCCGCCAGCTTGGCTTGCTGTAATTCCGCGAACTCCCGCGCGACCTCGCTCCCGGCCGCCAGGAGCCGCATCTCATGCGTGAGACAGATCGGTGCCGCGGTGCGAAAGGCCCGGACAAACTGGATTTCGCGGAGCCCTCCCAGAAATGCGCGCAAGACCGTCGGCTCCCGGTGTTCCACCAGCCCGCAGAGGGCACAGCGGTAGCAAGCCCATCGCAAGCGCCACTTGCTCTTCCAACGGGGTTGCGACGGCGACGCCGTTGGTCGCATCGCCCGCAGACTGGCCAAGAGGTCCCGAAGCGAAGACTCGGGCGTACGGACATGGTTCGTCACAAGCCGCGCGTGCGCACTGCAGGCGCCAACGATGAGCCGTTTCGCGCCGCGGGCCGTCGCCGTGTCGGCAGCGATCCGGTCGCAGACGACGGAGTGTAGCACGACGCACACCGCGCAACCCGCCTGGCCGAAGGCGTCGAGGAGCAGGAAGTAGATTTTCTCGTCCGAGCTCATCGCATCAGAAGCGCGCCGCCTCACGCGTCGTCGAGATGGTACGCACTGTTGAGCAGGCGGACCCGCCATCCGGCTGCAGTTCGCTCCAATTCGTTGAGTGTCGCGGTGTGCTGCGCGATTCCACGATAGCTCGCCAAGTCAATGTCCAGCACGCCACAGAGGAGCAGTTGCAAGACGGCATCG
>Ga0326728_10020310_pt1 | contig 12699 bp, 12 predicted proteins | sample MB3enrmetagenome_FD_207602 | JGI IMG/M metagenome (GOLD analysis project Ga0326728, IMG submission 207602) | Lab enriched peat soil microbial communities from McLean, Ithaca, NY, United States - MB31MN | ecosystem: Environmental > Terrestrial > Soil > Wetlands > Peat | place: USA: New York...
CGGGCAGCCAGGCGACGCCTTGCAGCGCCGTGCCGGCGGTGGACACCGTTCCGAGTGTGGAACTGACGCCGTTGGTGCCAATGCGGACCACCTTGTTGCCGGCGGTGATGTAAAGATTGCCGGGCGGATCCATGACCATGGCCGTGGCATTGACGAGACTTGAAACCATGGTCAGCGAACTCCCGGCGATTCCGCTGGCGCCGGCGAAGCGAATGACCGAGCCATTGTTTCCCGTGCCGTGATTGAGCACATAAACGTTCGTGGCAGTATCTACGACCACGGCCAGCGGGCGGCTCACACCGTTGTTGGTGCCGGCAAACGTCGAAGTCACGCTGGACGCCGTGTTGCCCGCCTGCGACACCAGCCGGATGGCGTTGTTGGTGTAGTCGGCCACAAACAAAAACGTGCCTGTCTGGTCCACGGCCATGCCGGCAGGCATGCTGAATTTTGCCTGGGTCAGGGTGTTTCCATTAACGTAACCGGAGTAGGGCTTGGATGTGCTGCCACCGCCGATCGTTCTCACAGTGGGCTGGGCCTGCAGATTTTCAGAGGCTAAACCAATCAATCCGGCTACGGCAACAAAGGTCGTCCAGCGGCCCAACGACCCGATGGCCAGCCGCCGGGTCAAGGTTTTGAGCGTCTTGGTTCTCATAATTTGGAAATAGTTTAAGGGCTGCCTTGCTTGTGAATTTAGCCGCCGTTACCGCGTGTTTTTAGAGTTGTCAAACTCGCCTGGAATGGGCGCGGGATTGTTCCAGCCGGATTCAGGCTCCGCACCGTCCCAAGGCGTATGCGGGTCCATGGGCGCCCGCATGGTCTTGGGCTTGGATTGCAGGAACGTGGAGACGGTTGGCTGGTAGTCGGCGTCCCGGACAATGGTGGGTGTGAGGAAAATGATCAGATTGTCCTTCGAGAGCGACTTGCTTTCACTGTGGAAAGCCCAGCCCAGACCGGGAATGTCACCGAGGAAGGGCACCTTGGAATAAGTGGCGTTGGGTGAATCCTGCACCAGGCCGCCCATTACCAGCGTGTTCCCGTTTGGAATCGTCACTTGCGAATCAATTTTGCGCCGGTCAAAAATCGGAACCTGAAAGCTGCCCGCCGCCCCGCCCGCCGAGGGCACGGTGACAGTTTCATTGGCGAAAAGATCCGAAACTTCCGGAACCACCCTCAGCCAGATCGTGTCGTTCGCCGATATGCGCGGCGTAACGTCCAGGATGGTGCCGACGTTGGAGTAGGTGACCGAGGCGCTGCCGGCCTGGTTCGCGGAGGAGCCGGACAGCCCGATAATCGGCAGCGCCCGAATAACTTCGATGTGCGCCGTTTCATTGTCCAGCGTGACCACCCGCGGGGTGGAGTAAATTTGGGCGTCATAGGACGCGTTGAGGAAGGAAATGACCGCATTGACGCCGTCCGCATTCAGGAAGGCGGTGGCGGGGATTAACCCGCCCTTGGTGCTCGCGGTCCAGGCGCCAGTTCCCTGTAGAAGGGTCAGGATCGTGTTCTGTGCAAATTGAGAAGGATGCTGGACGGTGGTTGTATGACCACCACCCGGGGTGGTGACAGTGGTTGTCCCGGTCGGGCCTGGTTCGGTCACAACCGTGCTTGATTGATTGGCGCTGGGCACAATTTGACCGTTGCCAAACGTCACGTTTTGCGCTGCCAGCGTTGAACTCCAGTCCACGCCGCGTTTGGCGGTGGGATTGCTGGAAATTTCAATGAGCTTGGTTTCGATCAGCACCTGCCGTGTGGGCTTGTCCAGTTGCGCTATGAGCGTGTCTATGGACGTCTGTTCCGGGTCGGTGGCCACGACCAGCAACTGGCTTGTGCGCACGTCCGCCAGCACGCGGCTGCGCTTGTCGGTGAGCACCGACTGGGCGGCGTCCACCATGTTGGAAACGCCGGCGTATTGCAGTTGCACCACGCGGGTGATCAAGGTCGGGGGAGCCGCCGGGTCCTTCATCATGATGCGGTCAATCCCGGTTTTCTTGTCCACCACCAGCTGGAGGCCGTAATTGTCGAGCAGGGCCAGCAAAGCGCTTGCTGCGGTGATGTTTTCCCAGCGGATGGACAACTGCGGCTCGGCCTTGATCTGGCCGTTTTGGTCGGGCTGCCCGTAGCCAATCCGGGGATCAAGCATGTAATTGATCCCCGCCTGGCGCGCCAGGTGTTCAATGGCTGTTGTAATCGGCACGTCCGAAAATTGAATCAGCGGAATATTCTCCGGGGCCGCCGTGGTGACGGCATTTGAATCGGTCATGGGCGTTGTCGGCGGGACTGCCAACGCGGGCGGGACCGTGTTGGTGTCCACGGCGGCAGTTGCCGTATTGGTGTCCACTGCCGCAACCATGGCATTGGTCGCCGGCATCGTGTTGGTTGCCGTCACCGGCAACACGGTGTTGGTCGCCACCGCTGGCAGCACGGTGTTGGTCAGGGGCGCGTCAGCGACGAGGTTGGTGTTGTCCACCGGCTGGCCGGGCGCGGCGGCGTTGGTTTGGGCGCGGGCAAGGAACGCGCCAGCCAGGCAGGCGAGCAGCAGTAGGTTGCAGGTGATTTTTTTCATGGCGGTTGAGTTAATGGGTTCTGCGCTTGAAAGTTCTTATTTGTTGATGATGGGTAAATTGCGGCGCTGGCCTTTGACTTCAATCACCGCCTCATTGGGCCGGATTTCGACGAGACGCACATGTACCTCGCCACTGGTCGTGCGCACGTCTCCCTCGTCGCCCACGGCAAACGTGTGATTATTGATGATGACCATGTAGCGGCCATTTTCCATGGAGATGCCCTTCACGGCGAACGAACTCGCGTCCAAGGCGTGCGTCACTGGTGTGGCGTCTTCGTAAGGATGGGTGGATTCCGGAAAGAAGGGGTCGCGTCCCTCCTGCGGAGACAAGGGCATCTTAAAAACGGATTTCGCCGCGACCGGCTTGGGCTTGGGGGGCGCCGGCTTGGCGGCGTCCGCCAGAACCGCCGGTGCGGCCGAGACCGCCAGCGCCACGAGCAAAATGTTTTTAAGCGTTGAGTTCACGGTTTAGTTGGAGGGCCTTACCAGGGCCACGATGTCCATTTTGAAATTCAATTTCTCGCTCCCCCCGACCGGATCGGCGGAAAAGTTCACAATCCGGCAATGGGGAAACTTGTTCTCGAAGTCCGCCACGAACTTTCCCAGGTCGTGGTAATAGGCCGTGCCATTGGCGGCAAAACGGATTTGCTTGTACGGGAAATTGCCGATCAAATCACAGTCGGACTGCACGGGCTGGCCGAACTCCGGAATGTCCACATTGTGGTATCCCTCCTTGAAGTGCTGCATGGTGGCCACGGTCCAGGCGTACAGGTCCCCCGAAGCCACATCCGATTCTGCGCGCTCCAACTGGTCGCTGACATCCGCCAGGGCGGCGGCGGCGGCCGTCATCTGATTGGTGGTGGTGGCGGTTTTGTATTGCTGGAGGCGGGCATTCTCCGTGCCGATCTGGACCCCCAGATCGCGGTTCTTGGCGTTCTGCGGACTGATCATGAAAAAATAAACGCCGCAAATCAGCACCGCCGTGGCAATGATCACGCCGATCAACTGATTTCGTTTGGCTGGTGGCAGTCGTTTCATGGGTTTCGGTCATTGAACCGGCATTCCAGGCTGAACATCTGGTATGCCTTGCCGTCCAAAGGTGTCTGCACCGGCGAAAGCCCCGTGAGCCGGACACCATTGGTTTGCAGGCAATTCTTGAAGTAATCCAGGCTGAAGATCGCGTCCTTGAACCGGTCAAACTGGCCGCTGGAACCGGGGTTGACATCCTTGGCATCCATCTGCAACGTGATGTGTTCGGTCACTATCGGCGGCCTTCCGGGAAGGACCACGCCGTTATTGGTTTTGGGCGCCAGGGCGCCGATGGTCGTATAATATTGGTCCACCCGCAGATGACTGAGCTGCACATTCGGGACGTAAATCTGTTGCAGGGCGTTCATCAGGTTCCCCTGCAAAAAGCGCGCCGCCGCCAGTTGGTCCAGCGAGTCGAGATGCTTCTGCACATCCGTAAATTTTTTATGGTTGCCCTGCACCTGCGCAAAATCATTGGTGTGCGTCTGAATCTCGCCCTGGACCCGGTTCAGCGTTTGCTTGTCCACCATGTATTCCAGCCAGGTCGAGCTGAACCAGACCAGCGAGAGCGCCACCAGAAACGCGCCGCCGTAGATCGCCCGCTTGACCGGGTCGCGCCGGCGCAATTCTTCCTCCGCAACGGCCTCGGCCAGTAGATTGATGCGAATGGGCATAGGGTTAGAAAGCGGCCAGTGCGGCGCCAATGGCCACCGTCAATTGCGAACCGATATGGTCAATTTCCACGGCCTGCTGTCCCGGCAACGCCAGTTGCAGAAAGCCCGTGGGGTTCCAGGTCTTGCATTCCAGCAACAGTTCGGAATGCAGAATTTGCAAAATCATTTCCGACCGGGCCGAGGCGCCGCTCAAATAAACCTGGGTCACGGGACGGTCCTGTTGATGCTCGAAAAAGTCCAGCGAGGCGCGGATTTCCCGCCCAAGCGGAACCACCTGCATCTGCAGCGGCCCTTCCACTTCCGGGGCCATGCCAACTTTGATGCCTTCAGCCTCCGCGTAGCTGATGCCCATGGCTTCGGCCAGCCCGGACGTCAATTTGTCGCCGCCAATGTTCACCACGCGTGTCAGCGCCAGTTCGCCGCGGTCCAGCACCACCACCGACGTGTGCTTGAAGCCGATGTCCACCAGGGCGACCGTTTCCTTGGCAAAGACATCCGGCAGCGCCTGCTCAAAGGTGTTCATCGGCCCGATCAATCCCGGCACCATGCACTCGGCGGTCAGACCCGCGATTTGCGAGGCGCGCATGAAATCGTCTATCAATTGCTGCTTCGCGGCCGCCGCCAGCACCTTTAATTTCGGCGCGCCACTGGCCGGCTTCTCGCCGGGCGGTCCCACCTTGGGCGGGATGATATAGCAATCGAAAACATGGTTGGGCAGGTCCTGCTGAAGGTAATTCTTATGGTTCACCTTGAGGACCTGGCGCATTTCATCCAGCGGAATTTGAGGCAGTTCAATCTGCCGCACCATCGCCTCCTCCAGGCCCACGGACACAATCAAAAACCGCGTGCTGCCGCCCAGCGCCTCGGCCACCGACTTCAAATGATCGCCCAGCAATTCGGGGGAAATTTTTTTCTCGAAGATCGGCGCGTCCAGAAGCGCGTAACGCGTCAGGGCAAGAATTTCCCCGCGCCGCTCGAAAAGAGCAGCCTTGGTGGTGCGGCTGCCCAGATCCACCGAAATCATTTGGGCGCGCTTTTTCCGGTTAACTCCGTTGAAGAATGGCAGTGGCAAAGCCATGTGCGCTCTTTCTTATATAGGTTCGTCTGTTAAGGCAAGCGGCAATCCTCGCACGCTGCGTATTTTTTCCGTTCCCCGGTTTGAGCAGTTGTCAAGCCAAGGCGCCGCCCGGGCAAAAGAAAAATTTCACCGGTCGCTTTCTGTCTGAACTCCAGCCGTTCCTGTCCCGAAATTGGCTGCGGCTTAGGCTATTGCGTGAGCGCGTTGTCTTGCCATGTCCAAAAATGCGTCCAGCAGTGGCGTATTTTTTCCACGCCAAAGCGCCCCAATCCGCGCCGTTGGAAACCCCTTCAGCGCCAGCGCCCGGACATCTTTATGCAGCGGTTTCCCCGGAACATTTACCGACAAGCCAATCCCCAGTCCGCCCGCCACATACCCCTCCACCAGGTCCGCCGAACTGGCTTCAATGGACGGAAACCATTCCACCCCCAGTTCCCCCAGCCGCGCCTGAAAATTCTTCGTCATCAGTTCGTGTCCCGGCAGGCAGATCAAGGGCTCTGATATTTTGTCGAGCGCCCACAATTCTTCCGCCTTCCTGAGGCGCGACGATTTCTCCACCAGCAATACCATCGGCAGTTCCAGCATCACCTCGCATTGAAGGCCCGGCGGTGCCGTGCCTTCGATCATGGTCAGGACGAGGTCAATGTCATCGTTGGCCAGCTGGGCCTCGAGTTGCGCCGGGTAGCCCTCGCGGAGGAGCATCTTCAGGCCGGGAAATTGTTTGCAGACGCCCGCCAGCAACTGCGGCATGTGGTCGCGCAACACAATCGTGGAAGCGCCCACGCGAAAATAACGCGCCCGGCCGCCTTGGAGGTCCGCCGCCATCCGGTCCAGGTTCGAGAAAAACGGCTGCGCAAACGCGTAAAGCTTTTCGCCGGCCGGTGTCAGCGCAAACGGGCGGCGCTGGAACAAGGTCACACCCAGATATTCCTCCAACTGCCCCACCTGCGCGCTGACCGCCGGCTGCTGGATGCCATACGGTATATTGCGGACGGCGGGCATGATGCCGCCATGCTTTGCCACGTAATAAAAAAGCTCGAGGTGATGAACGTTCATGTTTCGGCCCGCTCTGCGCCGCTCTTTTTAACGCTCCCGGCGGCGATAAGCAAGGCGCGAACAGAATAATGTCGTTTCACGTGCGAACCTCCCGCCCCGGCGCGGGAAAAGGCGGACCCGCCGCCGGCGGAAGGGAACAAAGGGCCGGTTTTTGGCAATAATCGTGTAGCGGATGATAGTCGGAAGCCGTTTGCTTATACAGATTGTGAAAAATGCTGTTTCAAGCGACCTCAAAACCGGCGGCCTGCGCGGAGCCGGAACCGCTCCAGCCCTGTTGACTCATGAAGCCGCCTTTGGATACCCGCGTGATTTTCTGTCCAACCACTTCGTTTACCTGGTGATTTCACCGCGGGCCAACGGCCTGTCCATTGGCGTGAACTTGAACCCGGTTCCCAACTGCAACCTGTACTGCGCCTATTGCGAAGTCGAACGCGGCCTCTTGTTCGACGCCATGCCTTTCGACATTGACCGCATGACCAAGGAATTGGGCGAGACCATTGAACTGGTGGAGGGCGGCTGGCTGCGGCAATGGCCGCGCTACTCCCGTCTGCCGTCGGAGCTTTTGCAGTTGCGCCATGTCGCCCTGAGCGGCGAAGGCGAGCCGACCTTGTCCCGGGACTTTGTGGCGGCCACCAGGGCGGTGGCCGCGCTGCGCAAAAACCGAAGGCATTTCAAAATCGTGCTGCTCACCAACTCCACCGCGCTCGACCAGCCTCAGGCGCAGGAAGGACTGGCGCTTCTCTCGCCGCAGGATGAAATCTGGGCCAAGCTTGACGGAGGCACCCAGGAATACGTCAGCCGCGTCAACGGTCCCGCCACAAGCCTGGCCAAAATTCTCGACAACATCCTGCTCGTTGGCTCGCACCGCCCGGTCATTGTGCAGAGTTTGTTTCCCGCCCTGAACGGCGAAGAACCGCCGGGCCATGAAATTGAAGAATACGCCCTTCGGTTGCGGGAGCTCAAACAGGCCGGCGCCCAAATCCCGCTCGTTCAAATCTATTCCATCACCCGGCCCACGGCCCGCGCCGGGTGCAGCCATTTGCCGTTGCGGACACTTTCGCACATCGCCCAAAGGGTGCGCCAGGTGGCGGGCCTGCGGGCTGAAGTTTACTAATTCAACCCCGCGGCGGCACCTTCACTGAGTTGTGGTTCGCTCGCAAATCTCACGCTTCGTGGGATGATTGCAGAGGGTCTTGCGTCCATTGATCTCCACCATCAGTGTGTAGGGACAAAAACCGGTCCAGAAACTACAGCATTCATAAATGCCTTCCATAAGCGTTGTCCTCGCCCGACAGGTCATGTGATCCGGAAATGTTTTTGGCGGCGCCACCTGGGGGTGACGGCTCCCGTCCTTTTCTTGTTCAAGCGCTGACATCTGATCTTCGAGTCATCTTTCCGCTTCTATCTGATAAACCAGCCTCGTACCGGAGCAAAAGCAATGCTCACCTTAAGCTGTCATTTTCAGGGCATTTTTTGCCATGGAATTATACGATGCCCGGGATTCCTGAATTTTCGATTGCTTCGTTCTGTGAGAACCAAATACAGAACCGGAAATTACTTTACTGGCTTTCGCCCTCTGCTACATTTAGCCGCCTTGTTTGCAAGGCAAACACAAACACTTTAATTTATGGCAAAACTTACTGTTCGCGACCTGGATGTCAAAGGCAAGCGCGTTTTCATGCGCGTGGATTATAACGTGCCGCTTGAGGAAAAAGACGGCAAAATGGTCATCACCGACACCACCCGGATTGTGGAAACCCTGCCGACGCTGAAACTCCTGATTGAGAAGGGCGGCAAGCTCATTCTGGCCGCGCACCTGGGCCGCCCCAAGGGCAAACGCGAAGCCACCATGTCCCTGCGCCCGGTCGCCGACAAGCTGCACGAACTGCTCGGAAAGCCCGTCGCCTTTGCCGACGATTGCATCGGCGAACACGTCGAAAAAATTGCCGCCGCCATGAAAGAGGGCGATGTCCTGCTGCTGGAAAATGTCCGCTATCATAATGAAGAAGAGGCCAACGACCCCGCGTTCGCCGAAAAGCTCGCCAAGGTGGCCGATGTCTATGTGAACGACGCGTTCGGCGCGGCGCATCGCGCCCATGCGTCCACGGAGGGCGTTGCCCGCCTGGTGGCCCGGCGCGGCGGCAAGTGCGCCGCCGGCCTGCTCATGGAGCGCGAATTAAAGTTTTTGGGCGATGAACTCGAAAATCCGGCCCATCCTTTCGTGGTAATTCTGGGCGGCGCAAAGGTGTCCGACAAAATCAAGGTCATTGACCGGCTCCTGGAAAAAGCGGACACCATATTGATTGGCGGCGCAATGGCTTATACCTTCCGCCTCGCCCACGGCAAACCCGTTGGCAAATCCCTGGTCGAGCCGGACCACAAGCAAACCGCCCTCGACGCCGAAGCCAAGGCCCGCAGGCTGAACGTGAAATTCGAGCTGCCCTCCGACGTGGTCGTGGCCAAACCCGTCGAGACCGGCAAATTGAACAAGAAAGGCAAGCCGGTCATGGATTTCGTCAATATTCACACCGTCACTGACGCGATTCCCGATGATTGCGAAGGCTTCAGCATTGGCGAAAAGACCGCCGCGCACTACGCGCAAATCATTTCCAGCGCCAAAACCATTCTCTGGAACGGCCCGATGGGCATGTTCGAAGATGCGCGGTTTGCCGCCGGCACCAACGCCGTGGCCAGGGCGGTCGCCGACGCCACGCAACATAATGGCGCCAAGAGCATCATCGGCGGCGGCGACAGCGTGAAGGCCCTCAACAAGGCCAAGCTTGGCGACAAAGTGACCTTCATGAGCACCGGCGGCGGCGCGAGCCTGGAATTTTTGGAAGGCGCGGAACTTCCCGGTGTGGCCGCGCTTTCAGACAAGTAGAATTAAATGCCCAATTACTGTGCAGAGGGCAGGGGACACTAAAATCACATTCCGTGACTGTCTGCCGTCCATAAACGCTTTGCGCCCGGGCTGCTTTGGGTTAAAATGCCCGTCTTTGCGTTAAAAATTTGAAAATGAAAAAAGAACGAAAACTGATCATTGCCGGCAACTGGAAGATGAACAAGACCGTTGCCGAGGCGCTGGCGCTGGTGACCGATCTCAAGCGCGATCTGGCCAGTGTAAAAGAGGCGGACATTGTCGTCGCCCCGCCGTTTACCGCCCTGGAATCCGTTTCCAAGGCCATCATTGACTCGAACATCCGCCTGGGCGCGCAAAACATGAGCGAGCACAATTTTGGCGCGTTCACCGGCGAGATTTGCGCCGGCATGCTCAAGGAGTTTTCGGTCCGCTACGTCATCCTGGGCCACAGCGAACGCCGGCAATTCCAGAAGGAATCCGACGCCCTCATCGCCAAAAAGGCGGCGGCCGTACACGCAGCCTCGCTCAAGCCCATAGTTTGCGTCGGCGAAACGCTGGCTGAGCGCGAAGGACACTTGACCAAAAAAGTCCTGGAGACCCAGGTGCGCGGGAGCCTCGCCGGTTTGACGAAGGAACACATGGCGGAGACCGTCATCGCCTACGAGCCTGTTTGGGCCATCGGCACCGGCAAAACCGCGACCACGCAGCAGGCGCAGGATGCCCACGCCTTTATCCGCAAAGTTCTCGCCGCGGTGTTCGACGCCGACGTGGCGCGCAAAGTGCGCATCCAGTACGGCGGCAGCGTCAAGCCCAACAACGCCAAGGAACTCATGAGCCAGCCCGACGTGGATGGCGCGCTGGTGGGCGGGGCCTCCCTGGAAGCAAGAAGTTTTGCTGACATCATCAAGAATTCCATATAAACTGTCCGCTTATGAGTTTCGTTTTAGGCATTTTGACATTTGTATTGGTCATGAACTGCATGTTCCTGATCCTCCTGGTGCTCGTCCAGCTTCCCAAGAAGGACGCGGGCGCGGGCATGGCCTTTGGCGCGGGCACGGCCGACGCCCTGTTCGGCGCAGGCTCGGGCAACGCCCTGACCAAGATCACCAAGTACACCGCCGTCGCCTTCCTCGCCCTGTCTCTGATTTTGGGCATGCTGGAAAGCCATTCGGGCTCGGACACCTCCGCCGCTGATTTTACCAAGCGCCTCGAACAAAAACAGCAGCAGGCGGCCATGCCCACGCTGCCTCCCGCGCAGAAGCCCCAGCCATCAGCCCCGCCGGCCGCTAATGGCAATAATGCCAACAATCTGCTTTCGCTGGTGCCCACCAACGCGCCGGCTCAGGCCCCCGCCACGACCAGTCAGGGGAAATAGCCGTTCGCTCTCACAAGACGCGTCTGGCCGGAACTGCGGCGGGCGCGTTTTTATTTTTGAAGATATTGCTCCAGTTCGGCGATTCGCCACTTCAGGAACTCCGAGCAATGTCCGGGCGTTGACTTGTTGCGCAACGGCCATAGCGCGGTGAAATCACGGTCCAAGCCGCGCAATTCTTCGATGGTCATCCGGGCCAGAACCTTTGCCGCCGCGACTTTTCCAGCCGCCACCGTCTGCTGCCACAACATGATCTTGCAGGATTGCGCGGCCATGCGCGCGGCCAGATCCAGTTCCACCGCCAACATCAGCGTTCTGTCCTTCGCCTGAAGAAGCGGGCTCTGAAGCGCGCGCAGCGAGGTCTGTTGTTTCTCTATCATCCTGAGCGTGGCGCGGATTTTGTCTGGCGAAATCTTGGCGAACCATTTCAATCCGTTGCGACAAAACAATTCGCGCTCCTCCGGCTTCGGCGCGGCAATGACCGTGCCCAAGGGCGTTTCATTGGGCGCCGTGACGCCGAGATGGCGATGGACAACGCCCAGCTTCATGGCGGCTGACGCAATTCTACCGGTCGGGTCCTCGTAAATATCCCGGCTCAGTACCGCCGCGAGCTCGCCTTCATCCAAGGTGGAAGCGTTCCAGGCCAGCGCCGCGCCGGCGGCCAACATCGGCCAGCTCACTGCCAGCGGTTGCGGGTGACCGCCGTCTCCCCAGTCGGTATTGAGAAAGCCGACGGCCCCGTGCTTTTTTCCTGCCCTGGCCGCTGCGCGCAGATTGGCCAGCGCATTGTCATGGCGGCCGATTAACGTTTGCCATGTGGACGTGCCCGGACACACATAAAAGGGCATCCCGGCCTTCGAGAACCGCGCCGCTTCCACGTCAAACGGATGGTCCTTCTCATAACCCCAGTTCAACGCCACGAGACCGGGAGCATCGGCGTTCCGCGCTCCGAATTTTCCCAAGGCAGCAAGCTCCCCGATAAGCTGCGGATATTTCAAAATGATGTCGCCCCAAAACATCATCGTTATGCCGCGCGACGAAACTTCCCGGTGAATCTTCCTGAGAAAATCCAGATAAACCCGGCCTTTGCCGCGAGCGGCGCACAACCGCCTGCTCCGGCCCCGGCCCAGGTCCCAGGTCTCATCGCAGCCGACATTGAAATATCGGCTGGAGAAATTGGGCAGGAGTTCATCATACAGGCCGCGCAAAAAAGGCAGGACGCCCGGATGATTGGGGGCCAGAGTCGTTGGGCGGCGGAGGAAATCACCCGTCTCCGCCTCGTATGGTTCGGAAACTTCACCGAGAGGTTTCAAGCGCGGGTCGTCGAGAAAGGCGCGGAGATGGCCGAAAGAATTTTGGTTGGGAACCAGGTCAATGCCGAGTTCGCGGCAACGCCGGTCGAGCAAGCGAATCTCCCGGGCGGTCAGCGCGCCCCAGCCTTGCCAGATGGACCTGTGTTTGCGGTACGCAAACGTGTGTTCCGTGTACAATTGCAGTTCGTTGATCTTGAGATCGGCGAGCTTTTCGGCCAGGTCCAGCAGCGTCTCCAGCCGGGGCACGCGCCCGCGCGAAATGTCCAGCAGGACGCCGCGCCGCTGGAAATCGGGCCAGTCCCGAATTTTCAGGCAGGGCAGGCGGTGGTCAAATTGCCGGATTAACTGACGGAGAGTCGCCGCAGCCGCCCGCAGCCCGGGAGGCTCGCGAAAGGCGATGGTGACACCCGTCCGGTCAATCGTCAGCGCATAACCTTCCAGATGGTCCGGCGCGGATGGGCCTCGCGCGATTTTGATGGGGAACGTGCCGCCTGCCGATTTGAAGTGGAAAAAGCCCGGCAGACGCCGCACGGAGCGCGGTGCGGGCAGCAAATGGAGGCTATCCAAGAGTCTCATCAGTAGATCTCCCGCAACCCAAAATGTCCGACACGTCTGAACCTGGCCGGCTGCTTCTCCGTGATCAGAACCGGCAATCAGCAACAGCAAAATTCACTTGTTCGCAATCATCCCGCTTTGGCGGGCGTAATTGAACAGGCCGCCGGCATCCACCACCGGACGGACATCGCCCAGCGGC
>Ga0326728_10020312_pt1 | contig 12697 bp, 9 predicted proteins | sample MB3enrmetagenome_FD_207602 | JGI IMG/M metagenome (GOLD analysis project Ga0326728, IMG submission 207602) | Lab enriched peat soil microbial communities from McLean, Ithaca, NY, United States - MB31MN | ecosystem: Environmental > Terrestrial > Soil > Wetlands > Peat | place: USA: New York...
CAACAAAACAACTTGTTCAAATTCACCGAGAGAGGCTGGCTTGGTCATTACTGCTACAATGTAGTTGATATGTGGGGAAAAGTCAACAATGGCACCGAATACTACGAATCGCAGAAGGTCTACCCAAGAGCGGTGCCATCTCAATCCTGATCCGCTCTTGAAGAGTTCTCGGCTGCGTAGTAGCCCTTGCGCGCATAGACACGCAGGTTGCGACCGTCTTTTGCGGCCGTAATGTCGATGGCGCGATACTCGCCGTTGCGCTTGAAGAGCGCGGGCTTGTAGGAAATCAGATAACGGCTGCGGATGACTTGTTGCAGGTTGGCGAGACTGCCATTGAGGTGGCGCGCAGATCCCGGAGTGAAGGAGGCTCCGCCGGTGAGTTCGGCCAGTGTCGTCAAGGCACGTTCGCCCACCAAGGAATCGGTCGCTGTCACGGTCTGTTCGCGCGTGCTAACGGTGTAAACGACGACTTCTCCGCGTTGCGCGCGGTTCAGCGCTTGCTTGAATGTGAATGCGCTGGAGTTGTCGTCACCGTCGCTGATGACCACCAGAACCCTGGCCACGGGCCGGGATTCGGGAAGTTTTACAAGTTTGTCCGCGGCGAACCCAACCGCATCCCAAAGCGCTGTGCCACCAGACGGCGCCAGCTGGTCGATGGCATGCGTGATGAGTTTCTGGTCGTTTGTAAAATCTTGGACCAGTAGAACCGAGTTGGCGAAACCGATCACGTACGTAAGATCGTGAGGATCGGTCATTACCTTCGCTAAAAAGTTGACAGCCGCATCCTGCTCAAATTTGAAGCGGCTGGCAACGGATGCGCTGGTATCGATGACCAAGCCGAGGCGCAACGGCAATTGAGATTCGTTGCGGAATCCAGTGATGGCTACCGGTGGCCTGCTATCGTCGTGGACTTCGACGTCGCCGCGGTCAAGGTTGGTCAGGGATTTCCCGTGATCGGTGACTGCGAAAAGTACCGCGACCTCGTCTGCCGAGGAATGCAGGACAAACCCGGAATTCCTGTCTTTTGTGGCCTTAGGGCCCGAGCCCGAGTTCCTCGCGGCAGCTCCTTCGGCGCTATTCGAAGTTTCGTCCTTTCCGCATGTCGGGCACTCCGCCTCGGCTTCAGCCTCCGCGATTTGGGCGCTTTCCTTGGCTTCCTGCATCAGCTTTCGAATGTTATCGGGTACTGGCATCTGTTCGGTGCTCGTATCGCTCGGTACTTCTGTAAATGTGGCCTTCAGTTCCAGTTTAGGCACGGCGGGAGGATTCTTTAGTTCTTGATCGATCTCCGCCATCATCTGGTGAGCTGCAGCGGCTGCCACCGACTTAGGGTCTTCTCGAAAGAACGCCTGCAACTCGTATTGCGCTTCCGGGAGTTTGTTCAGCTCCGCCCATGCGGCAGCGGCGTAGAAATGAACCATGGCGGCGGTCGCGTGCTTGCGTTCATGGACCTGATGCGCGGTTGCAATCGTCGCCAGATAATCATGGTTCATGAACTGTCCGTAGGCCAGCGCCGTGAGCAACTCCAGATCGAGAGGTGCGATCTTGGTGGCTTTTTGAATGGATTCCTCAGCCGCCGAGAAATGCTGGAGAGCCAGTTCGGCGCGACCAAGATTCAAGTAAGAATTAGGCAAGTGATCGTCGAGCGAGACGGCCTGGGAGAATTCGGCGCGCGCCTGATCGTTTTGTCCCAAACCAAGATACGCCGAACCAAGCGCATTGTGCGCCGCCACGAAGCTCGGGTAGATCGTTGTGGCGAGAGTCAAATTCCGGACCGCACCTTGCATATCTTTTCGCATCAGAAACTGATAGCCTTTTTCGTACGCACGTAGCGCCTTTCCTGGCGCTTTGAGGTCGAGCTTGGAAACGGAACCGTTGGGAGTTTCGAGAGGGCTGTGGTTTTGACCATTGAGAGTCCACAAGTTGCTGCTCAGGGCCGTCGACTGGATCAGGCCGACAGTGTTGGTCCAGCCATTCGACGGCAAACTCAGCACTTGCGCCAACGCGGAGCACGAGATGAATAAGAGAAAAACTACCCTAAGCAATGGTCGCTGAACCATGGCTTTTTTCCTCTCTATGTAATTTGGAAGTTAGGCTCCCACCCCTAGCCGATATAAGCCCATTCTGAATAGGCGATTTCTAGGCCATTAGCGGTATCACTTGCACCCCAGCCGCTATAGTAACACCAGCGTGTGCCAGTGAGCCCGAGTTTTGGGGTCTCCTTGGGGCGCAAGGGCGGCCCTGATCGGCGTCACTTTTTCCGCTCCACCAGGAAGCGCGCTAGGTCTTTTAGAGTAGACGCGGCCTCGCCATATTCGTCGAGTTGTACACATGCCTGCTCGGCTAGGGCGTCGGCCTTGCGAATCGATTCTTCGATTCCAAATAACGCTGGATACGTTGCCTTCTCCGCCGCCGCGTCCTTGCCTGCGGTTTTGCCCAGTTGCTCGGAGGTTTGGGTCACGTCGAGCACATCGTCCACGATTTGAAAGGCCAGGCCGATCGACTGTCCGTAGATCCGAAGGCGACGAAGATCCGCATCCGTTGCCGCAGCGTACATGCCTCCGCTGACCACGCTGGCGGTGATGAGCGCGGCGGTCTTCGAGCGGTGGATGTATTCGAGGGTAGCGAGGTCGGGCTTCTTGTGCTCGGCTTCGAGGTCAACGACCTGGCCGCCGATCATGCCGTCGATAGTGCCGGTGGCGTGGGCGATTTCGCGAATGATAGCGACGCGCGCTTCGGCTGGGCACGCGATCTGTGCCAGTACTTCGTAGGCCTGTGTTTGCAGCGCGTCTCCGGCGAGGATGGCGATGGCATCTCCAAAAGCTTTGTGGCAGGTGGGACGCCCGCGGCGCAGGTCGTCGTTATCGAGCGCGGGCAGATCGTCGTGGATCAGGGAATAGGTGTGAAGCATTTCCAGCGCCGCGCCGACTTGCTCGATGCCCGTGGGCAACGTTCCCGCAGCCGAACCAGTTCGAGAACTGGCCGTCGAGGCGGCCCGAATCAAGCGCCCCGCTTCCATGCACAGGATCGGACGCAGGCGCTTGCCGCCGGCAAACACGCTGTGTCGCATGGCTTGATGAATCGACGTGGGATGCTGGGTGGGTGGGGGCAAAAGTTGTTCGAGGGCGGCGTCGACCGCTTCGCGTCCTTGCTCCAGAACTTGTTTCAACATAACTTCGCAGTATAACAAGCGGGCTGCGTTGAAAGGGAAGTCTCAGGTCTCAGGAAATCCTGGTTAATTTTGTTTTTCCTGAGATCTGAGACCTTGGATCTGAGACCTTAAGCCGGATCAGGCGGCCGCGCGGCGTGTGAGTCCGCGCAACAAGGATTCCACCACATCGCGGTTGCGCGGCTCGCAGATGTCGGACGCGCCCAGGCTCATCGCCTCGGTCCATAGTTGGTCGTCCGCCAGCCGGTGCGTGCCCACGATGCATAGGTCGGGGAACTCGCGATGCAATCGCTTGACTTCATCCGGCCCCGAAGTTTCCAGGTCGATCACCACGGCTTCGGCGCTATGCTTGGCAACCGCGGGACGGACCTCCTGGTAAGTGCCAGCCAAATAAACAGAATCAAAGTGTTGGGAGAGACTGACCGCCAGAGTTTGTGCAGTTCTGGGGTCATTTTGATAGAGGACTACGCAGAGTGGTTCCATACATCCCCCTGACTACACCGCAAATCGCGGCGGCCTTGGCTGCGGCAGCGAACTGCTAGCACAGGCGTTATCTATTCCGAGTCGTGACCGCGTTACTTGCGCAACGCTTTCTCGGCCGGGGGCTCGAACGGTTCAGTTTGAAGCTTTCCGTTCTGTCTTAACAGAATTTCAACTTTCCCTTCGGCTTCTTCTAACTGTTTCCGGCAGGTGGCGGAAAGTTGCATGCCTTCTTCAAAGAGCGTCAGAGATTTCTCTAAAGGGACTTCCCCTTTTTCCAGTTCTTGAACGATCTTCTCCAGACGTTCCAGGCAATCTTCAAACTTTACCAATCCAATTGCTCCTGTACTCTATTGTAATGCCGATTTGGCTAAGAAAAGTAAAGTGATTTTTTTCGATTCGCGCGATTATTTTTGCGGAGTGTTCCCAAATCTACACTAGCGTCTACACTGATGTTCGCCGCTTCGAGCCGAGAGCTTCAAGAACATCCACCGCCGAGGCATATCTTCCCAGCGGAGCGCTGATCTGCGCCCCCTGCACACGGTCGCGCACCGCCGCCAGCATTTCTCGAGCTATGGCCACGCCCTCGGCGCGCGCCGCGTCCGGACTGGCGGCTTTGCCCATCCGGTTGAGGATTTCATCGGGCACTGAAACCCTCAGCTCGTTCTTCATGAATTCGGCGTTGCGGGCGCTGACCAACGGCCAGATTCCGGCAATGACGGGTATTCGGCAGTGCTCGATCCGCTTCACGAAATTCTCCAGCAGCGCCAGGTCGAACACCGGCTGGGTCACCACGAATTCCGCGCCCGCCTGCACTTTGTATTCGAAGCGCCGGATCTCTTCGTCGATGTCAATCAACCCCGGGTTTGCTCCCACCCCAATCACGAAGCCGGTTCCGGTCCCAATCGGGTTTCCGCCCAAATCCAATCCCCGGTTCAGGTTGCTGACGATGTTCACCAGTCCGATCGAATCCACGTCGAACACGGCCGTGGCGTCGGGATAATTTCCCATCTTCGGAGGGTCGCCGGTGATGCAGATCAGATTGCGGATTCCCATGGCCGCCGCACCCAGCAGGTCCGACTGTATGCCGAGCACGTTGCGGTCGCGGCACGTGTAGTGCAGGATAGCTTCGATTTCGACCGCCTGCTGCATCAACAGCGATAACGCCTGGTTGCTCATGCGCGCCGAGGCCCGCGGGCTGTCTGGGATGTTGATGGCGTCCACTCCCACCGACTTCACGAACTTCGCGCCCTCGATCTCCTTGCGGATGTCGATGCCCTTCGGCGGCACGATCTCCACCATGGTCACGAATTCGCCGCCGGCCAGCTTGGCGCCGAGGCGCGAGCGCTCGGCCAGGGGAATGGCAGCTAGTGTCGAAGGGACGGCTGCGGCATGGATCGCCTCTGACATCGCAGTTTTGCCGCGCGCTTCGCCCACTTTCAAAACCGATTTCATGGCGCGGATGTGATCGGGCGTGGTGCCGCAACATCCGCCGATCAGCCGCACTCCCGCGGCCACGAAATTGAGCGTGTAGTTCGCCATGTATTCCGGCGAGCACAGATAGATATTGCGGCCTTCGACCGAGCGCGGCATCCCGGCGTTCGGTTGCGCGGCCAGGGGCAGCGTAGTCACGGCGCGCACCCGCTCGATGGCGTCCAGCATCGCCACCGGGCCCACGCTGCAGTTGATGCCGAGCACATCGACCTTCCATTCCTCGAGCCGCGCGGCGAAGGTCTCGGGGTCCGAGCCATCCAGACAGTTGCCGTCTTCGTCGATCGTGACTTGGGCCACGATGGGAAGAACGATGGGGAGCTTCGCATTCACCTCCCGGCACGCTTGCACCGCCTGGTGCAACTCTTCCAGGTACCCGAAGGTTTCCAGCATCAGCAAATCGACGCCTCCCTCGACCAGGGCCGCAGCCTGTTCGCGGAACGCTATGCGGGCCTCTTCAAACGAAGTCTTGCCCAGCGGTTCAATGCGAACGCCCAATGGGCCCATCGACCCCGCAACCCAAGCGTCCGAATCCTTGGCCGCTTCTCGTGCCAGCCGCGCGCCCGCAAGATTGATGTCGCGCACCCGGTCCACCAGGCTGTGCCGCGCCAGGCGAAAGCTGTTGCCGCCGAAAGTATTAGTCTCGATCATTTCGGCGCCGGCCTGCAGATAATCGCGGTGGATATCGCGAATCATGTCCGGTTGCGACAAATTCAACTCGTCATAGCAGCGGTTGATGAAAATGCCCTTGGCATACAGCAGCGTCCCCATGGCTCCGTCGCAGAGCACGGGCGTTTGCTTCAAACGGTCGAGAAGATTCCGCGCCATTTGTTTGAGGATACAGGAAGCATTGCGGTCTTCGCATCTGCCTTCGCGGAACCACTCCGATCCGGAGACGAGGCAAGCCCCGTCTCTACGTCGGCTTTTTCCATTTACCGGGACAAAACATTCCGATAGCATCGAATAAGGTGCTTCCGATAGGAGCGGACCCATGCTTGACATCACCAAAGACATCCAATCGCTGACGACTTTCCGCCGCCAGTCCGGCGACTTCATGAAACAGCTCAAGAAGAGCAAACGCCCCGTGGTGCTTACCGTGAACGGAAAGGCGGCGGCCGTCGTGCAGGACGCCGCAGCCTATCAACGCCTGCTCGACCTTGCCGCCCGCGCCGATGATGCGGAAGCCATTTGCCAGGGTCTGGAGGATGTAGCCCACGGACGTACTCGCCCGGCGAGAGAGGCATTCGACGAGATTCGCCGCAAATATGACATACCTCGTGGAGTTCACCGATCGCGCGGTTCACGAGCTTGAAATCCTTTTTGTGGAAAAGAACGCTGCGGAGTCCCACGCCGCCGCTCGCTGGTACAACGGGTTGGAGCAGGCTGTGGATGCGCTGGCGTCGTATCCGATTCGCTGCCCCGTTATCCCGGAAGCGCCCAAGGCGAAGCGAAAGCTGCGTCATCTGCTGTACGGCAAGAAGCCTCACGTTTATCGGGTCGTCTATGAAGTCGATGAAAGACGGCAGACGGTGTGGGTGCTCACGATTCGCCATGGCGCAAGGCGGAAAATCAACCCTCCGATCTCATGTAGGCGGACGCGTCCCCGCCGCAACCGAAATTTCTTCCTTTGCTATAATTCCTATTCTTGCATCCAAGCAATTATCCGGCATGAGGTTGGAGTCCCAAGTTTGAAAAAAGTCCCGATTCTTTTGTTGTTCCTGCTGCCCGCCAGTTTGATGTGGTTGAGCTGCGGCACCAGCTCGCCCAACAAATCGATCGAGAGCAGTGCCACCTATCGCGCCTTCGTCACGAATAATGTCTCCGCCGGCACTTTGAGCGCGGGCATTTATATCGTCGATGCGGAAACCAACGTGCGTGTGTCCGCGTCGATTTCCGCCGGCAACAATCCGGGAATGATGGTGCTCACGCCGAACCGGGCCCAGACCCTGGTGTTCAGCGGCGACGGCACCGCAACCTCCGACAACCTTTTCAGCATCATCGACAACGCCAAACAAACCAACGCCTCGCACTTGACCTTGCCCGGCATGACCGAGAGCTTCGTCGTTTCGCCCGACAGCTCCACCGCCTACGTCGCCGTGCCCACCGCGCCCGTGACAGGACAATCTCCCGGAGTCGTCGAGGTCGTCAATCTGAGTACGGGCGCCATCACCACATCCATTAGCTGCCCGCCTGTGAACACGGCCACGGTCGTCTGCGATTGGAGCCAAGTGTCTCAGGGATTCAACCCGCCGTACAGTAATCTCGCTATCGGTAACACCGGCACCCGCCTCATCGCCCTCAGTGCCCCGTCTTCTTCCGTTGCCGATACACTTGCCGTGATTACTCCGTCCAGTATCGGAACCCCGAATCCTGTCGTGACTTTTGTGCCCGGCTTTGACCATCCGGTCGCAGCTTTCTTCAGTAGCGACGACAGCATTGCCTACGTATTGAACTGCGGCGCCGAGTGTGGTGGAACGCAGGCCAGCATTCAGCAGCTCAATCTGACCACTAACACGCTCGGTGCCTACCTCCCAGTCTGCACTCCTCTCCCAGACCAACAGTGCGCCGGCAGTGTCGCTCTTGTTAACGGTTCGACCATGTACGTGGCGGGCACGCCATATTCCACCGGGGGAGTTCCGTCGCAGCCCTGCACCGGGGAGACCACTGCCGCACAGTCCTGCGGCCTGCTCTCCGTCGTCGACCTCTCCACCATGTCCGTAATCAATTCCGGGGTCGTCATCACCGACGGATATCACAGCCGCATATCGCTCGCCTCCAACGGGCAGCTCTTCATCGGCGCCAGCACTTGCACTGAGATCTCCACCGCTACGGAGACCCGCGGTTGCCTTTCCATCTACAACACGCTGTCCACTGCGGTGGGCACCAACCCGTCCGGCGGCGTCTTAATTCCTCCCCAGAACGGAGACGTCACCGGCATCCAGCCCATCGCTGGCGTTCAGTCCAGCTCCGGGCGTACTGTGGCCTATGTGATCCAGGGCGCATCGCTCTATATCTACGACACCACGACCGATGCACTGCTCTACAACTCGAGTAATCCGAATGACTCCGGCAGGATCATCAACCTCGTCGGTGATTTCGTCGACGTCATCACCCCCGATTTTTAGAATCGCTCTTGGCTCTGGCGAATAGCGAACAGCGAACGACGAACGGCCATCTTCCCTACCTCGGCCCGAGCGTCATCTCATGCTTCTTGTTCTTCTCGATCGCGCCTGAAGTGAACGGAAACGCGAACGTCGAGCCTTCGTACCACGCCGCCCATTGGTCCATATAATACGGACTGAGAAATATCCCGCTCTCTCCCGTTACTAAGTTCAGCGTGCTGTCGTCAAAGTTCGCGAAGTCCCACGTCAGCCGCTCGGAAGGCCCAAACCCCCGGCCCACCGCCTTCACCGTGTATGTGCTTCCGCTCAGTGGATGCGGCCCCGGCCCCGTAAAACGCCCAATCACCGGAAGCTGCCTGAGCACGTAATGCTCGATTTCAACCGGATAATTCTTCCCCCACTTCCATTGGCTGAGGTCGGTAGGGACTTTCCCAGCAAACGTCGCGGCATCTCGCGAACCAACTCCCGTCTGCTTCACCGCGTTCTCCACCGCAGCCGTCAGCAAGCTCCCATAGTCGGAAAATCCCGGCGGCAGCCAGCGCGCCGGCTGCTTAGTCAGCACATTTTCCAGCCACACCGACGACATCGCCCAGCGGTAGCTCTTCCAACTTAGCGCGCCCGAAGCCGCGCCTGAACTCGTGCCTAACGCCGATGCCTCCGCCGCGCCCAGCTTCGGCTCCAGCAGCAGCCGCGCCAATTCCTGCCGCGCTTTCGTCTCAATCGTTGGCGCCGCCGACGCCGCCGACATCCGCCCATCCCAGTCGCGCAGAATGTCCGCTGCCCGCTTCGCCCGCTCCGACGCGCTCTCTGCGTGATCGACAGCGTACACGAACTTGTCGGCGCAGAAGCGGTCGTAAGTGGACGACACATCCATCTGCAGCGCCAGCATATCCGCGGGCGCAAACTTCCTGCCCGATTCCAGCACGCGATAAATCCGGTTCGTCCGCCACGGTGCTTCCCATTCCGTGCCCATCGAATATTTGTAGCCCTCCGGCGTAATGCGCCCGTTCGCGGTCGCCAGAATTCCCGACGGCGGATCGTACACATGCGGCATCTCGTCGAAAGGAATGAATCCCTTCCACTCGTGCGCGTCGTCGCCGCCGCCGCTCACCGGCAGCGTGCCATCGCCCGCCGCGCGCATTGGCACTCGCCCCGTCGCCTGATATCCGATGTGGCCATCCACATCGGCGTACACCACGTTCTGTCCCGGCGCGCCGAACGTCGAGAACGCTTTGCGAAACTCGTCCCAGTTTTGCGCCGAGTCCACATCGAAGAACATCAATCCCATCCCGTCCTGCAGCGTCCAGCGCAACGCAATCTTGCGCGTCTCGCCCGCCAGCAAATCGGTAATGATCGGCCCGTGCCGCGTCGTCACTACGTCGAGCGCCACGTCCGGCTTGCCTTTGACGTGGATCGTCTCCAACCGGTGCTGTGCATCGCGCCATCCCACCGGTGTTTTGTACTGCCCCTGCACGTTGAATTCCTCGATGTAATCGTCTTCGACTGCCGCGCCCACGTTGGTGAATCCCCACCCGATGCGCCGGTTGTGCCCCACGATGACAAACGGAACTCCCGGCAGCGTAACTCCCGCCACGTCGAAGTTGCCACTTATTAAGTGCGCCTCGAACCATAAATTCGGCATCTCGTGGTCGAGGTGCATATCGTTCGCGAGCAGCGGCTTCCCAGAAACCGTGTGCTGCCCAGAAACCACCCAGTTGTTCGATCCCGGACGGAACGAGTCATCTTCACTAATATCGTAGCCCGGCATCCACGCCAACGAGGTGCTGGTGTTATTACTAGCCCTGTCCGTCGCAAGGATTTCCCCTGTGTTCCACTGTGTACCCTGTGGTAAAGGTTTTTCTCGCGTACTGCAAGAACCTCTGCCGTAGATAAGACGACAATCCCTCTCAATCCCCTGAGGCGCCACCGAAGTCAGCCGCCCGCTCCCACCCTCCGGGTCCATTTCTTCTTCGTCATCTTCATCTTCATCTTGATCGCCGCTGTGCACCGCTGGCCCTTCATCCATCCGCCGCACCTCTGTCGGCGGACGGTCGCGCCACGAAGAATTCACGTACAGGTCCGCCGTCAATTCCGGTCCCAGCTTCGCCAGAATTTTTTCTCGCGTCAGCGCCGGCGGAACTTCGTAGTGCGTCAAGTCCTGCACCATGCGCGCGCCGATCAGCAGGGAATCGGTCACCGTCCACGGCCGCGGCGTGTATTTCAGCAGGCGGAATTCCAGCGAAAGCCGGTCGCCGTGCGATTCCAGAAACGCATTCACCCCGCGCGCGTAAGCTTCGAGATAAACCCGGTCGCGCGCCGAGATCGTCTTCTCCGCCGCTTCCGCCGCCAGCCGCAGCCCCAGTATCCGCTGCTCGCGGTCCATCGGCAGCGTGTCTTCACCGATCACTTCTGAAAGTTCTCCCGCAGCAGCCCGCCGCAGTATATCCATCTGCCACAGTCGGTCCTGCGCCGTCACATACCCCTGCGCAAAAAACAAATCTTCCAGCGTAGCCGCTTCAATCGTCGGAACCCCCTGCCCATCCCGCACCACTCGCACTTTGGACGAAATCCCCGCCACCAACACGCTCCCATCCAGTTGCGGCAGCGGCCGCCGCGCCATCCAGTACAGCCACCACACGCCAACAATCAGCCCCACCAGCACCAAGCAAACGGCGTAGTAAAGAACGCGCAGCGCAGGATGACGATGGCGTCGGCGCGCGCCAGAATTGAAGTTGGAGTAAGGAATCTCGGGTAGCGAAGCGGTAGAAGACATGACTCGAAGATTGTAGGGGCGCGTGCTGCCCGTGACAACCGCAGTTCTGATGCACAGAAGGCACGACTGGGTTCCTGAATGCAGTCCTCAGTGGCCAGCTTCCTGGCTCAGTCGGAGCAAGAAATAGAAGTTGTTATTCCTTATCTGAGTTGGGTTCTTCTCAATGCTGGAGAACGCCTCCCCCAGTTCGCGGGCCAGACCCACTCCTCCGACGGCTTTGATCACATCCGCGAGTTGCGCTGGCAAGAAACCGCCAAAGACACCCACACCAATGACTCCGGCCGCAATCAGGGTTTTCATGGTAGCCCTCTTGATGGTAGATCGGCGCACAGCCCTTGCTTCCGTACTAAGCTTCAGAACCTCTGGAAGCAGGATGTCAGAGTAGATCTCCTTGGCCTCCTTCCTCCCGACTACTTTCCTTTGTTTTATGTAGTCGCTAACGATTTTGTTTAACGCCGCCCGGTATTGAATGAAGGCGTCGTGCTCGTCAGCCCGTACCCTCAGAATTGTTCTAATCGGCAAATCATCGAGAAGGGGGACTACGTGAGTTAGTTCCGCACACAGCACATTTCTACAGTGGGCAAAATACTCATCCTGCGAACTGAATCTTGATAATACGAGCGCTTCACCCGGAAGGTTCGTGAGATATTTAGCATCGTATTTCAGGCCTAGCACCTGTTCGATGGCAACATCCTTTGCCAGTTCGTTGAAGATTTCGGCGACTAAGTGCGACTTTCGCACTGTTGCCTTAGAGAGCTTCCTTTCCTGACTTAGTCGGCGCCAACCTCGAAGCCAATCTGGAATCTCGTAAATATCTATCAAAACGTGACCATGTTCCAAAAACTCGTGGGGGCCCTCTATCTTAAACGACGGCCATTCGTCTTCATTGTCTTCAGGAGGCTGGCCGTAGACCGCAAAACGACCTTCATTCTCTAGGTATAATATGTGCGCTATTTTTGAGATACTCGCGTGCTCAGGCAACGCTTGATGAAGATGCTACTTGCAGTAAGGAAACTCCTGACGAGCGAAATCCACTATTCCGGCCTCGACTAAGGGCCGAAGCTGTTGGATACAGAGCATCGTCCCGCTAAGGAGATGTCGGACGTTAAATTCGTCCTCTGTTAAGATTCCCAAGGGAAGTGGCACCACTGTTTTGTCTGCGTAGAGGGCCGCGTATCGAGCTAGCAATCCAGTTTTCTGCAGCCTGCATTCCCAGTTAACACATCCAAAATCACCTCTCATTGAGGCGCTGGCGATAAAGTTGAATGGATCGCCTATAGCTGATACGCATTGAACCGACCCTGCATCTTGGTCCAATGCCGCATCAAGCTCTTCTTGAACCTTTCGAACGTCGCTGAACGTCCAATCGTTAAAGAATCGTTCCACAGAGTCAGAAGATACTAACCCGCGATTTTCTAGAATCTGCAACAAGGGATTCATTGCAGTAGTTTAGTCGTTCTCCGGACGAGAGGTGGGCATTTGAGTCTTTTCATCACAAATCATCTGTGTCCACAATCACAGACATCCAATCTGCTGTGCGCGATAATGAAGTTTGATTGGGGCAGTGAAGAGGTGTGCCGGTCAACCAAGACGGCCCTCGAAGCTGCCCCAAACCCATTTTCAGCGCTCTTTGACAACCTAACTCCTTATTTTGGAATATTT
>Ga0326728_10020313_pt1 | contig 12696 bp, 5 predicted proteins | sample MB3enrmetagenome_FD_207602 | JGI IMG/M metagenome (GOLD analysis project Ga0326728, IMG submission 207602) | Lab enriched peat soil microbial communities from McLean, Ithaca, NY, United States - MB31MN | ecosystem: Environmental > Terrestrial > Soil > Wetlands > Peat | place: USA: New York...
TCACCAGCGCTCTCGACACGCGCATCGCGGCCACCGGCACGGCGTGCTACATCACCTCGTTCGACGCGCTGCTGCCTTCGCTGGGACCGCAGGACGCCGAACAATCAACGCCACGCTTCATCGCCTCCGGCCTGGGATTTCCCGATTGGATTGAGCTGGCCGCGCCGCGCGCCTACGCCGTACTCTCGACTTACTCCGACATGTTTCCTTTTGCCGGCGCGCGTGAATCTGTGATTGAGGCGCGCCGCTTTTACGCGCTCTTCGATCCGGCGAGCGCCGGCACGATCGTGAGCAGTGCGGGACCCTCTGTTCCACCCACGCCCACCGTCCCGGCCCTGAATGCCGACACCACGAATCAGATTTCTCCGAATGCAAAATTGCAGTGGATTACCGGCCCCGGCGGCCATGGCGCGCTGCAGCCCATCATGGGCAACATCGTCAGCTTCTTCCTGCGCAACCTGCAGCCCGGCGCCGACGCGGACCACCCGTTCGTTCCCGCCGGCAATGGCCCGCGCGCCGGGATGGCCCTGATTGCCAACATTCCTAAAGATGCTTTCCAGGTGACAGCCACCGGCCAGGTCGCCACCAGCTTCCCGGGCTGCGCTACCGTGTTTACGCTGAACAAAAGGCGCGCGGCGCACATCGTTCCCTTGCATCGGCCCGTTATCGGATTTGCAGCGCTGGGATCCATGATTCGCGAAGCTACCGGCGCCACAGCCAAACCCGGTACTGCAGAATTCGAGGCGGATTTGCTGAGCGCAAAGAGCGGACCGCTTGCATTCCCGACGGAGGGCGGCCTCCATCTCCAGGGCGATCTGGCCGTTCCCGCCGGCGCGGGCCGGCATCCTGCGGTTCTGCTCGTGGTTCCCAACTCGATTCACGGATCGGATGCGATCGCGCATGCCAATCAAGCCAAATTCGATGCGCTCGCCGCGCAGGGCAACGTGGTTCTGGCCATCACGCCGCGCCCCTCGCCACCGGGAGCCGACGATATGAAGGCTCCGGTGCTCGGACCGTTCTATCTTCTCAGCCTTCGTGCCGATCTGGTGGGCCGCACGCTGGTGGGCTTGCGCGTGGATGACGTGATTCGCGCCATGGATTACCTGTCCAGCCGCGCGGACGTCGATCCCGCGCGCATCTCGGCCCAGGCGAGCGGGCACATGGGGCTGGTGCTGCTGCATGCGGGCGTGTTCGATCGCCGCATTCGACACATCGATGTCGATCACGTACTCACAAGCTATCGCAGTCTTCTCGATGCGCCGCTGCCCACCGGCGCGCCCGAGGATGTGATTCCGGGCGTGCTGCTCCACTACGACATTCCCGATCTCGAGCGCGCAGTCGGGCCGCGGCTCACCGAGAGCGGTCCCCTGAGTGGCACGGACGACCTCAGCCAGGATTCGACGCCGCTCATCTCGCTGACCGTCGCGACGCCGTAGCTCCGGGTCTCTGACCGCATGAATTCGTACGCGTGCATCCCGGTTTCCCGGGTCTCAAAGTCGAGACCCGGGGCACCCGAGATTGGTTCAAACGCAGGCGGTCAGAACCCTAGCTCAGCGGCGCCGCGAGCAGTGCCGGCTTTTGCTCGGCGAGCGTCTGCATGAGCTCGCCGAAGAGCGTGTTGGCCCATGCAAACCACGAGCGCGTGAACTGCGACGGATTGTCCTTATTGAACGACTCGTGCATGAAGCCTGTACCGGCTGTGGTCGAGCGCAGCCAGCGCAGGCACTGGCGAATCTCCGCGTCGCTGGTCGACGTGAACGCGCGGTACATGATCGACATCGGCCAGATGGAGTTCAGTCCGATGTGCGGTCCTCCCACACCCTCGGCTGCTGTGCCGCAGAAGAAGTACGGATTGGCACCGCTGAGCGCGAAGGCGCGCGTGCGCTGGTACACGGCATCGCTCGTGGGGCAGATGCCCAGGTAAGCCAGTGTCACCAGGCCAGGAGCGTTGGCGTCGTCCATCAGCAATTGACCGCCGTAGCCGTCCACTTCGTACGCCCAGATCTCGCCAAGTTGCGGATGGTTCACGCGCCCGTGCCGCGCGGTTGCCTGCGCCACTTCATCGCGCAGTGCCAAGGCCCGGGCCGCAAGCGCCGTGTCCTGCGCGGCATACGCGGCCAGGTCCGCCAGCTGGCCAAGCGCCTTCGCCGCGAAGAGATTCGACGGCACCAACAGCGGAAAGATGCAGGCATCGTCCGACGGGCGGAACATGCTGAAGATCATGCCGTTGGGCCGCGCCGGATTGCCGAATCCCGAAAGCCCCTGGGTGTCGTAGGGAGACTCGGCCTTGCGCTCAAAACTGTAGGGCCCCTGCGACTGCTTGCGCTGCTGCTCGGTGAAGGTGCGCAGAATCGCGTCCGCGGCCACGCGCCACTGCGCATCGAAGGGTCCGGCATCGCCCGTTGCCTGCCAATAACCGTGCGCCAGCCGGATGGGGAAGCAGAGCGAATCGATCTCCCACTTGCGCTCGGCCACGCCCGCATGGTGCTCCGTGCGGTCGTTGACTGCCCAGGAGAGCGGCGGATCTGCGGTGTCGCGCGTGAACGCATTGGCATAGGGATCGAGTTGAATCATGCGCGCCTGGCGGCGAACCACCCCTTCGAGCAGCATGCGCAGCCGCGCGTCTTTGCGCGCCAGGCCCAGATACGGCCACACCTGCGCCGAGGAGTCGCGCAGCCACATGGCGTCAATGTCGCCGGTGACCACGTAGGTATCGGGATGCTTGTCGAAGACGCCGGGATAGACCGTGGTGTCGAGTGTATTGGGCAGGCAATTCTCCACCAGGACGCGCAAAGCGGGGCCACCAATCTGGCGCTGTAACGTGGCGATGGCATCTTCCACTGCCGGCGAGGTAAATTTGCGATCCCCAATGGCCGGCCGCGCCTGGGGCACCTTGGGGCTCGTGGTTCCCTGAGTGCTTTGGTCAGCGGATGGTTTCGCGGGCGCAGCCGTTGCCTGCTCGGCAAACGCTCGCTCGGCTCCTGCCTGCATCAGGCTCCATGCACCCGCGCCCAGCAGCACCTGGCGCCGTGTCGGCCGCTCACTCTTCGATTCGTTCCCCATGGCGCAGCAAGCTCCTTTCCATTTCACGAACCATCCGGCATGCACACATTCGCGGCAAAACGCCGCGCCGTTCGATTATAGTTTCAAGCAACGCCTCGTAACCGGTCTCTCGCGCCGATTTCTGTGAGGGTTTTCCTTATGCGTCGATTGATTCTCGCCGGATTGCTTTGCCTTTTGATCAGCCCTGCGTTCTGCGCCGCGCCGTCGGCTCTCTTTTACATGACGGACGCGCCCGATTCCGTGCGCTCGTTCCTCGCCCACTCGGGCAAGATCGATGTGCTGGTGCCTGCCTGGTACAACGTGGATGAAAACGGGCTCGTCACCGGCGCGCCCAACAAGACGGTTCTGGCAGCGGCGCAAAGCCAGGGGCTGCCGGTCATGCCGATCGTCGCGCTCTTCGGCAAAACCAAGTTCCACAATCTGGCCGGCAACGATGCGGCGCAAAAGCGCATGAACGAGGCGTTGCTCCGTGATGCAAAGCTGCACGGCTACATCGGCTTCCAGATCGATTTCGAACATATCGATTATCTTGACCGCGATTTGTTGACAGCGTTGGTGGCGCGCTCAGCCGAAGCGATGCACGGCGCGGGCCTCAAGCTGACCATTGCCACCGTGCCCAATGCGCCCGGCTATCCCGGCAATGGCGGATTCTCCAAGTGGATGTACACGGACTGGCGCGGCGCGTACGATCTTGCCGCCCTCGCCAAATCCGTGGACCTGATTTGCCTGATGACCTACGATCAGCACACGCGCTGGACTATGCCCGGACCGGTTGCCGGCTGGCAATGGACCGTCGACAACCTGGATTACGCTCTACAGTTTGTGCCTAAGGAAAAGCTTTCGCTTGGCATCCCGCTTTACGGATACCACTGGTACACCGGTACGCCTATCACGGATAAGACTTCCGGCGATGAGCGGCCCAACCTGACCGGCGAATCGATCAAGGCGGTAGATGCGCTGCAGTTGTCCTCAGAGTTCGGCGCCAAGCCCGACTGGGATGCAACCGACCACGCGGCTTTCTTTTGGTTTTACCGCGACCAGTTACGCGAGTGGGTCTTCTACACCGACCAGCGCACGTTTCGCGACCGCTATCAGTTGGCGGCGGACCGCGGCCTCGAGGGCTTTTGCTCGTGGTCGCTTGGCCAGGAGGATCCCGAGATCTGGACGGTATTGCCGGATCGGGCAACGAGTCGCTGAACTGGTTCGTGAGCCGTCAGCAATTCCTCAATCCGTCGACATCCTTGAAGTCGAACCTGTAAACGGCGCCATCGGCTAACGTGATTTCGGCGCCAAGGACCGACCCCGATGGAGTGACGTCCACGATCCGAAGATCCTTGACCGGGCTCAGCTCCTCCGGCGTCCACGCGGTATCGTCCGTCTTGTGCAGCATGGCGGTGATCATCAACTCCATCGCCGGATTCTTGGCGGTGCGTTTGCGGTGGACGTACAACACCGTGCTCTCGTCCGCCTCGGCGTTGAAACCGCGATGCACCTTGCTTTCGACCTGGTCCCACCCGGAGTAGGCGATGAGCGCCACCTGGCGGCCGGGAATGGAGGCTGTGATGCCGCGCTCCCTGCCGGTCTCGAAGGCGCACACTACGGCGCTTTCTCCGCCCATGTGAGGCAAACCAAAATGGCCCAGCGTGAGCTCGTGCTCGAAGGCGAGGCGGCAGCGGTCCACGCGCACCACGCCGCCGGGCACGGTGATCTCAGCCAGGTCGATCAGGTATCCCACGCCATTGTTCGGCGGCTTGCGCAGGATCAGCTGCCGGTAGAGCACTCCATTGCGCACGCCGTTGAAGAGAATGCTTTGTGCACCCGAGAAGCCTGCGTCCTTCGCAGCCCTGTTGTCCACCGCACGACCGGTGAGATAAAAGTTGATGTCTACGCCCCGCAGGTCTCTCGGATCAAGAGAGCGAAACGTGTATTCCTGTGCTGTGCCGCCCTGCGGATTCCGGTTTTCCCAGGGAAAATGCGTGTTGAAGACAAGCTTTGAATAGTTGGGATCGTCGTCGTACACCTTGCCGGAGACGATCTCCGAGCTCCCGCTGCTGCCATGGTTGACGAGAACAATCCCCGGTTTTTCCAGAACCGTTCTCTTTGACTTCGTGCCCAGTCCCACCCACATGCCGTCGTTCTCTTTGGCCGTCCAGAACGGAGCGTCTTCCGGCAAGGCGAGGCAGATGAAGGGCAGAAACATGATGAATGGGCTCGCCGGGCAACTGTAGCTCTGGATCGCGAATTCCCGATGGCCGTAAAAACCCAGGCTGGGGATGTCGTTCTGGTAAAAGTCTTCCCGGCCGGTAAATTGCAGGATCGATCCGGAGCACAAGCGCCGCGCCCATCCGGGGTCGAACGGCGGTTCGGCCGCGAGCAGGAAAGACGCCGGGAAGCCGCCGGAAATCCAGGAGCGATAGCAGATGCTTCTGGCCCACATGTTGATGAAGCCGTTACGCCCGAAAAAGTTGGCGTAGGTTTGAAACAGTTCCGCGAAACTTTTTTCGAGCAAAGAGGCGATCTCAGGATAGTGCTCGTGTCCGAAAGCCTGGCTCCAGATGGTGCCGTAGACCACAAAAAGACTGATGGTGTAGTAGTTGTAACTTTGCTCCAGATACCAGCCGTTGCCCGCATGGTACGACGCGATCCACATCAGGTGGCTCTTGAGCAGATCGTCGTCGATGGCATAGCCGTGTTTCTTCAGAAAAGAAAGCGCACAAATATTGAAGAGCCGCCAATTGTTTTGCGTAGTCCGGTGATGCGCCCATTTGGAGATGGTTACGGCCATCGCGTCGCGCTGCTGTTGGGTCAAATGCGGCCACAGCACATCGGGCATCAGCAGCAGCGTCTTCGTCAGTCCGCCGAACTCGCACGTGAACTGATAGGTTGCGTCGGGCAGATCTTCGGGCAGCGGCAAACTGTTTGCGTGTCCGGGCGTGAGCGCATTGTAGAAATGATGACAGTAGTAATCCCGCAATTTGATGTTGCCGATCGCGATTTCGGGATCGACGTGGATGAGCGGCGCCGCAAGGTTGAACGTTCTTTCCAGGGCCTCGAACTCGAACGAGCGAACCCGCCATTCCGGGTCATTGGGCTGGGGATAGGATTTGCCGGGCACCAGGGGAAAGACGATCGGTGAGTCAAATGACTTCACGTGCCGGAAGGCGCGTCCGAGGACGTATTGAGCACACTCGATATAGTGCTTCCTGGCCATTCCCGTCATCGGGCTGAGGTCCAGATCGGGATTCCTGACGATGAAGGCGCCTTGTGTGATGTTCGGATTGGCGATTGCTGAACTCATCATATTTTATTCGTCACTCAAATTATACTTGGATTTCAACTCAAGGCCCATCAGGAGAGGAGGCATTTCTCTGTGAGAATTGCACTTGCCCCTGGCGCAAATGGCCTCTGCTCAGAGCGAGCAGCGGCTTCTGCCTGAGATCAGGCAGCACCAGAAGAACCTGGTCCGGAGAACAGTTGATATTTTCATTCAGCCGTCGAATTAAACGGCGCTGTCATTGTCGCGAAGGGATGACCGCCGATTCTTGCCGCTCGGGATGACAATGGTGATTTTTCCGAGCTTCCGAGACGGGATGCTAGATCTCGACCGCAGGAATCTGCACTTTTCTTCCCTCGGCGCAGGAGGTGTAGATGCTCCGCACCAGTTGCAGCGCGCGATATCCCTCGATACCCGAGGACGCCGGAGCATGGCCGGTTTTGCAGGCATCGCCAAAGTCGGCAAGCTGCCGCTCAAAAGGAATTAGAGAAATCGCCATCGGGTCAGACGCGCCCGACTTGGCCTCGAGCGAAAGCGGCGGCGGCTCGCCCTCGTCGTCGCGGACATCCCAGGTGGTCAGTTGGTCGCCGGTGACGATCGCGCTGCCTTTCGTGCCGTGAATCTCGATCCGCTCCGGGTAGCCCGGCCACAGCGCGGTCGCGGCCTGCATCACGCCCAGCGCGCCGGATGCGTAATGCATCACGGCGCACACCAGGTCTTCGGACTCGATTTTGTGAATGGCGCCCAGCCGCCAGTAGCCAAAGACTTCGTCGACCGCGCCCACAAGCGAGAGCAGCACATCGACTTGATGGATGGCCTGACTGATGAGCGCGCCGCCGCCCTCGCCGGCCCAGCTTCCCTTCACCGGCCGCGCGTAGTACTCGTCGGTGCGGTACCACTTCACGTAGGCGTCGGCTTGCAAGATCGTTCCCAGCCGTCCCGCAGCCAGCGCGCGTTTGAGAAACAGCGTCGAATCGTCGAAGCGGTGCTGGCTCACCACGCCCAATTGAATGCCGGCCCTGCGGGCCACTTCGATCATCTGCGCTGCCGTCTCCAGGTCCACGGCCATCGGCTTTTGCACCAGCACGTGCTTGCCGTATTGCGCGCCCAGCTTCACCGCGGCCAGCCGGTAGCCGGGAAAGGTGCAGACATCGATAAAATCCACGTCGGCGCGCTGGCTCAGCCGCTCCGGAGTGACCACAAACTCTGCGCCCCACGCCTCGGCAAACTTCCGCCCCTTCTCTTCTGTGCGATCGGTGCACGCCGTGATGCGGTAGCCGATGTTCTTGTAGGCCTGTGCGTGCTTCCAGGCGATGGCGCCCGTCCCGATGACTCCCACTCTCATGATGGCTTTTCTCCTGAGGGTTTCCCGAAAGCTATGATACGGGGCTCGGGAAGTCCTATGCGGGCACCGGCTCGGGCTCGGGCTTGGGATGCACGCCGCCGCGCACCGATTGCGGAGCGAAGTCGGCTTGTCCGAAGAGTACCTTATGCAGCACCAGGGCTGCTGCGCCGCGCAGGCGCGCGGCATCGCCATCCATGGCCGCCACCACGCGTGGCGTGTGCGGCGTAATCGACTTGGCAATCAGCTGGCTCTCCAGCAGCGGGCAAATGCGCGACCACAGGGCCGTGCAGTCGCCCACAATAATGATCACCTCGGGAGCCAGGCCCGCAGCCAGCATGGTCAATCCCTGCGCCAGCCAGGTCATCATCTTGTCGATGGAGCGCAGCGCGCGCAGATCACCGGCCAGCGCCAGGTTGAGCAGCTCCTGGAAGCCGGTAAGTGTGGTCTCCGGCGCCTGCTCATGGTAATAGCGCAGCCCGGCACGGTTCGAGGCCAAAACCTCCCAGCAGCCCACGTTGCCGCAGCCGCACAGGGGTCCTGACTCATCCAGCGTCATGTGGCCGAACTCGCCTGCCATGTCGCCTCGGCCCCGCACTACGCTCCCGTCCACCAGCATTCCCGTGCCGATGCCTTCTGACACCGAAACCACCAGTATGTTGGAGGCGTCGTAGAAGTTCCCGAACCAGCGCTCCGAGAACAGGCAGGCGTTGGCGGCGTTCTCCATCTCGACGGGAGTCTCGAGAACCCTCTGCAGCTCTTCGTGCAGGTCGATCTGGCCCCAGGGCACGTTCGGCGAAAACACCAGGCGATGCGTTTTCTGGTCCACGCGGCCTGAAACGCTCACGCCCAGCCCCAGGAAGATGCGGTCCTCGAAGGCCGCCTTCAACGACTGCGCCGCCTGCGCGATGCGTGTAATGGCCGTCCTGGCCTCATCGGCCGTGGAGCCGGCCTTGATCTCGTAGGGCACTGCGTCCCGGCCCAGAATCTTGCCGTTAATGTCCACCACGGCCAGGTTGGCCCTTCCTGGCCGCAGGTCGATGGCCAGCATCACGTGCCGGTCGTTGAGCGTCACAAACGTAGGCCGCCGCCCGCGCGGCAACCTGCCCAAGGTCCCCGGCAGCACCCATCCCTCATCGATCAGCTGGCCAATGATCACCGAAACCGTGCTGGGCTGCAGCCCGGTCAGCCGCGCCAGGTCCGCCCGGCTCACAGGCTGGTGCAGATGGATAGCATGGAGAAGAATGTCGCGGTTAATCTCGCGCGCGGTTTCGCTGGAGGCCACGGCGCGGCGGGGTCGGGTTGAATTGTCAGTTACGCCCATGATCTACGGCTTTCTCTCTCGCTTGATCCTCTGAAATCGAACGTTCCCAAAAGTGCTTCGATGCATGCCGCTCGCGGCATGGATTGCCGGTGCGCGATCTTCCACAAGCTCTTCAGCAACCAATATATCGGGCGAGGCGGCGTTGGATTGCGCTTCCTGAGACTCCGCCAGGTTGCAGGAATTAACGCAAAAACAAATGCGGCAGCCCCCGAAGGAGCTGCCGCAAAGCCAAGTCGAGGAAAGGTTAGAACTTGATACGGCCGCTAAACTGCATCTGGCGTGAACCCGCGTTTGTGCCGAAGGCGGCGACATTGAAGGCGTTGAAGTTTGTGATGTAACCAAACGTGCCGCTGCCGACCGTCGTGTTGGGAGCGTTGAGCCACGGGTGGTTAAACAGGTTGAAGGCCTCGAAGCGGAACTGGAAGCTGGCTTCGCGCCAGATCTTGAAGTCCTTGACGAGGCTGGCGTTGGTTTGCGAGTTTCCGGGACCGCGGAACTGGTTGCGGCCGGTATTGGGCAGCACCGGCGCGGAGGCCGACTCAGTGGGGCTCGTGAATGCGGTCGGGTCGAACCACGGTTTGCCGCCGGAGACCGCGGTGTTGCCGGGGGTCCGGTTGTGGCCGCCTTCCTTCTTATAAGTGCCATTGGCGTATGTGGCGCCAAAGCCGGGGGTAAACCCGCCAATGGTGTTGCTGTTCGCATTCACTGAGAACGGGAAGCCGCTGTAGTGGCTGAACTGCCCGCTCAACTGCCATCCGCCGATGATGTCGCCCGCCACGCCGTGGTTCAACCACATCTGTCCGGGGCCGAAGGGCAGGCTGTAGACTCCCCACACTTGCAGGTTATGCTTTTCGTCGAAACCCGCCGAGCCACGGTTGAGGCGGTAAAACGCGGGGTAGTTGAACGCGGTGCCGCCCGAACCCGAACCGGCGCCGTTGTCTTCGTAGTCGATGGCATGCGAGTAGGTGTAGACCACGCCCAGCGAAGCGTTCCTGCCCGCATTGCGCGTCAACTGCGTCTGCAACCCGTTGTACCCGGAGCTCCAGAGCGGCATGTCAAACGTGATGCCGCCAGTGTTATAGCAGGTCCCCTGCGCGGTGCCCGTAGCAGTAACTGGGCACGGCGCCCCGATGTTGATCGTTTCGTTGGCTGCGAAGCTGCACGGCCCGGTATAGCCAGATGTTGAGCTGAACTGTCCGTTGGGCATGCAGGGCGAGGACGATGTCGGGAAGTTTGCTGCGTTGAGATAGTTAATGTTGACCTGCTGGCGGACGAAGTGATCGCCCACATAGCCGACGGTGCCCACAAAGCCTTTCCAGAGACTCCGCTGCACAACGAGATTCCAGCTTTCGATGTAACCACGGCGGAAGTTCTGCGGAACAGTATTCGTTGAACCAGCTACAGGCAGCGACGCAAACCCGGTTGAGTAGTTGGGGGCCAACTTGGCCGTTTTTGGGATGCCGTAGGTAAGGTTCATGGGCGCGTTGCCGTTTGCCGGATCAACAGTCATCGTGAAGTTCCCGGTTCCCTGGTAGTTAGGCGCCAGGTCTTCTGGGAACGAGTCGCGCAGGTACCGCATGGAGTCCGGATCGGTGGTCAGGCCGAAGCCGGTGCGGATCACCGTCTTTGGGTCCAGACTGTAAGCAATGCCGAAGCGGGGCACGATTTGTCCCCATCCAGCACCAATGCCGGCGCTGCGCGGGTTGCCGTTGATGCCGCCTACTTCGACATTGGCGGATTGCGGCAATTGCGGCAGCAGAACGGATGCGCCGGTGCGATCGCGGTATGGAGCCGGATAAACCTCATACCGGATGCCGTAAGTCAGCGTCAGCTTAGGAGTAGTCTGCCACGTGTCCTGAACGTAGAGACCATCTTCAGACCAGCGCAGGGCGTTGGGATTGAAGACCTGCGAAGGGTCTCCAATCGAATTGCCGCTGCCATTGTTGGGCAGGCCGAGCAGGAAGTCAGCAAGCGAGTTGTAGCCGTCGAGAGTGCAAGAAGCAGTGGACGCCGTCGCCGGGGTACCGCAGGACATGCCACCCTGGAAAAAGAAGCCGCCGCGCGGAACGTTGGGCTGGCCGCCGCTGGTGGGCTGGAAGTGATTCAGGTCGAAGTGGTAGTAGGTGTACCCGACTTTGACGGCGTGATGACCATGCAGCCAGCTCAGGTTCACATCTCCCGTGAATTGGTTATCGCGGAACTCGAAGGGGTTGGAGCCGTTGTTGTTTCCGATACCGGTGAATGTGGTGAGGTAGAAGCCGGGCTGGCCAACATAGTTCAGGCCCTGCCCACCCCCTTGATTCGTCCCCGGAATCTTCAGCACGTTGACCCCGTAGTCGCCCAGCGCAATATCGAGCGTCGATTGCGCGAAGGTGAGAAGGCGAGTCCAGCCACCATCGGCGTCAATCACCAGGTTGGGGCCGAACACATGGCTGAAACCCAGCCCGGCGTTCTGGCCGCGGCCGCCGACATCGCCCGGCTGGCCGCCGTCAGCCGCGGGACCGCCGGCGCAGGCGTTGCTGCCAGTGCACGGCGTGTTACCCAGGACCTGTGGATCGACGAGCGTGTAGGGCGTGATGCCGTATTTACCGTAAATCTGCGTGTTTTCGCTGGGAATGTAGGTGATCTTCGAGTCCGACGCGTTGCGGTTGTAAGCGACGGTCGACGATGCCTGATAATCGTTGAGCATCACGCTGCTCAGCAGGGTCGAGCTTGGTGTGGCGATCGTCTTCGAGATCGCAAGAAGGTCCTGCATCATGATTCCGCCCGCGAGCGAGATTCTCGATGTTGGAATAGTGTTGACATTGCTGCCCGTCTCGCCATACTCAGCGGTGAAAGAGGGCCGGCACTGGTATTGCAAATATCCGTTGGTGTACGAGGTATTCGGGCTCGGACAGAGTGTGGGGTTGACCTGGCCCTGCCAGCCCGGAGCCACCGGCTGCGGATCGTAGAGCGTGGCGACCGAAGCCGCCTCAGAGAAGTTGCCGCTATTCATCAGCGCGTCGGGAACGGTTTCGGGAACGCTCGCATGCGTGCGCTGTGTAATGCGATCGAAGTTGCTGAAGAAAAACAGCTTCTTCTTGCCGGTCAGGATCCTGGGAATATAAACCGGCCCGCCAATGTTACCGCCGAATTCCTGGTTAATGTTCTTGGGGATCGTCGGCTGCACCTGCGGAGTGTTGAGGTAAGCGCGCGCATTCAGCGCTGCGTCCTGGTAATACCACCATCCACCGCCATGGAAGTCGTGGCCGCCGCTCTTCGTGGTTACACGGATGGAGGCGCCTCCAGCCTGGCCCTGCTCGGCGTTGAAGTCGTCGGTGGTGACGGTGACAGTTTCGACCGCGTCGGCCGGCGTCACGTAGGCGATGAGGTAAGGCAGCCATCCGTAATAGTCGATAGCGCCGTCAATGCGCGTGGTGTTGCCGTTGTACGAGTTGCCGTTCACGTTCACGGACAGGGCGCGCGAGGGATTGCCGCCAATGGAGTTCTTTTCCTGTACCTGGGCAGCGCCGGGAATCAGCGTGTAGAGTTCTTCGTAATTGCGGCCCTTGGACGAGGTGATGGGCAGTTCCGAGATTTGTACCTGGTTGATGTCGCTGTCCACTTCAGCCGTCTCGGTTTGCAACTCCGGAGGCGCCTCGGTCACCGTGACCTGCGTCGACACGCTTGCCGGTTGCAGCGAAATGTCGATGC
>Ga0326728_10020314_pt1 | contig 12696 bp, 9 predicted proteins | sample MB3enrmetagenome_FD_207602 | JGI IMG/M metagenome (GOLD analysis project Ga0326728, IMG submission 207602) | Lab enriched peat soil microbial communities from McLean, Ithaca, NY, United States - MB31MN | ecosystem: Environmental > Terrestrial > Soil > Wetlands > Peat | place: USA: New York...
TCATCTCGAATCGGGCAATTGAAATTGCCGGTGGGGAGATGGGATCGAAGAAGCCGGTGCATCCGAACGATCACGTGAACATGTCGCAGTCGTCGAACGACACGTTTCCGGCGGCGATGCATATCGCAGCGGCGGAGCGGGTGAAGAACGCGCTGATTCCGGCGATCAAGACCGTGCGCGACGCGATCCGAGCCAAAGCCAGGGAATTTGAAAACGTGGTGAAGATTGGCCGCACCCATTTGCAGGACGCCGTGCCCTTGACGATTGGGCAGGAATTTGGCGGCTGGGCCAGTCTGCTCGATCGCGACATCCGGCGACTGGAGGAGGTGGTAGATGTAGATGGGCTCTACGATCTGGCGATCGGCGGGACGGCGGTGGGCACGGGGCTGAACACGCATCCGGAATTTGCCGAACGCGCCGCGAAGAAGATCGCCGAACTGACGGGGCTTCCCTTCCGCTCGCATCCCAACAAGTTCGCCGCGCTTTCGGCGCACGATGAGATCGTGTTTGCGCAAGGCGCTATGGCAACTTTGGCCGCTTCGCTGATGAAGATCTCAAACGATATTCGCTGGCTGGCTTCCGGTCCGCGGTGCGGGCTGGGCGAGCTGGTGATTCCGGAGAATGAGCCGGGATCGTCGATCATGCCGGGCAAGGTCAATCCCACGCAATGCGAAGCGATGACGATGGTCTGCGTGCAGGTTCACGGAGCGACGGCGGCGGTGGGATTCGCCGGATCGCAGGGCAATTTTGAGCTCAACGTGTTCAAGCCGGTGATCATCTATAACTTTTTGCACTCGGTCACGCTGATTACCGACGCCTGCCACGGCTATGTGGAGTACATGGTCAAGGGCATTGAAGTCGATCGCGCGAAGGTGGACTGGTACGTGAAGAATTCGCTGATGCTGGTCACGGCGCTGGCTCCGAAGGTGGGATACGACAAGGCAGCGCAGATCGCGCACACGGCGCACGTCGAGCACTCGAGCCTGCGCGAGGCGGCGTTGAAGCTGGGATACCTTACGGGCGAGGAATTCGATTCGCTGGTCAAGCCGGAGAAGATGACACATCCGTAGCAGCCCGGTTTATGTACTATAATCTCTGGAGGGTACGCTAGGCCCTGCGGGTTAGGCCGCGATGGAGGCTGGACTGACAGACAATGTTTGGTCGATTCCCGAACTGGTACGGTATTAACACCTTGGTCACTCCCCCTGTAACGCAAGAACGTGAATTGACCTCCCCGCAACGGTAAGATAGTCTGTAGCGTCTAAAAGGTCATGGCCTCTGCAGCGGTAGTTCTGACGAATCTCGGAAGCGATCAATGGGACGCGGAAGTTTATGCAGTTCTGTCGATGGCGTCGCGTCTTGCCGCCCTGGTGAAGTCTCGTGCTCAAACTGTTCGGCTCGGTTACAAGTTGTGGCAGTTGAATACCCTGCTTGGCAATTTCTTCCAAGAAGTTCGAAACAGCATGGAAGGCGAGAAGCCGAAGGATGACTCTATCACGCCGGAGCGGATCGAAGAGAGCATCCGCAGTCTTCGTCAAATTCATATCAAAATTGAAACCCTCTACGAAGCGGCACGCCGTGCTAGGCTAACGAATAATTCTCTGCTTGCGATGCCGCTAAGGAGCGTGCATACCTACGGCGATGACATTTTGGAGTTGGCGGAATTGCTAGAGGCGTATCAACACTCAGAAGGCGTGGAGGCCATGTTTGACCGATCCGCCGAAGAGAGGGCCAGAGGAGAGGTATACGATATAGCGGAAGTCGAGTGAAAACTTGGCACTGAAAATCAAGATCACCGCAACGCCTCTGAAATATCTGAAAAACCTAGACAAGCCTACCCGACGGAGAATCGTTGAAAAACTGAAAGAGATAGCCGAGAACCCCGCTGACGCTCGTTTGTCTTACCCGCTCACCGCTAGCGACAAGCGCAGTACCCGTGTAGGCTCATACCGCATTCTTTTCTCTACAGATAACGAAGTCCTGGAAGTCGCTGACATCGGGCCTCGTGGACAGATATATCGAAAAGCCTGAGAACTCAAACTAAGCCACTAACCGATCCTTCGCTTAGAGCTCAGGATGACAGAGATTTCGGGTTAGAGTGGAAGAACGGGGTTCCTTAACGGTGACGGCGCTGTTTAGTCCTTTTTAGGAATCGCCCGCGGTTGAGGTGGGTCGCGGCTGCCGGCTCGACGTCATCACACTTCAGCACGCTGATGGAGCCATCCACTTCGCGCGCGGCGAGCGGCACAACGTCAGAGGCGGAATTCCATGTCGTACGCAACCAGGAAATCCACCTGCGGCGGTTGTATTCCCAACTGACGCAATAGAGTTGCCACCTGTCCGCGATGATAGCTTTGGTGGTTGAGTAAGTGCACCATCATACGCCACAGGTTGTAAGTCCAGGTTTCTCCTTTGAAATTGAGGTATGGCACCGTGCCCTCAAGCGCCTCCTCACTTAGAGTGGCCAGATACTCTCTCATCTCTGCTTCCACCATTCGCCAGCGTTCGGATACGGCGGCCAGTGTCGGAAACTCCTCTGAAGACAGCAAGGACCGTGGCGACCGGCCGCGCCAGCGTTCCAGCCACAGCCACTCCACCGCAACCAGATGCGCGAGGGTGTCTCGTATCGAAGGGAAGCTGCTGCCCAGCGGGCGCAAGAACTGTTCATCCGTAAGGGCGGCACAGGCTTGAAGCAGGCGGTCTCGCGCCCAGTAATTGTAGTTAAACAGCTCGTTCACCAGTGGCAACGACATTGTTCCAGTCATCGGTTTTGACGGAGCTGGCAAGGTCAGAGGTTAGAGGTCGGATCGCAGAAGTGAAGTCGCGGGGTCGCCGACCACCGTCTGCGCGACGGATCGTAACCTCTGCAATCTGACCTCTAACTTCTGACCTCGTCCCTACTGGGGCGTTGCGGTGATCGGCACGGGCGCGTTCTTCGGCGTGCTCAGGTAGCCGGTGATCTTGTTCTTGTCCACGGTCCAGACCACGAGTTCATACAGCATGTGATCGCGTCCGGTGTAGAACTGCACCGGCTCGCTCTGGGTCCTGTCCTTTTTCTCGATGGTCTTGTCGTCGGCGGTAACGTCGAGCGAGTACTTGCCGTGTTTGGGATCGGTCTTCTTGAGTTGCAGGGCCACGGTCGAGAACGCCTGAGGCTTGGCTCCCTTCAACAAGGCGAACTCATAGTATTGGCGGTCGCCCTTGTGTTTGAGGGCTTCGAGATCGCTGCGGGTGTTGGCGATCAGTCCGCTCTGCACGCCGAGATCGCCGATGGTGCCCTGGAGTTTCGCGATCGTCGCCTCGAGCGACGCCTTGGTGGCGGCCACATCGGTCTTCACGCCGCCGACGTCGGTTTTGACGTTCCCAACTTCTCCGGCAACGGCATTCACATCTTTTTTCTCTTCTGCCGCCTGGGCCGCAATGCGCGCGGCTGCGGCTGCCGATGCGACTTGTTGCTCATGCTGCAACTCGCCGGCACGCGTCTCCAATTCTTTCTTGGTCATGCCCAAATTTTGGGCCAGAGTCTCCGAATCGGCTTCGGCGGATTGCATGCGCTTGGTCAGGTCGCCAATTTGCTTTTGGCTGGCGGCTTGATCTTGCGTGACCTTTTCGAGTTTGCTGTGTTGGTCGTAAATGAAAAATGCGGATGCGCAGACATAGACAACGGCCAGCGCGATAAGAATCCATTTGCCGACATTGCTCTGCGGCTCGGGGTGGTAGACGGTCGGTTGCTCACCTGCAGACGTAACGGTCGGTTGCTCACCTTCAGACATAGGGGTCTCCGATTGAAATGACTGTATAGCTTATTGTTTGCGCGATACGGGTCGCTGTCAACTACGTTTCAGGTTCCAGGCCGGATGTAACACCCAGAAGGCCGGACGCCTTCAACACAGCATCTGCCCGGCAGGTATATACTGGACCGTTTTCGGCGACCATCTTTGTATCCGCGCCCAGCGCGCCAGAAAGGCAACAGACCATGGCTTCTCCGGCAGTCGATTTTGCTCGTAACAATCAATCGCGTTTTCTCGACGAACTCAAGGCCCTCCTCCGCATCCCCAGCGTCAGCACGCTCGAGGAACATAAAGGCGACGTGCTGAAGGCGGCAGAATTTATTGCCGCCGAACTGCGCCGCATCGGGATGGAAAATGTCGAAGTCGTTCCCACCAAAGGGCATCCCCTGATTTACGCCGACTGGCTGCACGCGCCGGGCAAACCGACGGCACTCATGTATGCGCACTATGATGTGCAGCCACCCGATCCGGTGGAGGAATGGAAGACGCCGCCCTTTGAGCCGACCGAGCGCGACAACAATATTTACGCGCGCGGCGCGGTCGACGATAAAGGTCAGCTCTGGATGGAAGTAAAGGCGCTCGAATCCCTGATGCAGGCCAATGGGGGCAAGCTGCCCATCAACGTCAAGATTATTTTTGAAGGCGAAGAAGAAGTGGGCGGCGAAGCGATTGCCGAGTACGTCCGCAAACAGAAGGCGAAGTTAAAGTCGGATTTCGCGCTGGTCTGCGATACGGAACTGTTCGCGCCGAACCTTCCTACACTGTGCGTCGGCCTGCGTGGCCTGCTGTACACCGAGATTGAAGCGGTTGGGGCCAAGACCGATCTGCACTCCGGCGTGTATGGTGGCGCGGCGCCGAATCCTTTGTTTGCGCTGGCTGAGATCATCGGCAAGCTGAAAGACGCGAAGGGGAAGATATTGATCCCCGGCTTTTACAAGGACGTCAAAGTGCCCAGCAAAGATGAGCTGAAGGCGTGGAAGCGGTTGCCCTTCAACGAAGAGCATTATCGCAAGACCGAAGTCGGCTCCAAGGTGCTGACGGGCGAGCCGGGATATTCGGTGCTCTACCGGACGTGGGCGCGTCCGACGCTCGAGGTGCACGGCATCCCGGGCGGGTTCGTGGCTCCGGGGGCGAAGACGGTGATTCCAGCGAAGGCGTCGGCAAAAATTTCCATGCGCCTTGTGCCCAACCAGGATCCGGACGACATCCTTGAGCGTTATACAGCGTTCGTCAAGAAACACACGCCCAAGGGGATCGACCTCAAGATCAAGGTTTGGAGTAAGGGTCCCGCAGGCGTGGTGGGCACCGACAACCGGTTCATCAAGGCGGCGACTGAGGCGCTGCATGACACGTTCAAGAAAGAGACCGTGTTTATCCGCTCCGGCGGCTCGATTCCGATCGTGACCGATTTCCAGGACGTGCTGAAGATTCCATCGGTCATGATGGGCTTTGGGCTTCCCGACGACAACCTGCATGCGCCCAACGAGAAGTTTCACATTCCGAATTTTTATCGGGGGATTGAAACGATCTGCTTGTTCTTTGAGAAGCTGGGGTAAAGTCCTGGCTTTGGTCTGTGGACTTCAGTTTCAGGCCCGCCGGGACACCCCCGCGCGGGCCCGGTTTTTCCCGTGCTAGAATCGTCTCGTGAAAGCTCAGCGGAAGTTCACGGTTGTCATCGAACGCGATGAAGACGGCTACTATGTTGCCACCGTCCCTGTCTTGCGGGGCTGCCATACTCAAGCGAAGAACCTCGATACTCTCATGAGACGCGTTCGAGAGGTCATCGAGCTCTGTTTGGAGGATAACCACGTCAGTCCGTCGCTTGAGCTCGTCGGTATCCAGCAGATATCGGTATGACGCGCCTTCCCCGCTTGAAGGGCAAGGAACTGGTGCGTCTCCTCGAAAAACTTGGCTTTGAGATCGCGCGGACACGCGGTAGCCACTTATTTCTGCGGCATGCCGATGGCAGAGTAACTACGGTGCCAGTGCATGCTGGTGAGACGGTCGGGCCAGGCCTTCTTCGCTCGATTCTGCGCGACGTTGAGTTGTCGGTGGACGACCTGCTTCAGAATCGCTGAGGATTGGCCCGATGGTTTTTTCGGCGGATAAGCCTCCGGGGCTGGGTGCGCCGCCCCGAATCCGCCCGGTAATCCCCAATCCCGCGCCTTCAGGTAAAATATAGGATTGAGGTTATATGTCTTGCGCGCGCGGGTTTTCGCGTCGTTCGATTTCAAGTTTTTCGATTTCAATTCTGAACTAAATTTCGAACTAGAGGCGGTTTGATGGCACTGAAGGTAGCCCCCAAGAAACAAGCGACCGAAGATCCACGACACATACAGGCAGTGCAGAACTACGAGGCCGGGCTGCGCGCATTGCAGGAGCACAAGTTTGAGAAGGCCAAAGGCCACCTGCAGAAAGTGCTGAGCGGGCCGAACAAGTCTCTCGTCGACCGGGCCCAGGTGCATATCCTTACCTGCGAGAAACATCTGGTCGAGCCCACGTTGCAGTTCAAAACAGCGGAAGAGCATTACGACTACGCGGTGTCGCTGATCAACTCGGGCGACTACGTGACGGCGCGCGAGCAGCTCGACCAGCTCTTGAAACAGAATCCGAAGGCAGAATTCGTTCTGTACGGGCTGGCCGCGTTGCATTGCCTGACCGGCCACGTCGAAGAATCGCTCAAGACGCTCGACGAGGCGATTCAGGCGAAACCCTCGCTGCGCTTCCAGGCGCGGAACGATACCGATTTCCAGAATCTGGCGGAAGATCCGCGCTTCACTGAACTGCTGTATCCGGACCCGGGCGCCGAAGAATCTGAGCCGCAGGAAGAAGCGAGCGCGTACTAGCGGTCCTACCAAGCTGCCATTTGCTGTTCGCTTTTGGCTTCTAGCTAGGAGCTAGCAGCCAGAAGCTAGAAGCGGTATTGAGGCGGTATGCTTCCCCAGTTGCGCACGAACTCATTTGAAACCGGCAAGGCTGGGCGCGAACTGCGGGTGGTCGCAATCGGCGGCGGCACCGGACTCTCTACGCTGCTGAAGGGGCTGAAGCGTTACGTCATGACGCCGGCGCTGGCTCCCTCCGGCCAGCCCATCATTCGCGAATTGTGCGGCGTGGTCACGGTCAGCGACGACGGCGGATCGAGCGGCCGTCTGCGCAAAGAGTTCAATATGCTTCCGCCGGGCGATGTGCGCAATTGCATCGTTGCCCTCTCCGAAGACGAGGCTCTGCTCTCGAGATTGTTCCAGCATCGCTTTCAAAAAGGCTCCGGACTGGAAGGCCACAGTTTCGGAAATCTCTTTCTGGCGGCGCTCACTTCGATCACCGGAGACTTTGCCGAGGCGGTGCGGCTGTCTTCGGAAATTCTGCTCACCCGCGGGCATATCTATCCGGCAACCATGTCGAGCGTGGAACTGGAAACGCTAATGGAAGACGGGACGCGGGTACGCGGCGAAACCCGGATCACGGCAAGCAAGGGCAAGATTCGAGAGTTGTGCCTGGTGCCTCACGATGTTGAACCGCTTCCCCAGACGCTCGCAGCCATCGCCAGCGCCGACCTGATCACGATCGGCCCGGGGTCGCTGTTCACCAGCCTGATTCCGAACTTGCTGGTACATGGAATCGCGGAAGCGATTCTGGACTCTGCTGCCATCAAGGTCTTCGTTTGCAACCTGATGACCCAGGCAAATGAAAGTCTTGGTTTAAGTGCGGCGGATCACATCCGCGCACTCAATGCCCACGCCGGCGTTCAGCTGTTCGACTACGCCCTCATCAATCGCAAAGCAGCATCGCCAGAGATGAAGGCCAAGTACGCTCTGGAGGGAGCCTCGCAGATCGCGGTGGATCTGGAGGCGATCGAGGCGCTGGGCGTGTGCCCGGTGCTGGGAGATTATCTGGATGAGGGCGCGGTGGCGCGGCACGCTACCGACCGGGTCGCGCACGACCTGATGGCGCTGATGGCGCAAGCGCCGGATCGGCAGTCGATTCGGAGTTAAATCAACTCTCGCAGTTGAAAACTTCGGTTCTGTATCAGGGCATCGCTTTAGCGATGCCGAAAGTCCTCGCAAATCAAATGCCCCTTTAGGGGCTGGAGGCCGGTGTGTCGGTAGTCTGAGGCGCGGCAAGCCGCGTCTCTACATTGGGTTCGCGGTATATTGGCTAAGCATGGTGAAGACGCCAAAGACAAAATCGAAATCAAGGCCGCAGCCACCGCGCATTGCTATCGCGATTATGGCGGCGGGCAAAGGCACGCGGCTCAAATCGAAACATCCCAAGGTTCTGCATGAAATCGGCGGCAAGCCGATCCTGGCGCATGTGATTGCCACAGCGAAGAAGGTCGTGCCCGCCGGGAACATCTTCGTGATCATCGGCCACGAGGCGGAGAGCGTGCGTGAGGCGGTTCGCGGCACGGGCGTGAACTTCGTGCTGCAAGCCGAACAGCGCGGCACCGGACACGCGCTCATGGTGGCGCGCGAGGCGCTCTCGGGCAATAAGGCAGGCAATAAGTATGACCAGGTCATCGTGCTTTCGGGCGACGCTCCGCTGATTACCGCTGACACGATCAGGAAGCTCAGCGACTTCCACAGCGCTCAAAAAGCGACCATGACTTTGCTCAGCGCCGATCTCGACAATCCTTATGGATATGGGCGAGTGATCCGCAAAGGCCGAGGGGCCGAGGTGCAGGCGATTGTCGAAGAAAAGTCGGCGACCGCGCAGCAGAGGAAAATCCGCGAGATCAACTCCGGATTCTACGCGTTCGCCGCGCCCGCCTTGTACGAGAACATCGACCACCTTTCCACCGCGAACGCGCACGGCGAGTACTACCTCACCGATATGGCCGGAGTGTTTCACCGGGCGCGCAAGAAGGTGGTCGCGATCAAAACTGACGACGCGGGCGAAATCCTCGGCAGCAACACGCGCGCGGAGATGATGATGCTGGATGCGCGGCTGCGGCTGGCGAAGTGCCGCGAACTGCTGGAGCGAGGGGTTACGATTTTTTATCCGCACACTTGCGTGATTGACAGCGATGTGGAAGTGGGCGCCGACACCGTGATTGAGCCCTTCGTGCAGTTGCTGGGCTCTACCAAGATTGGCGCGGATTGCCGCATCCGCTCCTACAGCGTGATCGCGAATTCCGTCCTTGGCGACCGGGTCACGGTAAAGCCGGGAACGATCATGGAAGACTCGCGCGTGGGCGCGGGAGCTGTGCTTGGACCGTACTCTCATCTGCGCCCCGGTAGCGATGTGGGCGAAGACGCTCACGTGGGGAACTTCGTCGAGACCAAGAAAATCAAGCTGGGCAAGGGATCGAAGGCGAATCACCTGAGCTATCTGGGCGACGCGGAAATCGGCGAAGGCGTGAACATCGGCGCGGGCACCATCACTTGCAATTACGACGGCGTGAACAAGCACAAGACGGTGATCGAGGATGGCGTGTTCATCGGCAGCGACTCGACGCTGGTGGCGCCAGTAAAGATTGGCCGCGGAGCTTACGTCGCGGCGGCAAGCTGCATCACGGAAGACGTGCCGGCGGATGCGCTGGCGCTCGGGCGCGCGCGACAAAGCGTGAAAGAGGGCTGGGCACGGGAGAAACGCGAAAAACGTCGTTAGTCGCTAGTCGTTAGTCGTTCGCCGCTTGTTAGCAACCCATGGACGCTGCGACTTCACTCCAACTTCTCCGGATTCGACTGCCAACCACCAACGACCAACGACTAACGACGAAATTGGACTACACTAGACCCGAAGTGAAACCATGACACAGACATCTACAAGTCCGGAAGTATATCCGGTCCGCTATGGCGTTTCCCTGCTGACCGCCGAAGATTTTTATCTCTTCAACGAAGGCACCCACTATCGCATTTACGAGAAGATGGGCGCGCACCTTGTGGAATCGGATGGAACCAAGGGCACTCTATTCAGCGTCTGGGCTCCCAACGCGCGCAAGGTGTCTGTGGTCGGCGACTTCAATGGATGGGACCCGCAGTCCCACCAACTTCAGCCGCACGGACAGTCGGGAGTCTGGGAAGGCTTTATCCCCGGAGTCGGCAAGGGCGCATTGTACAAGTTCCACATCGACTCCACCCAACTCGGCTACCAGATTGAAAAGACCGACCCGGTGGGACTTTTTGCCGAGAAACCGCCGCTCACGGCTTCTGTGGTCTGGGATCTCGACTACACCTGGGACGACGCCGAGTTTCTGGAAAAACGCGCCGCCGTCAACTCGCTCCATGCGCCCATGTCCATCTACGAGGTTCACCTTGGGTCCTGGATGCGCGTCCCCGAAGAGGGCAATCGCTCGCTCACCTATCGCGAGATCGCGCCCCGCCTCGCCGACCATGTGAATAAGCTGGGATTCACCCACGTCGAACTGCTTCCCATCATGGAGCATCCCTTCTACGGATCCTGGGGATATCAGACGACGGGCTACTTCTCGCCCACGGCGCGTTACGGCACACCGCAGGATTTCATGTACTTCGTGGACTACCTACACCAGCACGGCATCGCGGTCATTCTCGATTGGGTCCCGTCGCACTTCCCTTCCGACGGCCACGGCCTCGCCTTCTTCGACGGCACCCACCTGTTCGAGCACTCCGACGCACGGCAGGGCTTCCATCCCGACTGGAAGACGTTCATCTTCAACTACGGCCGCACGGAAGTGCGCAGCTTCCTGATGTCGAGCGCCATGTTCTGGCTGGACAAATATCATGCCGACGGCCTGCGCGTCGACGCCGTCGCTTCCATGCTCTATCTCGATTACTCGCGCAAGGAAGGCGAGTGGATTCCCAACAAATACGGCGGCCGTGAGAACCTCGAAGCCATCGACTTTCTGCGCCACTTCAACCTCGAAGCCTATAAAGAGCACCCCGATATTCAGACTTTCGCGGAAGAGTCCACCTCCTATGCCATGGTTTCGCGGCCAACTTATCTCGGCGGCCTGGGGTTCGGCTTTAAGTGGGACATGGGCTGGATGCACGACACGCTCCAGTACTTCAGCCAGGATCCGATTCATCGCCAGTATCACCACAACAAACTGACTTTTCGGATGCTCTATGCGTTCCACGAAAATTTTGTCCTGCCGCTGAGCCACGACGAGGTAGTGCATGGAAAAGGATCCCTGATCGGCAAAATGCCCGGCGACGAGTGGCAGAGATTTGCCAACCTGCGTTTGCTCTTCGCCTACATGTTCGCCCAGCCCGCCAAGAAACTGATTTTTATGGGTTGCGAATTCGGCCAGGTGAGCGAGTGGTCGCACGATCGCAGCCTGGATTGGGACGTGCTGGTATATCCGGTGCATCATGGGCTTATGAAGTGGGTGGAGCAACTCAACCGCCTCTATCGCAGCGAGCCTTCGCTGCACTGGTTCGATAACGATCCCAAGGGTTTTGAATGGGTGGACTGCAACGACGCGCCCAGGAGCATCGTCTCGCTGCTGCGCAAAGGCAAGGACGGCGAGAACCCTATACTCATCGCGTGCAATTTCACGCCCGTGCCCAGAGTGGGATACATGGTGGGAGTGCCGACGGGTGGCTACTGGAAAGAACTGCTCAATAGCGACAGCGCCGAATATGGCGGCAGTAATATGGGCAATGCGGGAGGTGTCGAGGCTCTGCCCAAAAAGACCCACGGCCGTCCCTATTCGCTGCGACTGACATTGCCGCCGCTGGGAGCGCTGTTTCTGAAAAAAATGTAGGCGCGGAGCGATCCCGAACCTCTCGCACAAGTTGCTGGGACAGATGGAAGTTACTTGATTTTTGTGGGAGCTGAATGTGTGCTACGCATGTTGAAACCGCTGAGTATCTTGTCTCTGGTCCTACTCTTTCTGGCCCGTTCCCTGGTGGCGCAGGCCCCGCCGTCGTCGAAACCTACCACTTCCAAGGCGGACCATTCTGAGGAAGCATTTGTCATTGAGCAGTTTTCCTGCAAAGAGAGATTTGAGAATGACGGGACCTCTTCCCGTGAAGACACGGCGCGGGTGCGAATCCAGTCGGAGGCCGGAGTACAGCAATATGGATTGCTGAGCTTCTCCTATGCCAGCGGGACCACGACTTTCGAGATCGGGTACGTACGCGTTCGCAAGCCGGATGGGTCGGTGGTGGAAACACCGCCGGAGAACGTGCAGGACATGGCCGCGCAAATCACGCGCCAGGCGCCTTTCTACAGTGATCTGCATGAGAAGCACATACCGGTGAAGGGGTTAAGTGTGGGGGACGTGCTCGAGTTCCGGACCCAGGAACACATGACGAAACCGCTGGCGCCCGGCCAGTTCTGGACAGACTACCGCTTCACGCGCGAGCAGATCGTAATCGACGAGCAGTTGGAGATCAGCGTGCCGCGCGAGCGGGCGGTGAAGATCAAGACCGCCACTATTCAGCCAGCAGTCAGCGAAGCAGGCGGGTATCGAATCTACACCTGGCACAACACCAACCTCCAACACAAAGATGAGACGAACAAGAAGCGGGAGGCGACAGAACAATTGTGGCAGCAGACGCGGGGACGGCAGCCGCAACCCGATGTGCTGATGAGCAGCTTTGCGAGCTGGGAGGATGTGGGGCGCTGGTACGGTGGGCTCCAGGAGGACCGGGTGAAACCGACGCCGGAGGTGACGGCGAAGGCGGCGGAGTTGACTAAGAATGCAGCCAGTGACGAAGCGAAGTTGCGGGCGCTGTATGGCTACGTGAGCACGCAGTTCCACTACATCGGGATCGCCTTCGGTATCGGGCGGTATCAGCCGCACAGCGCGGCCGAGGTGCTGGCGAACCAGTATGGAGATTGCAAGGACAAACACACGCTGCTGGCGTCCCTGCTGACAGCGGTGGGAATTCCGGCGTACCCGGCGGCGATCAGCAGCAGCCGCGAGGTGGACGGAGATGTGCCGTCTCCCGGCCAGTTTGACCACGTCATCACGGTC
>Ga0326728_10020315_pt1 | contig 12694 bp, 9 predicted proteins | sample MB3enrmetagenome_FD_207602 | JGI IMG/M metagenome (GOLD analysis project Ga0326728, IMG submission 207602) | Lab enriched peat soil microbial communities from McLean, Ithaca, NY, United States - MB31MN | ecosystem: Environmental > Terrestrial > Soil > Wetlands > Peat | place: USA: New York...
ATCCCTTGCGGTCCTCGAGGTTGACGACGTCTGAAAGGGTGAGCGGGTAGGCGACGAGCACGCTGGCCGCGCGCTGCGCCGCGACGGAGGTGAACTGCTCGGCTCTGGTTCCCGCGACAAGGGCGAGCCCCGCGCCGACGTGGATCGCCGGCATCAGCGCGGCCACGAGCTGAAAGCTGCTCGATGTCGGTGTGGTCGCCAGCAGGACGTCTTCTTTGGTGAGCCCCAGTCGCTCGGCGATGCAGGCCGTGCCGAGCGTCACCGGGCCGGAGTTCAAGATGGCGCCCTTCGGCATGCCGGTTGTCCCCGACGTGTACGAGAGGTACAGCGGAGAGTCCGGCCCGTGACGCGTCTTGAAGCCCGACACGCCGGAGGTCCCCGCGAGCTCGGTGAGATCGACTAGCTCACCGGACCCCGCAGAGCGGAGGCGGTCGGAAAGCTCCGGCACGCAGGCGGTGAGCTTGGCTCCGACGTCGTCGACGAAGTAGGAGAGATCGCACTCGGGCGTTCTCGGGTCTATGAGGGCGGGAAGAGCGCCGGCTTTCCAGGCACCGATGATCACCAAGAGCAGCTCCACCGAATCCGGCGCGCACAACCCGAGGGGCTCCCCTTCCGAGACACCTGCGGATGCCAGGGCGGCGGCAATCGCGTCAGAGCGCGCCTCGGCCTGTGCGTAGGTGACTGTCGCCGCCGAGTCCGACGCGAACACGCGATCGGCATTACGACGGGCGGTTCGCCTGAACAGGGTGATTATGTCCATGCCACTCCTTCAAGTTGGTGTCTGTTTCCTGCAGCGTTGTCTTGGTCAGAACCTCATCCGGCACGTGAGTAGGGGCGTCCCAGTGCCTGCGGGCCGCCGGAGCGCCGCGCCCCTCCGCGAAGCAGCACCAATGTCGCGATCGCGACCACATATGGCAGGGCGGCGAAGAACTCCGGAGGAATGGTCACGCCCCTTGTTTCGAGGACGTAGCCGAGGTTGATCACAACCCCGAACAAGAAGGCCCCACCGAAGAGCAGGATCGGGTTCCACAGGGCCAAGATGACAAGTCCGATGGCGATGAAGCCAAGACCTGACGTCATCCCGTTGGTCCAGCTGGGAATGAGGGCGAGGGTGTAGGTAGCGCCCCCGACGCCCGCGAGGAAGCCTCCGAGGATCGTGTGCGTGTAGCGGTAGCGCACGACATTGACACCCATGGCGTCGGCCGCGGCCGGGTCCTCGCCGGCGGCCCTCAGGAACAGGCCCCAGTGCGTCCTGTACAAGTAGAAGGTCGCAGCAAGTGTCACGGCCCAAGAGGCGTAAACGAGGATGTTCTCGTGGAAGAGCAGTGGCCCTACCGCAGGCAGCTTCGCGAGGCCGAAGAGATCGATCTGGTTGAGCACGTGCGCAGGGGCGCTTCCCGCGAGGTTGCCGATCGAGCCCAGGTAGGACGACAGGCCTAATATGCCGCCTCCGATTGCCATCGCGAGGCCGGCGACAATCTGGTTGGCGCGCCACGAGATGCAGATCACCGCGAACAATGCAGCCATGAGCGCTCCCACCGCTCCGGCCGCCACGACCGAGCCCAGCAGGGCCAGCCATGAAGGACCCGGGAGAACTTGGGACACCCAGAAACCGCTCGCGGCACCGACGAGCATCATCCCGTCCACGCCAAGGTTCATCACCCCGCCGCGCTCGCTCAACAACTCGCCTGTCCCGGCGAGCACGAGCGGGGCCCCGTAGGTCAACCCCGAGACAGCCAGCGAGACCTCAACCGAGCCGCTCATCTCAACCGCCTCTCGCTACCTGCGCGGACGGCGGGAAGCCTGGCCGTTCGACGAGCGTCTGCTCAAGTTGTGCCCCCACCCCGGTGGCGTCCGATTCCGCGTCTGGTGTCTCGCCGCTCCGGCGGCGCCGGCGCCAGCGGAGGCGGTAGTTGACGAGGAAGGCCCCCGAGATCACCGAGAACAGGACGATCCACTCGATCGTGCCCACCAGGCCGTTGGGGAAACTCGGTCCGACGAGAACCGAACCGGCAGCGGTGATGGCTCCGAGTAGAAGGCCGCTCACGAACACCAACACGGGATCGAAAGTCCCGAGAGCGGCGGCGACGATTCCGGCGTAGCCGTACTGGACCTGTTCGAGCCCAGCCGGGTCCAAGGCGTGACTCGCAGAGCCGACCTGGGCAGCTCCAGCGATCCCGGCAAGGGCGCCCGAGAGGATCATCACCACGATGATGAGGCGCCTCACCTTCAATCCGGCGTAGCGGGCGGCGGTGACAGAACCAGCCGTTATCCGTATCTTGAGGCCGAGCGTCGTCCGCCTGAGCAAGATGGCGCTCGCTATCGTCAGTACTAACGCCAACATCAGCCCGAGCGGGATGCCGGCGCCTCCTATCTGTGGCGCCGGCCACCAGGAGTTGGCCGGTATCGCCTTTCCGATCGGGTAGATCTGCCCCGCCGCGGACGTCAGGTCGCGCCAATACGAACGACTGTCGAAGATGAGATAGGAGATGAAGTAGCCAGCAACATAGTTCAGCATCAGGGAGACAAGGATCTCGTTAGTGCTGAAGAAGGCTCTTAGAACGCCGGGGATCAGTGACCACACGGCTCCGGCCAGCGCGGCCGCGACGGTCATGGCGATGATGATCACGAAACCGGGACTTCCTCTGAGCTCGAGAGCGACCCCGCTCGCTGCCATCGCCCCCATGTAGAGCTGGCCCTCCCCACCGATGTTGTAGATCCCCATCCGAAAGGCCATCGCGGCGCACAGCCCCGTGAGAATTATCGGCGTCGCGACCACGAAGGTCTCCGAGAGGCCGGCGCCGCTCGTGATCGAGGCACTGACCATCGACCTGTAGGTAGACCAAGGGCTGACGTGACTCACCATCAGAACGATCGTGATGATCAAGAACGCGACGAGGAGGGAGCCAACAGGAACAGCCAAGCGCAACCGAAGGCTCGTCGTCAGTCGGCGTTCGAATCGGATCATGTCGCTATTCCCGTCATCATCAGCCCGAGCGAGTTGGCCGTCGCGCGGTCACGCTCGACGACCCCCACAACTCTGCCCTTGTACATCACCCCGATGCGATCGCACAGCTCGAGCACCTCGTCGAGGTCCTCGCTGATGAGCAAGACCCCGATGTCGGACTCCGTCGCTTCTATGAGAAGTCTTCGCACGCCCTCGGTTGCGGCGACATCGAGGCCACGCGTCGGGGTGCCGGCCATGAGCACCTTCGGACGGGAAGTGAGCTCCCGGGCCAGCAGAACCTTTTGCGCGTTGCCACCGGAGAGCTGTCCGACAGGTGTCTGGGGCTGGCCTGCGACATCGAAGTCCGAGATGAGCTTCGCCGTCAGTTCCTTTATGGCCTTGCGGTCGATGAAGCCGAATCGGCTGTAGGGACGGCTCCAGGCAGTCTTGAGCACGAGATTGTCCGTTATCGACAGTTCGGGGACGAGCCCCGTGCCGAGCCGGTCCTCAGGCACATAGGCAAGACCGGACCGGATCGCGTCCTTCGGATCGCCGTCAGCAAGGCGCCGCCCGTCCACCAAGACGGTTCCGGCACTTCGGCGCCGAAGGCCCGCTATCGCCTCCGCGAGCTCGCGCTGGCCGTTGCCGGACACACCCGTCAGGCCGAAGATTTCCCCCTTTCGCACGCTGAAAGTGACGTTCTCCACCACCGTGCGCCCGAACTCGTTCTGGCAGGTCACGTTGTCGAGGAAAAGGGCCTCTTGACCCTCCTCGGTCCGCGGCGCCTCCCTTGTCGAGAGCGCCACTTCCCGGCCGATCATCATCTCGGCAAGGTGGTGGGGGTTCATCCCTGCTTCATTCGTGTCGGCCGTGGCGACAGATCGTCCCGCCCTCAGAATCGTCACACGGTCGCAGACGGCGAATATCTCCGGCAGCTTGTGGGAGATGAAGATGATCGACGTTCCCTCCGAAGCCAGACGTTTCAGCCCCGCAAAGAGCTGCTCGCACTCCTGTGGTGTGAGGACCGTGGTCGGCTCGTCGAGGATCAGTATCCGCGCATTTCGGTAGAGGGCCTTTATGATCTCGACTCGCTGGCGCTCGCCCATCGAGAGCTGCCAAACGTAGGCGTCGGGGTCGACTTCGAGCCCATAGCGGTGACTCTCCTCTTCGATCCTGGCCACGAGCACGGTGTGCTTGCGTCTGCTGAGGCTCGCCTCCTTCAAGCCGAGGATGATGTTCTCGACCACGGTGAGTCGCTCGACAAGGCTGAAGTTCTGCTGGATGAGGAAGATCCCCGCCGCGTAGGCGTGCCGGGGCGAAGGCAACGCGGTCGCGTGCCCGTCGATGTAGATAGTCCCCGCATCAGGCGCGTAGAGGCCGGCAAGGGTCTTCGAGAACGTTGTCTTCCCCGAGCCGTTCTCTCCCAGGAGCGCATGGATCTCGCCCTTGCGCAGCTCGAAGTCGACGCGGTCGTTGGCGAGGACACCGGGGAAGGACTTGGTAATTCCGACTGCTCTCAGCACCAACGAGTCCTCCGACGTCACGTCGGATGACTGCGCGGGTTGAACGGGAGGGTCGCTCACAGCTCGGCTCCGACCACGGCGCGCGGGGCCAGGCGATGTCGTAGCGCTCGCGAACCGACGAGCGAGAGCGCCGCTTCGATCGACGAGACGTTCACGTTATCTGTTGGACCTTTCGACTTGATCCGGGCCCACGGCGCCACCGGCGGGAGAGCCAACTGGTTCTCCTCGTCGGCGACGTCGTAAGTGTGTAACACGGCCCGAAAGCCGTTAGGGATTTCTAGGCGCTCACTCCCTGGACGTACCAGTTTTGGTCCACGTCCTGGGCCTGGGTCAGGAACTTGCCCGCCGGCACGCGTAGGTTGCCCTTGTTGTCGTAGACAGGGCCTTGGTAGTCGTGGAAGGTCCCTGCCTTCATCTTGGCGATCGTCGTGTTGACGAGAGCGCGCACCGTTGCACTGTCATCCTTGGGGTAAGCCGGTCCGAATGAGACCCCTATCGCGCTGACGGTGTCGTTGCCGTACAGGTAGCGGGTGACCGTCGTGTGGTTAAGCACGGCGCCGATGACGCTGACGTAGGCAAAGCCTGAGTACATGTAGGCGGAGCCGAGGTAGGTCGACTTCCCGTAGCTCTGAAGCAGGTCCTCGTTCATGCAGGGAATGTTCGCCGACGCGGCCGTCTCGCACACCGACGGGTCGTTGGTCGAGCCGATAATGGCGGTGGCGCCATCGCTGATCAAGGCCTGGGTTGCCGACACCTCCTTGGTGGGGTCGTAGAAGCTGGACACGTAGATCACGTGCTCGGTCGCCTTCGGGTTGACTGCCTTGGCTCCCATTTCGGTGCCGTTGATGATGTTGAAGTAGGCAGGGAACGGGAACCCGGCCACCATGCCGATGTAGCCGTTCTTCGAGGCTCCGGCAAGCATCTCGCCCGCGATGTAGAAGGCTTCGGCTTGGTCAGCCTCGTACATGCCGTAGTTGCTGGCGGTGACGGCGCCCTGGAGCTCTTCCAGCCTTACGGTCGGGTGAGCCTTCGCGACCGGCGCGAGGTAGTCCTCATAACCGCTCGAGTCGGCGAAGAACAGCGTGTAGCCCTGGCCTATCAGACGGTCGACGATGGCCGTCGCCTGCGTACTGAACGGCACGTTCTGCTCGACGGTGTAAGTCATCTTGGACCCGAACTTTGCCTGGGCCGCGACCATGCCGTCGTAGGCGACCTGGTCCCAGCCGCCGTCCTTGGTAGCGCTGTCGAGGAGCAGAGCGACCTTGAGCGGGCTGCTTGCCTTGGGTGCCTTCGTCGTGGCTGCCGACGAGCTGGCGCATATAACAACACTTCCCAAGCTAAGACAGGCCATCAGCACCAAAAGGAGCCTGGTCTTTATCGCTCGATTCACTTTGATACCACCTCCATCCTTTCAGCTTTCACATTCATCTCTGTAACGGACATGTTTGGTCTACTACTGTAGAATCTTGACGGTTCCTACCACCTTTAGGCTCCGCCGATGCCGCCATCACCGTCCTCAGGACTGGCATGCGCGAGTAGAGCCTCCTCCAGCAGACCTCCTATAGCCTCCCTCCTGTACCAAGCCGTTGCCCTGACATCGTCTATTGGCGAGATGTCGGCCTTTATCGCCGCCACTGACCGTCTCAAGACGCCTTCTGTAGCTCGATTTCCTTCGATCTCCTGCTCAGCACGTTCGCAGCGAATGACGGTTGGAGCGACCGCGCCCGCCGCGAGACGCACCCCGAAGAGGACTCCGTCCTCGTCGATGCTCCAGCGCCAGGCCAGGTTTACGATCGAGATTGCCATGCCGAAGCGCCCGCCGAGCTTGCGGAAACCCTCTCTCCCGGCTGGGCGCGGGACGCGAAGCGACGAGATCCACTCGCCGACACGAAGTGTGTTGCGCCCGGGACCCGACGCCAGCTCCAGGACCGGCTCCTGTCTGGATCCCTCCGGCCCTTCGATGGTTGCCACCGCCGAGGCCACGACAAGTGGCGGCACCATGTCGGCCGCCGGTGAGGCATTCGCGAGGTTCCCGCCGATCGTCGCCCTGTTGCGGACCTGCAGCGAAGCGAACACGGCGGCCGCGGCCGAGACGGCGGGCAGAGCGCCTGACAATGCCGTGACGATCCGTGAGATCGGGCGAAGGGCCGAGATCTCGATGCTGTCGTCCTCCGCGCAGACTGCGGGAGGACCGTCGTCGAGGCTCGAGACGTCTATGAGACGTTCCTCGTGACGCCCTGCGCGCATCTGCACGAGCAGGTCCGTACCCCCGGCGATAAGGCGCCCCTCACCGGAGACCTCTCGCAGCTCGGCGACGCTCTTGGGCACGAGAAGATCGATCACGGCAGTGCCGCCTCTCGTGCCGCCTCGAAGATGTCACCGAAGCCCGTGCAACGACACAGGTTCCCGACGAGCACGCCTCGCACCTGATCCTCGGTGAGGTTCGCGCCTTTGGCCAGCATCGCGGCGAGCGAGAGGACCACGCCCGGCGTGCAGTAGCCGCACTGAGCCGCATGAGCGGCGATGACCGAGCGCTGCGCCTTGTGCAGCTCCTGTTTCGCCAGGCCTTCGATCGACGTGATCGACGCGTCTTTCACCTGGCCGGTGAGCACGAGGCACGAACAGACGGGCTCGCCGTCGACGAGCACCGTGCAGGCACCGCACTCGCCCATGCCGCAGCCTTCCTTGGTCCCTGTGAGACCGAGCGTGTCGCGGATGAAGTCAAGCAGGCGTCCCGAGAGATCGGTCGGTTCCACCGTCTTGCCGTTTACGATCATGGCCGGCCTCGCAACTCTGCCAACACGGCCTCAGGCGTGGCCGGGAGCCGGTCGATGTCGACTCCGACGGCGTCTCGGAGCGCGGAGGTGATCGCCGGTGCCGTGGGCACCAAGACGACCTCTGCGATCCCTTTTGCCCCGAAGGGGCCTGAGTCCTCCGGCGACTCGACGAGGACAATGTCGCTCTCCGGGACGTCGAGCGCGGTCGGGATCAGATAGGTCTCGAGCGACCGCGTCTGGGGTACGGCGTCCATGAGCCGATACTCCTCCATGAGCGCGTAGCCCATTCCCTGGGCCATCCCGCCTCTCGCTTGGCCCGTGACACCGGCCGGGTTGATGGCCCGCCCGCAGTCGAGCGCACACGCGATGGCCGCGACACGCGTCTCACCCGTGAGCTCGTTCACCTCGATCCGGGCCACTTGGGCGGCACTCGAGTAGACAGCGTGGGGCGAGAACTGACCGAGCTCGCCCTCGAAGCTGCCGAGCTGTTCCACGTCGGGAGCGACGAAACCAGCCTCGAAGCTTGTGCGCCCCTCGGCCGTCAGGCGACTGGTTGCCTCGGACCAATCGGACGCGCTCATCTCGGCGTCGCCGTCCATCGCTTGCAGGAGCTTCAGACAGACCTCGCGCACCGCGCCCCCTCCGGCATAGGTGCTTCGCGAAGCCGAGCAGGAGCCGGATTCGGGCACCAAGGCGGTGTCTCCCACGTAAGCCTCGACCTGGTCGAAATCGCGCCCCAGGGTCTCGGCCGCGATCTGCGCGTACGCCGTCTCGATGCTCTGGCCAGACTGGTTAGGGCCCGCCCAGATCCGGACGCGCCCGTCCTCGAGCAAAACCAGCGAGGCCTGGGCGCGATCCCCGCGGGCGCTGCCCATACCGACGCCTTTCATCGCCAAGGCGAAACCGGTGCCGCGTCGCCACGGAACGCGCCCCGAGCTCCTCCAGCGCTCGCGCTCTGCCCACCAGGGATGTGCCGCGGCGGACTCGAGAACCTCTTGCACTGCGAGGGCGGCCGGCACGCGGTGCCCGTACAGGCCCTGTTCGTCCCCGGGGTGCAATACGTTGCGGCGCCTGAGCTCCACCGGGTCGATCGTGAGCATCGCGGCCGCGGCATCGATCGCAGATTCGAGGGCGAAGCCGACCTGGGGTGCGCCGTAGCCGCGGAAAGCGCCGGAGTTCGCGTTGTTCGTGTACGCAAGGCGCCCGTGAAAGCGCGAGGCGGGGATCCGGTATCCGCCGGTCGACAGTTCGGCAGCGACTTTCAGCACAGCGGGGCCGTGTGACGCGTACGGGCCCGTGTCGGCCAGGGCGTCGGTGTCGAGGACGACGATGCGCCCCTCGGGATCAAGGCCGAGCCGCGTGCGAATCACGAACGGGTGGCGCTTCGCGCCGACCAACATGACCTCTTCACGGGAGAGCACCAGCTTCACGGGGCGCCCGGTGGCCTTGGCCAGGAGCGCGAGGTGGATGGGCAGGGCTCCGTCCAGCTTCGAGCCGAATGCTCCGCCCATGGGCGTGGAGATGATCCTCACCTGTTCGGGGCGCACGCCGAGAGCGATGGAGACCTGCCGGCGCTGGCCGTCGGGGTCCTGTGTCCCGCACCAGATGGTGAAGATCCCATCCTCGTATGTGGCCACACCGCCCCCAGGCTCGAGACAGGCGTGCTCCTGGCAGGGAGTGTGCACCGTGCGCTCGACGACAAGGGCGGCCGAGTCGAGCGCCCTGTTGACGTCACCCTTCTCGTAATTGAACTCGGCAACGAGGTTCCCGCCCTCGTGCAGCTGCGGCGCGCCGAGAGCGAGAGCCTCCTCTGCTGAGGCGACGACGGGCAGAGGGTCGATGTCAACGCCCACGGCCGCCGTGCCCGCTCGCGCCGCGGCCTGGGTGTATCCCGCCACGAGTGCTATCGGATCGCCTACCTGGCGCACGACGTCGTCAACCAGCACCGGCCAGTCCGCCACCATGACGCCGACCAGCAGATGAGGGACGTCCTCCGCGGTCAGAACTGCGACCACGCCCGGAGTTGCCTGGGCTGCGGCCGTACGCACGGCGCGCAAGCGGCCATGGGGGACAGGGGAGCGGACCACGCAGGCGTGCAGCATGTGGTCGAAGCTCAGGTCGGTCAGGTAGCGCAGAGCGCCGGTGACCATCGCCTCAGCGCCTCTGAAAGGCACCGACCTCCCGATCACTCGCTGGGCGGGCGCGAGCACACCGCCGCGCTCGCGTGCTTCGGTCCCCTCGAGCCCGGGGACCTTCATCTCGGGCGCGCCACCCGGCAAGTGAGTTGTGAAGGACTGCGACAGCCCACGTCTCGTCGTGCCGAGGCGATGGCGCGACAGGGGTTCGTCACAGACGACGTCCTCGCTGAGGCTGTCTTTGCGGAGCTGGGGTCAAGTCACTCCACATCCCTTCGAGTCTGGACGGTTTAAGTCTAGTATGGACCATGCAACATGTAATAGTCCTCACCGCGTACATCAGAGTTCAGCCGGCTGACTAGCCATGTACTCTCCCCACGCCCATGACAGCGTTCGGCCCGCCAAGATGCGGAGAGCGTGGGCCCGATAAGAGGCCGTGCCGCGGACGTCGTCGATGGGGCGTGCCGCTCCGGCAACCAGTTCCGCGAAGCGGTCCACGACACGCTCGGACAGCTGGGATCGCCTCTCCCAGCAATGGCCGGACCTCATTTCGGCTTCCAAGAACTGCTCTGCCTCGGTTGCCCTAAGGGGCCGCGGGGCGACCGATCCGAGTCCGGTTCTGATCGAGCGCGAGTTCGGGCGCAGCACCAGGGCAAGTGAGGCAACGGCGATCACCATCGCGTTGCGCGTGCCTATCTTTGCGAACTGCTGCGGCCCGTCCGCGGCGTCAAAGCTGACGGCGGTGATGAGCTCTTCAGACCGAAGGCTGTTGCGCTTTACGCCCACGCAGAAATCCTCAATGGGCACTTCGCGCTTGCCGTATTGGGAGGCGAGCTCGACCATGGCGTCGCAGGCGACCAGAGGGGGAAGAGCGTCGCCCGCAGGCGACGAGGAACCGAGGTTGCCGCCGACGGTCCCGCGGTTTCGGATCTGGGGCGAGCCGACCGTCCTCGAGGCGAGGGCGAGCGCCGGGGCCAGTTCGCTCAGGTCGGCGACGATCTCGCTGTAGGTGACGCGGGCCCCGATGCGGAGCCGGCTGCCGGTGAGCGACCACCCGCGCAGCTCCTCCACAAAGCTCAGGTCCAAGAGAGCCTCCGGCCGGAGGCGGTCGAAGTTGACCTCGACCATGACGTCGGTACCCCCCGCGATGACAACCGCCGAGGGGTGGAGCGCCTTGGCCTGACACGCCTCGTCGAGAGACATCGGTTGCAGGTACTCCATCTATCCTCTTCCGGTTGTCATCAGAAGCGGCAGCTCGTTGCCTCATCACATATTACATGTAGACTTAGGAGTGTCGATGCCAAAGATCCCTTCGACCGTGCTCACCGGCTTCCTTGGCTCCGGCAAGACGACCCTGCTCAACTACATACTCACCGCGAGCCACGGCAAGCGAATCGCCGTCATCGAGAACGAGTTCGGTGAGATAGCGATCGACAACGCCCTCGTCATTCAGACCGACGAGGAGATCTTCGAGATGAGCAACGGCTGCTGCCTGTGCTGCACGGCCCGCACAGACCTGATCCGGATCCTGCACACGCTTTTGGAGCGTCGAGATCGCTTCGACCGCATCCTCATCGAGACAAGTGGCCTCGCGGACCCGAACCCCGTCGCTCAGACATTCTTTGTCGACAAGGAGATCACGGAAAATATCGAGCTCGACGCGATAGTCACCCTCGTCGACGGAGTTCACATCGGGCGGCATCTCGACGAGGTCGACCGCGGTGGAGTGGGCGACCAGGCTTTCGACCAGATCGCGTTCGCGGACCGCCTGATCATCAACAAGGTGGACCTGATCAGCGAGGGCGAAACGGCCGAGGTCAGTCGCCGCCTGCGTTCGATCAACTCCACCGCCCCGATTGTGACCTCGAGCTACGCCCAAGTTGACCTCGACAACATCTTGGGCGTTGGTGCCTTTGACCTTTCCCACACGATGGCCATTGACCCCGACTGGCTCGAGGTCCAGACCCACGAGCACGAGCCAGGGCTGGAGTCGGTAAGCCTGCACCGCGACGGCGAAGTCGAGGCGGTCCGCCTCGACGGCTGGCTCGGCACGCTGCTCGAGGATGGCGGCGACGACATCTTCAGGATGAAGGGGATCGTCGCCGTGGCCGACGACAACCGTCGCCACGTCCTGCAAGGTGTCCACCGCATATTCGAAAGAAGGCCTGTCGACCCCTGGGGGTCCGAGCCGCGCAGCTGCCGGGTGGTCTTTATCGGACGGAATCTGGACCGTCAGGCACTCGAACAAGGCCTCGCGGCCTGTGCCGACGACCCTGGCCGAAGCCGATGATCAGAAGGGAATAACCGTCTCCGAACCTCCGTGGCCCCGCTTCAGCAGGAGCGCACCGAACGCGGAAGCGACCGTGGTGATCGCCGCAACCAGGAAGCACCTGTCCAACCCGCTCATGAAGACCGAGTGCACCACCTCGGTGATAACGAGGACTATCTGGTGAGGGACACCGGCGGGCGCAGGGGCCACTCCGAGAGCGACCAACGACTTGAGCTCGGCAAACTGCGGCGCCGGCAGCGCGGGCAGGTGGGCCGCTGCCCATCGCTGTGGCAAGAGGTCGTTGACCCTGGAGGACATCACCGCGCCGAGCACGGACGTGCCGAGCGTTCCGCCGATCTGCATGGCCGTCGAGGTCACGCCGCCGGCCACGCCTGCCAGCTCGACAGGGGCGTTGCCGACGATCACATCGGCTCCACCGACAATGGCGGGGCTGAGGCCGGCCCCGATGAGGATGAACCACAAGATCACGTCATCGGGTCCGCTGGACACTGTGAGCCGGGACAGGCCGTAAAGACCGGCGGCCGCCACCAGCAGCCCGATCATTATCGGAACACGTGGTCCGACCTTGTTGATGAGCAGTCCGCACAGGGGCGCAAAGATGATCATCGGCCCTGTCAGCGGCAACATCCTCACACCTGTCATGACCGGGTCGAGGGCGTGGACGTCCTGCATGAAGAACGTCATGAAGAAGAGGGAACCGAACAGGGCGAACATGAGCACCATCACGAGAACTGTCCCGATCGAGAAAGAGACGGAACGGAACAACTTCAAGGGCAGGAGTGGTTGGGAGACCTTGGTCTCGCAGAAAACGAACAGCACGAGCGCCACAGCCGAGGCTGCGAAGAAGCCGATGGTCCGTGCGCTTGCCCAGCCGTAGGACGAGGCCTTTATGAGCGCCCAGACCAGGCAGAACAGCCCGGCCGACAAAAGAGCGACACCTCCGAAGTCGAAACGCTGGGCAGCAGGTGAAGGTTTGGTCTCCTTGACGAAGAGGAGGGTCATCGTCAGTGCCAGGGCGCCAA
>Ga0326728_10020316_pt1 | contig 12694 bp, 14 predicted proteins | sample MB3enrmetagenome_FD_207602 | JGI IMG/M metagenome (GOLD analysis project Ga0326728, IMG submission 207602) | Lab enriched peat soil microbial communities from McLean, Ithaca, NY, United States - MB31MN | ecosystem: Environmental > Terrestrial > Soil > Wetlands > Peat | place: USA: New York...
GAGATTGAGCTTTCCCACCCTAGCCGCAAAAATCCGCCGCGGCGGACGGCGCGGGTGGGGCACCCGACAATCCCGGTCTATGTGGGAATGCGCAACTGGCGCCCCTACATCGCCGATGTCGTGCTGCTGATGCGCGCCGACGGAGTGGAAGAGGCAGCGGTCGTCTGTCTTGCGCCGCAGAACTCGCGCACCAGCGTGGGCCTCTACCGCAGGACCGTCGAGGCTGAGGCGGCCGGTCTGCGCATCGACTTCACCGAGAGCTGGGCGCGGCATCCGCTGCTCGCCGAAGCCTTTGCCGAGCGCCTCCGCCCGGTCTTGACCAGGCTCAGCGCGGAGGTGAGCGCGCCGGTTCCGGTCCTCTTCACGGCGCACAGCGTCCCCTGCCGCACCATCCAGCCGATGGGCGACGATCCCTACGCCGAGGACGCCAAGCGCACCGCCGCTATGGTCGCCGAACGCGTTCCGGAGATTCCACAGTGGTGGTTTGCCTTTCAAAGCCAGGGCATGAGCGGAGGACCCTGGGTTGGCCCCACTGTCGAGAGCACGCTGGACGCCGCTGCCGCCGCCGGCGTCAAGGCTCTCATCCTTCAGCCCATCGGCTTCCTATGCGACCATGTTGAGATTCTCTACGACGTAGATATTCTCTTTCGCGGATATGCGGCCACACTCGGCATCCGGCTGGAGCGGCCGGAGTCATTGAATGTCTCGTCCACGCTGGCTAAAGCAATCGCGGAGCTGGCGCGGCAGGGATTGGCGCGGCTACAGAATTGAGCCGCCTGCTGTTTGCGCCTGGACTCTGTGTTGAATGGCGCCAACCTTGCGCGGCAGCCGGCTCGCGTCCCGCTCTCGCTTTTTCCTATCCGACCGACGATGCAGACTCTAGGAACGGAATAGGTTCTTGAGGATGAACAGCACGTTGGCCGGCCGCTCGGCCAGCCGCCGCATGAAGTAGGGGTACCACTCGCGGCCAAAGGGAACGTACACGCGGACTTTGTAGCCCTCGCGGACCAGCTCGCGCTGCAGGTCGCGACGCACGCCGTAGAGCATCTGAAACTCGAAGCGGCTGGGGTCGATGCGGTGCTGGCTGGCGTATGACCTGGCCGCGGCGATCATAGCCTCGTCGTGGGTGGCCAGGCCGTGATAGACGGAGCTATCCAGCAGCATGCAACTGAGTCGGATGAAGTTCGCGTCTACGTCGGCTTTGCGCGGAAAGGCGACCTGGGCCGGTTCGTTGTACGCGCCCTTGCACAGGCGCATGCCGATGCCGTCGGCCAGCAGTTGTTCGATGTCTGCCTGGGAGCGGTAGAGATAGGCCTGGATCACAACCCCGATCGAACCGCGGACATTGGGGCGCGCATGGAGCCGCCGCACGATATCCAGCGTTACCTGGGTCAGCGCCGAGTCTTCCATGTCGATGCGGACAAAGTTATCCGTCGCGCGGGCATGTTCGGCAAGGCTCTCGGCGATGGTCTCGGCCAGGCCGGGTGAGAGTTCCAGGCCCATCTGGGTCAGCTTTACGCTGATGTTGGCGTTCAGCTTGAGCGCGGCCATCCAGTCGAGGAGCCGGTGGTAAACCTCGGCGGCATTGCGCGCTTCTTGCTCTGAGCCGACGCTTTCGCCCAGCGAGTCCAGCGTCACGGCCATGCCCCGCTTGTTGAGTAATTCGGCTACTCGCAGCGCGTCCGCAATCTCCATGCCGGCCACAAAACGGGAACTCAACCGGCGGCCCGCGGCAGAGCGTTCACACACGGAACGCAAGACTCGATTCCGGGAAAGTGCGATGAATGCGGAACGAAGAAGAGGCATCGGGGATCCCTGCCGGAGAGAGCCGAGGATCGGCTCATCTGCCGGAATCTTCTAGTTTCGCACATGGGGCGCGATGAAATAAACCCAGCACTGCCAGGTACCTGGAACTCTGCTCAAGGCAGCGCTCAAGATTTACGGTCACAGACGGAAGACCTCCGCGCAGGGCAGCGCGGAGGTCTCCTCGTATCGTGCGATCAGTAACGGTAGCTGAGTCCCGTGCCCACTACCTTGCGCGCCTCCAGATTCACCGGTATAGAGGTGGGGTAGGGCGGCGGATAGCCGGTTGGCACCGCACCGATATTTCCCGCCACCTGGCCGATGCCGATATCGAAGGCGAAATGCGGATGATCTCTCTGTGTCACGCGCACGGCGTAGTCCAGCGTAGTGGGCAGATCCGCCCTTTGGGACAGGAGAGGGACATTAATGCCCGTCCACGGTCCTAAGCCCACAACCGTTTTCGGCTCCTGGGTGAATCCCGCTGAGGGTACGGCCACGATTCCGTGAGTGAGGGGCAGCGGGATGCCCAGTCCGCCATAGAACCGTCCGCCAAACCGCGTGCTCTGGCCGCCGATACCGAAGATGACGGCATTGGTGGCCTTCCAGCCGAGATTCAGCAGGAAGGGCACCGGCGGCTTGGCCCAGGTCTTGGTGACAGAGATATACACATCCCCGTTGGTGTACCCTTTGCTCATTCCGGTAAGTTCCTGGTAGATCGCGCCGGAGACGAATTGATCGTTGTTGCGGATCACGCCGCCGACAGCCACACCCGGCATTGCCGGGCCGAACTGCCCGTCCTTGAAGAGCACAACCTTGCCGTGAACGATGTTCATCCCGCTGGCGCTCCAAAGGCTGCTGGTCGCCGCGTTGGTCGCTGTGGCCACCGGGGTATTGCCGAGCGTGTGGTTGCTGTGCGTGTAGCCGAGCTCGGCCCGGTTGGCGAATCCCTCGGTAATGCTGAAGGTCTCAATAAGGCCAATCACCGTGGAGGCGTTGATGTAATGGATGCCGATGGCCGGGTGAGAGAGAACCTGACCCTTGGCCGATTCGACGACATAGGCAGTAGGGGTCAGGAATCCGCCGGTTTGTCCTTCCAGCGTCAGGTGTTGGGCAGTGAGCCGGCCGGCAAGCAGCAGGACAGCCGCGAGAAAACCGCAGATAGAGAGTTTGTACAGAGTGCGGAAATTCATGTTGATTCAACTCCAGGGGAGTGGCCCGCCGCGGCGAGCCTGCCTCCGGTGACGTTCGCAATTTAACCCCTTGTAACACAAACGAAGCAACTTCGTCTCCAACTTTGTTTATTTGCCTGGTTTTTCAATGCCCGTTTTTTCGGGCGCCGGTTTGTCCAGGTGGTAGACTCAGCCCATGCCGCGCGGTCTGTTTATCACCTTCGAAGGCTTGGACGGTTCCGGCAAAACCACGCAAATCAAGCGTTTGGCCGCCTGGCTGGAAAAACGCGGCCTGTCTCCCGTCATTACCCGCCAACCCGGCGGAACCGCCACGGGCGACCGCATTCGCGCCCTGCTGCTCGACTCGCGCTCCGTAGGCCTCGCGCCCATGACGGAGATGGCCCTCATGTTCGCCGACCGCGCCCAGGCCATCGCCGAGATCATCCGGCCCGCCCTCGACGCCGGCAAGATCGTTCTCTGCGACCGCTTTACCGACTCCACCGAAGCTTACCAGGGAGGCGGCCGCGAGCTGGGTTCCGAGGTGGTGCTGAATCTGCACCGCATCGTCTGCGCCAACCTACAGCCCGACCTGACTTTGCTGCTGCTGCCCTCGCTCAACTCCTCGCTTGACCGGGCTCGCAGCCGCAACCAGCGCGTCGAAGCCCAAACCGGCCGGGATGAGGGCCGCTTCGAGCTGGAGCAGGACGCCTTCTACCGCCGCGTCTGGCGGAAATACCGCGAAATCGCCGTCCGAGAGCTGGGGCGCGTCGTCTGCATCGAAGGCGACCTCGCCATCGACGAGGTGCACGAGCGGATCGTCGAAGCCGTCTCCGAGCGGCTGGTGACCGCGGCCAGGAACAGTTAATCTGGCCGTCTCATAAAAGCTGGGCTCCCCAGGCCCCGTTTCCGGAAGCCTGGGATTCCCCATGCCGGGCGCGCCGTTTACTTGAACTCCCCGAAGTGCACATCCTCTTCGGCTGGCGCACCAGGATACAGGAACTGAATCGTCGTCGCCGGCCCCAGCTTGGCGGGCTCTGTCCAGCTTGATAGCTCCCACACCACTTCCTTGGCCGGATTCACCTCGATGGCCTGTATTGTCCCCACCATATCCTTGGGGTCCATGTTCCACTCGTTCAGCCAGTTGTTGATGACCGTATTGCCGTTGGGCAGCCGCCAGGCGTTTTGCAGGTTGCCGAATTTGTACTGCGGCGTATCGCTCCTGCTCCAGCTCCACGCCGTGTCGCCCCGCCGCGTCACCTCGCGCGCGCCCTGGCCGTCGGTGATGAGCATGTTGCCGTTCTTCAGCGGCGTCACGCCCCAGATGCCGATGCCCGGAAACGACCACAGCTCGTTGCCGTTGGAGTCGTACTCGACCACCTTGTTCAGGTCCATGTGCCCCACCATCAGCGTGCCCTGCGCGGTCAGCCGGGCATGGCGGAACTGCCCATGCGTGCTGGGCGGCTGCCTGGTTTTGAGCTTTATCTCTTTCTCCGTCGCGCCGGTCACGATGTTCACCACCCGCACGAGCGCCGGGTCTCCGTTCTGGATGTACAGTACGCGCTCCTTGCCGATGGGAACCGCGGTATGCACTTCGTATCCCGCCGGAGCGTCGTAGTTCCATAGCACCTTTTTCTCCGGCGTAATCAGAGTCACGCCGAACTGGTGCGCGAAGAGAATATTGCCGTTCGACAGCATCACCGCGTCGCTGATCTCGCCCTTGCCGGCGGGGTCAGAGTAACTCCAGACGATCTTTCCGCCGCGCACGATGAACATGTTGCGCTGATGCGACTCCCCGGTATACAGAAAGTCGTGCTGCGCGAGGCCCGTGGACGGAGCCTTGACCTGCGCCTGGGCGCAAAGCCCGCCCGTAACTCCAAGAACAACCAAAGCGATCGCCGATTTCAACCTCATTCGAGTCTTTCTCCTGATCCCAAGTGGATTAGCCTGCGCATCCACAGGGGTATTTTTCTTCCCACCGAGGATACACCACGCCCTAGTTCTCGTCCGTGAAGAGGTCCTCGATGGTGGTCTCGAAGAGGCGCGCCAGCTTGAAGGCCAGCGGAAGGCTGGGGTCGTACTTGCCGGTCTCGATGGCGTTGATCGACTGGCGCGAGACCTCCAGCCGCTGGGCCAGGTCGGCCTGCGACCACTCCCTTTCAGCGCGAAGCACACGCAGCCGGTTTTTCATCTGTACCTCGCTCTGACTATCCAGTAGGAGATGCCCGCGAAAACCCAGAAAAAAGGATAAACATATACCAGGTCCATATGCGGAGCATGAGCGAAATCCACCATATAGCCCCATGCGGTAATCACTGCCAGGATCCCGCCAGTCCCACCGAGCAGAGACTGAACCAGAAGATTGCGTTGGAACTCGTCCTTTTCTTCACCCAGGTAGATGCCGGTGTAGACCAGCGCCCCAATGATGGGCAGCGCCGGAAGAACAGCCACCAGATAAGCGAGAACGCCGTGTGGATGGCTAATGCGAAATACCAAAGCCGCCACGAGAGAAAACAGGACGCACAGTGCCGCCATGAGCCACATGCGAATCACGAAGCGGCGTTGCGCAGGGTTGTTGTATGAACAGAGCATGACTGGTCTCCTTTTCGTAAAAAACTGATTGTTCAAGATCGGCCTTCGACCAATCCATTTCAGCGAAACACGCGCAGCCGGTTTTTCATCTGTACCTCAGCCTGACCAGCCCGTAGGAGATGCCCGTCAAAGCGCAGTAAAGCGGGTAAATTAGAACCAGATCGAAGTGCCGGAGGTGAACGAAGCTCTCCAGAAACCCCCATCCGGTTGTCAACGCCAGGGTCGCCCCAACGCCCCATATCATGGCTTGGATCTGCAGGTTGCGGACAAATTCATCCTTCTCTTCGGCCAGGTACATGCCAAAAACTGCAATTTGCCCTACGATGGCCAGCCCGGGTAGGAGGGCTAGCAGCCAGGCCAGTACACCAGTGGGGCGGAAATGGACAAATACCCACACCGCAAGGATAAGAAACAGTGCGTAAAACAACATGGTGGCAAGAAAGCGCCACATATAGCGTCGGGTGGCGGGGTTGTTGGTTGAGCAGGTCATGATTAGTCTCCTTTACTTATAGACAATTACACTTTACATAAAGTATCAGGAAATGTCAAGTGTCGTTGACATTTTTTATTTTTTGATGCACCGGAGCCTGCCTATTACCAGTAAAAAACTTCGATTTTGGGCTAGGATTACCACCCTCCACTGTCGCCTGCAAATGCACTAAACTCAATCCGTGGGCTTTCAGGAGTTTCTCGGCAACGCGCAAACCGTCACCCATCTCCGCGAGAGCATCCGCGCCGGGCGCTTTCCCCACTCGCTCATCCTGGCCGGGCCGCGCGGGGCGGGCAAGTACACCCTGGCGCTGATGCTGGCCAAGACCGTCAACTGCCTCAACCCCACTGAAAGCGATGGTTTGCCGGACTTCTGCGGCGCCTGCCGCAACTGCCTCCGCATCGGCGACGCGGCCAACCTGGACGTTCTGGTAGCCGAGGCCGTCGAAGCCCGTGAAGACCTGCGCGAGGCCGACAAGCGCGAGACCCGCATCCTTATCCAGACCCATCCCGACGTGCTGATCGTTCCCCCCGACCCGCCGCAACTGCTCATCAAGATCGGCCAGGTGCGCCAGGTGATCCACGTCGCTTACTACCGCCCGCCGGTCGAGGCGCGCCGCACATTTACCATCTTTACCTCCTCGGCCTTTATGAAGGAGGCGGCTAACAGCCTGCTCAAGGTGCTCGAGGAGCCGCCCGAGCACACCTCGCTGATCCTGCTCACCGAGAACCCGCAGGAGCTGCTGCCCACCATACGCTCCCGTGCCGTCCTGCACCGGCTGGGCGCGCTGCCCGCCTCCGATCTGGAGGCGCTGCTGGCCTTGCGCCGCCCCGCTCTGAAACCCTCCGACCGCGCCCTGGCCGCACGGCTGGCCGAAGGCGCCGTGGGCCGCGCGCTCACCCTGGACCTGGGTGTTTATCTGGCCAGCCGCCAGGATGCGCTTATCCTGCTGCGCACCGCCTTGCGCGAGCCCGGGGTCCCCGCGGACAGGTCTTCGTCCGCGGGGTGGGAGCCTGACTACACCCAGCTCTTCCAAGCCACGGAGAAGTATCGCGCCGGCGCCGACGGACAGGAAAAAACCATCAACCTGCTGCGCGCCCTGGGCAGCCTCATCGAGGACCTGCTCCTGGTTGTCGCCGGCACACCGCAACTCATCCGCAACCTCGACCTGAGCGCCGAACTGGGACGGCTGGCCGAGGGCCTGACCGTAGACTGGCTCGACGGCGCCGCCCGCGCCCTGGTCCAGGTGGAGCAGGGCATGCGCCGCAACCTGCTCCGCTCGCTCTCGCTGGACGCTATGGCGGTCAGCCTGGACCGCAATTAGAGCCGGCGCAGCCCCTCCGTATCATTTTGTGGAACAAAGAGCAACTTCGGCCTGCCACCGGGCATCTCTATAGGTACAAGCAATCTCAGTCATTGCCCGGATACTGGCGCATTCAGAGACGAGCGGCGTTTCTCCGCTTTACTCCTGACCAGGCCACGCCGGCGGTATCGCAAATTTCACTTTTTCCAGGGAAGGTTGCAGCGCATGAACAATCAGGCTACACCGTCCGGCATCCGGCCCCAGGGCGCCTCAGGCTCCGGCCGCCTGCAGGCGCGCACTCGCGGCAGTTTTTCCGCGCCGCTTCCCTTCCGTTTCCCTGCTCATGCCGTCGAGGAGGAACTCCCTCGCCGCGAGGCCGAGCTCTTCTACCTGCAAAAACAGATTCAGTCGCAGATGCCGATGGTGATTGTGCTCGAGGACGGCGAGAAGGTGGAGGGCTGCATCGAGTGGTACGACCGGCAAACCCTCAAGGTGCGCGGCCGGGTGAAGACCCTGATCTACAAATCCGCCATCAAATATATGTACAAGCTGGGCGACAGCGGGTAGTGAGAACGTGCTGAGTCCATACTCCCTACTTCCTATTCCCTGCTTTTATCAGCCGATCGCGGATCGCCGCGCCGATGCCGTCCGCCGGCGGCAGAGGACACAGAATCACGCTACACCCCTGCTGATCCAGCGCCCGCAGCCCCGCATACAGCTCACGCGCCAGTTCCTCCGGAGCGGACCACCGTCCCCAGGCGAAGACGGACGTAACTCCGAAGGGCGCAACAACCTCCGCCGGAAGCATCACACCCACGCGCTCTCCCGGCCAGCGCAATGCCTCCTCGGCCAGCCGCGCTCCTAGCTCCGCCAGCGGCCCGTCCACCAGAACCAGCCGGGCGCGGGGAGCGTAGTGGCGCAGGCCCAGGCCGGGCGAGGGCTGCGCTTCATGCAACGCCTCCTGAAGCGGCTGACCGCCCCGAAAAGCCTCTACCGGCCCGGTCACCGCCCGAATCTGCTCCGCCGTCACAGCTCCCGGACGGTAGATCAGCATGGGGCTCCGGCATGGGTCGAGAACCGTAGATTCGACCCCATGCTCGGTTGGCCCCGCATCCACGACGGCATCGATGCGCCCGTCGAGATCGGCGAACACATGCACGGCGGTGGTCGGGCTAATGCGGCCAAAGAGATTTGCGCTGGGCGCGGCTACCGGAACCCCGGCTCGCCGGATCAGTTCCAGAGCCACCGGGTGCGCCGGCATCCGAATCCCAACCAGCGGCCGCCCGGCCGTCACCGCATCGGGCACCGTCGCCGTGCGCGGCAGCAGCAGTGTCAGAGGTCCCGGCCAGAAGGCCGCCATCAGCTTGCGCGCCGCCTCGGGAACCTCCGTCACCAACTCTTTCAGCATGGCCACGTCGGCCACATGCACAATTACCGGGTCCCACGCCGGCCGCTGCTTGGCGGTAAAGATGCGCTGTACGGCATCCGCGTCCAGTGCATTGGCTCCCAACCCGTAGACCGTCTCGGTAGGCAGCGCCACCAATCCCCCGGCGCGCAGAATCGCTGCGGCGCGTTCCAGCGCCTCTTGCGCTTCAGCGGTCTCCAGGTGCGCGGGGTCTACAACTAGTCGCAGCGTCTTCACACTCTTATTCTCGCCTCTCCAAGCCAGACGCGGGTGCCCAAGGTCCCGATTTTGGGAGCTGGGAATCCACAATCCTCAACCCGAGCCGTCCCCTGCCGTATACTCACTGCAACCGATGCCCGTCGAAACCGAGATCAAATTCCGCGTGGACGATTTGGCCGGCCTGGCCCAACGCCTCGAGGCCTCCGGATTCACCCTGCAAACTCCGCGCGCCTTCGAGAGCAACGTCCTCTACGACACGCCCGACCGCCAGATGCGCGCCCGCACGGAAATTTTGCGTATCCGCGACTATGCCGGACGCTGGACCGTCACCCACAAGAGGGTTCCAGACTTCGGCGTCGGCGAAGACATCCACAAGCACCGCTTGGAAATCGAAATCGAGGTTGCCGACGGAGACGCGCTGGCCCAGATCTTCCTCTCCCTCGGCCTGGTGGCTGCCTTCCGCTACGAAAAATGGCGCACCGAATGGACTGACGGCGTAGGCCATTGCGTGGTGGACGAAACGCCCATCGGCGATTATGCCGAACTGGAGGGCTCCGCCAAATGGATCGATGCATCCGCCGCCCGATTAGGCATTGACCGGGCAGATTACATCACGCTGAGCTACGGGCGCCTCTTCGAGAACTGGTGCGAGCAGCACAACTCCACTGCCGAAGACCTGACCTTCGCCGCCGTCGCCCAGGATGCTCTGGCCAAGTAGGCAAGGGTTCTCCGCATAATAAAAGAGGGACGCGCACAGACTGATAAGGCTGCATTTCAGTCGAAGGCCGCGCACCGCCCCTCAAGTACACTGATCGATGGAGCCCCCATGCCCGGCATTTTGGCCAAGACGCGGATCACGCTGGAGATGATTAAGTGGGAGCACTCGATCTTCGCGCTGCCCTTTGCCCTGACGGCGATGCTGCTGGCGGCCAATGGACTGCCAACCTGGCGGACGGTGGCCTGGATTCTGGTCGCCATGATCGCCGCCCGTTCCTCGGCCATGGCCTTTAACCGCTGGACCGACGCCGATCTGGACGCATCCAATCCGCGCACTCACAGCCGAGCCATTCCCGCCGGACTGCTGTCGCGGCAGTTTGTGCTGGGTTTCTCGGTCTTCGCGGCGCTGGTGTTCGTGCTGGCCGCCGCCGAGCTGAACCGCCTCACCCTCACTCTGTCGCCTTTCGTGCTCGTAGTGCTGCTGGGCTACAGCTATCTGAAGCGCGTCACGCGCTGGTCGCACCTGGGACTGGGCCTGGCGCTGGGGCTGGCGCCCGCGGCGGCCTGGATTGCCGTCACGGGCAAGCTGGATGCCCGCATCCTTGTGCTTACTGCGGCGGTCACGTTGTGGGCAGGCGGTTTTGACGTCCTCTACGCCTGCCAGGACATCGAGCATGACCGCGCCGCCGGCCTCCACAGCCTGCCCCAGGCCGACGGCCTCCCTGCAGCTTTCTTTGCGGCGCGTGCCATGCACCTTGCCATGCTCGGCCTGCTGGCCTGGTTCGCCCGGTTGTTCCACTTCGGCCTGGCCGGATGGCTGGGTATAGCCGCCGTGGCTTTGCTGCTGGCCTACGAGCACTCTCTGGTTTCGCCGCGCGATCTGCGCCGCCTGAATGCGGCCTTTTTCACCATGAACGGCGTTATTGCCCTGGTATTTCTTGGTTTCGTGGCCGCCGATATGTGGTTGCGGAGCTGAATTCCATGCCGCCGGATAAATTCCCCGATGAAATCCCATCTAAGCTGTAGTATGGTGCCAGCAAGCAGAGCCGCAGCATGCGGTAGAAATAAGATGCTGCCATAACCCTTTCGCCGTCAGGAGAAGCAGGCGCCGGCATGAAGATCGCGATTCAAGGGGAACCCGGCTCATTCAGCCACGAAGCAGCCATCAAACTGGTCGCGGACGCGGTGATCGTTCCATTCTCGCTTTCCGCGGAGGTCTTTGCGGCGCTGGCCGGCGGAACGGTGGATGCGGCGGTCATTCCCATTGAAAACAGCTTGGCTGGCTCGGTCTTGGAGCACTTCGACCTGCTGCTTACTCACGATGTGAAAGTTGTGCGGGAGACGCTTCTTCGCATCCGGCACAACCTGATCGCCATCTCGGGAACCTCAATCGGCGAGATCGACCGGGTCTTCTCGCATCCGGTGGCCCTGGCGCAGTGCAGGCGGTTTTTGGCCGGGCATCCGAAGATGGATGCCATTGCCTTCTACGACACGGCCGGGAGCGTCAAGCAACTGGTTCAGCTGCGCGACCGGCACGCGGCCGCCATCGCCAGCGCGGAGGCGGCGCGCTACTACGGCGCATCCATCCTGCAGGCCGATATCGAGGACAATCCGGAGAACTTCACCCGATTCTTCCTGGTGAAGCGCACCGGAGACGCCGTTTTCGATCCCCTTTCGACCAAGATGAGCCTGGCATTCTCCGTCGAGAATCGTCCCGGCTCGCTGGTTGCGGCTCTCGGCGAGTTCTCGGCCCTGGGCACCAACCTGACCAAGATCGAGTCCCGGCCGGTCCAAGGCAAGCCCTGGGAGTACATTTTTTATGTCGATTGCCAGATTCGTTCCTCCGAGGAAGGGAAGCGCGCCGTCCAGGCGCTCGGTCCCCATTGCGACTTGGTGAAGGAACTGGGTCGCTACCGGGAAGAGCGGCTGTAAAGCGAAGCCGAGGAGTAGAGCGCCGGTTTCAATCGATTTGTACAACGAGAAAACGAAAGGGGAAGAGCCTCTGCCCGTCCCCCTTGTTGTTCTCTGCGCTCTTGCCGCCCTAGTACTGCGTCTTGATGATTTCGTGCTTTCCCAGGTCCCCAAATGCGAGGGACCTGGGGCACCCAAGGCTTCTGCTTGAATTAAGAAATCTCATGGACACAGCACTAGAAGTGATAGGCGACGCCGATGGCGGGGTAGTAGATGTTGTACCACTTGTTCGTGCCGAACTGATTATTGCCGAATGTCGGCACCTTGGTGACAAATCCGCGGAACTCGGCGCGAATGTCGAAGCTGGGGCTGATCTCGTAAGCAAAGCCGCCTCCGTACATGCCGGCAAGCTGGGTCTGCTGCTTTGCGTCCAGCGTGGTGGTGCCGGAGTTGCGGATGGGCAGAAAGATCAATCCGCTGGGGCCTACCTCGAGAAACGGATTGAATTTGCGGAAGTTGAAGGAGTGCACGAACGCGCCCGACATCTCCTGGGTGCGGGTCAGCACGATGTAGTTGTTGGTGTTGCTGATGGTGTAGTGGATCTTGTTTTGGTAGGTGATCCCGTAGTTGGCCTCCACGGCGTTCGAGGGCGTGAGCATGAATCGGTAACTGATCAATGCGCCCTCGGCGGTGTTCGAGTGTACCTGAACGTCGGTGGACGAGGCGATGTACGGCTCAACGATCCCTGTTCCGCTGATGCTGATGTCCTGGCGGCTTTCCTGAGCGCGGCCTGCGGCCACGCATACGGCCAGCAGGAATGCTATTAAGGCGATCTTCTTCATTCGGTCCTGAACCTCATGATTGCACAGCCGTTCGGCTGGCAACGAGCTTGTCGATTCCGGCGCTCCGGTTCGAGCCGGGCCCCGCTCTCAGCATTGTAAATGGCCGGAACGGTCCGTGTCGCAAGAGGATGCGCGGGCCGTTGCATCCGATTGATCTGAGGTTATAGACGCAGGACTGCCGAAAGGGGCGCTTTTCCGGCCTGAGCCGTTGAAACCAAACGCTCAACCGGCACGCTCCACGTGATA
>Ga0326728_10020317_pt1 | contig 12694 bp, 5 predicted proteins | sample MB3enrmetagenome_FD_207602 | JGI IMG/M metagenome (GOLD analysis project Ga0326728, IMG submission 207602) | Lab enriched peat soil microbial communities from McLean, Ithaca, NY, United States - MB31MN | ecosystem: Environmental > Terrestrial > Soil > Wetlands > Peat | place: USA: New York...
GGTGCCTTGTTCCATACTATGCTGGTTGCCTTGGCATGCAACCATCTTACCTCGCCATCCTTCCGTACGATGCGAACCTGATAGTCGCTGAGAGCCGGTGCTCCTGTCGGCAGCCGTTGTTGACGGAGCATGATCTGCGGTCGATCCTCCGGGTGGACAAATTCCAGGAACGGGCGCGTAGTAAGTTCTTCGCGGGTGTAACCGCTTACGGCCTCCGCCTGGGAATTTACGAAACGCAGCATTCCACCCTGTGATACTCCAATGACCTCGGCGGCATTTTCCACCAACACCCGGTAGCTCTCCTCGCTTTCGCGCAGCGCCGCCTGGGTTTGCCGCTGGGCGAGAGCAATTGCGATCTGATCCGCAGCGTTTTCCACGAAACTGACGAGTTCCGGGGTAAAGAGGTCTTTCTCTCGGTCATTGACCTGCAGCAAACCAAGCGTTTCCGATCCATGGCGCAGAGCAAATAAGGCCACCGATTCATATCCTTCACTATTGCACCGGTTGCGGGTGCACGCCATTCGGTCCGCTTCGGTAGTGGTGGCCAGGAGTTCGGTGGTGGAATTGGTCCAGAAACTTCCTTTGGCAGTGAAGAATGGAAAATCGGGATTGAACCGCCCGCAAAGGATATTGCCGCACATGCATTCAAGCAAAGCAGTACCCTGGCAGGTCCGTTCGATCCGGCCGTGTGCGTCGCGCGCGCAAAGATATCTTTCCGCCTCCACAAACTCGGGCGGGAAGCCGGTTGTCACAGAATAGGGGTAATCTTCTCCGTCCTGCAGCCGCACACCCACGGCCTCGCAGCCAATCCATTCCTGGATGAAGCCGGTAAGGCTGCGAATCAACTCGTGGGTGTTATTATGATCGTTCAACAGGCGCATGAGCTTCACAGTCGTTTCCCGCTCGTGGTGGTAGCGCTGTTGCTCGGTGATATCCCGGAAGAAGCCCTGCACGATCTGACGCCCTTCGATTTCAAGTTGGTTTGCCTTGATTTCGACATGTTTGACCACACCGGACTTGGTAATCAACGACGCAGGAAAAGCCTCATCTCTCCTTTTATCCCAGTGTTGAGCGAAAGTGCCGGAAACACCCTGCTCAACTTCATACCGCAGTTCGAACATAGACTGCGGCTTGCCAATCACCTCATGCCGCTGGTATCCAGTCAGCCCCAAAAAGGCCTGGTTGCAGTCCACGATTTCCCCGCTTGACGCAGTCAATGCGATTCCCTCTGTGGCTTCATTAAAGAGCTTGTGGTACCGAATCTCGCTCTGGCGCAAGGCGTCCTCCGCCTGCTTGAAGCCAGTGATGTCCCGTACGATACCGACCATGCGCAGAGGTTTGCCGCTTTGGTCATAATCCGTCTTGCCAAGGTTGGAAAGCCAAACGACTCTGCCATCGGAACGGATAAAGCGAAATTCGGCCGCATAGGCAGATCTATCGACAAGGGCTCGACTCACTGCGGCTCTGACAAGGGCTGCATCTTCCGGATGTACGGAATTCGCGAAGGTGTCAAACGTCAAGTTTGTGCCCTGTGCTCCGGCGATCTCGTAGCATTCGGGCGACCAGAACACTGAATTTGTTTCAATGTTCCATTCCCAGACGCCCATCTTGGCCGCTGAAAGCGCCAGCCTGAGCCGATTCTCGCTCGCACGCAGTGACACTTCGGTCTGCCTGCGCTCTGTGATATTGCGGGCAATTCCCAGGACGCCGCTTGTTTTCCCCGCCATGTCCTTCAGCGGCACTAGCGAAATGCTCATCCACACCTCTCCAGAAGGTGTAGGTACGGACGCCTCATGAATGCTGGATTTGCCGGTTTCGATAACCCTCCCGAGGTTTTCATTTTGCACAGCCACGACGGAAGGCGGGAACCGTTCTGCACGGCAACGCCCGACAAGGTCTTTCGCCGACCTGCCCAGGAGCCGCGCACCGGCGCTGTTAATGAAAGAGATCTTGTCGGCCGAATCAATGATGAAGATGGAGTCCTCCGCGGCTTCGGTCAGAGTGCGATAACGTTGTTCACTTTCCCTGAGCGCCTCGGATGAGATTTTCCGTTCGGTGATATCCTCGACGGCAGCGACGGTGCGCGTCACCTGCCCAGCGGCATCCCGGATGACGGTCATGTTCACGTTCACCCAGATGATCGCGCCATCCTTGCAAACGTAGCGTTTTTCCAAGCGGTAATCAGGAGTCTCGCTGCAGATGACGCGTTGAAAGGCTTCCCAATCGGCTCGCCGGTCCTCCGGGAAAGTGATATCGGAAAAGCGTTTCTCTAGAAGCTCTCCGGCGGAATAGCCCGTGATCTCGCACATTTTCTTATTGACGCTCATCAAGCGCCCGGTTTGCGGGTCTGCCTGGGCAATGCCGATGGAAGCCAGCTCGAACATGGCGCGCAGCTGCTCCTCGCTTTCGTGCAACGCATCTTCAGCCAGCTTTCGCTGAGCATCGCCTTCGATCTTGTCGAGTGCGAACGAAATATCGTGAGCCACCTCCTCCAGCAAATCCAACTCTCGATCGCGGAAAAATCCCGGCTCGGCGCCGGCTAAATTCAATGTGCCGCATGCTTGCCCCTGGAACCAGATCGGGAATGAAGCGCACGATTGAAAGCCGAACCGGGTGAGCGGTGCTTCGTCAGGGTAAAGACAGGAGCCGGCCGCGCATTGATTGCAGTAGAAGGGCTTGCCTTCCCGCATGGCCCTGCCGGGATTGCCCTGGCCCTCCGGCCGTTCATCGGTGTAGAAATTTACCTGGCTCAACATTTCAGCTGAGGATCCAAAATGGGCAACAGGTACGATTCGAGAAGTAGCCGGATCCAGCCAGCCGATCCAAGCCAATCCGATCGCGCCACGCTCGACAACCAGGCGGCAGACTGCCGGCAGCAGTTCCTCGCGAGAATTGCTGCGGACGATGATCTGGTTTACTTGGGCCAGCACATCGTACAGGCGATTTAGACGCCGGATCTCCTGTTCCGCCTCATGCCTGTAGAGCGCAATCTCAATTGCAGACTTCAGCTCGCGATCATCGAAGGGTTTGAGAATATAGCCGTACGGTTCCGCATGCTTGGCTCGATCCACCGTTGAGTCTTCGGCATAGGCGGTGAGGAAGATCACAGGCACATGAAACCGCTGACGCATTTCCTCGGCTGCGGCAATCCCATCGACCGCCCCCTGGAGACGTATATCCATTAGGACCAGGTCCGGGTGCCGTTGTGCGGCAAGGGCAAGAGCCTGTTCGCCGGAATTGGCTCGGCCAGCCAGTTCATAGCCCATCGCAGTCAAGCGGTCCTCAACGTTCATGGCCACAATGGCCTCGTCCTCGACGATAAGAATGCGATCGCGACTCATATTTCACCTGAGGGAAGGAAGTCCGGGGGAGCCGGAAAAACAATTTTGAACGAGGCACCCGCTCCCTCCCGGTCCAAAATCAATTGGCCCCTCAACTGACCGGCAAGATTGGAGACCAACTGCAGCCCCAGGGTGGAGGGCTGCGAGACATCCGAATTCGCAGCGAGGCCCACACCGTTGTCACGGACACGAAGAACAAGCATTTTATTGTCGGCGGGATACAGTTCTATCGTCACCAGGCCGGTCCGCGCATCAGGGAAACCGTGTTTCAGGGAGTTGCTCACGAGCTCATTAATGATCAAACCACACGGCACGGATTGCTCCAAAGGCAGCCCGATGCTAGCAATTCGGTTTTCCACTTTCACCCGAGTGGCTGCCGACCCGAAGGCGCCCAGCAATTGGCGGCACAATTCGTCCACGTAGGCGGCAAAGTTCACGCGTGCCAGATTCCCGGATTGATAAAGAGCTTCGTGCAACAGCCCTATCGAGTGCACACGGTTGCGCGTGTCCTGCAGTACCTCCGATGCGTCCCGGCCCCGAACTCGATTAGACTGAAGGTCGAGCAGACTGGCCACGATTTGCAGATTGTTTTTGACGCGATGGTGAACCTCCTTGAGCAGGGCCACCTTTTCCTCCAACGAATTGCGCAATTTGCCTTCGGTCAGCTTGCGTGCAGTGATATCCATGACGATTCCAACGAATCGCGGCGCCCGTGCATCGAAATCATGCATCGGCCTAGCTCGGGACATCAGCCAGCGTTCCGACCCGTTGGGATCGCGGACGCGCCACTCCACATCCAGTTCGGTCCCACTGTGCACGGCTTCGCCGACTAACTGCGACACAGTCGCTCGATCTTCTGGATGCACAGTCCGGAGCCACGCTTCATAAGAGGGCTCGCAGCTGTGCGGTTCCAATCCGTAGAGTTTCCACAGCTCTTCAGACCAGATGTTTTTGTCGGTCTTCAGGTCCCACTCCCACGTGCCGGCCTCCGCAGCACCCAGGGCCAGGCGAAGCCGCTCTATGGTAGAAAAGAGTGCACTCTCCGCCCGTTTGCGTTCGGTGATCCCATCGAAGACGACGACAAAGTACTCCCGTTGCGGGCTGTACACGGAAATCGAAAACCACTCCCCAAGGGCTTTCACAAAGATCTCCAATCGCTCCGGACGGCCACCCAACGCTACCCGGCCATAAATCTCAAACAACTCGGGATCGGATTCTCTTATACCAGGGATCACCTCGGTTACCTTTTTTCCCAATACCTCCTTTAAACCCGTCAAGCTCTCAAAGGCTTTATTTACCTTAAGATAGATGAAATCCTGGGGCCGGCCTTCGTCAAACAACATCCTGCAATAGGCAAATCCGTTCAGCATGTTCTCGAACAGGGCCCGGTAGCGCTCCTCGCTTTCTCGTAAGGCCGCTTCGGCCTTCTTGCGTTCTGTCATATCGCGCGAGACGCCAATGACCCGCGTAACCTTGCCCTCTTCGTTCAGCAAAAGCGTGGTTACAACCTCCATGGACACCAGGGACCCGTCCCAGCGCCACTGATCCACTTCATCGGTCTGCACGCGGGCGGATTCATCGCCGGCCTCCAAGGCCGAGATACGTGCAGACAGACGACCTCTGATCCTCTCCAAAGATTCGGGAGTGAGCACGTCTTTCATGGTTTGGCCAATGGCTTCCTCCGGGCTAAACCCGCGCAGGCGGTTTACTGCGGGACTCACATAGGTGAACCGGTCGGCCTGAAGATCATATAGCCAGAGTATGTCGCCGGTGTTTTCGGCAAGGAATCGAAACTCGGCTTCGCTTTTGCGCAGTGCGGCTTCGGACTGCGTGCGCTCGTGAGCAATTGCGGCTTCAGATTCGGACCTAGAGGTGCGCGCCTGGGCCCGGCGCATGGCCTCACAGACTCCCAGAATCATTGCGCAATTTAGGATGAATGCGACTAAACCAAGCAAGTCGGCTGAGTGCCGACTGGCGAATAGTTTGCCAACCGGCTCGATCCACCATGTAGCTACCCCGGCGGAGAGAACTGTCGCTAGCAAGCCGGCGGGTAACCCGCCATAGAGGGCGGCGATGATCACAGCAGGAAATAAGAAAAGATAAACATGGCGCGTTCCCATGGCACCCGCTAGACCCGCGCACAACCCGACAGCCACAGCAACTAACATAATGGCCATGGCATAGCCCCACAACGGATGGCGATACACTCGCTGCAACTTCATGGTGTCCCTCTAATCGGCGTTTTGCGTGTGTTTTGTTGGGCCACTTATAGGTCATTAACCGATGCCGTTCAAGTAGAATGTAGCCAGGATGCGAGCATTCTGCGTATTCCGGGCCATTGCGTTGTCTGCAGTAATGCGGAGTTTGACCGGTCCCGACAAAACTTAAATGCAGATTGCAAGCTTATTCGACCCCGCATAACTCATTCTACTTCGTCACTTTAGGTTTGGCTTTTCTGGCTTCTCCTCGCTGAACTCATAGCGGTTGATTCCACAGCTTTCGAAAGCGCGCTTCCCTCACTCGGCTTCGCGAACTCCACATCCATATAGGCTCGATCTTCTGTGCATTAGCCGCAGGGATCACCAGTCGAGTCAATCACCTCACGCACCTTGTGCGCTAGGTCGTCGGCCGTAAAGGGCTTTTGGAGAAAAGAGACAGAGGAATCCAGCACCCCGTGATGGACCATAGCGTCGCTCGTATAGCCGGAAACGAAAAGTGCTTTAATGCCAGGGCGCATAGCCTTAATTTGAGAGATCAGTTCGTTGCCGTTCATCTCGGGCATGACCAGGTCGGTTAGTATCAGATTGATCTCTCCAGCAAACTCTTGAGCTGTCTCTAGCGCCTCCTCGCCATTTGACGCCTCAAGCACGCTATAGCCCTGCCCCCGCAGGGCACGGGCAGCGAAAGCCCGAACCCAGGAGTCGTCTTCGACGAGGAGTACCGTCTCGACCCCCCGCAATCCGAGCTCCCTCTTATCCCGATCCGCGAAACTGTTAGCCTTCCCCGGCACGCGTGGGAAGTAGATCTTGAACGTGGTTCCTTCTCCTGGCTCGCTGTAAACCCAAATAAAGCCATTGCTCTGCTTAACGATTCCATAGACGGTAGACAATCCCAAGCCCGTTCCTTTGCCCAATGCTTTGGTGGTAAAGAACGGTTCGAATAGATGAGCCTGGGTTTCGGCGTCCATACCAATACCGTTATCGCTGAGCGCCAGCATCACGTATGGACCCGACGAGCCAGCCGCACGCCGGCGAACCTGGTCATCAACGTTTCTGACATTGGCAGTTTCAATGGTTAGTTTGCCCCCTTTGGCCATAGCATCCCGCGCATTAACTGCAAGGTTCATGATGATTTGCTGAATCTGTCCCGGATCGACATTGATTAATCCCAGGTCCGGTTTGGGAACGAAAATCAGGTCGATATCCTCGCCGATCAGCCGGCGAAGCATCTTGCTCGCGTCGCTAACGACATCATTTAAATTCAGGATTATTGGATGAAGTATCTGCTTCCGGCTGAAGGCCAAGAGTTGGGATGTCAGAGAGGCGGCCCTGTTTCCAGCTTTTCTGATTTCCTCAAGATCCTCGCGCCTGGGGTCGTCCTGAGCGAGATCATTCAACAATAATTCGCTCGCCCCATTGATCACCGTGAGCAGATTGTTGAAGTCGTGCGCCACACCGCCCGCCAATATCCCAACAGCTTCCATTTTCTGTGCTTGCCGGAACTGGGCTTGGAGCGTGTACTTTTCCTCCTCCGCCTGCTTGCGCTCGGTGATGTCGCGCGCCGCGGCGAACACGCCCTGCACCTCGCCGGCATCATTCCTATAGACAGTGGCGTTATACAGCACTGGCGTCTGGTGGCCGTCGCGATGCCGGATTTCCAGGGCATAGTTCTGAATCGAGCCTTCACGAAAAACCCGCTGAAATCCCGCCCGCGCCTTGTCCGGTTCCATAAAGTAGTCCGAAAAATCCGTTCCGATCAGCTCGTCGCGGGGAAATCCGGTTACCTTTTCCGTGGCCGCATTCACGTCGGTCGCTTTGCCATCCGCGTCGATTGTCACCAGCGGGTCCAGGCTGGCTTCGATGAGACGCCTGTTATACGTACCGGCCGCATCCAGGCACAGTGCAGCTTTCGATTTTTCGGGTTCGTGTAAGTCTTGCAGTTCCTCCGATAATCGCCGTAATTCCTCGACGGCGGTAGAAAGCTGATTCAGCGATTCCGATGCAAGGGTCGACTGATCGAGAACTGCGCGAAGTTGCTTTTCCAGTATTTTCAGGCGCTTGCCTATATCGTTGATCCCAGGCGTCAACACATGCGTGTCCGGATGTATGCCTGCGGATGGTCGGACTGGAGTGCGTATCTTGATCGATGCTGGGTCATGATATAACCCCAGCATCCCGATAGATGGCGCTATTGCAGCGGGAGACTGCCTGATCTTCAATAAAATCATCCGGTGTTGCGATCGATGCAGAATCCTTCCGCTTCGGATTTCGGGAAAGCAGTGAAGCAACTCTCTCACATAGCAATTTCATGTCTTCGCGCATGGTTGAAATCTCTCTGATACAGGGATCCGAAACAAAAATGCCTGAGACACAGGCCTTGTTGGTTCCAATTACAAGAACGCATAAAATAGGGATCTGTCTACCAGGAAAAGTAATCCGCCGCCGTTTTCTTGACCATTTAAGATAAAATCTGTCGAAAACGACCAGTGGAACATTTATTAGATGGGAAAAGATAGCGCGCCCGCGCTTTAGACGGGAGTGCTACGGCATTTTCTGGAAGGTATTGTCGCTGTAACCTGAAACATAATCATAAGTTAGATAGATCCTGCTTCGAAACCCCGGAAATCCTGGCCACTTGCGAATGTAACCCAACACAACCTTTTCAACTCACCTTGCAGCTGATTGCCCGGCGATTTGTGTGACGTCCGCACGCACGAACGGCATATAACAACAGCTGTGTTCCGCTATTTGTGGTGAGAATGAACGAACACCTTGATGACGCTGTCGACGGAATTTTCAGCGTGCGCATCGCAGCCCACGCTTTGCCAGAGCAGGAACTAAATAGCACCTTTTAGGCCGGCACCAGTAGGCTGGCCGGGGTTCTTTCCGGGATCCGTCGTCCAGGTGTTCGCCACGAAGCGAGGAATTCATCTCCGGGCAGGGGTTTGCCAAATAGGAAACCTTGGACTCCATCGCAGCCATGACCCCTTAAGAACGTCATCTGCGCATGCGACTCCACTCCTTCAGCGATGACCTCCAGTCCCAAGCTTTTCGCCATCTGGATAATAGCCGTGACGATGGCCGCACTATCCGCACTGGCCGGAAGATCGTGAACAAAGGACTGGTCGATCTTTAGCTTATCGATGCGGAAGCGTGGCAGATAGCTAAGGCTCGAATATCCTGTACCAAAATCGTCGATGGAGAGGCGCACTCCGCTCTTCTTAAGGGCTATCAGCGTGTCCATCACGGCATCAGCATCTTGCAGAAAGGCGCTTTCGGTAAGTTCCACTTCCAAAAGACGTGGCGGGAGTCCGCTATCATCCAGTGCTTGAAATACATGGTCTCTGAAATCTGACAGCCGGATATGCATGGCCGCGATATTAACAGCAACGGGACTCTTGGGCTGGTCATCATCTTGGATACGCCGGGCATTCCAGCGGCATGCCTCGTTGAGAACCCATTTCCCGATGTCGACTATTAGATCGCTTTCCTCAGCAATGGGAATGAAGACACTAGGCAGCACAAGCCCCTTGGTGGGATGTTGCCACCGCAGAAGTGTTTCCACTGCCAGAATGCTCCCTGTTTGAGTGTTCAACTGGGGCTGGAAGTGAAGGACGAGTTCGTCATGAGCCAAGGCGTGACGGAACTCGTGTTCCACGAGAACGCGCTGGTCCATGCGCGTATTCATCTCGCTGGTGAAAAACTTATATTGGGCTGAACCGCAGCGTTTGCACTCGTACATGGCAGCCTCGGCGTTTTTCAACAGCTCGTCGGCATCCTTACCGTCCGCAGGATACAGGCTGATGCCAATGCTGGCGCTGATGGTAATGGCATGTCCTTCTATGGAAACTGGTGCGGCAAGCCTATGGTGGAACCGATTCCCGACCACAAGGGCGTCTTCAGGCTGCTTACCATCAGGAAGGAGAATGACGAATTCGTCGCCGCCCATACGGGCCACTGTGTCCGATTCCCTCACCGAGGCACGGAGACGAGATGCCGTTTCCTGAAGAACCCCGTCGCCCGCAGTGTGCCCAAGCGAATCGTTAACGTTCTTGAAACGGTTCAGGTCAAGGAACATCACACCTAATTGTGCCCCCGTTCGCTTGGCGTTGCTAATGGCCTGCTGGAGCCGATCCCTCAGCAGGATACGATTGGGAAGGCCCGTCAGAGCATCGTAATAAAGCAGGTGTCGAACACGCTCTTCCTCCATCTTTTGCGCTTGCACGAGCTGAACTTCAAGGTGCTTCCGACTTGTGATATCGCGGGCTATGCTGTGTATGTACGGCTTTCCAGAAATGACCAGCAGCCGATGGCTATATTGGATTTCGATTTTCCGGCCATCTTTTCTAAGAACCTCGGATTCTCCCAGGATATCTTCACCGGCTAGAATGCGATTGCGCAGAGTTTCAAGCGCCGATGGATCCAGATTGGGATTAAGATCCTTCACTCCCATACTCGTCAACTCTTCCCTCGAGTACCCTGTTAAATAGCAGGCCAGGGCGTTGGCATCCACGATCCTGGAATCGGCATCGCTGATCATGATGGCATTCTTTGATCCTTCAAAAATGGCTTTCGACCAATCCAGTGGCCTTTGCAGGCTTAATGCCGTCTTTTTATGGTCCGTGATATCCATGAAAACCAATTGGATTGCGGGCTTGCCACTGTATTCGATGGCGCTGGCACACAGCTCAAGCCAGACCACTGTCCCATCCTTTTTGTTCACTCGACACCCTTGGCTGGTAGTAACGGATTCGCCAGCCAATCGATCCTGGCAGCGATTCCAAAGAATCGATCTTTCGTCACTATTCAGCATAGTATCTATTTCGCCAGGAGAGAGCGACAACAGCTCTGACACGGAATACCCGGACATTGCGGCAAATCTGCCATTGCAAAAGGCAAAGCGGGAATCTTGAAGGATCGCCATGCCTTGAATGGAATTCTCGACCAGTATCCGATATTTTTCTTCCGATCGTCTTAAAGCGCCGGCTTCTTTCTCGCTGCCGATTATTTCAGAGGGGATTTTAGGCACGGGTGCCTTGGAATAGCCATTTGGTCCAGAACGGGTTTTATGTCTTGGCCGGCCCAATGCATCTTTTACCATAGGTTATTCATTTGCCTTTATTGCCTGCATGTTCTCCGTTGCGGGATTTAGGCCACCGCAACCGGGAAAAGAGTGATTTAAAGAGTCCCAAGCTGAATTCATGCGGCGCGACCGGTGAGGACAAAGATGCGTTGTTGCCTTCATCGCGCATTCCCTCCTTTTGCACCTCCAGGGAGCTACGAAATTGCTCTCTTGAATTCATTCTCTGTTGGATGGCGTGAGCCAATACGGGCCATGATCGGACGGCAGGCAACGGCAATGATTTTACCGGTGCGATCGTGAAAAAGCATTTCCGCAGATCTTCCATATCAGTGCCCGTCTTTTCCACTATTAAGGCTATATCGGCCACTACATCAGGCGCGAGAAACCCAAGCTTTGCGTCAAATGTGGGCGATCCGCCCAGAATGCCCCCAGGAAATTCACTGCGATTGCGAATCCCATTCAAATCCAGTGCGCACACATAAAGATACAATCTCAACGCTTGGCCTGGCCATCCTTCTTCGAAAGCGAGCCTGCCCATTTTGCGGTATTCGTTTCTAGCCAGTATCCAATCACCATTGTGTGCATGGCTCAGAGCGTTATGACTGTATTGATTCCAATGGACATCTGGGTTTTCTGTTTTTGACGGGGTCATATTCATTTCGGTGATTTCAGGACGAACATAATTAGACATAATTCCCATGCTTTTTCACCCTCCCCTGCTTCCACCTATTTGCGTGCCCGTCTCTGACTTTCCAATCTCGCGCAGGACCTACCAGCGCATTTTCCCCTTCTCCGCATGATTGATGTTTTTGACAAATTGAGACACTGTAAGGACCAATGATTGACGATTGTAATCCACTTAACAGGTTCAGGTTACTAATCCGAAAGCACAACGCAGTTCTTGCCTAAGCCCTTTGCACGGTACAGAGCTTTATCCGCCTGCGCGAGAAGTTCTGCCACTGAATTCTTCTCGCATGAGAAATCGGATATTCCAAAACTCGCCGTAATTTTCTGCTGAAAATATGCGTTCAGCCTTACACGTATCCTTTCCACGGCAGCCTGTGCTTCCAATTTATCAGTCTTGGGCATTATGATGACGAATTCGTCGCCCCCGTATCGGCAACAGGTGTCCGTCGACCTGACTGAGTCTTGGAGTAACCTAGCCATCTCTCTTAGTATGCGACTGCCAAAAAGGTGGCCGTAAGTGTCATTGCATTGTTTGAGGTTGTCTATATCAAGAAAACAGAGCGACAAATTGTGATGCAACATGCGGCAGAGCATCGTTTCTTTTTTTAGGACACGTAAGAACCCCCGCTGGTTATGTAACTTCGTCAAATCATCCCTGATTGAAAGCGTCCTTAATCTTCTCTCTAGCAACACCTTTTCGGAGATATCCCTAATCGCGCCGACAAAGCCAATGTGGTGTTCCTCAGAATCGCACACCCGCTGAAAACTGACGTCGAGATAGGTCGTCCCCGCCGAACCCGACTGAGCTACCTTGACACATCGGTAACGAGGGGTCCCGGTCCTACCCTCTATAAATGCCAAGATTTCCTGCTGAATCCGCGGGTCGGTAAACAGCGTTATAACATCTTTGCCCAATGCCTCTTTCTGCGGGCGGTGAAGTATTTGCTGGCTCCCAGCACTGCAGGTGAGCACATAACCGTGTGTATCCGTAGAGAGAGTCGCCCAATCTTCAGCAGACTCCAGAATGGCTTTGAGGTATTCGCCAGATCGTTGGAAATCATTAAACAGCTTCACATTGTGATACCTTGACGCGATCAGCGAGGCCACACTCCCGATGGACTTGAAGTCGTCGGAACCAAAGGCATCGAGATGGATGCTTTCTATAAACAATACACCGATACACTCTCCTTGGAGACGGATCGGCGCTGCAAATTGGCTCTTGCCTTTACAATCCGTTTCCGTGCTGACTTCTGGCGCATGGTTTTTGCATAGGATCTGGTCTTGGTCCGAGCATTCTTGCACGATCAAAGGGACTTGCCCGCCGGGAATGATGCCGCTTTCGGACTTGCAGGCGTACCCGGCTA
>Ga0326728_10020320_pt1 | contig 12693 bp, 10 predicted proteins | sample MB3enrmetagenome_FD_207602 | JGI IMG/M metagenome (GOLD analysis project Ga0326728, IMG submission 207602) | Lab enriched peat soil microbial communities from McLean, Ithaca, NY, United States - MB31MN | ecosystem: Environmental > Terrestrial > Soil > Wetlands > Peat | place: USA: New York...
GGGCCATTGCCGGCGCTTCGCTCAGGTTCGATGCCGAAACTTCTTGCGGGCGCGCGGTCTTGGCCAGCACGTTCTCGAGAATTTTGAGTCCGTCCTCCACCTGCCGCGCGCTTAGGACGAACGGCGGCAAGAACCGGAGCACAGATTCATGGGTGCAATTGATCAACAATCCGCGGCGCATCGCCTCGGCAACGTAGGGTCCCCCTTCGACGCTGAGCTCCATTCCGAGAATGAGGCCCTCGCCGCGCACCTCGCGGATAAAGTCGAATCGGGCCGCCATCCGCAATAGACCGTCGCGAAGCTGCGCGCCGCGCGCGCGCACGTTTTCAAGCAGCCCCTGCTCTTCGACCGTCGCGAGGAACTCCAGTGCAACCGCGCAAATCAGCGGCCCTCCGCCGAACGTCGTGCCGTGCAACCCAGGAGAAAACACGGAGGCAAACTCCTCGCGCGCAAGGAACGCCCCGAGCGGCAATCCGCCCGCCAGCGGCTTCGCCACGACCACGATGTCCGGCAAGCCCGGCAGGCGCTGGTAGACAAACGCCCGGCCGCTCCGTCCGAGGCCGCACTGAATTTCATCGGCGATGAGCGCTGCGCCCTGGCGCGTCGCAAGCTCGCGAGCTTTCTGCCAAAAAACCGGACTGACGGTTTTGATCCCGCCTTCTCCCTGGATCGGCTCGATGACGATGGCGCACACCGACCCGTCGAACTTTGCTTCCAGATCGGCAACGTCGTTGAAGCTCACAAACTCCGCGCCGGGCACCAGCGGCGCAAAGGGATCCCGGTATTTCGCCGAGTGCGTGATCGAAAGCGCGCCGAACGTGCGCCCGTGGAAGGAGTTCTCGAGCGCCAGGAATTTCGTTTTCTTCCCGCCGAATTTCCGGTGCGCGGCCAAACGCGCCAGCTTGAGCGCCCCCTCGATGGCTTCGGTGCCGCTATTGGTGAAAAAGACGCGGTCCATCCCGGACCATTCCGCAAGCTTGCGGGCCAGGGGCCCCTGATACGGATTGTGAAACAAATTGGAGACGTGCACGACGCGCGCGGCTTCACGCCGGATTACACGCACCAGCCGGGGATGGGCGTAGCCTAGGGCGTTCACCGCGAGGCCGCCCAGAAAATCCAGGTAGGCGCGCCCCCGCTGGTCGTAGACGTAGCAGCCGCGCCCGCGCTCGAAGACGGCCGGAGGGCGCTTGTAGGTGTTCATCAGGAAGCGCACTTCGTCGCGAACGGCGCCCGCGGCCGTACTCTTCTTCGCGGACTTCTTTCTCGGTTTCACCGCGCCGCTCCCGCCGCCGCCGCGGGAAACATCGGGAGTACGCGCGTACCGGGACCTTTACTCCCATTTGCGGCCGATAACAATCCGCGCGGATGCGCCCCGCCGACGATTCGCACTTGTGAAACGCCCGCCGATAAAGCGCGTTTGCAGGCTTCGAGCTTGAGAATCATTCCTCCGGAAACTTTGTGGTGCCGGATCAGATCTTCCACCTCTTCGCACGAAACGGCTTTCAGGACCTTCTGGCCGTCGAGGACGCCGGCAACGTCGGTGAGATAAACCAGCCGGTCCGCGTGAATGTATTCGGCGCACGCCGCAGCCATGTGATCCGCATTGATGTTGTAGAGTTCGCCGTCGGCCCCCAGCCCCATACACGCCGCAACCGGCACGATTCCGGCCTTCCAGAGCGTCTCCAGGAACTCGACGTTTACGCCCGTCAGGTACCCGACGAACCCGAGCCCGCCCGTCACTTCGTCGTGCACCATCGGCTCCGCCAAGAAACATGCGGAGTCCGAAGCGCAAATACCGATCGCCGGCTGGCCCGCAGTGGAGATCGCTCCGGCAAGATTCTTGTTGAGCAGCCCGCCGAACACCATGACGGCGACGTCGCGCGTCTCGCGGTCCGTGACGCGCAAGCCGTTCACGAAGTTGCTCTGGATCCCCATCTTCTGCAGCGTCGCCGTGAACAGCTTGCCGCCACCGTGCACAACCAGGATTTCATGCCCCTGCTGCGCGAGGTGCGCCACCTGGCGCGACAGCGACTCGACCAGCTTCGCGTCGTCCAGCAATGCCCCAGCAAATTTGACGACCACTCTCATCGGAGCCCTGTTGCCTCCTCAATTCCCATCATGCCGTTGAAATTCTGCACCGCTTGCCCCGCGGCGCCCTTGCCGAGATTGTCGAGGCAGGAAACCACGGCCAGGCGCTCGCCGGAGGGATCCAACGCGAACCCAATGTCGCAAAAATTCGTGTGGGCCACGTGCTGCAATTCCGGCAGTTTCCCGGCCGGCCAGATCCGCACCATGGGCCGGCCCGCGTAGAATTTGCGGTACAGCGCTTCGACTTCCTCCGCCTGGCGCGGCCGATCCAGCCAGATGTAAATGGTCGAAAGAATTCCGCGCGACAGCGGCAGCAGATGGGTCGAAAAAATAAATTCGCCCTCCGCGACGCCCGCATGATCGGTGACTTCCGGCGTGTGCCGGTGGCTGAAGAGTCCGTACGCGCGAAAGTTTTCGTCCACTTCCACAAATTGCATCTCGCGCTTCAGTTGCTTGCCCGCGCCCGTAGCGCCCGACTTGCAATCGCACACGATGCCGCGCCCGGGAGCCGCCCAGCCCGCTTCCGTCAAAGGACGCAGCCCCAGAATCACCGAAGTCGGATAGCAGCCGGGATTGGCCACCAGCCGCGCTTTCGGCAGTCGATGGCCATAAAGTTCCGGCAAGCCGTATACCGCTTCCTCAGCCAGCGCGCGCGGCGGAGCCGGCAGCTCGTACCACCGCGTGAACGTCTCCGGATTGCGGAAGCGAAACGCGCCGGAGAGATCCACTACGCGCAGGCCGGCTTCCATGAGCGCGGGCACGAGCTCGAGAGAGGCCTCGTGCGGGGTCGAAAGAAACGCCGCGGTCGCGCCGCTCGAGACGATCGCCGCCACGGAAAGCGTGCGGCAAGGCGCCTCGCCCATGCCCCGCAGATGCGGGTAGAGCTCGGAAAGGCACCGGGCGTCCGCGGAGCTTTCGCGCAGATAGAAAGTCGGTATGTCGATCTGGGGATGCCGCAGAAGGAGCCGGGCCAACTCGAATCCTGCATAGCCCGTTACGCCGACGACGGCGACCCGTAAGGGCTCCGTCATCGCAGCATGTCCTCCATACGCTTCTGCGCGGTCATGCGCGCCTGGCGGGACGTCGTGATCACCAGCACCGTGTCGTCTCCCGCAATCGTTCCCGCGATCTCTTTCATCTGTGCCGCATCGACAGCGGCGGCCAGCGGCTGCGCTCCGGAAGGGGGCGTCTTCAAAACAAGCAGATTGTCCGCGGGCCGCACGTCCAGAAGAAATTCGCGCAGGGCGCGAGCCAGCGGAGGCAGCGGCACGGACTCATTCCCGCCGTTGCTGAGCGGCTTGTATCCGGCGGCGGTTTTCACCAATTTGAGTTCGGCCATGTCGCGCGAAAGCGTCGCCTGGGTCACGCGGACCTTCACGTGAGCCAGTTGCTTGCGCAATTCGTCCTGGCTCGAAATCGGCGCGCTCGAAACGAGTTTCAGGATCTGCCCTTGCCGGAACCGTTTTTGTGTCGCCAGTGCCATAAGAGCAAGATTATACACCCCGTTGCATAATTATGCGAGGCCGGTCCCCTCGTGTCAAATAATTCTTGCGTATTTTCCACAGCACATTTCTTTCCCGCCTCATTGACGGCGCGAGAACCGCTGTTTAAACTTTCTTGGGGAAATGGAAGATAATCCGAAGCAGTTGGCCTGCAATTTTTTTCTGTGCGCGGTAGTGGCGATGGTTGGCCTCGGCGGATGCAACCGCAATCACCCTACGCCCCTTGCGCAAATCGCCGGCTCGGCGGGGACAACCACGACCGGCATCCCGCCTCTGACCGAACAAAAATTGGACCCGCTCACGCCGTCCGACGTCGAGCTGTATCTGAGAGTGATGCGCGCCGCTGCCGAGCGCGTGCGGATTCCGAGTAGCGAAGACATGCAAACGATTGCCCGGGCCCGGCAAATCATCTCGGCCGCCGCAACCGGGCACGTTCCCAGCTCGACGGACGCCGGCACGCTGCAACAGGTTTCTCAAATCTGCCTTGCCATGGACCAAATCGTGGTCCGCGAGATGCAGATCGATCCGAATCGCTACATTGCGATCGCAGACGCAATCGAGGCGGTCGTCCCGAATCCTGATCTGGTGCCGCCGCAGCAAGAGTCCGCCAGGGTTCTTCCTCGATCTCCGCTCGAGCGGCGGCTCGTGAGCGTTAACGCTGCGAATGAAGCGTTTTTGGTTCCGTATCGAGGCGAAATCCAACGCCTGCTCTCCGTGGTGCGGAATCCCGCAAACCTGCCGAAGACCTGATGCTTCCCGAAAAACTCTTCGGCCCGCGCCAACCGCTAGGGTACGCGTGTGCGGCAAGTCCCGTGTTTGTCTGCACATCGGCAATCGATTTGCATCCCCTTTCTTGCCGTTTTCATCAGATACTAAACGGTTCGGGGGGATGTTTTGAGGAGGATAGTTGTCGGCGATTGTGGTAATGGAATCTCCTTTGGAGCGAGCCGCGCAGATGCCGGGAATTCATATGACAAGGATAAGCAGGAATAAGAGCAGGCCCGAGTTGGGCGATCGGGGCGCCAAGTTGCAAACGCGCAAATGGGCCGTCTGGACGGCCGCGTTGCTGCTGGCCGCCACTTCTCTCCCTCTTCACGCACAGCAACCGGAGCCGCTTCGGCTCACGCTGCATGACGCCGTGGCTCTGGCGCTTCGGCAGAACCCGCAGGTGCAAATCGGCGTGCTCGACCTGGCGGAAAGCGTCCAGGAAAAGAATATCGCGCGCGCGGACCTGCTGCCGCAGGCGAGCCTGGACGTTTCCGACACCGCGTTTCGCGGAAACGTGGAGGCGGCCTTCGGTCAAAGATTTCCGGGCCTGGCGGAACACTATGGCCCATTCCAGATTTTCGAGGCGGGACCGCAATTTTCCGTGCCGGTGTTCGATCTCTCGCTTTGGCGGAAATGGCAAGCGGCAAAATCCGCCGAGCAAGCGAGCGACGCCGATCGGATTTCCATTCGTGAACAAGTGACGCTGCTGGTTGTCTCCCAGTATCTCTTCTGTCTCCGCGCGGAAGCGGATGTGCGAGCGGGCCAATCGCGCGTAGATCTCGCGCAAGCGCTCTACGATCAGGCCGCGGACCTCCAGAAGCACGGAGCGGGAACCGGCCTGGATACGCTTCGGGCGAATGTCGAGCTGCAGAACGAAAAACAGGGATTGCTGGTGGCCCAGACCGCGGAGAAAACCTCGCTCTTCGGACTGGCGCGCCTGCTGAATATCGATCCGAATCAGTCCGTCGAGTTGGAAGATGCTATGAGTTTCTTCGAGACGCCGGATACCAATCTGCAAGAGAGCCTCGAGGCCTCCCTTTCCGCGCGACCCGAGATGCGGGCGCTGAACGCCCGGGAGAAAGCGCTCGAGGAACAGAAGCGGGCGATCAGCGAGTCTCGCCTGCCGACGGCCCGCTTTGTCGGGACGTGGGATTATCTGGGCATTTCCATCACCACGGGCATTCCGGCTTACAACTATGCGGTCGAATTTGATGTGCCCGTTTTCACAGGCGGCCGAATTCACGCTGAGAATGTCCGCGCGGGTCTTGAACTGCAGAAGATCGCGCGGGAACGCGACGCCCTGAAGGACGAAATAGCGCTGGAGGTCAAAACGGCCGCGGCGGAATTGACTTCCGCTCGAAACGAAGTGGACGTGGCCAACCAGGGAGTTTCTCTGGCGCAGGAAGAAGTCCAGCAGGCCCGCGACCGTTTCGCTGCCGGAGTCGCAAACAATATCGAGGTCGTTTCCGCTCAGGACGCTCTCGCCCGCGCCAACGACAATCAAATCGCCGCGCTGTATCGCTACAACCAGGCGCGCGCGGACCTGGCCCACTCGAGTGGGCAGATGGAATCGCTATATGGAAAGTGAAAGGGAACGCACAAACATGGAGACGCTGGAGTTGGACCGAAAGCCCACACCGCCGCCAACGGCCGCGGAGAACGAAGAGACTCCGCTGCCAAACGGCAGGCGGAAAAGACTGCTGATCGGAGGCATCGCTGTCCTGCTGGTGCTGGTGACGACCGTCTACTTATACTTCCGCAATCGTGTCTCGACCGACGACGCGCAGGTCGAATCGCATGTCACGCCGGTGTCCTCGAAGATTTACGGCAACGTAACCGAAGTCCTTGTTTCGGACAACGCTCCGGTCAAGGCGGGGCAGCTCCTGGTCCGCATTGACCCGCGCGACTACGAAGCAAAAGTCGAACAGGCGCGCGCCGCGCTCGCTCTCGCGGCGAGCCAGGCGAAGGGCGCCGCCAGCGTTGTGCCGATGACGTCGGCCACGACCACGAGCGATATTTCCGCAGCGGAGGCCGATGCCGAGACGGCCAGGCTGGCCTACCAGGAAGCCACCTCCGCAACCCTCGCCGTCGCCCAGGCCAACCTGGCGAAGAGCCAGGCGAGCTACGACAAAGCCAAGGCGGACTTGGATCGCATGAAGCCGCTGGCGGACAAGGCCGAGATCTCGCAACAGGAGTATGACGGCTACGTCGAGGCAGCCAGCGTGGCCCAAGGCCAACTCGAGGCCGACCAGCAAAAACTCGAGCAGGCGCAGCAGAACATCCCCATTGCGAAAGCGAATCTTGCGGCTGCCGAGGCGCATCTGGCCGACGCTCGAGCCAACTCCGGGCAAGTTTCGGTTCGTTCCTCCGATGCGTCGGCGGCTTCCGCAGCGGTCGCCGCGGCGCAAGCCAATCTGGACGCCGCCGAACTCGAGCTGAGCTACACGAACATCGTTGCCCCGGTGGACGGTTACGTCACGCACAAGTCGGTCGAGGTCGGCGAGATCGTGCAGCCCGGCCAGGGCTTGCTCGTCGTCGTGCCGCTGAACGACGTCTGGGTCACCGCAAATTTCAAAGAGACGCAACTCGCCGATGTGCGGCCGGGCCAGCGAGCGAAAATTGATGTGGACATGTACGGAAAAACGTTTTCCGGCCACGTGGACTCGATTGCCGGAGCCACCGGCGCGCGGCTCTCGCTGTTTCCGCCCGAAAATGCCACGGGGAATTTCGTCAAAGTCGTTCAGCGCATCCCGGTAAAAATTCTGCTGGATCCGATCCCGCCCGATCAGGCCATCCTCCGGCCGGGTATGAATGTGAGCGTCACGATTTTCACGAAGTAAGGCCGGCCCCCGGCTCGGGAGATTCCGCTCCGCAAAATGGACCAAGTGCTTTCATTTCCGATTAGGGAGGAAGACGGCCGCATCAATCCCTGGCTGGTTGCGGGGACCGTCATGCTCGCCACGTTCATGGAAGTCCTGGACACGAGCGTGGCCAACGTGGCGTTGCCCCACATCGCGGGCAGCTTGTCGGCGGGCGTGGACGAAAGCACCTGGGTGCTGACGAGCTACCTGGTCTCCAACGCGATCGTGCTTCCGCTCTCGGGCTGGTTTTCCTCCCTGTTCGGACGCAAGCGCTTCTACATGTTCTGCGTCGCGTTGTTCACGGTGAGTTCGTTGATGTGCGGATTCGCCCCGAGCCTTCCGTTGCTGGTGACGTTCCGCGTCCTGCAAGGCGCGGGCGGAGGCGCGTTGCAGCCGGTTTCGCAGGCCATCCTTGTCGAGAGTTTTCCCAGGGCCAAGCAGGGGCAGGCCATGGCCATCTTCGGAATGGGTGTTGTTTTCGCTCCCGTCATTGGGCCGACCCTCGGCGGCTGGATCACGGACAACTTTAGCTGGCGCTGGATCTTCTTCATCAACATCCCCATTGGAATTGTCTCTCTGCTCATGACGCAAGTGATCCTTTTCGACCCTCATTACCTCAAGCGGAAAGACTTGCGAACGCTCAGAATCGATTATGTCGGCGTCGGGCTGCTCAGCGTCGGTCTGGGCTTCCTGCAGATCATGCTGGACAAAGGGCAGCGGGATGACTGGTTTGGATCGCACTTCATCGTCGCGTGCGCCGTGATCACGACGGTGACTTTGATCGGCGCGGTCTTTTGGGAATGGCACTCGAAGGATCCGATCGTGGACTTCCGCCTGATGCGCAACCGCAATTTCGCGCTCGCCACACTCACAATGTTTACGCTCGGCGCGGTGCTCTACTCGACGACGGTTCTTCTGCCGGAAATGGCCCAACTCCTATTGGGCTACGATGCCACGACGAGTGGATGGATGTTGTCTCCCGGGGGCGTCGCCGTGATGGTGCTTCTGCCCTTCGTGGGATGGATGCTCGGGAAGATTGAGCCGCGCTGGCTGGTCACATTCGGCACCCTGATCATCGCGGCCTCTTTGATCAACATGTCGCATTTCGCCCTGGACCTCGATTTTCGCACGGCGATGCTGGCCCGCGTTTATCAAAGCTGCGGGATGGCGTTCCTGTTTGTGCCCATCAACGTGATGGCCTTCTATTTCATATCTAAAGAGAGGACCAACAACGCCACGGGCATCATCAATTTGGCGCGCAACATCGGCGGCAGTGTCGGCATCTCAGCAGTGCAGACGTTGCTCGCGCGGCAGCAGCAGATACATCAGAATTACCTGGTCGCGCACGCCACGCCGTATTCCTATGCCTACCGCTCGGCGGTGTCCGGAATGACGCAAATGCTTGCCGCGCACAGCTCCAGTACGGTTGATGCGTCGGCTCAGGCGCGGGGATTGGTCTACGGAGTCATCCAGCGCCAATCCATGATGCTGGCTTTTGTGGATAATTTCCGGCTCCTTGCCGGAGTCGTTCTCGTAATCGTGCCGCTCATGTTCTTGATGAAAAAAATTCGGCCAACAAAAGGCGCACCGACGATCGCGCACTGATATCATTTCACCTTCGATAGGGAGACCTAATCCCATGCAAGACGCTGCCCCGGACATTCCGAAGGAACAGATGCCTCGCTGCGAAGAGACGCTGGTGCGACGCGCGCTCGCCGGCGATTCCGAAGCGCTCGACGCGCTCTTCGCGCGGGATAATCGCGCCCTTTACCAGACCGCCTTGCGCCTGCTCGGCAATGCCGAAGACGCCGAGGACGCCTTGCAGGAGGGCTTGCTCGCGGCGTACCGGAATCTCCGCCGCTTTCAGCGACGCTCGAAATTCTCCACCTGGCTTACGCGCATCGTCATCAACGCAGCCTTGATGCGCCGGCGCAGCCGGAAATCGCGCCCCGCCGTTTCGCTCGATGAATGGCTGACCAGCGAAGAATCCGTCGCGTCCGGCTGTGGCTACCGGCAGGCGGGCGAACGCCTCGCCGATGCCGGACCGAATCCGGAACAGCTCTACGTGGGCCGCGAAATGGCCGAACGTCTCGAAGAAGGGCTTCGGACGCTGTCTCCGGTTCTGCGAAAAGCTTTCCGGATGCGCGAGTTGCAAGGGCTGAGCGCCGAGGAAACCGCCGCGGCGCTCGGCGTCTCGCGCAACGCGCTGAAGGCGCGGCTCTGGCGCGCACGTCACCTGCTCACCGAGCGCCTCAAGACGACGCTGCAATCGCCGTTCTCGGGCACAGAGTCCGGCCAGGAAGCCTGACGCGGGCTCGAAGCCCTCGATTTTCGATTGCTCGCCTGCTGGCCGCCTGCCTGCCGCCTGCCTGCCGGTAGGCAAGGTGGGCAGGGCAGTCCCGGCGTTGCATGCGGGCTTTTCGAGCGTCATACTCGGCTCGCGCCATGGCAACACGATCGCACTTCCCCGTCTGGGTCTTCGCTCGACTTTTCTTGGCGCTTGCGGTTCTCGCGCTGAATTCACCCCCGCTGTGTCTCGCTCAGCAAAATTCCGCTGGACCCTCGCGCGTGCCAGTGGAAGCCAGAGTGAGCAGCGCTCAGGACGCCGGCCCGCTCGCGGAGAACGCTCGCGGTGAACCGCAACATTACCAGCCGCCTCCCGCCGTTGCCGCGACGGCCATCGCATTCGCCCGTGCGGAACACCGGCTCTACTTTGCGGACTTCGTGTGGGGCATCCTCGTGCTGATCCTGTTGATTCGCTGGCGCGTTGCCACGCGTTTTCGCGGCTGGGCCGAGCGCGCCGGCCGGAATGGTTTTCTTCAGGCTTTGATCTTTTCCTCGTGCTTGATTCTCACGATCGACGTGCTGAGCCTCCCCTTTGGAATCTATGGTCATTGGCTATCGCACAAGTACCACATGTCCATCGAGAATTGGCCTTCCTGGCTGCTGGACCGGCTCAAGGAAGAGGCCATCGGCGTTGCGATCGCGGTCGTGGCCGTCTGGATCTTCTACGCCATCGTTCGGAAAAGTCCGAAGCGTTGGTGGCTGTATTCCTGGCTGGCGCTGCTTCCCGTTCTCGTGTTTCTTGTCTTTGTAACGCCGGTTCTGATCGAGCCGCTTTTCTTTGAATACAAGCCTTTGGCGCAAACCCAGCCCGCGCTCTCAGCGCAAGTCGAGCAACTGGCTCGCCACGGCAGCCTCGACATTCCTGCCGATCGCATCTTTGAAATGACCGCCAGCGCGAAGCTCAATTCGGTGAACGCCTACGTCACCGGCGTCGGGGCGTCGAAGCGCATCGTCATCTGGGACACCACGATCGCGAAAATGTCGCCGCCGGAGATTCTCTTCACCGTCGGCCACGAAATGGGCCACTACGTTCTGCATCATGTGTGGAAAGGCATGGCGGCAGCAGCCGCCGCAATCCTGGTCTTTCTTTTCGTCGCCTATCGCGCGCTCTCGGCATTTCTCGGCCGAGCCGGCGGACGCTGCGGAATCCGCGGCCCGGGCGACCTGGCATCGCTTCCGGTGCTGCTCCTCCTGCTCTCGATGTTTGGATTTCTTCTCACGCCCGTCGGCAACGCCGTCAGTCGCTACATCGAACACCAAGCCGATCAATTTGGGCTTGAAGTTATCCACGGCGTGGTCCCGAATCCATCCGGCGCCGCTGCAAGCGCTTTCGAGCTTCTCGGCGAAGTGGACCTCGAAGCACCCAACCCAACGTGGTTCGAGAAGCAGTGGTTCTACGACCATCCTCCGCTCGATGAGCGCATCCGCTTCGCAAGAAGCTACGATCCGTGGTCGAAGGGCGAATCGCCCGAATTTGTGAAGTGAGGCGCGCTTATGAATCAACTGCCCGTGTTTCCTCTCCATATCCCAGCGCGATAGTGAAGTTGAGATGGGTCAGCCGGCAGAGAAATCCCTCACTGCGTGAGGGATGACCGCGGAGAGGGGTGCGTTAGGAAGGAGGTTAAAGATGGCGACCCCACCCTGCGGGGTCGCCGCTACGAAACCGCAACATGAGAAAACCTCCAGCCGCTCACTTTGCAGATCTTCCTTCCCATTGAATGCTGTGATCGGTGATCTTCATTTCGGAAGTCTCTTCTTGATTTGGTCCTTCGCGGTGAAGCCCGTTTCTAAATCGCGCGCAGCTTGCGATGCTTCCTGCCGTAGATTATAAACACACCTCGTCGGTGAGAAGGGAACGCCGGCGGCGTGTTCGCCGTAATCTGGAGGGGGCTCTCGAATGGAAAGTCCAGAACAGCACGACAGCGGTAGCGCACCAGCGGCCGGCCAGCCCGGACCACCATCCAGATGGCGTCTTCTTTTCTTGCGCGCCGGCGGCTTGCGAGCGAGCTGGAGGCTCCTTCTCTTCGTGCTCTTCTTTCTTGTTGCGAGCCAGCTTCTCGCGCTCGCGGCAACCGTACTGCGTCTTCCCATGCCCACCTCACGCACGGTTCTCACCGCGGCCATGGGGATCACGATGGAGGGGGTGACCATCCTGGCCGCATTTGCCGCCGCGCTGTTGATGGCCTGGATCGAGCGCCGCTCGTTCTCCGACTACGGGCTGCCCTGGCGCGCCGCGTTTCGCGGCCGATTCTGGCAGGGAACCATCTGGGGCCTGGTCTCTTTCACCGCGACGATTCTCTGCATCGCCGCGCTCAAGGGATTCTCCTTCGGCCACATCGCGCTCGCGGGACGCACGCTCATTCAGCAAGCTGTGCTTTGGGGCGTCGTTTTCATTCTGGTCGGGATCTCGGAAGAGTTCTTGTTCCGGGGTTACGCGCTTTTTACGCTCGCCCACGGAATCGGCTTCTGGCCCGCTGCTTTCGTGATTTCCACAGTTTTCGGACTGGTTCACCTCAACAACGGCGGCGAAGCCTGGACGGGAGTCCCTCAAATTTTCGTGATTTCCATGCTCTTTTGCCTGACCTTGCGCCGGACGGGAAATCTCTGGTTCGCTGTGGGCATGCACGCGGGATGGGATTACGCCGAGACTTTTCTCTTCTCCGCGCCCGATAGCGGCACCGTCTCGCCGGGCACGCTGCTTTCTTCTTCGTTCCACGGGCCACGCTGGCTCACGGGCGGACAAGTCGGCCCGGAAGGAAGCGTCTTCTCCGCGGTGATCTTAATAGCGGCGATGCTGCTGTTCGCGCGACTCTATCCGCCCCGCAAAGACAACATCCGATAAGCGGCTACTCGACTACGACGCGCAAGAACTTTTTCTTGCCCGCCCGCACGAGAAATTCCCTCGGCGTTGCAAGGTCGATCTCTTTCTTCACGTCGGTCACGCGCGTCCCGTCCACTTCCACGCCGCCCTGTTTGATCAGCCGGTCTGCGTCGCTGCGTGAATCGCTCAAGCCGAGCTCCACCAGGAGCACCGAAAGCCGCTTCGCCGGACCGCGCGGAATCTTCCGCACCGGCGCTTCTTCCGGCGCTTGCCGGTCGCGAAAGACGCGCTGAAATTCTTCGGCCGC
>Ga0326728_10020321_pt1 | contig 12692 bp, 9 predicted proteins | sample MB3enrmetagenome_FD_207602 | JGI IMG/M metagenome (GOLD analysis project Ga0326728, IMG submission 207602) | Lab enriched peat soil microbial communities from McLean, Ithaca, NY, United States - MB31MN | ecosystem: Environmental > Terrestrial > Soil > Wetlands > Peat | place: USA: New York...
CGCGCACGTAGACCATGTGCCCCGACTCGTACCATGCGTAGCTGATGTTCTTCGCCAGCGACTGCGGAATGGGAAGGTGCTTCTCTTCGTACTGGGCGGCAAAGAACGGCGTGGCCAGATCGTAGTAGCCGCCATTCACCAGAACTTTCAGCCGCGGATTGGTCTTCATCGCCTGCGCCAGGTCCCCGCTCACGTTGACGCTGGCGGTGTTCCCGTTGTGCACCCAATTCCACTGCGGCTCGGCTGTGTACAGCAACGGTTGGTAAGTTTGTCCGTCACCGTACTTCAAGTCCCGCCGCACGTACTGATTGAATAGTGCCACGTATGCTGACGAAATCGCTGTCTCCTGCGGATCGTACTCCGCATTCTGGCTCAGCGGATCGAGGTTCGGCCCCGAGAATCGCGTGTCCAGCCGCCCTGTCGTCAAATCGTCCGCATCCTGCAGCGTCTTTTCAAACTCCGGACCACTAACGCGCAGATTGGCCTTCAAAACATAATCCACCGGCAGTCCCGTAACCTCGTGCATTTTTTCCGCGACGGCGCGTTTCTCCTCGTCGGTCACATCCGTTCCCATGGCCAGCGCGTGCGCGTAGGGTCCCATCGCGAACTCTTCCACGTCTTTCAGGAATGGCTCCAGCGCAGCCGGCTGGTTGGGCAGCTTCTTGTGGTACCACGCAGTCGCGGCGAACGTCGGCAGCGCCAGCTCGTACGGCAAATCCACGCCCGGATTAGCGCTCGGTTGATCGATGTCTGTTGTGAAATTGAAAATCTGCGACAACAGAATGACGCCATTGATGTCGATGTTCAGCTTGTTCTCCAGCAGATTGGCCAGCACTGCCGAACGCGTCGTCCCGTAGCTTTCGCCAAAGATGAACTTCGCGGAGTTCCATCGCCCAAACTTCGAAATGAAACGCTGGATGAATCGCGCATAAGCATTCCCATCACCATCCACGCCCCAGAACGCCTTCTGCGGATCTTTACCGAGGAGCTGACCAAAGCCGGTGCCCGGCGCGTCAACAAAGACCAGGTCGCTCACATCGAGCAGGGAATTCGGATTGTCGACCATGGTGTATGGCGCGGCGGGCAGGTGCGTGTCGCCCGTCGTCATCACATGTTTCGGGCCCAGCGAGCCCATATGCAGCCACACCGTTGAGCTGCCCGGACCGCCGTTGTAAAAGAATGTGATCGGCCGATCCTCAGCCTTCGCGTCTTTCTTGAAGTAGGCCACGTAGAACATGCGTGCCACGGGGGTTGCATCCTTCGCACTCGCGGGCGCGTTCAGCGCGAGCTGGCTTCCCGGCTGCGGCTTTCCATCCGCACCGAGCTGCGCATCCTGGTCGTCGGTTGATCCCACCGTAATCGTCCCGGCGATCGCTGTATAGGCGATCTGCTGTCCACCGACCGTGACGGAACCCTGCGTCGTCGAATCGGCAGGCGGAGCCGCCGCTTCGGCGCTCTTGTCAGGCGTCGCAGGCGTTGCGGGCTTGGCCGCTGGCTTATCGTCCTGCGCACGGACCGAAACACAAAGGATCAACAACGCTGCTCCCATCAGGGCGGCAAAGCGGCGGTTCCATAAATTCATTTTTCTTTTCTCCGGTTGGGATTACGAACGAATCGTTAGTATAAAGCGCGCGGCCAGGTCGGGTTTCTGGAATTCCGCTCCACTCGAATTGCCTAAAGAAGCGTCGCACCCGCCTGGCAGCCTCTGATCACTGATCACTGATCACTACACACTGATCACTGCTTATTGCGCGCCATCCGCGCTCTTGATAAACGCAGCCACCCGGTCGTGCAGTTGCTTGCGGCATTCGTCGCGTATATAAGCCATGTGCCCCGCTTCGTACCAGTCGTATTCGATATTCTTTGTCAGCGACGCCGGAATCGGCAGATGCTCTTCTTCGTATTCCGCGGCAAAAAACGGCGTGGCCAAATCGTAGTAGCCGTCGTTCACCATCACCTTCAGGCGCGGATTCGTCTTCATCGCTTCGGCCAGGTCCGCTGCCACATTCAGTCCGCGGGCACTGCCAAACCCATTCCCGCCGGTCCGGGTCATGTTCCAACGGAAGCCGTCAAACAGCGCGCCGGGTAAATACGTTTCCCCCGCACCGTACTTCAGGTTCTGCCGCAGATACAAATTCACCAGGGAAAAATACGCTGACGAAATGGCGGCACTCTGCGGATCGTATTGCGAGGCCTCACTCAGCGGATCGAGCGTCGGCCCGAGGAAACGTGTGTCGTATCGTCCGGTGGTCATGCCCTCATCGTTCGCTAGGGTCTGCTCAAATTCACCCGCGGTCACACGCAGGTCGGCCTTGACGATGTAGTCGACCGGCAGGCCCGTGTATTCGTGCAGCTTGGCGGCAACCTGCCCCTTTTCCGCATCGCTCAGTGCGTTACCCTGTGCCAGCGCATGGATATACTCGCCAGTCGCGAAATCCTCCACTTCTTTCAGGAACGGTTCGAGCGCGGCAGGCTGAGGCGAAAGTCTCTTGTGATACCACGCCGTTGCCGCGTAAGTCGGCAGCGCCAGCTCGTAAGGCAAATCCACGCCGGGACGCGGCGGTCCCGTCGCGATGGAAAAGTCGAAGATCTCGCCGAGCAGCATCACGCCGTTCAGGTCAATGCTCTTCTCGTTTTCCAGGAGATTTGCCAGCACAGCCGACCGTGTTGTCCCATAGCTCTCGCCAAACAGAAATTTAGGCGAGTTCCACCGGTCGTATTTCACCAGAAAGCGCGCGATGAATCGCGCGAACGCTTCCGCATCCTGGTCCACGCCCCAGAATGCCTTTCCAGCGTCTTTGCCGGCGAGCCGCCCAAAGCCTGTGCCCGGCATATCGATAAAAACTTCGTCACTCACGTCCAGCAAACTGTCCGCGTTGTCGATCAGCTTGTAGGGAGCACCCGGCAAATGCGTGTCACCTGCCGTTTCCACATACTTCGGCCCCAGCGATCCCATGTGCAGCCACATCGTGGAGCTGCCTGGTCCGCCGTTATAAAAGAATGTGATCGGCCGATTCTCGGCGTTCGCGCCGGTCTTGAAATAGGCCACGTAAAACATGTGCGCCACTGGCGGCGCGTCGGCCGGCTCCTTCGGCACGCTCAGCGCAAGCTGCGTGCCCGGCAGCGGCTTGCCATCTGGCCCTAGCTGCGCATCGTCGGTGTCGGTCGCGCCCACCGTGATGGTGCCGGCAATCGCCGTGTACGCGATATGCTGCCCGCCCGCATCGATCGTGCCCTGCGTGGTCGAGTCGGGCGGTGGTGCCGGCGCGGTAGCTTTCGTGCTCTTCTCTGCGGTGCTATCGGAATTCGTTGCAGCCTTTTCGTCTTGCGCGCGAAGAGCTGGCGTCACAGTAAACACTGGCACAATTAGGACGGCCAACAAAATAGGAGCAAGGCATTTCATCGGAGAGCCTCCAGGACGAGCGAGTCGAGCAGGGGACCAGTATAGAACGCCGCGGTGGGCAGGGAACTAACGGAGCTTAAATCCACTTCTCTTGCAGGCATCGTTTACGGCCAACTGACCACTGATCACCGACCACTGTTCACTGCTTCTCCACGATCCTCGGCCTGTCTTCCGCCTGCAGCGTCTTCGATACCGCCTCCACCTCGCGGAATACGCGCAGCAGGTTTCCGCCCAGAATCTTCCGGCAATCTTCCGCCGAGTAGCCGCGAGCCATCAGAGCCGCCGTGATCTTCGGCAAATCGGCAGGAGAATCGATCCCCTCCGGCAACTGCCCGCTGATGCCGTCAAAGTCCGATCCCAGCCCCACATGATCCACTCCCGCCACCTTTGCAATGTGGTCGATGTGGTCGATCAGAACCGAGAAAGGCGGCCGCGGAATTCGATCCGCCGCAGCACGCCGCAACTTGTCGATCTCTGCCTGCGTCGTCTCTTTCCCTTCGGCTTTGTTCTTCGCCTTGAGTGCTTCAATCTCTTTATTGACTTCCGGCGTTATCGCCTTCTGCGCGTTCAGGTAGTCCTGCGACAAAAATGCGGAGTAGAAGTTCACCTGCACCACGCCGCCCTTCGACTCCGGTCCACCCGAGTTCGCGATGGCGCGCAGCATATCGTCCGTCATGTTGCGCGGCGCATCGCATAGCGCCCGCGCCGAGGAGTGCGATGCAATCACCGGCGCTCGCGAGACGATCAGCGTGCGATAAAATGTCCGGTCCGAGACGTGCGACACATCCACCATCATCCCCAGCCGGTTCATCTCGTAAACCACATCTTTTCCGAACTCGCTCAAGCCGTCCCTGGTGTGCGGCACGCTGGCGTCGTCGATGTCCCCGGAGCTGTCGGCCCAGCCGTTTGAATTGGCCCACGTCAGCGTCATGTAGCGCACGCCCAGCGCGTAGTATTGGCGCAGTAGCGCCAACGAGTCCTCGATCGAGTGCCCTCCCTCGATCCCCATCAGCGCCGCAATCTTGTGCTCGCGGTGCGCGCGCTCGATTCCCTCGGGCGAAGTCACAAGCTCCATCTGATCGGAGTGCTTTGCGACCTGCCCTTTGACCGCATCGATCAGCTCCAGCGTGCGGTGGGCGTACTGCCCCTTGAAACGCACCGGATCGACCCAGATCGAAAAGAACTCCGCGCCCAGGTTTCCCTTGCGCGCGGTTTCCAGGTTCCAGTCGCCGCCATTCAGCGGATCGCCGAGATCGAAATGCTCGTCAAGGAAGCGCTGCGGCGTGTCGGCGTGCGTGTCGATGACGATAGCGGAGCGATGAACTGCTTCAGGCGTAAGCGCTTTGGTTTTGGTCATAGTGGAAGGGAGACTAGCTGAGTTCTGGCCCCACAAGAGAGCCGGAATCGCCGCGAAAAGCAGTGCATACAACAAAACTGTTCGCATAGGCTTGCGATGAGTCTATACCAAGTTGGATAGCGCCCGAATCTGGCAGCCGGTGGCATTCCGCACCAACCGCAGTTGCTATCCTGACCTGGAGAACTCGATCGCAACAGACGCCGATTCTACAATCATGTATTCGCCCAAATTCAACCTCGTTCACGATCGCCCCATCCTCCTCGAAGCCATGCGCGAGCACTCCTTTGCGACGCTCTTCGGCCCGCTCTCAGGTGCGCCGGCCGACGAATCCGCCGCGGCAACCCACCTCCCGCTCATCGTCAAGGACGAAGGCGAACATGGCGTCATCGAAGGCCACTTCGCCAAAGCCAATCCGCACTGGCGCGCCCTCGCCGGCCGCGAAACTCTCATCGTTTTCCAGGGGCCGCACAGCTACGTTTCTCCAACCCTCTATACCGAGGAGCTCTCCGTCCCCACATGGAACTACATCGCCATTCATGCCTACGGGACGCTTTCGCTCGTCGAAGACGATCCCGGCAAAGAGGCCCTCCTTGCCGATCTCATCGCTGCGAATGAGCCCGCTTACCTCGACCGATGGCGCGCATTGGCCGACGGGTTTCGCCGAACTATGCTCATGGGTATCGTCGGTTTTCGCGTCCCCATCGCGCGCATTGAAGGCAAGTTTAAACTGAGCCAGAATCGCAAGCCCGAGGAGCGCCGCAATGTGCAGGCCGCTCACGCCGTCGGTTCGCCCGACCAGCAAGCCCTCGCGCGCTGGATGAAGCGCCTCATCGCGCCCGAAAACTGACCCCACGGGCGCCCCACTTGAGCCGCTCCGCCATTTTCAGCCCGATTCGCGCTCAACATTGTTTTTGCTATACTTATAGGGTTCACCGCCGTGCGGAAGTGGTGAAATTGGCAGACACACCATCTTGAGGGGGTGGCGCCGAAAGGCATAGGGGTTCAAGTCCCCTCTTCCGCACCAAAGATCTTTGCGTCAGGGCCCCTCGTCCTCATTCAGACCTCCTGGCGCGCATGGAAAGCAGCCTAAGAAATGCAGATTCTCTTTTACTTTGTCGTCATCCTGCACGTGATCGTGTGCTTCTTCCTGATTGGCGTCGTCCTGCTCCAGCAGGGCCGCTCGGCCGATCTCGCCGGCGCATTCGGCGGCCAGGGTTCGCAGACCGCTTTCGGTCCTCGCGCCGCGGCCAATGTGCTTACCCGCTTAACCACCTGGTCGGCGATCATCTTCATGTGCACATCGATCTCCCTTGTTGTGCTTTTTGTGCGATCCTCAGGCTCGCATTCGGTGCTCGAAGGCGGCTCCGCCCCGGTCAGCGCTCCGGCTAAGTCCGGCAAATAAGCAGGGCAGCAGCGTACAGGCGCCGGCGGGAAATTAACCTGCCTCGCCTCTCCTCGCCTGGGAAGCGCGCTTACGGCATCATAAGAAACGGTTTACTCGCCGGAACCCTGCACGGGTCCGGTTGACGTGCTATCTTGCCCGGCGAAGGTCGCCTTCAATTTTGTCGCGGTGCGATTGAGCGCATCCTCATAGTCCGCGGCGTTGTAGTTGTGGCCGCCCTTGATGAAATCGTGATCGGCTCCGGGATAGGTAATGAGTTCGAAGGGCGCGTTGTTGGCTTTGGCGCTGGTTTCAATGGCACGTGCTGTCTCGATCAGGCAGCAATTCTCAAAATGATCGGCCTCCCCGGCGAACATCAGCACCGGGACAGACATGCGTCTGGCAAATCCGGGAAGCCTGGCGGCAAAACCCGTTGCCGGATACCAGACGATGTCCACTGCGACCAGGTCTGGCCATTCTGAGCCGAGGCCCAACGCGAACCCGCCGCCCAGAGAAATGCCAACCAGCGCAACTTTGCCCGGGAGGGCATGCGGCGATTGCTGAGCGGCTTGAATGGCAGATCGCAGATTGCCACCCGGGTTTTTTGCGATTTGCCTGCCATCGCAAACGTAGACATCGTAACCCAGCGCCGCGATGGCCTCGGAAAGGGCCTTGTCGTGCTTAGGGCCCATGATTCCGGAGACGAAGACAACCACGTGCCCCTTGCCCTGAGGAGGAGCAATTTCCTCCTGTGCCAGGACGCATCGGGTAAATAGAACCGCTGCGAGCAGCGAAGCGCCGAGCGGAAGCAGTCGAAGCGTTGAGTTCGTCATGAATTTCCTTTCCTGGGCCGGGCGCGCTACTGATAGTTGCCAATGAGAACAAAAGGCGCCCAGTAGTACGGATGGGCGTAGCCGAGGCTCGAAGTTCGCGTCGAGGATTGGCCGGCGGCTTCGAACCCGCGGCCGGCATTGGCGCCAGATGGAGCAGAAGCGCCGTGCAGGAAGGCAAGCTGTGCTTGGCGCAGCGCTTCAGCCTTGCCCTTGGCGGGATTCTTGACCCAGCGATCGTAGAAGTCGCTCATGATGCGGCTAGTCGAGAGGTCGTTTACGTCCCACAGAGTCGCAAGGACGGCTTCGGCGTCCTTTTGCTGCGCAATCATTCCCAGGCTGTCCATCTCAAAGCCGTTGCGTGACTTGTAGTCCTTCGCTGTGCTACACGCCGAGAGAGTCAGCAGCCGCGTTCCGTGGAAGGTGACGGGCGAGTTCTCCATATCAGAAAGGTTCCACTCGAATCCGTTCGCGTCGCCCGCAGTGTTGCCGCCCATGAGCAGGAATGGTTCATCGCCTGTGCCGGCAATCAGGACGAAGTGGCTGGCGATGTGAACCACGGGAAATCCGCTGCCGGTGCCAAGAGCAGTCTTCAATGCGGCCAGTGTGAACTGTTCGTCGGGCAAGACTTTGCCCTGCATGGGGCCGTGCGAGTCCGTGACGGATGGATCGTGTGCGACCGAGTCGAGCTCGGGAATCACTCCAGGCAGCGCCGGCATCCCGTCGTAGCTCTTCGAAAGGCCCATGGCCAGCGCCTTGGGCGGATCACCGCCTTGGATGGGCGCATCCGCGATGTGGCCGTAGCTCTCGGGGGTGAATAGGACATTGTGGAACCGTTCGACCAGGTAATGGTTGCCGTCGTAGAGCGCACTCATAGGCACGTAGCGCAATGCGTCGTCGAGCGACCAGAGCAAAGTGGGAACGTTATCTTGCGTTCCATCCGCCGCTTCGAGAGTCCTTAACTCACCTTCAAGCGGTGCCAGGATCGCGGTGTAGAGCTGGTTCAGTTGCGGCCGTGGATCGGTGGACGGTGAGCTGATCGCTCTCAGTGCCTCGAATGCTTTGCTGCGAAGATCGGCCGACGAGACGGGAAGTTCAAACTTCTGGCGCGAGTTCCCTGTGATCACGATCGCGTAAGCGTGATCTTCGCCGAGCAGGATGCGGATTCCGATCACGTTTGGCCCAAGTTTTGCGAGTGAGCCTTGCAGATAGCTTTGTGCGGAGTCGGCAGTGGGCTGGCCCGCGGACTGCTTGTCGAGTTCAGGAACTATCGTGTTGTTGAAGCTATCGCGAATGTCCGATTGCGCTTGCTCCAGGTTCGCGGCCAGCGTTTTCAACTGCTCATCACCGGCGGGCGTGCGCGCAGGACTGGCCTCGAGCTGAGCAGCTTGGAGATTCCACTCTTCAATGTCGCGGGCTTTTTTTTCGAGATCCGGCAGCAAGGATTCAACCTTCTGCTGGGCGGGAGAAAGCTTGAGCGGTTCAATGGCGGCAGCGGCGCCCGGAGCCGAGCCGGGAACGAGGTCTTTCAGCTCCTGCTCCTTGAGGAGATCAAGAATCTGCTCCGCTTCGCCCAGGCGTCCGGCTTCAATGAGCAGTTCGGCCAGCGTGCGATAAGCACCGGATTTGGATTGCGCAAAGCCAGCCTGAAGATTTTTGTCCAATCCGGTAATGTTTTTCCGAATCGACTGATAAGAGTTGACCGCTTCAAAACCGAAGAAGATGGCCTCTTCAAGGTGATGCTGTTTGCGGAACTCCATCATCAGCGAGGTCTCGATGGCGCCCTCAACCTCCGGATCGCTTACCGCTTTTGCAAGGCCCAAGGCGGCGAGAGCGCTGGCCAGGGAACTATCGGGCTGCTGAAGTGCCGAGTACGACCAAGAGAGGGTCATCAAGTCTTGGGCTTCATTGCGCTGATCTTTCACCTCACGCCAGATGGCCAGTGCCTGCAACTCAAGCTTCATCGCCTCGCCGGGCTCCCCCAGATCCGTGTGATCCTTGCCCATCATGTTGAGAGTCATAGCTTCGCCGCGGCGGCTGCCGGTCTCACGAAAGATCGGCAAGGCCTGGTTGGCGTAGTCAAGCGCTTTGCGCGGCTGGCCCAGGTCGGCGTAGGACCGGCCGATGTCGCTCAGAGCGAGCCCTTCGCCGTTGCGGTTTCCCACCTCGCGCCAGATGGGCAGTGCCTGGTTGTAGTAATCCATCGCACTTTGCTGTTGGCCGAGGTCGCGATAGACGCGCCCGATGTCGTTGAGCGTGAGCGCTTCTCCCTCGCGGCTGCCGATTTCGCGCCAAATGCCGAGGGCTTGGTTAAGAGATTGGAGGGCCTTCTGTTTTTGGCCAATCTCGGCGTACGCTGGACCCATATCGTTCAGAATCAGAGCCTCACCAGCTCGCTCGCCACTCTGCTGGAAGACCGGAAGCGCCTTCTCGAAGTATTTGAGCGCTTCACGGCCCTGGCCTTCATCGGCGTACGTTCTGCCCAGGCCGTCGAGCGTCCCCGCCTCGCCAATCGCGCTGGCATTGACGATGTTGACGTTTGCCGCCGCGGTAAACTTCTCTCGCGCGGATTCGAATCTTCGTGAGAACCGGCCCGAAGGCCCGCTCGGAGCGGCCTCAGAGGCCACAGATGTCTCTGGGTGGTCGATGTCGTGCCAGATCTCCATGGCATCATTCAGATTCTTGAGCGCTTCTTCATGCTGGCCAAGGTTCTCGTACACCCGGCCGATAAAGGTGAGCGCATTAGCTTCGCCGGTGCGCTGACCGGCTGTTTGCCACAAAGGCAGCGCCTGGTTCAGATACGACAGGGCTTTGTCTTCCTGTCCCAGATCGGTGTAGACCTGCCCCATGGTATTGAAGGTCATGGCCTGGCCCATCACACCGTTTTCCTTCTGCTCAATCGGAAGCGCCTCATTGAGAGAGTCGAGCGCTTTCTGCAACTGCCCGGACTCGCGATAGACCGAGGCGAGAAGATTGAGATAGAGGAGCAACTCCCGCGTTTTATGGCTGGACCTTGCCTTCGCGGCCCCCTGCTCGTACTGCGCGATGGAGTCCTTCAGACTTGGGGCTTGTGCGCCGGCAACAGCCAACATGCACACGCCGGCTGCGAGCACGGTGACGAATCCGCTCTTGCGATTCATTTCTGATCCTGGCTCACGCGGTCAGGGCTGCGCGGGAGTTGTGGTTGGTGCCGGCGCGGCAGTCGTCTCGCCCTTGTCTTCGCCCGTATTCGCGGGCTTTGAGGGATGCAGCTTGTGCATCTCCTTGGCACCGGTCTCTGGATCGACCAACACCACCTTGATGCCCGAGGCGAACATCCCGGAAGACCATTTCATGTAATAAATTTTCCCTTCCAGGGCCTGAAGTCGAATCCTCTCGGCCTGCCCTCTTGTCTGGTTGACTGCCGCGGCGGTGGACATGATGACGCTGGGTCCGTAGTACATCTTTGCCATCCCGGTAACGACGACCGTGCCGGGATCCACCTCAACCCAGGCATATTCGCCATTGAGCAACGTGGCCAGATAGACACCATTGACATAAAGATGGTCATGAGCGGCCGAGCCTACTGCTCCCCCTGGCCGATAGATGCAGATGATCGCCTTGCCTTCGGAAGGCGCTGCCGGCATGGGTGGCATCTCCTTGGCCGGCGAAGCGGCCGGGCCAGGCGAAGCGGGTGGCTGCTGATTCTGGGCGGCTGGCGTGGCAGGTTGCTGATCCTGCGCAACCGCGACGGAACCGCAGAGAAGCACAAGTGCGCAGAAGGCCAGCAGGGCGGCTGCAGGGTTGCGGAAAGCGCTCGTGCCGCGGCGCGTTCCAGCGACAACGCAGATCTTTCTTTTCATGACAAGTCTCCTCGACCAGAAGAATTTCTCGGGGGGTGAGGAATTGAATCGGGGACCCGGTACTGAGATAAGCGAAGGGTAGTCTTCTGGAAGAAGCCGTCAGTGCGCGCAGTCACCTTTGCTCGTGACGAGTCGTGAGGGGTTTTGCGGCGAATGAGCAGGGCAGAATCGAGTATCGGAATCGAGACTGGCTTTTCTGACCCCTGACCCCTGAAACCTGCTCCCTTTCGCTCACACCGGCGGCATCGCGTCCACTACCGGTACACCTGCCGGCGGAGTGAAGCGAAAAGTCGAGACTGGAATCTCCACGTTTTGCTGCTCGTCCGTGAACGTGAATCGCGTGATCGCCCCGTCCGCCTCGTCGACTTCGATCCCGTTGATCGTGCCGTCGCGCGTCACCGTCAGCGCAACCCGCGTTACGCGTTTTTCCTGGCCTTTGGGCTGGCCGGTCAGCGTAAATGAGCCATTCGGCGCTGTAGCCAGCACCAGTCCCGTCAACTCCTTTTCAAGTTGCGTGTGGCCCAGCAAAAAACGCAGCGGCGAGCGCAGATCGTCCAGTTCACTCGCCGGGATGCGCTGCACCTGCGCGTCTCCCTGCGTATAGAACCACGCGTATTTGCCGTCGAGGAGAAAGATCTTCCCTTGCGGCGAGCTGTAACGCCACATCATGCGCCCCGGCTTGCGCAGGAAAAGCGTGCCGCTTTCAGTTTTCGTCATGCCCAGCCCTGCGTAGCTCTCGCTGAACCCCGCTTTCAGCGACTGTAACTGGTCATAATGCCGGTCAACGAGCTGCACCAGCTCATGCACCGATGGTAGATTCTGCTGTGCGGAAAGACTTGTGGCCAAAAACAAAACGGCGGCTATCAACAAGCCGCCGTTTACTCGTTTTCTCCAGCCCATCGCTTCGTGGCCTGTCATTGGCCAAGAATCTGCGTGCAGTTTACGCCGCCCGTGGGATCAAACTTGATTTGGTCCGTCTCATCGTCGCAGTAGCCCCGGTCCCCCGTCTTTCCCACCGATTGCGGCTTGGCAGTGACCGTGAAACTGTTGAAGCGATCGACATTATTGGCCGTCACCTTGTCGCTGCATGCCAGGCTGAACTCGTATCCCTGCTTGAACCCTGACGCCAGATCCGACGGCAGCAGCTGCGCGCTCGTTGGCGTAGGCGGTCCGGAGTGCGGATCTCCTCCCAGTGCCTCCAGGCTGCACGCATATCCGTTCGCGGGGTACGATTCCGCATACATCATCTGCGCCTGCACGATCTTCTGAAGTGAATTAACGGCGGACAAGGCATTCGCTCTCTTGGTGTAAACGCTGATGCTGGCGATCGCCAAAAGAGAAAGGATCGCGATGATGGCCATTACAATCAGTAATTCCATCAAAGTGAAGCCATTGGGCGAGAAAACACGGTGCGAGCGATTGCGGCCGGACTTACTGTTCATGGAATTCCCAAAGCCTCGTGAAACAGGCCGGTTTCCACCGGCCTTCTGTCAAGATGCTACAACGTATAGACGCGATTGGGAAATAGACCGCTCAGCATACCAGCCTTGCGCGGCCCAGCTTCACCCCGTCCAGCCGGCCCAGCAAAGTCACTGCAATACGTTCCGGCTCAAAGAGCCGTTGCGCCATCGCCTGCACCTGTTCCGCACTCACTTCGTTGATGCGCGCGATGATTTCGTCGGCCGAGAAGAACTCGTGGAAGTACATCTCCTGCCGTGCAAGGTTGGCCATGCGGGCGTTACTGCTTTCCAGGCTCAACAGAATATTGCCTCTCAGTTGATCTTTGGCGCGGGTCAACTCTTCCTCGCTGATCGGGCTCTCCTTCAGGTTGCGGAATTCCGCCAGAATCAGGTCCACCACCTCCAGCGCCTTACCTGCC
>Ga0326728_10020323_pt1 | contig 12690 bp, 10 predicted proteins | sample MB3enrmetagenome_FD_207602 | JGI IMG/M metagenome (GOLD analysis project Ga0326728, IMG submission 207602) | Lab enriched peat soil microbial communities from McLean, Ithaca, NY, United States - MB31MN | ecosystem: Environmental > Terrestrial > Soil > Wetlands > Peat | place: USA: New York...
GGGGCTGAAGCGCACCGCCGCGTCGGCGCCGGCGAGGTCGAACAGTTTCAGAGCGGCCGGCATGGGACCTCTCGTTGACGGCGAAGGCGATGGACGAGGAGCGGGCGCCGTCGCGGCGGCGCCCGCCTGCTTGCGGCTCTAGGCCGGCGAGACGCTCTTCGCCGTCTGGCCGAACAGGATCGCGCGCGACTGCTCGTTCACCGACGGCTCTGTGTTGATCTTGGCCGCGAGCGCGTAGGCGCGCTCGACCGCCGGCCGGGCGCGGATCGCCTCGAACCAACGCTTGAGATGGGGAAAGTCGTCGAGGTTCTGCCCCTGGCGCTCGTGCGGAACGATCCAGGGGTAGATCGCCATGTCGGCGATCGAGTAGTCGCCGGCGACGAAGGCGCGATCGGCGAGCCGCTTGTTCAACACGCCATAGAGCCGGTTGGTCTCGTTGACATAGCGGGTGATGGCGTAGGGCAGCTTCTCCGGCGCGTAGTGGCTGAAATGGTGGTTCTGGCCGGCCATCGGCCCCAGGCCGGCCATCTGCCAGAACAGCCACTGCATGACCTCGACGCGGCCGCGGACGTCGCGCGGCAGAAAGCGGCCGGTCTTGTCGGCGAGATATTCGAGAATGGCGCCCGATTCGAACACGCTGATCGGCTGGCCGCGGTCGGCGGGCGCGTGGTCGACGATGGCGGGGATGCGATTGTTGGGCGCAATGGCGAGGAACTCCGGCTTGAACTGTTCGCCGGCGCCGATGTTCACCGGGACGAAGCGGTATGGCTCGCCCGTCTCCTCGAGGAAGATCGTGATCTTGTGGCCGTTCGGCGTGGTCCAGTAGTAGAGGTCGATCATCTCGCGCTCCTGTCGCAGGCGGGTTGAAGCGAAGCGAGGCCGCGTTCGGCCAAGCGGTTGAGGCGGGCGGGATCGGCGTCGAGCCGCGCCATCACGCGAATGCCGAGCGCCGCGCCGAGCAGGCCGGCGGCGGCGTCGTCGATCTTAATCTCTGGGTCGATCGCGCCGGCGGCCGCCGCGCGGCTGAGCTGCGCGGCGAAGAAGGCTTCGAGATCGCCGAGACGGTCGCGCACCAGGGCGCGGACGGCCTCGCTGGTCGCCGCGCCGTCGAGCGCGGTGTTGACCAGAAGGCAGCCGCGCCGGTCGGGGTCGGCGGCCGACGTCGCAATGAGCTCGGAAAAGAAGCCGCGAATCGCTTCCAGCGGCGAGGCGGAAGCCGAAAAGCGCGCGATGCGTTGGCTGAGGCCCCGATCGGCGTAGCGGCGCAGCGCCTCGACGAACAAGCCGTCCTTGTCGGCGAAGCGGTGATAGAGCGCCGCCGCGCTGAGGCCGGTCGCGCGCGTCAGGTCGCGCAGCGACGCGCCGGCGTAGCCCTGCCGCCAGAATACGGCGATCGCGCGTTCGAGCACGACGTCGTCGGAGAGAGAGCGGGCGCGGGACATGGCGGGTCCCGGGTGCGGGGCGCGCCTTTCGTAATAGAACGTTCGATAACCATCAAGCCTCGCCGCCGGTCGCGCCGAGCGGCGCGCCCGATCCCGAGGTCCCCTTGCGCGCGCCGCTGACTTTCGAGGCCGCCGGTCGCGCCGACATTCTCGCCATCGTCGAACGGGCGGGGGCCGCAACCGGGCTCAAGCCCGACGACGCGGCGGCGACGCTGGTCGGGCTGAAGCTTCTCGCCGGCGTGATGCTGAAGGAAAAGCAGAACCCGCTGTTCGACCCGCTGCGCGAAGGCGTCCGCGCCTTCGTCATGGGCCTGAAGACGCGGCGCGGCCAGCAGACGCGGGCGGCCCTTTCGCCGGCGCCCCCTGGGAGGCGGGCCGCGATCTTGCTATGGGAGGCCCCGCCGTCCGCGCCGCCGCGTCGGCGGCGCGACCCCTCAGGAAGGCGAGGAATGGACCGCCGATGAACGCAACCGAACTTCGCGCCACGATCTGTCTCGCCGCCGTGTTCGCGGCGCGGTTGCTCGGGCTGTTCATCATTTACCCGGTGTTCGCCGAGCTCGCGCGCGGGCTGCCCGGGGCGACCCCGCAGACGATCGGCCTGGCGCTCGGCGCCTACGGCCTCGCGCAAGGACTGCTGCAGCTTCCGCTCGGCGTCCTCTCCGACCGCGTCGCGCGCAAGACGGTGATCGCCGCCGGCCTCGGGGTGTTCGCGCTCGGCAGCGTCGTCGCGGCGCTGGCGGGCTCGATCGACGGGATCATCGTCGGGCGGGTCCTCCAAGGCGCCGGCGCGGTCGGCTCGACCATTCTCGCCACGGTCGCCGACCTCACCCGCGAGGAGGTGCGCACGCGGGCGATGGCGGTGGTCGGGGTGACGATCGGCCTTTCGTTCGGCCTCGCGGTGGTGCTCGGCCCGCCGCTCGCCGCCGCGACGGGCCTGTCGGGGCTCTTTTGGATCACTGCGGCGCTCGGGTTGGCGGGCGTCGCAATCACGCTCGGGCCGACGCCGACGCCGGCCGCTTCGCCGCCGCGCGGGCCGGCGTGGTCGAGCCTCCTCGGCGTGCTCGCCGACGGCGAGCTGTTGCGGCTCGACTTCGCCATCTTCGTCCTTCACGCGCTGCTGACCGCAAGCTTCATGGTGGTTCCCGCCATCGTCTCGCACACGCTCGATCTCGGCGAGGGCGGCCAGTGGAAATTCTATCTGCCGGTGCTGGCCGCCGCGATGGCGCTGATGGTTCCGGCGATCCTTGTCGCCGAGACGCGCGGGCGGATGAAGGAAGTGTTCGTCGGCGCGGTCGCCGTGATCGCCGCGAGCCTGATCGCGTTGGCGGCGGCGCGCGCGAGCGCGCTCGCCGCGGGCGTCGCGCTGACCGCGTTCTTCACCGCCTTCAACGTCATGGAGGCGATCCTGCCGTCGCTGATCACCAAGGTCGCCCGCCCCGACGCCAAGGGCGCGGCCACCGGCGTCTATTCGACGGCGCAGTTCCTCGGCATCTTCGCCGGCGGCGCCGGCGGCGGCGCGGCGCTGGCGGCGGGTGGCGCGACCGGCGTGTTCGGCTTCGCCATCGCGCTGGCGCTGGTCTGGCTGGCGGTGGCGCTGACCATGCGCCGGCCGACGGCGCGGCCGGCCCGCGCCGGGACGGCCGGAACATCGGCGGGTGGCGCGGCGTAATCGCCGGCGCCCCGCCTTTCCACGACCCGACGTTGGCCGGCGGGATCGGCGGCGCTTCGTTGACGGGGAAGAAGCGGCGCATCGGCGGGTCGCGCGCCGCGTCGGCGAGACCGCTGCATCAGAGAAAAACGAGCCCGCCGGGGCGCAACCGGCGGTCGCCTTCGCCTGAGGCGCCCGCGCGCCGGCCCGGCCGACGCCGACTGCGGCGATGAACCTGGGCGCCGCCGTAGAGGCGCCCGGCGCCGGCCCATCTTCCGCCCCAATCGGCACACTCAATTCGCCCCGGGAGGCTGGCTCGACACGCGCCAATTGGGAGGAGACGAAGCATGACGCTGGACGCCGAACGCCTTGATTCGTCAATCAACGACCCGGTGAGCTTGGTGCTCAAATGGGCGCTGCTGGCGGTCGCTGTCGTCACCTTCGCGCTTCTTGCGTGGGCGACGACGGCCACCTACCGGCTCGCCCCGCCGCGACCGGCGCGCTTTGTCGGCCCCGACGGGGCCGTCCTCATGACAAACGACGACATCGTCGCCGGCAAGGGCGGGTTCCAAAAAGCCGATCTGATGGATTACGGCAGCCTTTACGGCATGGGCTCCTATTACGGCGAGGACTACACCGCCTCGACGCTCGTGCGACTCGGAACCGCGGCGAGGGACAACATCGCCCAAGCTGCGGACGGCAAGCCGTTCGCGAGCCTCGACGCCGACCGGCAGGACGCCGTCACGGCGGCGATGCGACGCGATTTGCAGGGCGTCGATCTCACCCAGCGGCAAGTCACGCTTCCGCAGCCGGTCGCGGCGGCGCTTGCGAGCGTGCGCGACGACATCGCCAAGGCGCTTAAGGTCGCCGATCCATCGACCGGCTGGACCGCCGCGTACACCCTCGATCCCCAGCTTGCGCGGCAGACCGCCGATTTCCTGGTGTATTCCGCGCTCACCACCGTCGCGCGGCGGCCCGGCGTCGCTTGGTCCTGGACGGAGAACTGGCCCTACGAGCCTTTGGTCGGCAACACGCCGACCAGCAACACCTTTGTTTGGACTTGGATCAGCTTCTGCTTCACCTTCTTCGCCTTCGGCCTGGTGCTGTTCATCTATGAGTATTTCCTCAACGACCCGGACCAGGCGCCGATGGATCCGGTGCTGTCGTCATTCCGGCCGCTGACGGCGAGCCAGAGGCGGGTATGGAAATACTTCCTCGTCGTCGCCGCGCTGCTGCTGGCGCAGATCGGCGCCGGCGTGGTCATGGCCCATTCCTATTACGACCGGACGAGCTTCTACGGCTTCCCGATCAACGACTACCTTCCCTTCAATTTCCTGCGGGACCTCCACATCCAGGCGCCCATCGTCTGGATCGGCCTGTCGTGGATCGGCGCCGCGCTGTTCCTGGCGCCGGCCATCGCCGAGGGCCATGAGGCGAAGGGCCAAGGCCGGCTGGTCGATCTCCTGTTCTGGGCGACGCTGCTGATCGTGGCCGGCGCGCTGGTCGGCGACTATCTCGGCGTCATGGGCGTGATCGACAAGGATTGGTTCTGGTTCGGCAACCAAGGGCTTTCCTACATCCAGCTCGGCCGTTTCTGGCAGATCGGCTTCTTCGTCGGCCTCGCGCTGTGGAGCCTGCTGGTGATGCGCGCGCTATGGCCGAGCGCGTCGCAATGGTGGAGGGCGGCCGGCGAGTTCTGGACGGGCCGCATCCGGCTCGAGCACCTGATCTGGGCGTCGACGATCAATATCGCGGTTCTCTACGCCTTCGGCATGATCCCGCTCACCGGGATCGGGAAGTCCTTCACGATCACCGATTTTTGGCGCTGGTGGGTGGTCCATCTGTGGGTCGAGCAGTCCTTCGAGTTCTTCGCCGCCGCGATGAGCGCCTTTCTGCTGATGGCGGTCGGTCTGGTTTCCCGCAAGCTGGCCGAACGCGCGACCTATTTCGAGATCATTCTGATCTTCCTGGGCGGCGTCATCGGCACCGGCCACCATCTCTACTGGGCGGGCGCTCCCAGCATGTGGGTGCCGATGGGCAGCATGTTCTCGTTCATCGAGGTCCTGCCGCTGGTGCTGCTCATCATCGATGCGATCAACCATTACCGGCTGATCCGGGCGCACCAGGAGTTCCGATACCGCCTCGCCTACACCTACGTAATCGGCGCGGCGTTCTGGAACTTCGTCGGCGCCGGCGTGTTCGGGGGCGGCACGCTCAATGCGCCGCTGGTGAATTACTACGAGCACGGCACCTTCTTGACGCTCAATCACGCGCACACCGCGCTGTTCGGCGCCTTTGGCGAGCTCGCCATCGGATTGGTCTATTTCTGTCTGCGCTACGTTCACGCGGAGCGTCCTGCTTTCAGCGAGAAGCTCGGCCTGTGGGCCTTCTGGCTTTATAATGGCGGTCTCGTCTTGTGGATCCTGCTCAATTTCTTCCCGGTCGGCTGGCCGCAGCTCGTCGCCGTCTATGAGCACGGACTCGCCTATGCCCGCAGCGCTGACTTCTACAACACGACGCTGTTCTGGCAATGGATGCGGTTGCCTGGCGACGTCGCGTTCGCGCTGGGCGCGCTGCTGATGGCTTGGGACTTCGTTGTCAAGCTGCGTCCGCTCTATCCGCAGGCGGTTGATCGGCTGATTTTCCGCAGGCCGGCGCCGTTGCCGGCAGGTTCGCAAGCGGCCGAGTGACGACGGCGAAACGCGCGCCTTTCGCGCCGCAAGTCCCGGACTCGCCGGATGGTCTGTGGCCCGGGCCAGCCCGTGCGCCGTGGAACACGCGACGGCCGGCGGCGCAGCGCAATCGCCGCCGCCCGAGGTCGGCCGGCGGTTCGGCGCGCCGTGCGTCAGGGCGCGGCCTTGATCGCCTCCGAGTTCACGCAGTCTTCGAGCGGCTCGCCGCTCGTCAGCCGGCGGACGTTCGCCGCCATGCGCCGCGCGATGCCGCGATAGGAGGCGTCGGTGACGCCGGCGATGTGCGGCGTGGCGAGAACGTTCGGCCGCTTGAGCAGCGGCGAGGCGGGGTCGAGCGGCTCCTGCTCGAACACGTCGAGGGCGGCGCCGGAGAGCCGTCCGGAATCGAGCGCCGCCAGCAGCGCGGCGTGGTCGATCAGGCCGCCGCGCCCGACGTTGATGACGCACGCGTCCTGAGGAAGCAGCGCCAGCGCGCCGGCGTCGATCAGCCCGCGCGTCTCCTCGGTCAGGTGCAGACACAAGAAGAGATAGTCGCTGCGGCGCATGAGCTCGGGAAGCCGGTCCGGCCCGCCGATCCATTCCATGCCCAGCCGTTCGGCGAGCTCGGGATGCGGCCGCCGGGCGATCCCCGCCATGCGCAGGCCGAACGGCCTCAGCCGGGTCGCCAGCGCTTCGCCGAGGCCGCCCACGCCGACGACGCCCGCGCTTCGGCCGAGGAGCGCGCGCCCAGTCGGGACGCCCCAGCCGCCGCCGGCGCGAATCGTCCGCTCGGCCTCGGCGAGGCGACGGCTGAGCGCGATCGCCGCCATCACCGCCCATTCGGCGACCGACTCGGCGTTGCCGCTGCCGGCGCTGGCGACGCGCGCGACCGGGACGCCGCGCGCCGTCGCCGCGGCGACGTCGACGCCCTCCAGCCCGACGCCCCATTGCTGGATCAGCCGCAGGCCGCCGACGCGGTCCATCAGCGCGCCGTCGACGCGCGCCATGGCGGGGACGAGCACGTCGGCGAATGCGCCGTCGCGGCGCAGCCGCGCTTCGTCGACCATCGTCAGCTCCGCCTCTGGCAGCGCCTCGATCACGTACCCGCGGAGGCTCGCGAAGGCGGTGGTGGCGGCGACGATTCGGATCGACGGCATGAACGGCGCCTCGGGCTGGCGCGGCCAACCGGGCGCTTGCCCCGCGCCCCGCCGCGCCCTCGACAGTGGGATGGGTCGGCGACAGGGATAGCCGATTCCGCGCGCCGGCGGCAGCGCCGTTCCGTGCGGCGGCCGTTATGGTCCGACGTTGGCGGGCGGGATCAGCGGTCCTTCGTCGGCGGGGTAGAAGCGGCGCATCGGCGTGGCGCGCGGCGTCGGCGAGGCGACGGGCGGCGGCGAGGGGAGGTCCGGGGTGATGACCACCGCGCCGGGCGCGCTCGCGTCGGCGGGCTTCGGCTTGCGCTTCTTGGCGGCCGCAGTCGCCTTGGGGTCGGGCGCCGGCGGGGCGAGGCCGAGCTCGGGCGTCGGCTCGGGCTCCGGCGCGTCGGCCACCTGCGGCGCCTCGTGGATGATCTGCGTCCCGCCTTTGCAGGCGGTGAGCCAGATGTCGTAGATCGGATGTTCGACGCCGTGCATGCCCGGGCTGTCGGCGAACATCCAGCCGGTGAAGACGCGGCGCAGCGTTTTGTCTTCGCGCACCTCGTCGACCTCGGCGAAGACGTCGGTCTGCGGCGCTTCGGTGGGCGGCCGCGAGTAGCAGACGCGCGGCGTGATCTGCAGCGCGCCGAACTGCACGGTCTCGTCGATGGCGACGTCGAAGGTGATGATTCGCCCGGTGATCTTGTCGAGGCCGGCGAACACCGCGGTCGGGTGCTTGATCTTGTCGGCCGACGCGCCGCCCGCGGCGCCGAACGCGGCGGCGAAGGCCAAGAGGGCGGCGAGGCTGCGAAAGCGCGCGCTCATCGTCTGTCTTCGGCTCGCCGCATGGGGTCTCGCGCGCTGCGTCGCACTGGCGGGCCTCCCCGTGGCCGCAAAGCGGGGCGAAATGAAGGCGGCGGCTTCAGCCTTCCGGCGTCCAGGCCTGATAGTCGCCGCTCGCGGCCTGACGGACGCCGCGCGAAAGCGTCGAGCCCTTGGGGCGAATCGCCGCAGGCGTTCCGGTGGGGTTGCCGATGTGCGGGCGCTCCCATTCGCGCGGCCGATAGTCCTCCGCGGTCGGCGGCGTGTCGACGGTGTGATGCAGCCAGCCGTTCCAGCCCGGCGGGGTCATCGAGGCCTCGCTCAGGCCGTTGTAGATCACCCAGCGCCGCTCGAAGCCGAGCGCCGGGTCGATCGCGCCGCCGCGCGTGCGGTAGTAGCGGTTGCCGAACGCGTCCTCGCCGACCAGCTCGCCGTGACGGCGGGTGTGCCACAGCGTGTTGAGCGTCGCGCCGTTCCACCAGGTGAACATTCTCACGAAAAACTGCATCATCGTCTGCGGCCGCGCTTGGGGATCGAACGCCGCGGACTATGGCTACGGCGAAGAGACGTGTCCAGCCGGAAGGCGGCCGAGGCCGCCCGCGATGGCGCAGGGGAAGGGGAAACTTTCCCCTTGTCCGGCCCGCCGACTCGGCCGATGCTGCCGATCGAGCGCCGCGTTAACCCAGCGTTAGGCATTCTCCTCCACAATATGTTGTTATAGGGGCTGGGCCCCGACACAATCTGTTGACGGCACGGTCATGGAGTCGTTATAGTCGGACTTGCCGGGCGCGCCTCGATCTTCGCCCCTTTGCGGGGGGCGGATTGGTCGACGGCGCGCGCGTCGGGAAACGTTCCGGAAGGCGGACGGGCGAAGCGCCGGCGGCGCGGGGCCGGTTGGGCGCGGTCGAGGCGGGTTCCCACGAAAGGGGCCTTGGCGCGTAATTCGTTGGGGTCTTCGATGAGCTACGATCTTCGCGCAGAAGAAGGCTATTCGAACGATAAGCTTCGAGCGCTGGCGACGGCTGTGCGCAAGGCGTTTGGCGTCGACCAATGCGAGCGTGTCGATATCGTCGCTTGCCTGAAAACCGGTTGGGTTCAGACGGTTGGTGGCCGGAAGAGACTCGTCTTTGAAATTGTCGCTGATGAAGAGATGGGGGGTGACGATGCAACCGCGGAAACCGCGGCTGACTGGGCCAGAATAACGTGTAAGGCCTATGTAGCCGAGATGGCGGCACGGGTAGGCGGCCGACCTGCGATGACGCTGGCGCATGAACTTGGGCATGTTGTTCTCAATCACCGGCGGGCGGTAATGGCGCGGGCGACCGGTGCCAACGCGTCAACTAGGCCGAAGTTTCTACGACCGTTCGAGTCGGCTGAGACTCAGGCTGACAAATTCGCGGCCTATTTCCTAATCAAAGAGGAATTCGCGGCGAAATACCGATCGGCCGAAGCTATATCGATCGCTTTTGGCGTAAGTCTGCAAGCGGCACAGGTGTGCTTTAAGAAGAATGAAGATAAATCGGCGCGGAAGAGAGTTATAGCAGGCTTCGACGCTCTGCTTGAGGAGTTGCGGAAAGGCAACGCCCCGAAGTCGCGCCACGATAATAGTAGCAGTAGCGGACGGAACGCCAACAATGACAACATTCATATCGTCTTTGGAATTTGCCCTAGATGTCGCATTGGCAGGATTCGAAGAGCAACAGGTAACCGGTTCGAGTGTGTAGACTGTGGTTATGTGGGAGATCACCTCGCTGATGGAGATTCGTTTGGCACTTTAATTTAGTTTGCGTGCTCACGAGGCAAAATTTGTGGCTCTATGAAGGGTGACCTTCAAAGGAGGAGAAGGATGAGCAATTCTAGACGAGAGCCGGGCCTTGACGGCAGGCACCGCGACGCCGACGGCAGGATCGAACAAAAACACGGCAATACGCGGGTAGATACTTTGCGGGACACCTATGGAAACCGCATTCCTCCGGCCGCGCGTGGCGACATGAAACTATCAACGCTGCTGGATCGCACGAACAGTAGGTCTCTGAGCGAACTGCTGAAGAAATAACTGACGGTCGCCCGTAAGAGAGAACGTGACGGCCGCACTGATCGGCGTTTCGGGGACTTCATTGGGACTGCGCGACTGCTTCCGCAGTTGTTGCAGGGAGGATTGGGGATTTGGCGATGCATATCGAGCGGCGCTACACCAAGGATTCGCAGTCGCCTTACGCAGGAATCGCGTTCACGACGACCAAGAGCGAGATCCGCAATCCCGACGGATCGGTGGTGTTCTCGCTCGACGGCATCGAGGTTCCCGCCGGCTGGAGCCAGGTCGCCGCCGACGTGCTGGCGCAGAAGTATTTCCGCAAGGCGGGGGTGCCCGCGCGCCTGAAGAGCGTCGAGGAGGAGGGCGCGCCCTCCTTCCTGTGGCGTTCGGTTCCCGACGAGACGGCGCTCGAGGCGCTGCCCAAGGCCGAGCGCTACGGCTCGGAGACCTCGGCCAAGCAGGTGTTCGACCGGCTCGCCGGCGCCTGGGCCTATTGGGGCTGGAAGGGCGGCTATTTCGATTCGGAAGACGACGCGCGCGCCTATTTCGACGAGACGCGCGCCATGCTGGCGCGCCAGATGGCCGCGCCCAACTCGCCGCAATGGTTCAACACCGGCCTCTACTGGGCCTATGGCGTCGACGGGCCGGGGCAGGGCCACTATTTCGTCGACCCGGCGACCGGCAAGCTCGCCCGCTCGAAGTCGGCCTACGAGCGCCCGCAGCCGCACGCCTGCTTCATCCAGTCGGTCGCCGACGACCTCGTCAACGAGGGCGGCATCATGGACCTGTGGGTGCGCGAGGCGCGCCTGTTCAAGTACGGCTCCGGCACCGGCTCGAACTTCTCCCGGCTGCGCGGCGAGAACGAGAGGCTTTCGGGCGGCGGCCGCTCGTCGGGCCTGATGAGCTTCCTCAAGATCGGCGACCGCGCCGCGGGCGCGATCAAGTCGGGCGGCACCACCCGCCGCGCCGCCAAGATGGTGGTGGTCGACGCCGACCATCCCGACATCGAGGCCTTCATCGACTGGAAGGTGAAGGAGGAGCAGAAGGTCGCCGCGCTGGTCGCCGGCTCGAAGATCGTCAAGCGGCGCCTGAAGGCGATCCTCAAGGCCTGCGTCAATTGCGAGGGGCCGGGCGACGACTGCTTCTCGATCGACAAGAACCCGGTCCTGAAGCGCGAGGTGAGGCTCGCCCGCCGCGACGAAGTGCCCGACGGCATGATCAAGCGCGTCATCCAGTTCGCGCGCCAGGGCTATGCGAATCTGGAGTTCGACGCGTACGACACCGACTGGGAGTCGGAGGCGTACATGACCGTCTCCGGCCAGAACTCCAACAATTCGGTGCGCGTCACCGACGCCTTCCTCCACGCGGTCGAGACGGGCGGCGACTGGAATCTGACGCGCCGGCTCGACGGCAAGGTGTCGAAGACGCTGAAGGCCGCCGACCTTTGGGAGAAGATCGCCTACGCCGCCTGGGCCTCCGCCGACCCGGGCCTGCAGTTCCACAGCACCATCAACGATTGGCACACCTGCCCGGAATCGGGGCCGATCCGGGCCAGTAACCCGTGCTCGGAGTACATGTTCCTCGACGACACCGCCTGCAATCTCGCCTCCCTCAACCTGCTGCCGTTCCGCGACGCCGCGACCAAGGCGTTCGACGTCGCCTCGTTTGAGCACGCCGTCAGGCTGTGGACGCTGACGCTGGAGATCTCGGTGGCGATGGCGCAGTTCCCCTCCAAGGAGATCGCGCGCCTGTCCTACGACTTCCGCACCCTGGGGCTCGGCTACGCCAACATCGGCGGCCTGCTGATGAGCTGCGGCATTCCTTACGACAGCGACGAGGCCAGAGCGATCTGCGGCGCGCTGACCGCGATCATGACCGGCCGCGCCTACGCGACCTCGGCCGAGATCGCCGCCAAGCTCGGCGCCTTCGCCGGCCATCGCGCCAACGCGAGCGCGATGCTGCGCGTCATGCGCAACCATAAGCGCGCCGCCGAGGGCGAGGTCGACGGCTACGAAGCGCTGTCGGTCGCGCCGACGCCGCTCGACCATGCTTCGCTCGCCAAGGCGGGCGCCGCCTGGACCGGCCTGTCGGCCGCGGCGCGCGCCGCCTGGCGCGACGCGCTCGCGCTCGGCGAGAAGCACGGCTACCGCAACGCGCAAGTTTCGGTGATCGCGCCGACCGGCACCATCGGCCTGGTGATGGACTGCGACACCACCGGCATCGAGCCCGACTTCGCGCTGGTCAAGTTCAAGAAGCTCGCCGGCGGCGGCTATTTCAAGATCATCAACCACGCCGTGCCCGAGGCCTTGCGCGCTCTCGGTTACAATGAGGCGCAGATCGGCGAGATCGTCGCCTACGCGGTCGGCCGCGCCTCGCTCAGCCACGCGCCGGCGATCAACCCGGCGAGCCTGCGCGCCAAGGGCTTCACCGAAGCCGCGCTCGCCAAGGCGGAGGCCGCGCTCGCCGGCGCCTTCGACATCCGCTTCGTCTTCAACAGGTGGACGCTCGGCGCCGATTTCATCGCCGGGACGCTGAAGGTCCCGGCCGAGACGCTCGACGCGCCGGGCTTCGACCTGCTCGCCCATCTCGGCTTCTCGAAGGCCGAGATCGAGGCCGCCAACGTCCATATCTGCGGCGCGATGACGCTCGAAGGCGCGCCGCGCCTGAAGCCCGAGCACCTCGCGGTGTTCGACTGCGCCAACCCGTGCGGGCGCACGGGCAAGCGCTATCTCTCGGTCGAGAGCCACATCCGCATGATGGCGGCGGCGCAGCCGTTCATCTCGGGGGCGATCTCCAAGACCATCAACATGCCCAACGACGCCACCGTCGAGGACTGCAAGGACGCCTACATGCTGTCCTGGCGGCTGGGACTGAAGGCCAACGCGCTCTACCGCGACGGCTCGAAGCTGTCGCAGCCGTTGAGCGCGCAATTGAT
>Ga0326728_10020324_pt1 | contig 12690 bp, 11 predicted proteins | sample MB3enrmetagenome_FD_207602 | JGI IMG/M metagenome (GOLD analysis project Ga0326728, IMG submission 207602) | Lab enriched peat soil microbial communities from McLean, Ithaca, NY, United States - MB31MN | ecosystem: Environmental > Terrestrial > Soil > Wetlands > Peat | place: USA: New York...
GCCTGGCGCCGGATAGCACGGTGTACGCCGACGGGTGCAATGTGCCCAGCGGGGCCAACGGGGCGTTCCTTGGCATCGCCCAGGAATCCATCCTGCCCGACGCCATGGCCGACTATTCCGGCGGCCAGTACACGCTCACGAGCGGCACCGCCTGGCCGGCAAACTCGATTCCGACGAGCGGGCTGGGGCGCAACATCCGGACACGCTTGTTCGGAATCTCGCGCGTGGTAGCCTCCGGGGCCATCTCGCGCGGCGCTTATGTGAACATCGCCAACGCGCAGGGCCAGATTAAGGCGGTCAGCGAGGCCGTCGGCACGTACATCAACGTGGTGGGCATCGCGATCGACGCGGCGGTGAACGCCGGCGACGTGATCCGTGTGCTGGTGATGCCGTTCACATACAAAATGTAGGATTCAGGATTCAGGATTCAGGATTCAGGCGAGAGCTGCCTGGGTGCTGATCACTGGATCTCGATTTCTACAGGTCCGGGCGTCCGGCGCGGCGTTCGCCCGACATAAAGCCTCGTGGTGTTGCCGCGCACAACTCCGAGGCGAGTCTGGATTCATGTCCAGGATTTCGGCATGGCCCGAATCCTGAATCCTGAATCCTGAATCCTTTGGAGGGAAATCTATGCCTAGTCTGAATCAACTTCACGTCGACGAGGCGCTCACCCAGATCAGCATTGCCTATCGCAATCAGGCATTCGTTGCGGAGGAGGTGCTGCCGGTAGTGCCCGTCATGAAGAAGAACGATGTCTTCTTCAAATTCTCCAAGCAACACTTCCGGGCTTATAAAGATGCTTATGCGGCCGGCCAGCGCGCGCAGCAGATTGAAGTCGATCTGGACGCGCGGGGCTTCTACATGGCCGATGGGCACGCACTCGAGGATTCGATCACCGACGATGAGCGGGAACAGGCGGACCCCAGCGCCCAGATCGAAATCGAGAAGACCGAGAAGCTCACCAACATCATCGCGCTGAATGAGGAAATTGCCTTCATCAACAACGTGGTGAATACCACGGTCATTACTCAGAACCAGACGCTCTCCGGCACTTCCCAGTGGTCGGATTACGTGAACTCCGACCCGGTGTCGGAAGTCCTGAAAGAACGCCGCCTGGTGCAACAGCAAATCGGCGATTTTCCCAACCACATGCTGCTGTCGCAGCCGGTGATGGATGCCCTGGCCAACCACCCGCGCATCCTGGATCGCGTCAAGTACACCGCCAATGGGGCCCGCAACCAGCTTGACGAGCAGGACCTGGCGCGGGTGTTCAAAGTCGATAAGGTGCTGGTCTCCGCCGCCCTCTATCAGAGCTCCAATGAAGGCGAGGCCGACAACTTGGGTTACATCATGGGCAAAAACGCCCTGCTGTTCTACCGCCCGCCCCGGCCTGGAATTCGCGTGCCCACCTTTGGCTACACCTTTTTCTGGGCAAAGCGCTCGGGAGTGCTGCGTTGGCGCGAACTCTCGCTCGAGTCCGATTTCATTCGCGTGAAGAAATACTACTCACAGCAGGTGGTAGCGTCCAACGCCGCGTACTTGTGGGTCAATGCCACGGCGTAAGAAGGTTCTCAGTTGTCAGTCGTCAGTTCTCAGTAAGAACTGATGACTGATAACTGACGACTGATAACTGTTTCGGAGGAATTCATGGCCATCTCTGTTTCATCTGCGAGTCCCGATATCCTGGTGGACAATCGAGGATGTTTTCCCGACCTGGTGACGCTCAGCATCACCGGACTGACGGCGAATGCCACCAACGCCGCGCCCCACGGCCTCCCACGGGTTCCCAAACGGGTCTGGTTTACCGGCGTGGGCAGCGGCGTAAACGCCGCCGCTTGCTCGCTGGATACTTCGACGGTGGCGGCCGGTTTCGACGGCACGAATATTTACATCTATACGCCGGCGGGCGTTTCGAGCGTGCTGGCGCATGTCGAGTACTGAAAGGAAGGATTTGGGATTCAGGATTCGGGGTTCAGGGGAAAAGCCACAGACCTGAAGAGCAGGTCTGCGCTACCTGGTCCTGGATCCTGGATCCTGAATCCTGAATCCTCTTATGAGCTACTGCACTGTTGACGACGTTTGTACCGCCTTTCCGCGCTTCGTGCGGAATGCGCCGAATTCAATTCAAGACACGCAGATTCAGGACTGGATCGATGACCGCAAGGCGCGCATCCGTTCCGCACTCTTCGCGCGGGCCATCGACCCCGACGCCATGGCGCTGACGCCCGATCAGGCGAATTTTCTTCGGGCGCTCAATCGCGACGGGGCCATCGCCGACCTCGGCGACGCGCTCCAAGGGAATGTTTCTCTGCAGGCGGGTGAAGAATCCCACGCCGGCGAGCGCCGGAAATCCTTCGAGCGGCAGATCGCGGAAATCAAGCAGGGCTTATACGACAAGTTCTTTAGCCTGCTGGCCAAGACGGTTGAAATCGAGCCGACGCTAGGCGGCACGGCGGGCGGCGAGACGGACCGGTCTACCGCGTTCGACCGCGGGGAAAACAAGGCGTTTTCCAAGGACCAGACCTTTTAAATGGTGAATAGTAAATGGTGAATAGTGAATTGAAATGTGAAATTGGTGGCTGGAATCCTGGGCGCGGGCGTTGCTATTCGTCCTTCGCTGTTCGGACAGGAGTGGTCGGCGGCAAAATATTCTCCCAACTGGCCGCAGTGAGCCAGGGAGTGGCAGTACGCCCGGAGAATTCGCGCCTGCCATTCGTCATTCACCATTCACCATTCGCTATTCAGGATTAAAATGTGGACTTCTTTTTACAACGCGGGCTTAACGAAGCAGGTGGTCCGGCAACTGATCGCGGTGATTAACCGCGACATTCAGGCGGCGCTGGATTTCGTCTCGGGCGTGCCCGGCTCATACGCGCCGTTCGTCGAATACGATTTAGCCTTGTTCCCCGTGCAGCAGTTTCCGGCCATTCTGTTGACTCCCGATACGGTGACTTTCGAAGAAGAAGCGGACTTTACACTGCACCAGACGATGCGGCTCAGTTGCGTAATTGCCCTCACGCATCAGGACCGCAATGCCCTGGCCGAAATAACCCAGGATTACGTGCGCTCACTGCGGGCGGTGCTCGACACGCTTTGGGAATCGACACCGGGTGATTTCCTGCTCACCAATCTTCCACTGCCCTCGCCGCCCTTTCCGAAAGGCGCGCTATCGCCGGGACTGGCGAGTGGAAAGCTCACGAAACTTTTTGCTGACCGCCACGCGTTTGAAGAGATTCGCCGCAGCGCACAGAGCGGGTTCGTCATGGCCGCGACGATGTCGATCGTTGTGGAGATCGAGGAAACCTGAAAGAAGCTATCAGCCGTCAGCTCTCAGCTCTCAGCAAGCTGGCGGCGGTTCGCTGATAGCTGAAAGCTGAGAGCTGAAAGCTAGCTGAACATGGCTCCAACAATAACTGCAACCTCAATTCACCAAGGTCCGGGCCGCTTATGGCTTTACGTGCCCGAGCCTGCGCACGGAAACCGCTTGGTCATCGGTCCGGACGGCTCGCCCGCACAGCCGGCCGGGCTGGTTGCGTGGGCCGCGACGACCGCCTACACGGCCAGCCAGATGATCAAAGATTCCAGCAATAATACGGAACTCTGCCTGGTGGCGGGGACCTCCGGCGCGGCGCCGCCCTCCTGGCTCACCGCTCCCGGCCCGCCCGTCACGGATGGCACGGCCGCCTGGCTGTTTGTGGGGCCCTACGGCGCCTATTTTGCCGGGGCGACCGAGGGGACGATCACTTCCACCTTGACGCCCAAGTACCAGGAAATTGGCGCCGACCAAGTAGCCTCGCCCATCGATGTGGTGATGACGGCCGACGCCTACGAAATCGACGTCACCATCAAGCAGTCGAATTTGGCCAACTTGATCAGCTTCTTTCCCCCCGGCACCTTTTCCACCGGGACGGACGCGAATCAGCCCTCAGGGGCGCAGTCATATGAGCAGATCACTTTCGGGGGCATTATCCCTGTGCCCAAAATTGGTGTTGCCGTTATTTCTCCGCGTCGCGACGTGACGGGAAAGTTCGTGGTCTCACATCTCTACCAAGCGTACCAGGCGGAGGCGATCAAGCTTCCCTTTCAGCGCGGCAAGGAAACAACGTTTGGGGTGAAGTTCAAGGGGGTTGCGGACTCCAGCCGGCCCGCCGGCGATCAGGTAGGGATGGTCTGGCGGCAGGTCTGAAGAAGCTGTCAGCCGTCAGCTTTCAGCTCTCAGCTTGTCCCAAGCTGAGTGCCGCTCGCTGACGGCTGAGGGCTGATAGCTGAGGGCTTGTGAGGTTCTTATGAGTAAGTCGAACAACATTGCGACGGCTGCTGACTTCCGCCAGCTCGCGGAGGCCGCAGCGTGGGCGGAGGCGGAGCGGGTGCGGCTCCCGAAATCCGGCCTGGGTGTGATCCTGCGACGGCCCACAAAATTCTACTGGGCGTTGCGCCGCAGCGCATGGCCTCGGGAATTACGGGAAAAACTGGATCTGATCGGCGTCGGTGTGAAACCTGAACTGACGCCTGAGGAAACACTCCAACTGTTGCGCGAGGACCGGCAGATGCTCAATGAGGCCTTCGTTGATCCTAAGCCCTCCCTGGATCCGGGTTCCGCGCAGTTCGACCCCAACTGGCTTCCCAAAGAGGATGCGGAGTTCATTTTGAAGTATCTGCGAGGCCAGGTTCTGGCAAACGGCCAGGACCTGGAGATCTTTCCTGGAAGCCAACCGGGACTTGCTGAGGGAAGCGGCGGCGATGGGGCGCCTATACGGGAAAACGCCCAGCGAGATTCTATTGCGCGCAGTGGCTTTGTGGCGAGTTGATGAAGCCGCGTCGCAGATGCTGCTGTCCGCAGATGACGTAGATCGCACAGATGAGAAGAAGGCAAAACACGTTTTTTGGTGAAGTTGTCAGTAGTCAGTCGTCAGTTGTCAGTAAGAACTGACTACTGAAAACTGATGCCTGAGAACTGAGCGGTGACGACCGACCCCTCACCCTTCCCGCTCCGGCTGGTGAAAGCGCCGGCAGCGGGACACCCTCTCCCCAAAAGAGAGGGCTGGGATTGTTACATTTTGAACTGAAGACTGAGAACTGATGACTGAGGACTGAAAATGGCCAGAGAGACTTACAAAGGCGGCCGGGCAGGACCAGGCAGGGCGGGAACAGGGCTGAATAACATGGGCGACCTGAACGAGGAAATCGTTGCGCCGTTGCAAGAGTTCGACACGCTGGCGCGGCAGGTGTCCTCGGATATGGTGAATGAGCTGACGCCCAGCATCGCGACTTGGGCGAGCGAGACAACCCAATCGATTGGCGCGGCTCAAAACGCCCTGCAAAATCTTCAGATGATAGCCGGCAGTGCATTTATGGCGACCAGCGACGCCATGACGGCAGCCGGGATCGCGGCGGCCATCTACGGCGAGAATGTTGGTAAGGCGATGGAACAGGCCGCCAAAGCCGCCTTGGCATCAATAGCAGAACAGGCGGGCGTCAACGCGCTGAACGCTCTGGCGCAGGGCCTGTGGTTTCTGGCACAAGCTATCTTCTTCGGGGACCCCGATGCGGCGGCCGCGGCGGCCACAGATTTTGAAGCGGCGGCGGAGTGGGGCGCCATTGCCGGAGTGGCAGGCGCGGCGGCCGCCGCAGTAACCGGTGGCAAAGGTCCGATCTCTGGTCGCGAGGGTGCAGGGCGATCCGCAGCCGGCGCATACGGCGGCGGTGGCGGCCCACAAACAGGCGCCTATGGCCTCGCCCCTGGCGCCGCCGGCGCCTTGAATCCCCCCAGCGGCAACCTCACGGTGATGGTGATGGGCGAGGCGCAAGCCGGGCAATGGCTCGCCACCACGCTGAACTCCGCGGTGCGGGGCGGCGTTCCGCTCAACGCCACCACGGTACAGAAATCGCCGTATGCGGCGGGGTAGTCATCAGTTCTCAGTGGTCAGTTCTCAGTAAGAACTGACCACTGAGCGGTGACGGGACAACCGACCCCTCACCCGTCCCGCTCCGACTGGTGAAGTGGCGCAGGCACTCTTGCCTGCGAGGAGGCGCGCCATGCGCCACCCTGAGGGACAGGCAAGAGTGCCTGTCCCACAACCTCTCCCCAAGGGAGAGGGCTGGAGGTTTCGAGTTTTGAACTGACGACTGAAAACTGAGAACTGAAAGCTTGAACATGAGCAACCCACAGATTGTTTACGATCCTGGAACCGGTCCAACGACGCTGGCGTTCGAGCGGCCGCCTCGCAAGGTACCGGCTTATGAGTACAACGCCATCCGGCACGATAACATTTCGAGCGCCGGAGTGCGCGAAGCCGTGCTCGAGCGCATCGAGACCTTCCTCGAGCTCGAGATGGAGTGGGTAGGAATCGGCTCAGATGTGCAGGCCTGGAATCAGTTCATGCAATTTGCACTCGGCGGCGGGCAGTTCGGCTACTACCCGGACGCTTCCCAGCCCGCCTTTACTAATTACTGGCTTGAAGACACAAACTGGACGGCGGCCTATAAGGCCCCGGGGCAGTACACGTTTAAGTTGAAGTTCAGGCAGGTGGTGACGTGAGCGGACCTGTCCGTTGTCAGTTGTCCGTTGTCAGTTGCAACGGACTACGGACCACGGACCACGGACAACGGACATGATTTCCGGCAACCAAACCTGGACGCAAGCGCTGGCGCAATCGCAGAAGCAGGCGTACTACGTCGTCGAGATCCCGGACTTTGCCATCGCCATCGCAAGCTTCCCCACCACGGCACAGGTGGTGACGACGCAAGGCGGATATGGCGTCACGCTTTATGGGGTGGGGGGGTATGGAACGTAATGAATGATAAAGTAAAAGTTTAAAGGATAAGTGGTAAGGGATAAAGGACAAAGGATATATGCGCACTTCAATATGCGTTAGCCTTTAACCTTTACCCTTTAACCTTCGTTGAAAATGCCCACCGTCTCACAATATTATCCAGGCGATTTTTATGGCGACGTGGCCCAGTCGCTCGCCTGGCTCTACGCGCAGCAGGAAAAGCTGGTTCAAGGCTGGGACGCGAACGCGCTCGAGACCGGTTTTCCGGCGACCTCCTGGCCGGGCGCGCCCTGCATCCCGACGACGCCGCCCTTCATTGAATGCGGTATCGTTTCGCAGAATGACCTGAGCCAGGTTTCACAGACCGCTTGCGAAAGCATCGCCGTGATTCCACCCGGCATTTTGATGCTGGGGATGGATGACCAGCTTGGCCCCGATGGCTACCCTATCGACTTCTCCCCTATCGCGCTTCCTTACGGGTCCCTTTTCCCGCCGGTGCTTCCTGTGACGGCGGCCCAGATCAGCGCCTACTATCAGGAGATGTACGCCGACAACCCCAATGGCTCAGTGATCAACGGCGTCACTTACCCAGTGCTGCCCGGCCTGACGATCTACGGGTACCTCTTCAACCCTCAGCAAGCGATGACGAACTACCGCATCGACCTATTCGTCAAGACGGATCTCTTCTACTATCAGGGCTCGGCGGTGGGAACTGGGCCTTACACCTCAGGGCCGATGATCGGTCAATACCCCGTGCCCTCGCAGTTTCAGTCGCTTCTGGTACAGCAGGGACTCTACGGCTACTGGGGCGCGCAGGTGGCCAACCCCGGCCTCGCGATCGCGGTCCTCTACCCGACCAGCGTGCCGCAGCCCGCTGCGGGCTGGTCAGGCGAGTACTTGCCCGCAGGCTGGCTGTGCCACTCGAACACAGGAGTCGGGTACAAGCTCACGAATTATTTTGCGCGGATCTACGCCAAGACGGATGTCGAATATCTCCAGGAAGACAACATCCCGATCATCGTTCAGGACAACTTCCATGCGCGCTGCGGGTCGAGCCATCCGCTTTATCCTGGCACGCCCACCGTGCATGTGATGTATGACGATCCGGTAAAGGGCCCCACGCAGGTTTGCACATCGCTCGCGGCCGATTGGGCTTTCCCCTCGCTGCCCCTCAGCTTTATCGTTCCCACATCCGACCCGCTCTACTTCCCCGACCCCACCATGACCAACGGGGCTGCACTCCAGAACCGCAGCTACATCTACGATTGCGCGCTGGCCATCATCGCTTTCGCGGCCTCGGGGAACTTCGTGGCGGCGGCGCGCATCATCAAACAGCTCGACGAAATCTTGGACACCCCCGGTTACCTGGCCGCGATTATTTTCGAGAATGGCGAAGACGGGGGGTCGGCGACGCGCTGGACGAGGAGCAACTCGGCGGATTCGGTGACCGACAAAAACGACCCGAACCAACCGCCCTACGGCAACGGCCTGATCGTGGATTTCCACGCCACCGCCGCCAACGACACCTTCACGTACTGCGGCAGCGGGTTACCGGATACCACGGACAAACAAGTGCAATTCCAGCACGAGGAACCTGAAGCCGTCACCTTCAATTTTGCCATCGGCATTACGACCTCCATGGGCAAAGTGACAAGCATACAGGTGACTTCGGGCACTCCGGCGGCGCCGGTTCTGAGCGGAACCGTGATCACCATCGCCGTAGGTCCCGGAAACGGCCTCTACCGCTTCGAACTGGTGAACGTTGCGGGCTTGGTCTCGACCCTGGCTGGTGATACGCTCACCTCGATCCGCAGCTTCGTGGTGACGTTGACGGCCCCCGGCGACATGTACTTCGATAATTTTTCCGCCGGAAACACCCAACCGGCAAATTCCCTGGCCTTCAGTTACGACACGTATAACGGCCTGGTGGATCAAGCCTACGTTCGCGCCGGGGCCATGGCTTGGGTGTGTTACGCCTACTGCATCTATATGCAGCTCACGCAGGATTACAGCCCGGCGCTCTACCTCGCGCGCATGCTCGACTTTCTTCTCACGCTTCAGTCCACTTCCGGGGGCGGCTACGGAGTCGGGTTGTACGGCGTCGCTCCTTACGGGACCGGCGACCTCACGAGCGGCCTCTTTTACCTTGGCTATGGCAGTTATATGAATCCCGGCTATCAGTTTGTGCCCGGCATTCAGTACCGCGTCTCCACCGAACACCAGATCGACCTCTACTTCGCTTTCATGCGCAGCGCCGCCACGCTTCCCACCGCGGCGATTCAGCTTCAGAAAACCAACACCATCACGGGAGCTCAAGCGGCTTCGCTGAATGCCACGTCAGCACAGGTTGCCCTCGCTGCGGATACCATCGCCACGCAGGTCATGGGCAATCTCTATATCCCTCCCAGCGGAGGCGTGCCCGGCCACTTCGCTCAGGGCGCCGGGTCCGCGGCCACGCCGCCTGCGGGACTCGATACCAGCCAGGCTTGCGATGCCGCCGGCACTTGGGCGGCACTTTTCTGCCACGCTATCGGGCGCGACGACCTGGCTTTGCAATGCCTCGAGTTTGTCGACCAGAATTTTCTGCTTCTGAATCAGCAGATTCTGAAATCGTCGGCCACAAATTCCTACAATGAAACTTACCAGCAACTCACGCCCTTCAGCGGGTTTAAATTCTTCAATGATTCTCCCGGCGGGTATTCCGGCTCTCCGCTGAGCATTTCACAGGAACAGAGTTGGAGCATGCTCCTGGCGTTGCTGGACCTCTACAATGTCGCGGGGGTCGCCGGCTACTTTGCGGGCGTGCATGGCAGCCTTGATGCCTATCTCACCACGCTCATCACCAGCCAGCGCACCGCGCGGTCGACGACCGGCGACGGCTCGCTGCTGATGTATTCCCTGGCCTCGCGCGATTTGCCGTACGAATTTGAAGTCTGGCCAAGCTTCAGTCCCACGGCGTGGTTTTATCTGGTCTCGACGCATCCCGGGCTTCTGCTCTCGTTGGGCAATACGCCGACGATTATCCCTTATCTGCAAATCCCCCAAGGGGCAAGCCAATCGGTGAATGAGCTCGAGGGGGTTTCCTCGCTGGGCAGCATGACGGTCACGTGCATTGACCCTAATGGCACGCTCAAGGGTCTGGCGGCTCAGGATGTCCTGATCGGCAGGGTGGTACACCTCAAGCAAGGGTTTCCGGGCATGGCTTTGGGCGATTTCACTACGCTGCAGACCATGCAGATCACCCAGGTCGGCCAGGACACGGACGGCCGCATCACCCTTCAGTGTGCGGATGTGCAGCGTTTTATTCAGGGAATGCAGATTTGGCTGCGTGGTGGCCCTCTTTGGTGGACCCCCGGCAGTCCCAAGGCGCAGCAGCCCGTCGGCTCCTCGTGGCTGGAGAACGGCTGCGCGGTGAGCGACCAAAATCCCCGCTATGTGGCTGGCAATCCCATCGACATCATCCTCGCTGTGCTTCAGAACGAGCTAGGGGTGGGCCAGGATCCCGCCCTCCTGACTTCGAATTACGTGATGCAAAGCCTCGCGCCCGTCTACGAATCGCAGCAGAACTACGAGCCCCTGCCGCCGCCGGAAGGTTGGGCGATCTACACCCCCGGTCAGGACTCGACCCTGATCAATCCCAATCCCTACATCGACGTTCCCGGCTTGCTCGCCATGCGAGAGGGGGAGTTTTCCGGCGTCTGGTTTGATTTTGTTATTACACGGCCCATCGATGGGAAGCAGTTCATTGAGGAGCAGATCTTGAAGCCCCTGGGCCTATACTGGATCGTTCGCGCTGATGGCCGACTCTCACTCAAGACCATGAAGCCGCCGGTCGAACAGACACCGGTATTCGCCTTCAGCGCCAAAAACATCATAGGCATCCCCCAGACCCAGCGCCAGAACATCATCAACCTGGTTACATTTCAGTTGGACGTGCAGCAGGGCGGCATCACGACGGCAGCGCGCAGTTACGGTTACCAGGTGAGCTACGAACAGCAAACTTCACTGCAGACTTATCGGCAGGTGTTTGAGCAGCAAATCCAATCCACCGGCCTGCGCGTAGCGCGCGGCGGTATGATGCTCTCCCGCCTGCTCGCGGACCGCATCTTTCGCCGCCACGCCTTCGGTTCTCCCATTTACAAGCTCACTGCACAGCTCGCCACCGTGCCGGTGGAACTGGGTGACTACGTTTGGCTTAGCCACCCGAAGATACTCGATCTGAAGACGGGCAAGCTGGGGCTGAATAACGTGGTCTGCGAGGTGCTCGACAAGCAGCCCAAATACAGCCACGCCACTGTGGATTTCAGCCTGCTCGATACGCGATTCATCAACATCTCGCCGCCCTTCCAGATCGCGGCAGCCACCGCTAATATTCCTCCTTGGGACGAAGCCACGCCCCAGGACCAGGCGCAGTACATGTACATCTCCTCCGCTGCTATGGGCGGCGAGAACAGCGACGGGACGCCGGGGAACACGATCTTCTGAATGGAGAATAGTAAATGGTGAATAGTGAATTAAGAACACGGGAAACATGGCGGCCGCAATTTGCTATTCAGTGTTCACGAACGGCTTCCAACAACAAAGAGCAAGTGGTGGATGGCGAATTGAGAACACGCGAACTGTTTCGGACTTTAGATTTACCATTCACCATTTACTATTCATAATTCTCAGAATGGTGTCCTATGTCTCAACTAACTCTAAGTGCGATTCCCGGGTTTTTCGATCTCGCCGATAGCGCCCTCGCCGCCGGCCAGCCGCTCACCGACGACAGCATGCTGAAAATCTCGCACAACGCGAAATTTGGCACGGTGCGCAGCAAGCTGATTTTCATGGGCTTTTATGCCAACGGCAACACCGTGCCCGCTCCCATCGATCCTGACGACGGCTACGCTTACTCGCGCGCCGAGTGCCAGTTCGTTTCGATGATCTATAGCAACCGCTCGCCGGCGCCGGGTTTCGTTCCCGGCCAGGCGGCTCCACCAGCCCAGGCTAATTCGCAGTCTGGACAGCTTTATAACTACCCAGGCGGCTGGGACGTCAACGATGCGACTGGGGTGATAACTCTTCGGACCACTTATTGGCAAAACGGGACGGAAGTTGTAACCAATGACGGAATCATCAAGGTTTACGCGGTTTGCTTACGCCTAAGTCTGAACAGCGCGAATTAAGACGCAGTGACGAGTGACAAGTGACGAGTGACGAGCAAAAGAACAACGACGAAGAAAACGCTTTTTGCGTCACAACTTTCCACTCGCCACTTTTCACGGGTTGTCTGGCTCGCCACTCGTCACTCATCACTCGTCACTGAGGTTTAAACATGGCGGTAACAAGAACAGTTCTCCCGCGCAAGGGTCTTATCCAATCCCAACACGGCCTGACCAGCTATGAGGCTGACCAGGACCAAAACTGGGCGCTGCTGGATGCGAATGTCGCGTTCATGAGCGATCTCCCGCTCTCTCTATTTCAGCCACTCGGATGCAACGGGCTGGTTTCGGGCTTCGTCCTCTCCACATCCAGCACTTTAGTGCCTGGCATCACGGCGGGGGTTCTTTTCGCGCAGGGGGCGAACTACGCGCCTTCCGCGGCACCCGCACTGGGGCCGGCCCCGGCCAGCCAAACAAGTTACCTCTTTTACAACTTAACGAACGGCTTTTACTACCAAGCGAGTGCGGTGGGCGCGCAGGCAGGCGACGCGTTGGTCGGCATCGTCACCACCAACGCTTCCACGGTTGTCGCGGTCCAGCAAGCAACCTCGATCTTCGGCGCCGTGAGCGTCGCCCCCAGTGGCCCCGGCAATGTCACAGTGCCACATCGACTCGGACGTGCTCCACTCTGCGCTATCATTCAAATGACCAGTGGGGGCGCGATCTGGTTTCAGGCGCCAACTAGCTACGACGGCACCAATCTTTATCTTGTT
>Ga0326728_10020325_pt1 | contig 12690 bp, 9 predicted proteins | sample MB3enrmetagenome_FD_207602 | JGI IMG/M metagenome (GOLD analysis project Ga0326728, IMG submission 207602) | Lab enriched peat soil microbial communities from McLean, Ithaca, NY, United States - MB31MN | ecosystem: Environmental > Terrestrial > Soil > Wetlands > Peat | place: USA: New York...
CTTTTAAAAATTTACATTTAATTTTCATTCTAAAAAATTTAACTTTTCAATTAAAAAGATACAAACCACAAAATATTTATCCAAATCATTTTTATCATCATTCTTGCGTGAGAATGGCTTTTTTCATTTAAAACTATTACCAACAAGTCACTTTTTACCATCTTTCTGACCAGTTCTTCGAAACTAATCTTTGTTCTCCATCCAAGTTTTTCTCTGGCTCTTGATGGATCTCCTATCAACAGATCAACTTCCGTGGATCTGTAAAATGTCGAATTAACTTCGCATTTATTTTCCCACTTTCAACATCTCTACCTTTCTATTTAACACCTTCACCTTCCCATTCAAGGTTAATGCCAGCTTCTTTGAATGCAAATTCAGTAAAGTCTCTAACGGAGTGAATCTCCCCTGTTGCTATAACATGGTCATCGGGTTTATCTTGCTACAAAATGAGCGACGTAGCTTCTACATAATAACCTGCAAAGCCCCAATCTTTTTTTGCATTTAGATTTTCCAGGTACAGTTTCTCATTAAGTCCTTTTTTATTTTAACTGCGGCCTAGGTGACCTTTCTCGTAACAAAGCTTCTGGCCTCATTGGTGATTTATGATTAAACAATATTCCATTGCAGACGAAAATAGCATAAGCTTCGCGGTAATTCACACAGATACAGTAAGCGTACAACTTTGATACTGCATAAGAATTTAGGGGATTGAATGGAGTATTTTCATTTTGTGGGATTTCCAGAGAGTTTTCTAATAATTCACCAGTTGAAGCCTGAAAAAACTTTGTTTTTCCCAGTCCAAGGGTGCGGATCGCTTCAAGGAGATGTAGGGTGCCAAATGCATTAATTTCTGCAGTATATTCCGGTCGGTTAAAAGAAGTCTGCACATTGCTTTGAGCTGCTAGGTTATATATCTCGTAAGGACGTACCTCTTGGTGAATTCTTATAATTTTTGAATTATCTGTCATGCTCATAAGTGAAAATGATGATTTATATTATCTATATCTTCGTTCTTATAGCCTATTCTAGTACTAAAGATTCTCTCTTTATTCCATGCACGAATACCCTTTATCTAATAAAAATTTTGAAAGATATGTTCAATCTCGACCTGTTACGCCTGCGATCAGTGAATATTTGTCAAGGAATCACCTTATTTTGTTCCCAATATTTATCCTGCAGAAAACAGAACATTCATGAAAGTATGAAGGCAAGCAAAACCAGGATGAGATGCATATACGTCTTGTTACAATATATAATGATGAAGATAAAAATTATTATATATATACCAAAAGCCATAAAAATATTTTAATGTTGGAAGTATTGCAAAGTTGTATGGGGCCAGATGGGATCTAGAACTGCAGTTCAAGAAGTTGAAAAGCAAACACGCTTTGGACGTTCTTGAAACAAAGAATGTGTAGGTTATTGAGGCTCTTATCTGGACTGCAATGTTGACGCTAATCGTTAGCAGAAGAATTTTGTTATCTGGCAAAACACTCAACAACTCATCCTAAAAAAAAATGTTCAATATACGCAGTTGCGTTGGAGTACAATAATATTTGCAGAGAATGCAGCAGATTTGTTACAGTAATTCTGCATAGATGTGGAATTCAAAGAACTTTTGAAACTAGAATAAGTGGATACGGAAGTCAAGCATTGGATCCGCATGTAAACCGAGAAATGTTTAGAGATGAAGGCATTTGTATTCGGTTAAGATACGAAACGCACAATAGTATTATTTCTCATGCTAATATTTATAATTCAAGTCGGAAAATCACTATACTTGGTATTCGATCTTGTGCATAAAAATCATTAACTGATGACAAATACATAACGTTTATAAAAAATAGGATAAAAATTCAACTTAGAGGATTTTTACAGAGCTCTGACATTAAGCCCTTTAAAATATCAATCGTGTAAAGGAGAACTATTAACGCCTTTCAATATTGAAAAATATCTCTTCTCTATACTTTCCCATGAGTAATTTTGCAAAACAAATTTCATCCCATTTTTCCCCATAGTATTTCTCATTTCATCATTTGCTAAGAGAACATCCAAGCATTCCTCAAATTCGTCATAGTTTTCGTAGTATAATCCTGCATTACTTCTGATGCACTGACCTTTTAACACATCACATTTTCCATTTACAAGTACAGCAGTATTGCAAAGCCATGCTTCTAACAAAACCATTGACAAACTTTCATACTTTGAGGGCATTATCAGTAGTTTAGCCGACTTTATCCCATTAAATTTGTCATGTTCCAATACAAAACCTAGAGAAAGAATATCAGGATCTTCCGGAATTACCATCATCTTTTTTCCCAGCAAAACAAGTTTAATAGAAGATTTTTTTTCTTTTTTATATCGAATAAAGTAATCAAATAATTCTTGACAACCTTTGGATTCATCTACTCTTCCAACAAAAATAATAAAATTATCCACAGTATACTTTCGAATAAATGAAACTGCATCAATTTTATTTGGAATATCTATTCCGACACCTACGATATCATAAGGTATGTCTGCAACCTGAAATTTAGAGATAATGAAATTTTTTTCTTCCTCTGTGTTGTAAATAACCCTACTGGGCTGTTTGAAGAGAGACTTAAATATAGATAAATAGATTGGAGGTTCATCATGTGCTGTAGGAACAAGCAACGCTTTTTCTTTTACCATAGGAAGACCAAGGAAAGTACTACAGTAAAGATAGGTAAAAAATATAAAATAAGTATAATTATCTTTCTTATTTTTGATATAGTTTAAAAGTTTTGTTGAATAAGGGCCTTGCAGTTTCATCCATTCAATTTCGTCTTCGTAGGTGTGAATATTACCGAAAATTTTCTCTGAAAATGTATTAAATTTCAGTAAATCTCTTTCATAATCAACCGGGAATCTCCTGACCAATACCCCATTTAAGGATTCAGTCCCTGCAGGATAATCATTTTTCCACGTTTTATAATCTACGGCACAGGTGGTTAGAACCTCCACTTCAAAGTATTTTGATAGATGCTCAGCTACGAGCCTGCAGTGGAATTCAGCACCTCCATTTACCTCCAATCCATAACGCTGGACAACGAAGGCAATTTTCAATCGATCACCTGTTGAATATATTCTTTTAATAAATTTTCCACATTCAATCGTTCAAAATATTTGAGTCTCTCATTTTGTTTCTGGATTATTTTATTTCTGAAAGCTTCATCGTTTACGACAAGATCAATCATTTCCGCGATCTCATCACTTTTAAGCTTGTTAATAAGAATCCCCGAATTTCCTAGAGTATCCGGTATTGCAGTACTATTATAAGCCAAAACTGGGATTTTAAAGTACATACTCTCAATCAGGGGGACACAAAATCCCTCCGATTCGCTCATACATAGAAAAATATCAGCCAGTTTATAGTAAGAAATGAGATCATTCAGTGGGACTTTTCCAGGAATATAAACATCTTTTAACTTCAGTTTCCTAATACTCTCCTGTAGTTGATCAAGATAGTTTTCACAACCTTCAAAATTTCCGATCAAAAATAAACGCGATCTGGGATTTATAAATTTATAATAATAGAAGATTTTAAGGAGAATATGCTGATTTTTGTGAGGAGTAATTCTTCCGACAAAAAGAATGTTCACATAGTTGTCATCATATTTGGATAAGACCTTTTCACTCGGGCTTTTATCATATATATCAAGATCCAATAAAAGTGGAAGAATTTCAGTACGTTTAAATCCTAAATTACTCAATTCTAACTGGTTATATCGTGAATTTGCCAGTGCCAGATCAGTTAACTCTGGATATAAATTGAGTTCCTCTCTTCCTCGAATCAGTAGATGATGAGTATAATCATTAATTCCATAAAAATATTTTTCAGGTGTAATTCCATGAAACCTTATTATTTTTTTATCGGGTAAATTTCTTACATAATGAGATACATCAGAACCTATTGAAAAATGGAATATCAACACGTTATTTTTTGAAGAGACTTTATCATACTCAAAATATTTTTTAGCATTCATTTTGGGGTGTATATTTTCAGCATATATCTGTGATTCATAACTCCATTTTCTAAGAGTATTATTAATCTCAATAGCCTCATTGCCAATTGCATCACCAGGACTAAAAGTAGGCAATATTTGATGGATTTCCATATTTAACCTCTTCAAGAAAAAGTACATATTTTTCAACGATTCGATCCCAGTTAAAATTCTCATCGACGTATCTTTTCCCATTTATAGCTATCTTTTTCCTTAATTGAGAATTATTTAAGTAAAAATTAATACATCCTTCAAATTCCTCAAAATTATCAAAATACAATCCAGAATTACCTTTAATACAGTGATTCCTTGTTACAGCGCATTTAGAATGAACCAGAACAGGAGTGAGGCATATCCACGACTCCATAATGACTATTGAAAAGCTTTCGTTAATTGAAGGCTGGCATACTAGACTTGCAGCAGCAAATGAATCATATTTATCTTGCTTAAGCACAAAGCCCAGATCAATAATATCTTTTTTAAATTTCTCAGGGATACTGACATCCCCACTTCCTATCAAAACGAGTTTAAGTTCATTCTGATTATTTTTTTTATACTTACAGAAAAAATCAATAAGAAGAGGAGTGTTTTTCCCCAGTTCACGCCTTCCTGCATAAAGAATAAAGTCATTATAGATATCATACTTTTCCCGGAATCTTCTAGCATCAAAGGAAATATTGGTATCTATTCCCTCTCCTAAAACTATTTGTCTGCCTTTTATATTGAAAATTTGGTTTGCCAGTTTTGCTTCGGGTTCTGCATGGAATATGAGCCCAGCCATATTTTGAAACATATCCTTGTAGATGTCCATATATGCATAACTTTCATCATGGAGACATGGTATCAAAAATGATTTTTCCGGATAAATTTGAGATCCATAATAAGTAGTGCCGAACATGTAAGGTATGAACACAAAATAGTCATAGTCTGAACCGTGATTTTCAATATATCTATAAAGATTATCGCTGTTAATCATTTCTTCTATGTATGTCCGCTCTTCCTGCGGTGATACTTTCTTGTTATGCATTAATTTATAGTTAATAAGGTCAAACACTTCTGTATTTCTTTGTCGGACTTTAAATCTCCTGATAACAATATTTTTTAGTTGAGAGACTCCTTCTTCATAGTAATTAGAATTCCAATCAGAATTGAACTCTTTAACACATGTAGTGATTATTTCAACTTCAACCCCATTTCTGGAAAGATTTTCAGCCGTGTTTTTACATTCACTTTCTGCACCACCTGGAATATCTCCATACCAGGGAATAACAAATGCGATCTTCATTAGAATTACTCCAAAATTATCTCACAAATTTAAAGAAAGTAGAAAGAAATTAAACATTTTATTTGCTCACGTCACCATGAATATGTTTGCCGTTCCATTCCTGACATAAGCCGGATGCTCTCTTTACTTATTGTTTCAAATCTTTCTTTTTTCCTAAATTCTTCAGTAAGCAGTGTAAGATACCACCTCTGGATTCCATCAGGAGAAATGCTGCATGCTAACGCGATTATTTCTGCAACATGTTTTTCGGTATCTTTTCTAGGTTGACCGGATCTTGGTTTGTCCACAAGAGTACTTGGAAGACCTTCTTCACCGTATCTCTTCCTTATACTCAAAGTAGTATTCCTACAAACACCCAATGTTTTCTTTATCTCTGTGCCCCCCTTTGCTGATTTGCCAAGAGTCTGATACGGGGTCGGGTTAGTTATCTTGCACTTTTATGTCTTTTTCTCACAAAGTCCCTACGGAAATTTACTTCATGATCTTCAAATTTAATCTTTAACATGAAGATGTAAAGTGATTCAGAGCTTATAATGATGATAAATAATTAAATGGTTAAGACACTAGCTTTATTTTTTTCCAATTATCGCATAATCCTGGGCACCGTATAAGGCATTGTTCATCATGTCTATGTTTTGATTACAGATCTCAATCATCAACCTGGATTTCTTATTCAGATCATCAAAATTCGGAAGCTTTTGCAATTTCATTTCGGAGGGGATAGGAGACGAAAATTTAGCTTCAATGTCACGGAAACCTGCTGTATTAACCAAAAACTTTAGCGTTTCTGGATGCACAGGTCTTACGTGAGAGAGGTCTATGTAAAAGTTTGCGAAAGAGAATAATGATAGAGGATTGATTGTCTCAATAATTATATAAAAACCATATCTCATTTTTCTATTGCATAGATTCAACATGTTAATAAGATAATCAGAACTAAGATGCTCAACTACCTGACTTATAAATATTCCATCCAGGCTTTTATTCTCTATATCTTCAAGAGCTTCGATAGCATCTCTTAGCTCAACATCTAGCCCTTTAGATTTACAGAAATTTATCATGTCCTCATCAACATCAATTCCCCGAGCATTAATGCCCTTATCCTTAGCTAATTCCAAAAATTCTCCCCGTCCACATCCAATATCAAGGACATTGGTGCAATTTGCAAAATAGCCTATAAAGTTTGTCTGATGCTGCAGAATGTTTTCTCTTGAACCGCGGAACCTTTCTTCAAATACGTAATAATTAATATCTGAATCAGCAGTTCCAGAGGAGTCTATTACTTGATTATCACATCCTTTTTGTATTCTCGATTCAAGTATTCTGCTAAGCCAAACTTTGTTATCGAGATCCAGATTAATAGAAGAAACCACGGATTCCACTTCTTTATTCATCTTGCTAACAATATCCGTGTTTATGCTAACAATATCAGTTTTTAACTGTTCATATTCAATTTTTAACTTTTTAGTTTCACTATTTAATTGCTCAATCTTAGATTTTAAGGTTATATTTTCACACTCTAATTCTTCAATTTCATATTTTAATTGCTCCATTTCTTTAGAGCAAGAATTTACTCTTTCCTTTGCGTCATTAAAAAGGCCAGCAAGATTATAATTGAGTTCACTTTGCTTTTGGAACACAGGGTCAACATAACGTCTGACCTCTTCATGAACTAATGTTCTGCTCTTTATTAAAAATTTGCCCAATATTGGGCGATGAGAACTGATAGAATAGCTATTATTACGAATATCATAATTAGAATTGATGTTTTCAAGTTTTTGAGAACTTCTTTCACTTGAACAGAAAATCTCCGAAAAAACCTGTTCTATTTCTTCAGAGACCTCATTTTTATAAACGGTACTTTCTTTTCTCTTCTTTATGTCCTCACGAATTTTTTTCATAATCTCTTCAACGTTGATTTCCTCATCTTTAATCTCGAATGTATCCACTTCTGATTCCTCTGACCTGCATTCATCCAGCATATTCACGGTCTCCAGAACTCAAATTAATAGACTTTTTATTATTTTTTGGGTTTTTGATTGATTACAGTCAATCCTAGCGAAATTAATGGTAAATTTACTGGGGATTCCAGAGATCTTCGAAAGTATCTCCAAGTTAATAAATTTGAAAGCCTTATTATGCTTTTGAATTACAAATTGAAGTTATACGCAAGGGTAATAAATTGGAACCTTTGTCTAACAAAGATTGACATTTTATTGAACTGAAACCTGAGGATTCATATTGAAAACACCCGAATAAATGATGGAATCATCTTTAGAGATGACTTTCAAAATCTCAACATCGTGAGCCATTAACAAATATTCTTCAAAAAATCCTCTGTCATATCCTTTATTTGCTACTCCTATCGAAATGGAATAGTTCCCAGCAGATAAAGGAATTTTCATTTCATAAGTGATTTTAACAATCTGTCCTTTCTTCAATGGTGGAGTCTCTATTCCCATACAGTAGGTATTTGTCTCGAATACCGACACTCCCCGATTGTCTCTTACATGCAGCCCATAATGAGGTTCGACTAAATTTTTTAAGCTTTCGATTTCGTATACAAATTTTACGATCTGTTCACTCTCAACATAAGATATCACCTCATTTCTTTCATTCAATATATTGAAAGATACAATTCTAACCTCACCTGTTGAAGTGCTTGATGTCTCTCCTCCTTCTTTGGTACAAATTTTCTTGACCTCGACTTCAGCATCTCCCATATGCGATTTCTGTAATATCATTCCGTGATAAAAATCGACAATACTCTTGGGATCACTATAATCAAGGATATGACCTTTGTCCAGCAATATTGCAGAATCACACAATGTCTTTACAGAATTCATATCATGGGAGATAAAAATAATGGATCCACCTTTGTTTTTAAAATCAATAATCTTCCTCATACATTTTTGCTGAAAATAGGCATCCCCTACAGAAAGAGCCTCATCAACAAGGAAACACTTGGGATCTGCATGTATCGCAATTGAGAATGCAAGTCTCATCAACATACCAGAGGAATAAGTTTTGATGGGTTCGTAAATGAAATCACCAATTTCAGCAAAACCAACTATTTCTGGTTTCTTTTGGTCAATTTCTGTTCTGGACATTCCGAGGAAAGTTCCATTCATATAAATATTCTCGATACCTGTAAGCTCAGGATTAAAACCAGTTCCAAGTTCTAGTAAGCCAGTAATTTTCCCATCGATTTTTATTGAGCCTGTATCTGGAAGCAAAATGCCGGAAAGAATCTTCAATATTGTTGATTTTCCTGCACCATTTTGTCCGACAATCCCAAGGGTTTCACCTTCCTGTACCTCAAAAGAAATATCTTCCAGTGCAACGATTTCACGGTGGTATTTCTTTCGGAAAACAACCTCTTTGAGCCTGTCAGTTGGGGAATGATATGACTTAAACCTTTTTGAAATACCTTTTACTCGCATCATTTTTGATTCACAACTCTTAATTTATTAAATAAAGTCCCGAACATCCTTTTCAAGCTTTTTGAAAATAATACTTGCACATAGCAGAATTACAAAACTCAACATAAACAGAAACAGGATATACTCTAAATTAGGACTCTGTTTATATATAAATACACTGTGGTAAGCATTAATGAATGAAAATGCCGGATTATATATCATAAGCTTTTTGACAAAGTTTGGAAGTATATCATAAACATATACAACTGGTGTAAACCAGAACCAGAACTGGAGTGTAATTCTTACGATTTCTCTTAAATCCCTTATAAAAACAACAAATATTCCGATAAAAAATCCAAGAGAATAGGCAAAGAACTGCTGTGCCAAATATATCAATGGAACGAATAAGATTACAGGTTTCACTCCATACCCGCTAATTATAAGCAAAAATAAGAATACTCCCATAGTTACAGCAAAAGTAATACTCTCCGAGACAGCAATATAGAGAGGAAATGAAGAAAGATTAACATTTACTTTGGAGATTATGTGCTTCTTGTCTAGAAAAACAGTAGCTGTCCTTGAAACAGTATTCGAAAAAGCATTCCATGGAATTACACCAGAGGTGAGATAGAATCCATAACTATAGGCTAAAGACGAGCCTGGCAAACGCGACCCCATAAGATTCGAAAATATAATAGTAAATATAAAAATATCCACAAGCGGGTAAATGAAGTTCCACAAAACTCCTAAAGTAGATCCAGAGTACTTTTCAGTAACATCTCTTTTTGCTAATTCGAGAATTAAACTTAGATTCAAATTAATGTCTCCTATTTATTGCTTCGCCAAGATGGAAAAACATTATACTTTTATTCGGAAAATAATCTGATGACTAAAAGATCATCTATCAAAAAACAATTTTCGCAGGCAATATTTTTTTTCATGCAGTTTTCAAAAATAGAGATATCAAACACAGCTGCTCTTTTGAAGCATTCACTTCCATAGCTTGACGGATTTTTTGATATAGATTTTACTGCTCCAATAATATTTTGAACGTTTGCTTCTACAAGAACCCCTGTTTTCCCATCAACCACAGTTTCCTTAAATCCACCTTCATTTACAGCTATCACAGGTTTTCCACTTGCCATAGCTTCCACAGGGGTCATCCCGAAATCTTCATCCATAGCAGTGCAGATAAAACCTCTACAACGTGAGTAGAGATCAAGTAGTTCCGTCTCAGGTACTTCCCCGAGCACTCTTACATTCTCCGGTAGATTGTTAATGATATTTTTTGCGTAGCTTTTTGCATGGTCTCCTTTTGAGTATCCCCCAACAATAACGAGTTTTTCTTCGGGCATCTTTTTGAAGGCTTCAAGCTGAATTTCTACTCTCTTTTCAGGATAGAGGCGGTTTACGGAGAGCCAAAAGTCCCCATATTCTTTGCATGTAAACTTTGAAGTTTCTACTGGAGGATAGACAACCTCAGCATCCTTGTGGAAGTATCTTTTTATTCTCTTCGATGTATTCTTTGAGTTAGTTACAATTTTATAAACGTGAGAAAGATAATATTCAGAAATAGGCCTGTGAAGCCTAACCCATATTCTGAAAAAAATAGAGACAAAGAGAGACTGCCGGTTAAGAAATGTATTGTAAAGATCGTAGAAAGCTCGCGTCGGAGTATGACAATAATACAGGTTCGGCTTATGTTTCCTTGCAGCAAAATGTGCCCAGTTTCCGGAGAAAATGAAGAAATCATATTTTTTTGAGAAATCACATATTGCAAAGAGAAAAGATGCGGAGATTTGCTTTAAAGGGGGTATTTTTGAAGTCTTTCCTAAGCTTATTATGCGTATATCGGAATAGCCCATCATTTTTATGGATTCGGCATTTAAGTCCGTAGTAATAATATCGGCATTAAAATTCTTTGCGAGCATCAGGACCAGTTTTTCTCCACCGCCAATGGCTCCAAAGTAATCATGAAATATAGCTATTTTCATCGATTTCACACTTTTGTCAGGGGCTTAAACAAGATACATTTTGTTCCGATATTTATACTAAATAGATCAGTAGTATACAATTTTATAAATGGATCTTTTGCTCTCGCTGCTAAAAGTAAGGTATTTACCACTTCCATTCCTATGGTAAATACTTTTGAGAGAGATATCTGACTCTATATAAGCTCTTTTATTTTCAGGTATTAAAAAATTAAATCTGATTTTCCCAGGGTAATTTGTTTCATAATCAAATAGTATACTACTATTTTGAAAAACTGTATAATTATATGAGATACATGTATTTGATGCGTGTTCGTAAAGATATATGGAGCCATTATTTGCTCCAAGCCTTGGGGTTATTATCAAATTATTATTTGATAGATCCACCCCAAAATATCCTTCTACAACGCATTGCCCCAATACGCCTGCACTCCCTAGAAACATTGGACTGCCTTTGCCTGTACCATTTAGAGTATACCACTCATACAGTCCTTCAATATTATTATCTTGAGTTGCAATCTCTCTTAAATGAGCTACTGCATCTTTATTTCGGCCGTGAATAAATTCTTCTAGAACTAGTCTGCCAGCAAACCAGTCCCATTGACCACCATTTTGATAATAATACTCATTCATATCTGCAAAGAATCCTGTCGGATAGGAAGGAATAAGTACACAGCCAATTGTACTTGCATTCACCTGTATTTTTCTTTCTTTGGCAACTTCAAAAATTTGTTCAGCTTGTGTAAAGTTTGCAAGACCGGACTGTATCGCCATTATATTTCCACCCATTGGGAATATCTCATTCTCATCAAAATTCAATTTAACTGGCGAGATCTGTACATGCATCTTATAATATCCTTTATTTTGCTGCCAGAAATGCTCATTTGCGTTTTCTTTGATTGAGCGTGCAATATAAGCCCAGAAAATTGCTTTGTTTTTTTCTTCAATAGCCGAGTACATCAAGGAAAGTTCATTGCATGCCTGATAAAAGAAAGAGTTATCATATATATCACATGTCCAGTGTGTTTTTTCTGAAACGTGGGTTCCGGGAATGTCTTCAAACTGAACATCACCCCAATCAGCAGTGTAAGCTCCCGTTATCAACCCATACTTGTTGTTATAACGATTCATTAATACCCACATCAGAGAGTTATCTATCCGATCGATAATTCTTTTTCCTTTTATCATTTTTTTCTTGATCAGTTTCAACTGTGTTCTTATCACTGCCATATAGAGAAATATAATCAGGAATTGAACCGTTTCCCATCTGGTTCCCACAAAATGCTTCAATCCAGGAACTAAAGAAAATATCTGGAAAGAGAAATCTTTCTGCTTGAATCCCAGTTGCACTGTCTCGAACCCATATTTGCGGATATCCTGAACCTGCATAAAAACCAAAAATTGATTCCCCATTTTCTACAAGCATCGTTGCAGAAGAATTTATTGTTTTTACAATAAGATTATTTAGTTTATTGATTTCCGGATAATCTGTTCGATAATCGAGTTTTCCTTTTTGCTCCAGAGAATTTTTTGAGATTTCAACTTCTTTTTCAAAGGGTTTTGCACCCTGTTCCTCAAACCAAAAAACATGTTCTTTAACCAAGTCTATAATAAGGGTATAATTTCCTTCTCTATCAGGTGTTTTTATCAAAATCTTGGAATTTATTATGTCTCCAGGCCTTCCATTATATGGAAGAAATGTCTTAAGGCCATCATGAACAACAGTTTCGTTGGGAGTCTTCCAGTGATAAGATACACAAACCGGATCTTGATCATCTTTATTCCATGTCTGTGTACCCGTGTTTTTTACCTTGATGTTAATAGAACACATTGAGTTTGGAGTTAACTGTGATGGAATTTTAATATCTGAATACTCTGTACCATATGGAACCAGTTCAATTCCTGTGTTTGGTATACACAGATTATTTGAGTCCTTACTCTCAAATGCTGTCGATGATATAAGAACT
>Ga0326728_10020326_pt1 | contig 12689 bp, 8 predicted proteins | sample MB3enrmetagenome_FD_207602 | JGI IMG/M metagenome (GOLD analysis project Ga0326728, IMG submission 207602) | Lab enriched peat soil microbial communities from McLean, Ithaca, NY, United States - MB31MN | ecosystem: Environmental > Terrestrial > Soil > Wetlands > Peat | place: USA: New York...
TAAGCTACGTTGCGGCGCCGCCCAGCGCAATTCCGGTCAAGCTGAACCACCAGTATTTCAGCCTGAACCAGTCCGGCCCCGCGTGGGAAGCCGTGCTGCGTGCGCGCAACCTGGCCGCCTACGTCCCCGCCGATCTGCCCAACCCGCAACTCGAGCTGATCATTCTGCTGCCGCAAGCGGGGTAGGGTCGCAAGACGGGGAGTGGCTCGAATTTCGCCGCCTTTGCGAAATTCGTGCCCCGCTTTGCCCTTTTGTCCCCGTTTTGCCCTTTGCACTAGCGACGCATCAGCAGAAACACGATCAATCCGCCCACCAGGAACATCAGCAGTCCCAGAATTGCGAACAGCAAGAGGTTGCTTGAGGGCGCCTTGACCGGTGCCAGCGCCGGTGGTTGCGGCACGGAGAACTGCGGCGCCGCCGGAGGCCGCGGAACGGCGGGTTGCGCCATGCCTGGCATCTGCGGCACATTTGCATGCGGCATGGCGGGCATACTCACTTGCGGCATTTGCGGCATGTGCGGAAAGCCGGCCGCCGGTGGCGCGGCGGGAGCGCCGGCGCCTGGGATAGAGGCGGCCGCCATCATGCGGGTGTACTCGCTGGGACCTTCCGGTGCGCCCTGCATTTGCCCCTGCTGCGGCATGGACGGAATCGCAAAAGCCTGGGTCGCTCCAGCCGGTGCGGCGTACCGTGGCGGGGGCGGCGGAGCCTGCGGTGCTCCCGGCGCGGGCGGGAACCCGGACGCTGCCGGCAAGGAAGGCCCCTCGGTTCCCGGAGGCGGGGCTTGGAAGAACCGTGTGAATTCGCTTCCTTGCGGATGGCTCTCCGGCGGCGGCGGCGCGGGCGACGGCGACTGAAACATACGAGTGAATTCGCCGGCTTGCGCGGGCGGCGGCGCTGGCGGCGGCCAATCCCCGGGCGCCGGAGCGGACGGCATCTGAGAACGAAACATCCGCGTGAAGTCTCCAGGGGATCTGGAAGTGCCCGGCGGCGGAGGCGGCGCTGCCTCGGCCATCGGCGCGGCTGGCGCTTGAAACAATCGCGTGAATTCTCCAGGCGCGGACACCCCTGGCGGAGGCGCCGGAGCCGGAGCGGCGGGCGATGCGGCAGGGTGCGGCGCCGTTGCAGCCGGTGGCACTGGCACCTCAAACAGTCGCGTGAACTCGCCCGGCTGCGATTCGGCGGCCGCCGGAGCAGGCGCTGCGGGAGGCGCTGCAGCCGGCGGTGGAGCAGGAGGCGGGAGAGGCAGCACGGCCGATGGCTGCGGTTTTGGCTGCACTGGCGTTAGGGGCGGCGGCTGCGGGATACTGGCGCTCGCTGGAGCCGCTGGCGCCGCCGGTGCAGCCGTCGGAACCGTCTGAAACAGCCGCGTGAACTCTCCCGGCTCGGAAGCAGCCGGCGAAACAGGCACCGTGGGAACCGGTGGTTGAGCAGGAGGTGCTGCGGCCGATGGCTGCGGTAGTGGCTCCGCTGGCGCAAGCGGCGGCTGCGGGATACTGGCGCTCGCTGGAGCCGCTGACGCCGCCGGTGCAGCCGTCGGAACCGTCTGAAACAGCCGCGTGAACTCTCCCGGCTCGGAAGCGGCCGGCGGTGGAGCAAGTGGCGGGGGAGGCGCTGCGGCTGATGGCTGTGGTTCTGGCTGCGCTGGCGTTAGGGGCGGCGGCTGCGGAATATCGGCGCTCGCCGGAGCCGCTGACGCCGCCGGAGCAGCCGCGGGAACCGCCGAAGTCTGAAATAGGCGCGTAAACTCTCCGGGCTCGGAATCAGCCGGTGGTGGTGCAGGAGGCGATAGCGTAACCGGCGCTGCCATCATCTGTCCGGTGGGCATGGGCTGCGCCGTCCGGAACATGTCTTCGAATGCGCCGGGTTGTGTGGGCTCGGCGGGGGGCACGGGAGCCGGCGCAGCTGGCGGACTTACGGGAACTTTCCACGCCCCCGCACGACTGAACTTTTGCGTATCGACCGCAGCGCCCTCCTGGTCTCTGAGCCAATCCAGCAGATGCTGGAAGGGCGGGGCGAACGTCACGATGAACTGCGTGCCGTCGGCGGTGTTCCCGACCTCAATCAGCCGGGCCATCGAATTCGGCGGCAGGGCGCGCAAGCGGGCCATCAGCGCCTGGTTCTCCGGCGTCGGTCCGCCCACCAGGAAATGCACGGTCACGTCGCGCTTGAACCCGCTCTGCCGGGCCCGGAAGCTCTTGGGACCCTCGCCGGGCAGCGGTTCAATCAGCTCGTACTTCTGATGGAAGTCCATGGGCGCTCGGTTTCCCTCTGACATCGTACCGCGCCTGAAGCAGATTCGATGGCGCAAATTTGATGGCGCACGTTTGAGCTCCAGGCCCGGCCGCTTATGGTACCCTAATCCGCAACGGCTTATGAATTTGCTATCGAGGGTGGTGTGGTCGGAAGGCATGTACCTGGGGCCGCACCATTTCCAGGTGCAAAGCCGCTATTTCGAAGACTCCATCCAGTTTGCCACCTCGTCCCTTTGGTTCGCTTCGTACGGTCTGGCCGGGGTGGAATTGGATGCCGAGGCGCTCGAGAACGGCACCGCCGCGCTGATCCACGCGCGCGGGATTTTCCGCGACGGTCTGCCCTTCCACATGCCAGAAAGCGATCCGCTGCCGGAACCGCGGGCCATCGCCGACCTGTTTCCGCCCACCCGCGACGGCATCGTCGTGATGCTCGCGATCCCGCCGCGCAAGCCCAACGGGTTTAACTGCGCGCTGCCGGAAGGCGAGGGCGCCGACGCCCGCTACATCGCCGAGCCGCGCGTCCTGCACGATGAGAATACCGGCGCCGACGAGCGCACCGTGCATCTTGGCCGCAAGAACCTGCGCCTGCTGCTCGATACCGAACCATCGGGCGACCTGCTCACGATGCCCATCGCGCGCGTGGTGCGGGATGGCGCCGGCCACTTCGCATACGACGCTAATTTCGTCCCGCCGGTGCTGCGAATCTCCGCCTCCACGCGGCTCATGCTCCTGATGCAGCGGCTGATCGAAATCCTCGACGAAAAAAGTACCGCCATCAACCGCGGCGCGCGCAACACGTCCGGCGGCCGCGCGGAATTCTCCACCCGCCAGATAGCCAGCTTCTGGCTGATGCACGCCGTGAACTCCGCGCTGGCGCCGCTGCGCCACCAGCTCATCGCCAAGCGCGGCCATCCCGAGGAACTGTTCGTCGAAATGTCGCGTCTCGCGGGCGCCCTGTGCACTTTCGCTCTCGATTCGCACCCGCGCGATCTGCCGCTGTACGATCATGACGACCTGAGCGCTTGCTTCGAGAAACTCGATCGCCACATTCGCGCGCACCTGGAAATCATCGTTCCCACCAACTGCATTTCGATTCCGCTGAAACGCACGGAGAATTACTACTACGAAGGCGACGTCGCCGACCAGCGATGCCTGGGCCGCTCGCGATGGCTGCTGGCCATCCGCGCCCGTATGGGCGACGCCGAGCTGATGGCCAAAGCGCCGCCGCTCATCAAAGTCTGTAGCCCGGCCTTCGTGCGGGAGCTGGTCAAGCGCGCGCTTCCCGGGCTGGCGCTGACTCATCTGCCGGTGCCGCCGCCGGCGGTTTCCGCGCGCCTCGAAACGCAATACTTCGGTCTCAACAAAGGTGGCCCGTGCTGGGACCACATCAACCTGACGCGCAAGGTGGGCGCCTACGTTCCCGGCGAATTTCCCGATCCTGAAATCGAAGTCTTAGTCGTGCTGGAAAACTAACATGAGCCCTTCAGCCAGTGCCCGCAGGCCGGAAAACCTGCCGCTGATTTTCCAAGAAGTGTTCACCGCCATCGAACGGCTGCGCTCGAATCGCCAGGGCGTCACCGATTCGCAGTCGTTCCGGCATCACACCCGGGAAGCGCTCAGGACGGCCGCCGCTCAGGCGCTGGCCGCCGGCTACCCGTCGGAAGACGTCAAGGTCGCCACTTTCGCCACGGTCGCGTTCCTGGACGAATCCGTCCTTAATCTGCAGAACCCCGTTTTCACCGATTGGCTCCGCAAGCCGCTGCAGGAGGAGTTGTTCGGCACCCACATCGCCGGCGATGTCTTCTTTCAGCATTTACAACAGCTCCTCGGCCGCAACGATTCCCAGGACCTGGCGGATGTGCTCGAGGTCCACTACCTCTGCCTGCTGCTCGGTTTTGGCGGGCGCTACAGCGCCGGCAATCGCGGAGAATTGGCGCAGGTGATGAGCCTCACCGCCGAGAAGATTCGCCGCGTCCGCGGCCAGTTCGGGCCGCTTTCGCCGGGTTGGATGCTACCCGAGGAAACCGTGCGCAGCCGCCCGGATCCGCTGGTGCGGAAGTTGGGCTGGCTGGCGCTGGCCTGTGCGATCTTGATGCTGCTGCTTTTCGGCGGCTACAAGCTTACGCTGGGTTCGGGAGTGTCGGACGTTCAGGCAATTGCCGCTCCGGCGGGTTAGTCGAGGAGATCCACGTGACCATTCTCTACATTTTGCTCGCGGTTGCGCTGATTGCCCTGATCGTCCTGGTCATTCTCTACTTCGTCGGGAAGAAGAAAGCCAAGGCCGCCGCCGCGCAGGCGGGCGAACCGTTGGCGCCGGGTGGAGACGAGGTTTCGCTGCTGGTGCACGCAGCCGAGGCCCGGCTCTCCGCCGCCAGGCTGGAACAGGGCGCCAAGATCGCCAACCTCCCGGTTTATCTCTTGATGGGCCAGTCCGGCGGCACCAAGACCAGCGTCATGATTCATTCCGGTCTCGATCCGGAACTGCTGGCCGGCCAGATTTACCAGAATGCCGACGTGGTGCCGACGCGCGTCGCCAACCTGTGGTTCTCGCGCCGCAGCATCTTCGCCGAAGCGGGCGGCACGCTATTGGCGGACTCAAACCAGTGGACGCGTTTCGTCCGCAGATTGCAGCCGCGCTCGTCGGTGGTCGGTAAAGGCGGGCAGGCGCCGCGCGCGGCGTTGGTCTGCTTTGACAGCGAGACCTTCACCCGCGCCGGCGCGCAGGAAGCCGTGGTGAACGCCGCCCGCACCTTGCGCGCCCGCCTGGGCGAGATTTCCCAGGCGTTCGGCATCAATCTCCCGGTCTATGTGCTGTTCACCAAGATGGACCGGCTGCCGTTCTTCACCGAGTACGTGCGCAACTTCAGCAACGACGAGGCCGCGCAGGTGGTCGGCGCGACTCTCCCGATGCTCACCGGCCGCAGCGAAGGCGTGTATGCCGAAGAAGAGACCGCACGCCTGACCGGCACTTTCGAGCGGCTGTTCCGATCGCTCGCCGACGCCCGTCCGGAGTTTCTAGCGCGCGAAACCGACTCCACCAAGCTGCCCGCCACCTACGAATTCCCGCGCGAGTTCCGCAAGATTCGTCCCGCCGTGGTGCAGTTTCTGGTGGATTTGTGCCGGCCCAGCCAGTTGAGCGTGGGGCCGATTTTGCGCGGATTCTACTTCACCGGCGTGCGGCCGATCATCATCAACGAAACCGCTCCGGTGGCCGCCGCCGCGCCGCAGTCTCAAGCCGGCTACGGGACAGCCGCCGGCGCAACGGGAATCTTCAAGGCGGGCCCGCAGGTACAGGCCGCGCAAGCCCCGCCGCCGCAAGTGGGCGCCACGCGCAAAGTGCCGCAATGGCTCTTCCTCAGCCACCTGTTCACGGATGTTCTGCTCTCCGATCGCGCCGCCATGGGCGCCAGCGGCTCCAGCACCAAGACCAGTTTCGCGCGCCGCGTGCTGTTCCTCGTGGCAGCCGTGCTGTGCCTGGCGCTCTCCATCCTGTTTACGGTTTCGTTCTTCAAAAACCGCGGCCTGGAAACGCGCCTGCGCGCGGCGGCGCAGGGCAGCGCGGCCCCCGCCGTGGCCGGCGCCAACCTCGCGCCGGTCGATAGTCTGCGAAAGCTGGAGGCGCTCCGCCAGTCGCTCGAGACCTTGCGCCAGTACCGGTTGGAAGGCGCTCCGTTGTTTTACCGGATGGGCCTGTATGCCGGGAACGATCTCTATCCCGAAGCGTGGCGTATTTATTTCGAACGCTTCCGCCAGTTGCTGTTCGCGCAAACCCAAAACAACATTCTGCAGGGGCTGAGTGGCCTTCCCGCAACTCCGGGACCGGAGTACAGTCCCACCTATGACGCGCTGAAGGCCTATCTGATCACCACCTCCCACCACGAGCACAGTACGAGCCAGTTTCTTTCGCCGGTTCTGATGAAGTGGTGGGCCGCCGACCGCGCCATCGATCCAGAACGCCAGGAGTTGGTTCAGAAGCAATTCGATTTCTACTCCGACGTACTCAAGGACGAGAACCCGTACTCGGAAGCCAACGACGCTTACACAATCGAAAAAGCGCGCCGGTATCTGAGCCAGTTCGCCGGCACCGAGCGGGTCTACGCTTTCATGCTGTCGGAGGCCGGCAAGCACAGCCCGTCCATCAACTTCAATCGCCAGTTCGCCGGATCGGCCCAAGTGGTGTTAGAGACCTACGAAGTGCCCGGCGCGTTTTCCAAGGGCGGCTGGGCCTTCATGAAAGACGCCATCCAGCACGCCGACCGGTACTTCAGCGGCGAGCAGTGGGTCCTCGGCGACCAGGCTTCCGCCAATATCGATCGCGCCAAGCTGGAAAAGGATCTGCGTGCCCGCTACAACGCCGATTTCATCCTGAAGTGGCGGACATATATCAAGTCGGCCTCGGTGGTCCGCTACGCCAGTCTGGCGGACGCTTCGCAGAAGTTGACCCAGCTTTCCGGCAACCAGTCGCCGCTGCTGGAGTTGTTCGCGCTGGCCTCCAACAACACGGCGGTGGACGATCCCGACGTGGCAGCGGCGTTTCAGCCCGTGCAAACCGTGGTCCCGCCGGGGAGCACCGACAAATACATCCTGCCGCCCAACCAGAACTATGTCACCGCGCTGATGACGCTACAGACCTCGCTGGACGCGATCGCCGGCCAGGGTGGAACTCCCAACGATGCGGCGGCGGCGCCGACTCTTCAGAACGCCAGCCAGGCCAAAGTCACCACGCGCACGATGGCACAGGCCTTCCGTATCGATTCGGAAACTCATATCGAGATCGGAGTGGAGAAGCTGCTGGAAGATCCCATCGTCTACGTGGAAGGCATGCTGCGTGCGCTGGGGCCGGCCGAGCTGAATGGCAAAGGCAAGTCGCTGTGCGGGCAGTTCCGCGCGGTGTTGTCCAAGTATCCGTTCAACCCCAACGCCACCGTCGAGGCCACGCTGGCCGACGTCAACGGTCTGTTGCGCAAGCCCGATGGCGCGCTCTGGAGCTTCTACGATCAGAACCTGCAGAAGCTGCTGGTCAAACAGGGATCGCAGTTCGCCATCGGTCCCTCGGGTGGCGTGAACCCGGCTTTCCTCAACTTCTTCAACGCAGCCACGGCGTTTTCCGACGCGATCTACGCGGGCGGCGCGCAAGACCCGCACTTCGTCTACACGCTCAAACCAGAACCTTCGGAGGATATCCAGACGGTCAACCTGCTGATTGACGGGCAGAGCCTCAGTTACTCGGGTGGTGCGGCCACACCCAAGCAGTTCACCTGGCAAGGAGGCGGAACGCACGAGGTGAAGGCTTCGGTCAAACTCGGCGGTCCGGATCTCTCGTTCTCGGAACACGAAGGGCTGTGGGCGGTATTCCGATTCTTCAACCGGGCCGACCGGTGGACTCCCGCCGGCGGAGGTTATTCCCTGGAATGGATCATCCGCGCGGGCAAGGACCCGATGAAGGTCAACGGCAAGCCCCTCATCGTCCACTTTGAACTCGATATGGCCGGCGCGCCGGCGGTCTTCCAAGCCGGCTATTTCTCGCGCCTCGCCTGTGTATCGGACGTCGCGCGGTAACGGAGCCGCGACCGAAGGGAGCGGTTGACGTAGCTATTACGAAACGAGGCCGATATGTCAGAACGAATCTCGAAAGTCTCCGTCAATCTCGATGTCAGCGCGGGCACGCAGACAATCCTCAGCGTGCCCGAGACCGACACGCCGTTTCGCATGCTCATCGTCGGCGATTTCAGCGGCCGCGGATTTCGCGGCGAGCGGGCGCCCATCGACGGACGCCGCCCCATATCGGTGGACAGCGACAATCTCGACCAGGTGCTCGCATCGATTTCGCCGGCGGTCCAGCTTCCGCAGGGCACGCTGCGGTTCCGTTCGATCGACGACTTTCATCCCGATCGGATCTACCAGCGTACCGATGCTTTCCACAAGCTGGCGGAGCTGCGCAACCAGCCCGCGCCCGTTCCGGCGGCGATTCGGGAAACAGCGCAACCCGCTGCGCCTGCGACCCCGGTATCGGGTCGCAGCCTTCTCGACAGCATGATGGCGCAGGCCGATGAAGAGCCGGCGTCCCGCGTGGTGGAGGCTCCGGACGCGTTGGCCGACTTCATTAAGAGAGCCGTCGAGCCTCATCTTGCCGCCCGCCAGGACCCGCGGCAGGAGGAATGGGCCGCGCGCGTGGATGCCGCGGCCGGCGAGCAGATGCGCGCCATACTGCATCACCCGCATTTCCAATCGCTCGAAGCCGCATGGCGCGCAGTCGCCATGCTGGTAGACCGCTTGCAACCGGATACCGATCTCAAGATCTGCGTCTTCGATGCGCCGCTCGATGAACTGATGGCCGATGCCGCCGCGCTGGAACGCAGCCTCGGCGGTTCTGCTTCGGCCCCCTGGGCGCTGATCGTGGGCAACTTCGTTTTCGGACAGACCGCCGAGGATGCCGCCAGGCTGCGATGGCTGGGCCGCCTCGCCGCGTCGTTGGGCGCGCCATTCCTCGGCGAAGCGGTGCCTCCCTCCGATGCGCCCGGTCTCGAATGGCAGGAACTCGTCCACTCTCCCGAGGCGCGGTGGATCGGCCTCGCCCTGCCGCGATTCCTGTTGCGCCTGCCTTACGGGAAAGACACCTCGCCGGCCGAGCAGTTGGACTTCGAAGAGATGCCGGTGAGCGTCCACGCGGATTATCTGTGGGGCAACCCGGCCTTCTTCTGCGCCTGCGTTCTCGGCCTCGCCTTTCGCGCCGATGGCTGGGAAATGCGTCCCGCGCGCCATCGGGAGATCGGCGGCCTGCCGCAACACATCTACCGCGCGGATGGCGAATCCGTCGCCAAGCCCTGCGCCGAGGTGCTCCTCACCGATACGGCTGCCGAGTTTATTCTGAGCAACGGATTCATGCCGCTGGCTTCGATGAAGGACCAGGATTCCGTCCTTCTCGTCCGCCTGCAGTCCATCGCCGATCCGGCGGCGCCGTTGTCCGGCAGGTGGGCCAGTTGGAGCCAGCGATGAATGAACTGGAGCGATGGGCGGATTTCTATCTCCTCATGGCGGAGGCCGCCGCGGCCCTGATCGGTCTGCTGTTTGTCGTAATCACGCTCGGCGCTGAGCGAAAGCTGGCAGACGCCGCTAATAAGATCGCCATTTACCTTACACCCACCGCTGTCTACTTCGCTTCTGTGCTATTTCTTGCCGCGCTTCTGACCTTCCCGAACCACACTCGGCTCACGGCCACTCTTTGCACTTGCCTCGTTGGTGTCGTCGGCTTAGTTTACTCGGCGTCCTTGGTTATTCGGCGGGGCATTAAGAAGAGTTACGACGAACTGCGTGACCTGACCTCTTACGCAGGTGTTCCATTTGCTGCATACGCGCTCCTTGTCTTGGGCGGGGTCCTGTTCCTCCACGACCCCCAGCGCGGACTCACCTTGGTGGCTGCCGGTATGCTGTCTTTGCTTGCGGTCGCTATCCGCAACTCGTGGGCCATCGCCATCGATGTCGCCTCCACCTCACCTGACCGACATTAGTGAGCACTTGCGCCCAAATAGGCTCCACAGGAGCGGGCCACAGGCTTCGAGTCTTACTTGTTCGCGCTGGCTAACAGCGTGTCTATCTTCGCGATGTACTTCTTGGCCCGCTCGGATTCCGGCATGTCGGGGTTGAGGGCGATGGTCTCGGAGAAGTGCTTGCGCGCCGGGATCAAGCTCTCGACCGAGCCGGAAGTTTGCGCCTTGCTGGTGTAGGCGAGGGCGAGACCGAAGTGGGCGAACGGATCGGAGGGATCGTAGGTGAGGGATTTCTGGCAGTAGGCGATGGCATTGTCGAACTGGTTTAGCAGGCGCTGGCTGTCGCAAAGCCCGAAATAGGCGAGGCTGCGCAGATCCTTCCACACATCGCGCTGCGCGGCGCGCTTTTTCTTTCCGAACCCGATCAGGTACCCGAGCACGTAATAGTTCATCTTGCCCGCCAGGCGGCTGTCGAAATCGCTGAGCTTCAGATACTGCTGATAGGAATCGGTGGCCTCCTGGTGCCTGCCGCTGAGCCGCAGGCTTTCCGCCAGCCAGAAGTGCGCCTCGGCGTTATTGGGCGTCAGCCGAATCGCGTTGCGCGCCGCCTCGATGGAGTCCGCGTACAGCTCCTTCATGCGCAACGCCTGGGCGAGCAGATACCAGGCGAACGCATCGGTTTTGTCGTGCTGCACCACAGTGTTCAACTGGCGAATGGATTCGTCGAGCGCCCCCTTATCGAGCAGCATGCCGCCCAGCGTGGCGCGCGCTTCCACGTAATCCGGATCGATTTCGATGGCGCGCCGCAAGGCCTTCTCGGCATCGTCCTCCTGAAAGAGATCGCGGTAGACGCGGCCCAGGTAGAGTGCGGCCTGGCTGTAATTGGGGTCGGCTGCGAGCGCTGCCTGAAAACAAACCACGGCTTTCCGATAGTTATCGGGGTTTCCTTTGTTGTAGAGATCCAGGCCCTTGTCGAACTGCTCGACGGCCGCGTGCGGACGGCGGCGCACGATCAGGATTTTCAGCGAGATGGTGGACTCCTGTCCCGGGTAGACGGTTTCCTCCCTCGGGCCGTCAGGTTCGTAGCCCAGGTGTACGCCCTTCACCGTGTGGACGCCGGGCTGAAGGCCGGGTAGGCGCAGGGGCGTTCCCTTGTTGACTACGCCGGCGGACTTACCGTCCACGAAGACTTCCACGCCGTCCATGTTGGTCTCGAAGATAAGGGTGCCGTCCTTCGGTGGCGGAGGTGTGCCGGGCGCCGCGCCCGAGGGAAGATACGCCAGCAACATGTTGGGATCGAAGCTGCCGCGCTCCGAGGTTGGGTTCTGCTGCCCGTTGGTCACCTCGCGCACGTTGCGTCGGACATATTCGGCAAGTTCGTCGGCGGTTACGATGCCGTCATGCGATTCGTCGGCTGCGCCCTCCAGGCCTTTGACCACATAGTAAGTGAAGATGCCATGGCCGCCGCCCCAGTCGGCGCTCTCGAAGGAGCGCTCGCGGTCGCGGCTGGCGGTAAGCGAAAACAGCGAGGAGCTCAGATCGAGCAGGCTGCGGCTGACCGCGGCACGGTCGGCTTCCGGTGTGATGGCGCCGCTGTGACAGGCGTCGGTGATCAGCACTTTCCATTTGGCCTTGATGCGCGAGCCGATTACCGAGCCCAGCGTGTCCATCGGATAACCGGTCCCGGCGATGTTGTGGGGATCCAGATCGTATGGCGCGAGATAGGCGTGGCCATCGTATAAGAAACCATGACCGGCGAAATAAATCAACACGCGATCGTCATCATGCGCGGTGGAAGGAAGCCATTCTTCCAGTTCGTGGCGCATGTTGGCCAGGGTGGCGCGGGGGCCGGTCAGCTTGTGCACGTTCTCGGCGTGGAAATTGCCCCCTTCCGGGCTGATGAGAATGGAGTAAATCGACTCCGCGTCGCGCTCAGAGAACTGTAACTGGTCTTTGGCGGCCAGGTTCTTGTAATTGGCGATACCGAGCACCAGCGCGTACGAGCGTGGAATGGCGACGGCGGTTGGCGCGGGTTTGGCTGGTGGCGCGCCGCTTTCATATTTCAGGTCGCGCTGTTGCTTATCGGGCGTCGGCGTCGTCGGTGGAGTCTGCGCGGCCATCGCCGCGGCCACGGCCGCCAGAATGGCGAGACTGCGGGCGAGTTTCATGACATTCACTTGTGCGCCAGCCGGAACTCGTAGATCACCGGCGCGGTGAGCGGCTCGGGCGATGCCACCACCGAAACATCCTTGTCGCGGATGAACATCAACTGGCGCGAACTTGCGCCGGGAACCCCGCTCAAATTGTCCGGCAGCTTCTCCTCCGGTCGTACTCCTTTCGCCCCGGCCGAGCCGTCCACGCATTCGCCGCGCGCCTTGAAGATGGTGTCATCGCACCGCGGCACCAGGCGCGGCGGCACGGCTCCGGGCTTCGGCGGCGGGGGCAGCGGCTGATATTTCGGCTGTGCTCCCAGCGCGAGCGGCGTCACCATCCAGTACAGAACGTCCTGGCCCGGCGGCCCGCTGACGCGGAACCAGCCCTGGACGGCAGGCACCACGTATTCCTTTCCGGCCTCGATGCGGTTCTGCTCGCCGGTGTCCTCCCGAGGGAAAAGGATCTCGTAATTGCCCGAGGTCGCCTGGTTCATCACATAGAGATATCCGTCGAAGTTAGTGTGGAAGCGGAAACGGACACGGTCGCCTTGTGAGAATACCAGCCCGGGATCTACCGCTCGCCAGGAGCCGCCTTCCTGGCGCTCCAGCGTAAGTTCCATGCGGCGCGGCCCGCGCTCCAGGCTTTTGCTCTGGCTGGCCGCGGAACTAACCGGCGCCACGGCGAGTATCGCCGCGAGCATCGAAATTAGTGAGGCTTGCAGCTTCATGGGCGTTTTCCGCCTCGCTCGGCACCTGCGTTACTGGTGCTTGAGTACAAAATCCGCCACTAGGCGTGA
>Ga0326728_10020327_pt1 | contig 12688 bp, 21 predicted proteins | sample MB3enrmetagenome_FD_207602 | JGI IMG/M metagenome (GOLD analysis project Ga0326728, IMG submission 207602) | Lab enriched peat soil microbial communities from McLean, Ithaca, NY, United States - MB31MN | ecosystem: Environmental > Terrestrial > Soil > Wetlands > Peat | place: USA: New York...
CGAAAGCTTTGGACGCCTGATCTCGGCGCCGCGCGGGAGGTAATGAAAGGTGCTCTTCGGCACCATGTTGGGATCGTAGAACTCCACCGGACCCGCATCATCTCGCAGCTCAAGCGAAGTCGTTACCACCAGCTCGACAGGCGTTTCGGCGACATCAGCAGATCGGGTACGTATATCACGCCGTAGGGCTTCTAGCTTCTCCGGCGGTGCGTAGATGAGCTTGTGATAGTTTCCCAGCACGTTCTTCGGCGTGTCTTGCAGCAGCATCTCTCCCCGATCGAGCAGTACGGCGCGAGTGCACAGTTCGGCAACCGCGGCAGCGGAATGGGAAACAAAGAGTATCGTCCCACCTGCCTCCTGGATCTGGTGGATCCGCGCGAAGCACTTGCGCTGAAATGCCTCATCGCCTACTGAGAGAGTCTCGTCTACGATCAACATGCTCGGATCGACGTTGATGGCCACTGCGAATGCTAGCCGGAGAACCATTCCGCTAGAGTAGGTTTTCACCGGTTGGTCAAGGAAATCACCGATGTCCGCAAAGCCGGCAATGCGCTCGAACCGCTCGTCGACTTCCGCCGGCGTCAGGCCCAGGACGGAGCCGTTCAGATAGACGTTCTCGCGACCCGTGAATTCCGGATTGAAGCCGCTGCCTAATTCGAGCAGGGCAGAAATGCGGCCGCTGACATGTACGAGCCCTTCTGTAGGCGTCACAATCCTGCAGACCAATTGGAGTAACGTTGATTTTCCCGAACCATTGCGGCCGACAATCCCGACGGTTTCCCCACGGCGGACTTCCAAGGAAATGCCTCGGAGCGCCCAAAACTCACGGCAAAAGTTTCTTCGGCCGCGCCACAACATCTGCTTCAGACGGTCCTTAGGCTGGTCGTAGATGTGATAGCACTTGCCGAGGTTGTCGAGGCGCAGCGCAACCTCAGAGGACATCGGCGAACCCTTTGCGCGTTTTTTGAAACCACAGCAGCCCCAACCAGGCTACCACGACGCTGGCGCTGAAATAGAGGCCGAGACCGGGCCAGTCCGGCAGCTTGCCCCAGAGGAGCGTGTTGCGCGCCTGCGCGACAATGAAGGCGAGGGGGTTGAGGAGCAGGTACGGGCGCAGCGATTCCGGTATGGCAGAAGGCGGGTAGAAGATCGGACAGGTGAACAGCAACACAGTGGTAAGAATTCCGACGACTTGTCCCACGTCCCGGAGGAACACTCCCACTGAGGCCAGGAACCACGAGCAGCCCATCGTCAGCAAGAGCAACGGTAGCATGATCAGCGGGAACAGCAGGATTGTCCAGTGCAAAGTCGCATGCACCCATAGGTAGATGAGCAGCAGCGCAAGCACGCTCACCAGGCTGTGGAAGATGGCCGCGCCCATGATCACCCAGGGCAGACTCTCCAACGGGAAGACCACCCTCTTAACGTAGTTGACGTTGCCCAGAATCAGGCTAGGGGCGCGGTTGACGCATTCCGAAAACACGGTAAACACGATCAGGCCGGCGAACAGAACGGAAGCGAACTCGACTTTGCTGTCCGCCTGGTTTTCCCAGCGAACCTGCAAGACGATGCCGAAGACGAAGGTGTACACCGCCAGCATGAGGAGCGGATTGAAGAACGACCACAGCAGGCCCATGATCGAACCCCGATACCGTCCGATCACCTCACGTTTGGACATTTGCCAAATCAAGCTGCGGTTGCGCCAGAAGGTCTGGAAAACGATCAGAGGACCGGCTGAGTAGGTGGCGTGTTGAATGCCCATCTGAGATGTCTCAGGCTGCTAGTTACTCACACGCTTGGAAACCGACAACCCAGGCGCCGGGGAAGTCGCCTGAGGCGATAGCTCCGCCCTTAGCCCCGGAGCCCACTCCGCTTCAAAGCGGGGGCCCTCCAACAAGCCATCCGAGACCACAGCAACATGCTGCATGCGAACACAAGCGTGCAGTCCTGTCAAGGGTGGTGCGTTCCAGGTGGTGCGTTCCAGCTTGTGCGTTCCAGCTGGCGCGTTCCAAATGTGGTCTGTTAATCCAAGCGCCATCGCGGGTGTGATGCGCAACATCTCATGCACGCGGCAAAAGTTGTAGTGAGCCGCCTACAGGGAGACCGCCGCCTTGTGGTTCCGCAGAGTCTTCGAAGAGCCGTTGGTGAGCCGGGTCTAGCGCCGGCCGTTCCTCATGCGCGTGGTCAGGTTGAAACGTTCGACGTAGGACGTGCTGATTTTGGAGTCGTCGGGGTTCCAACCGCGCCCTTCGTAGTGATAGAGGTCCACGCCGCCTCCTGCGCATCGCGGAGCCGGCACGCACGGTCGACAGTACCCCGTACCAGGTCCTCTTCCTCTACTTCGCGCTGTCAGTGTTTCAGTTTCTGGACGGAACCGTGATCAAGCAGGGAGTTGAGGACCTCTGGGAGCGGTTCTACCCCGCCTTGCCGCATGGTCAGCGCCTGGGGCTTGCCGACTTCCCGAGGCAGTTCTACGCCGTTCCGTACGCAATGAATAACCGTTGACGCCTCCGCCGGTTATGATCTGAATCGTGCCTCACGACTGCGATACCGAGAGACGGTCTCGAGAGGCGATAGCAGAGGGCCGGGCACCTAACCAGAAGGAGCGTGTTCGGGTGAAACGGTTTCACTTCCGGCGTGCGACTGGCGGGTTTTGGCGGGATATCCCGGGGGCGGTGCCTGCCGCCCGGAGTGCCGAATTTGCCGAGAAAACGCCTAATTTTCATGGTCTTCGACCATCCTGAGGAATCGGCACGTTAATCCAAAATAACCGATTCGAGAATATGGTGATAAGATCGGGCGTTTTGACATTGTAATATTGTTCCAAATTTAGAGCGGGTTTTAAAATGCCGCCTACTGCTCCAAACAAGTTCCAACAACCAGAAATGACAAAGAACCATTGCCATACCTGATAGCTCCAATGCAGAGGATTCAGAACCATCGTTTTCTCCTTTTTATTGCCATCAGGGCGGTAAGGGCAGGGCCGGGCAGCGCGATATTGAAGGCGCATAACCACGGCTCCGGATTCCAAAGCCCATCAGCCAATTTGCAATAGAGCATGAGGGGGGAGAACCCGAGTCGCGCCGAGCTAAGCTGGTGTCGTAGCCTTTCCGAATTTCGAAGATTGACCTCTTGCCCTTCCCCCCCTGCCAGGCACTCAACAAGGCAAAGGGATGGCCATTCCAACGCACATGGATCTGGTAGATGTGCCGGAGAGAGGCCGCGCTGAGCCTTTGCAGATCGTCGTCTAGTCTGGCTTCTATAATTTCATACAGTGAAGATTTGGCCATCACAGTGGGGATTCAATGGCCGATCAAGCGCAATTCCTGGAGCGCGAAGGCCCGGAATCCAGCCGGCCACCACCTGCTCGAAGGGTAGATCGCGACAGAACTGCTATACTATAGGATGCGGTCGGGGCTCTCGGGTGCCCCCGACGACGTGGAATGAGTTGAGCCGAGCGCACCGGCTTTATGAGCAAGAGCCGGGGAAGCCCGAAGGCTCCCCCGACTTGGTGCGAGGACACAAATGACCGATCACAAGCCGCTACGCACAGCACGTACGTAGGTGCTGCCTGTTGTGGTGCCACTGCCCACTTCCCCACTGTAGAAGTTCACGCCCCACGCGAGGAGCTGATTGGCTGTGAGGTTAGCCGACCAGTAGAAGTTGGACTGCGATGGACCCAAGGCAGGAAACACGCACGGGCCGGTTGTCCCTCCCGAAAATCCCATCTGAAGGATTTTACGCTGCCAGCCGCCGCTCGTAGCGATGGTGCAGTCCGCCGACCTCTGGAACGGCGACAATCTCACCAGCGTCGGCCGCCTGAACAGGGCGTGGTTCGGGTGGGTCTTTTCCGAGCGCGAGATGCGTGCGTGTCTGACTGTAATACGCCACGTAGCGACGAAGGACTCGCAGCAGCTGGCGCTCGTCGAGGGCGATGATGTGATCGAGGCATTCCCGGCGCAATGATCCCATGAACCGTTCGGCATATGCGTTCTGCCACGGGGAACGGGCGGCGATAGCGACGGGCTCCAGGCCGAGTGCCGCAACCCGTCTGCTGAAGCCCTCGCCGTAGATCCCGTCCCGATCGCGAACGACGTACCCAGCAGTCGTCGTCCACGGCAGCGCCTCGACCACCTGCTGGGCAGTCCACGCCGCCGTCGGGTGAGCGGTGACGTTGAGGTGCAGCACGCGCCGGCGCACGAGGCTGAGCACCACGAACACATACAACAACTGGCCTTTGACCGTCGGCACCACGGCGAAATCGATGGCGATCATCTCCGCCAGGTGGTTGCGCAGGAACATCCGCCATCCCTGCGACGGCGGGTGCCGCGACCGGCGCGGCAGGTACTTCGACACCGTCGACTGCGCCAGGTCAAACCCAAGCTTGAGCAACTCCCCGTGAATCCGGGGCGCGCCCCACGTCGGGTTGGCCTGGTGCATCGACGTGATGAGTTCGACGACGGCGCCCGGCACAGCCGGCCGACCAGACGGTCGGCTCTGGCTCTTCCAGCACCAGTACCAGCGGAAGCCGCGACGATGCCACGCGATGACCGTCTCTGGCTTCACCAGGAGCAACGCTTCACGCCAGCGGGGCCACAGGCGAGACAACACAACCCAATAGATGCGATCGGCTGGGCGCAGCTGGACGCGGCGCCGCCCATGCTGGCGTTGAAGCACCAGGACCTGGTGGCGCAGTGCGAGGAGCTCGGCTTCCAGGTCGGTCCGCCGGCGAACGAGGTCCCGGACTCCGCTGAGGAGGGCGATCAGAGCACTGGCCATCGATCGACTCTGGCGCAGTTACATGCCGAAGGGAAACTGCTCGCCAGTCAGCCACGTATGGAGTTCTCGGAACGGACAAGCCGATCGGCTGGTGCGATCAGCCGACGCAGCCGAACAGAAACGCCTTAAGGAAGAGTTGGCCCGCATGACCTTCGGTGAGTGATGCCGAAGATCGAGTGGACCAATTTGCCGCGTGCGCTCCGCGACCGTCCAGGCCACGGCACGAACCAAGGACTCCGCGACCACGCCGCGATCGCGGTGCTGTTGGGATCGGGGCTCCGGGTCTCGGAGCTCCTCGGATTGAAGCGCGAGCAGTACACCGGTCGCGGGTTTCAGAACGTGCTCATCAAAGGCGGGCGGATCCGCGAATTCGTCCCGGTGCAAAACCATGCCCGGCAGGTGCTCGAAGAATGGCTCACCGCCAGCGGTGGCCAGAGCGGCTTTATCTTCACCACGCGTACCGGCAAGCCAGTCACCCGGTCGCAGATGTTCGAGATCTTGCAACGGGTGGCAGCGCAAGCAAACGCACACCGCCACGATGGCGAGCGTATTGATGTCTCGCCGCACGTGCTCCGGCACACGTTTCTCCGCAAGCTCGCCGAAGAGAAAGGCGTGCACTACGCGAAGGAAGCCTCCGGTCACCGAAGCGACCGCTACATTTGGCGCTACGTGAAGCCCGACAAGCAAAGCTTGGCGGAGGCCGTCGACGAGCTGGAGTGAGCCGACGCGTCGTTGCTCACAGCTCGGTTTCGGTATAATGAAGGGCCTTGATCATGCTTCGCAATTTTGCGAAGCTCTGGGAGGTTGAGGGTTGCCGAGAACCGAGGTTGTCTTCTTTCGTGAGGAGAACGGAACTGTTCCGCTCGTTGAGTGGCTTGCAGCGCTGCCGCCCGTGGCGCGAGCGAAATGCCGGGTCCGCCTCGACCGCCTGGAGGAACTTGGTCACGAACTGCGAAGGCCCGAGGCGGAGTACTTGCGGGACGATATTTACGAGCTGCGCACCAAGTATGCCGGAGCGAACTATCGCATGCTGTACTTCTTCCACGGACGCATCGCAGCCGTGGTCTCCCACGGCATTATGAAACAACAGGCGGAGGTTCCACCCAAAGAGATCGAGAAGGCCGTTCAGCGGAAGGCGCTGTTCGAGGCCCATCCGCGACGGCACACGTTCATTCCACCGGAGGACTGATCGATGGCCAGAAAGAAGAACACATCGGCCGCGCTGCAGTACGTTCACCGGCGATTTTTCGCCGGGCAGCCGGAGCGCTTGGCGGAGCTTGAGGAGGCCCGCGCGAGCGCCGAGGTCGCTCGCAAAGTGTACGCGTTGCGGACCAGGGCGAAGCTGACCCAGAAGGAACTCGCGGCTCGCGTAGGTACCACGCCCTCGGTTATCTCGCGGCTCGAAGACGACGACTACGACGGTCACTCGTTGGCGATGCTACGACGCATCGCGGCGGCGCTCCACAACCGCGTCGAGATCCGTTTCGTTCCTCTCAAGGGCAAGCGATCTGCCTGAAACGACGTACGTGGTCGGAAACGGGCTGAGATCGAGCGGATCGGAATCCGGCGTTCATTCGAACAGCTTCCGCAGTGCACGCCGCGCCTCCTCGAAAACTGCGGTCGAGATCCAGAGCGAGGAGCCGCGCAACCGATTGAGGGCGTCACTGGCCTCAGCTTCAGCGAGCCGACCCGTCGCCGCGCCCCACAAGACCACGCCGAGCGAGCCATGGACCTCCAGCCCGACCAGTTGTGCGATCGCCCGCGCTTCGGCGTCGTCAGTCAGCAGCCAGTCCGCATCCAGCAGCCGCGCCTGTGATCGCTTCAGCCTCGCCTGCCCCGAGTTCCCGGGCGAGCTGCCTGATGATCGGGTCGTTGCGTTGCTTCGAGCTAAGCCGACGGACCAACAGCCAGCGGGGTTTGCGTCGGCGCCATCCAGGTATCTGCTCTCTGAGCTCGTCCTGCACGGCTCCGGGTATTACGACATCAGCGGCTCCGGCGAGCACGTTCAGCGCGCCCGCCTCGTGTAGATGGAGGATCGGGCCCGTGTCGCAAACCACGACGCTCAAGCGGCTCGCTTGCGCTTCTTTTGCTTTAGCGCCCAGGCAATATCCTCACGCATGAAGCGTTCGAGCAGCTCGACGCGGTTGCGGCGAACGAAATCGCGGATCGCCACCCGCACCACTTCGGCTTCGGAGGTGAACAAGCCAGCGCGCACGTAACGATCAATCTCGGCCGCCGCCTTATCGGGGACCTCGATTGTGATCGCCTTCATGGGAAACTCATCTCAACGACACACTTATCATCTCGGCTCAACCGCGCCAACCCGTTGCGGTGCCGTCCCGAAGCAGAGGGTTGGGTCCCCTTACAGCCATTGGTCGGCGTCTCCTCTCCACTAATCACTGACCACCGGCCACTGATCACAGCCTGCAGAACGGCGGCACGCTGGAGCACGCCCAGCAGATCGCCGCGCATGAGTCCCCGCGCACCACCAAGCTCTACGACCGGACGTCAGACCAGATCACGCTCGACGAGATCGAGCGGATTGCGATTTGACCGATACACACGCCCGTGTGTATACTGACCCGCATATGAGAGGAACCACCACCATGCAACGACGGATCAACGTATCGCTGTCCGAAGAGGCGGTGCGACTCCTCGACCGCCTAGCGCCCAAGGGCGACCGTAGCCGCTTCCTCGACGACCTCGTAAAGCGCACCGCGCGCGATCGCGCCGGGCTGCGCGCTCGACTCAAAGAGGGCTACGTCAAGCGCGCCGAGCGCGATCGGGAAGTCGCTGCCGAGTGGGACCCGTTGGCTGACGAAGTATGGCAACGCGACGTCCGCCGATAGGCTTCCCAAAACGGGGCGACGTCTACATGGTTCGGTTCGACCCGACCGAAGGCGTCGAGATTTCGAAGACCCGGCCGGCCGTCATCATTCAGAACGATGTCGGAAACCGCTTCAGTGATCTCACCATCGCTGCCCCAATCACATCAAAGTATGACGCCGAACTCTACCCGACCGAGGTGCTCGTCAAAGCTCCGGAAGGGGGCCTGAAGACCGATTCCGTCGCCTTGCTCAACCAGATCCGGGCCGTAGACAAGCGCCGACTCATCCGCCGCCTCGGTGCCCTGCCCCCTTCCACAATGTTGCTAGTGAACGAGGCTCTCGCCGTCAGCGTTGGCCTCGCCGACGTCTGATTCAAGCCGATGCGTGGCGAATGATCCGCCGACGCGCAAAGGCTGGCGGCCAGGCCGCCTCTCAAATGGTTCTTCATTACATCATGGTCCGAGACGTCAAAGCGGTAGAGACGCTCCTCGATAGCGGCGCAGCTCAGCAGAGGCTCAAGCTTAAGTATGACAAAACTACAACCTCTGTCTTCGATCTCTACTGCGCGCAGGCACAGGCACAATCCGCGGGAACTGGCGCGCCGATCGTGGCCGACGTGCAAGCCGTCGCCTCATGGTTCTCCGAATTTGAAATCTGGTTCAACACGATCAAGGGTTCAAAGATTCCCCGCGTGCCGCTGAACTCCGCCACGAAAGTAGCATCCTTCATCGCCGCCGCCACCCAAACATGGGGTTCAGTCAACGATGTTTCCGAGTCGCAGTGGGAAAACATCCAGCTTTTCCTCATGAAGGGGCCAGCGGATATCCAGCTACACCTAGGGATGGAATTCTCAGCGACCCGAGGAAAGTGGCCGGGGCAGAAGAAGCAGATCGATCAAACGTTCGCCATATGCAGAAAAATCACTCAGACGTAGCGCCGCCGTGCTTTCCAGCCGACCCGCTCGACCGGGAGTTTCCACCTGACTGGAAGGACGTCTGGTTCAGGCGACATGCTGTGCCCGGAAGCGACGGCCTCGCGCGCTATCAGTGTCCTATCTGCAAAAAATGGTTTGACGCACGCGACATTGGCTTCCTTCAAGGCGATCACATCTGGCCGTATTCGTTGTTTGGTGAGACCTCCTGGGAGAACTACCGATTGATCTGCGGCAGCTGCAACGCTGCCAAGAGAGACTACATTGATAACGAAATACGGCGCCTCCTTGGCGCAGGGGCTTTCCGTAACCTTGTGCTTACCTACCTTGAGTCTCTCGTCGCCCGTGGCTGCCTGCGCAAAGACGCACGCCTCGACGAGTTCCTAGGCCGCAAAATTTCAGCACCGCCCTAAGCTGGGGCGCCATCGGCATCACGGCCTACTTGGAAAATGGCGGCACGGTGGAGCACGCGCAGCAGATCGCCGCACGCGAATCGCCACGGACGACCAAGCTGTACGACCGCACCACCGACCAAGTCAGTCTCCACAAAATCGAGCGCATTGTGATCTAGTCCCACTTCATGTCCAAGAAACGCAAGCCCAGCGACCTCTTTAGCCCTCTCGCTTCCGAAGACAGGCTCCACCCAAGCTTCAACCATGTGCGAGTTGAAAACGCTGCCGAACCTGCACGCATAATGATGAACCAGGTGTACCGCGATCTGCCCGACCCCGATGGAAACTTTGCTCAGCAATTCCAAACCAGTGGCTTCGACGCCCGAACGTTCGAACTGTACCTCTACGCCTATCTAACGTCCGCAGGCTACGACGTCCGCCGCGAAAAGCCGTACCCCGACTTCATCGTGTCACGTTCCGGTGTTGAATGTGCGATCGAAGCAACAACCGCAAATGCGCCATCAACCCCACTTCCAGGCACGGCACCCCTGGATAAGGGCAGAATTAGTGCCAAGCAGCTCAGGCAGAAAGTTGATCACGAACTTCCCATCAGGTTCGGGAGCCCTCTGAAATCAAAGCTAGACAAACGGTATGACGGCAAGCCGTACTGGGAACTGGAGCATTGCAAGGATATGCCTTTCGTTGTGGCGATCGAAGCGTTCCACGAAGCCGAATCGCTGTTCTTCACAAGTTCGGCGTTGGGAAACTATCTGTATGGCCGGAAATCGCCGCCTCGGTGGACTAAGTCAGGACGGTTATTCCTCACCGCTGTGAAGCTTTACGAGCACCGACACCGCGGGAAGGTGATACCGTCGCATTTCTTCGGTCAGCCTGACACGCAGCACGTCAGTGCGGTGCTCTTCACCAATAGTGGGACATGGTCGAAGTTCAACCGCATGGGCTACCAGGCTGGATACCATCGCGGAAACATCATGATGTTCAGACGAGGGACATGCCTCAGTTCTGATCCCAACTCTGCCATTCCGAGTGAGTTTGGATACGACATGGATTTTCCGCCCTGCGTGGAAACGTGGGCGCAGGGCCTTGTAGTCTTCCACAACCCGAACGCGGTGAAGCCGTTGCCACCTCACTACTTTCGTGGCGCTGTGACCCACTACTTCAAAGAGGGACGACTGATCATCGATGTCCCGGGCACTAAACTTCTTCCCTTTGCTTCGCTGACGGTGATTGTCGGCGTCGAAGATCCAGACCTCGATCCGAATGCTCACGTGCGGAAAGATATTCGCTCGATTCGCTTGGACGAGTTCGAGGCACTTGGCCCGCCACGACCGTCTCGAACCCTAACCGTTTCCCAGGAGAAGGAGTGGTTTGCGAGCGACAACCTGAAGGTCGTTGGTACTGTGGTTCAGGATCTTGTTGATAGCGACTGGTTCTACGTGCTGTTCATCAGGAAATCAGGGGGTGGACTCAAGACGGAAGACATGAGGATCAATATTGATAAGCGAGAGGTGGCACGACATCTATTGCTCGACGCGATCGAGCGACGCATCCGTAAGGTTGGCACACGTAGGACGCGAAAGAGAAGAAAAAACTAGGTCAGCGAGTCCAGACTGAACCGACTACGCGGAGACCACAAAGAACCGGCCCATGGCGCATGTTTCGCGTCGGCGGTCGTGTTGCCGGCATCGAGACGTCCTTCGGCGGCGACACCTTCCGCGCCACCGGGATCACCGCCTGCCTAGAGACCATCGACGCGGAAATCTGGCGGACGCTGAACGCCGCCTCCGTCATCACAACAAGACCTGCCCACAGTTAGCAATCTGCGGCTACGACCGCGGACCACGCAGCCTCCACGAATCAACGTATCCGGTTCCCAAAGTTTCCCAAAGAGCGTCCTAGCCTTGGGCCCCTCAGGGGCCAATCTACGCCACACGGCGCAACATTCGGCGCGCTCCCGGAGGCCCGGACGCCACCGCCCTGACCGGTACCCGCTGACGCTACCTGAAAGTGCCGCAGAAGCAGTTCGAGAATCTGCAGCCGGCTACCCTCGCCGACTTGGTCGTGACAAGCGGATCGCTGCTCTGACGGTTAAGAACCTACGTCGTTGTGAAAGACTTCGGCTCGGGTTCGGTGATCTCGCTCACCACGCGCCGGAGCTCATCGATCTCCTCCGCCTCAGTGATCCCCTCGGTGCGCCGCGCTTCCGCCAGCTTCTCGAAGACGATCTTGAAACGACTGCGTTCTTCCATAGTGGCCTCCTTCACCTCAGCAATGACGGGGTTCCTTGCCTGCCTTTTGCGGCTCCGGAAATCGCTCGCCTCACCAACTGCCGCGGGTCTCCCCGGCGAGGGTCGTTGTTCAGGACACCGCAGCGGCCAGCTTGCCCCTGGATTGCCGGTTCCGCCGGGCGAGGGCGAAGAGACCGTTGGCCGCTTCGACAACTGCTTGTGCACCGCCCGGGGCGAAATACACCTCCCCACACCGGCTGCAGACCAGTGCGCGGATGCCCGACACGAAGACGCGAATGCCCTCGCGCTCGAACTCCTGTTTGATCCTCCGGGTCCGCAAGGGACCACCGCACTCGGAACAGGGCGCTCCCAGTTCTTTGCTCATTTTCTTCTCCCGCGCTGCGTCGGAGTTGCCCACCATGGACGTTGCGGTATGTAGGCAGTCACGATATCGACCACGCGCTCATCGCTCAAGTCACACAAAGTATGTAGAGCAGAGGTCACCGCCGGCGTGAAGAGCCCCCACCCTCGCACTCCCCACCTGACGCGACCGAGCCGAGCGCTAACCGTAGTGAGACCGGGAACGGGTCCCGGTTTTTCGGGACGGAACGGGATCTTTCGGGACAATCCGGGACGCGGAAATCTTGCATATGCTGCTGAAAACAAGAGATTTACTTTAGTTTCCGCGGAGATCGCGAAATCGGCCGTTTCACCTGCCCAAGCTGGACGTCGCCGGTTCCTCCCAGTCGCCCGCTCTTTGCCTGGTGCAAACCGAAGAGCTTTCCAGTCGATAGTCGATGGTCGAAGGTCGATAGGTGCCGCCGCAAGCCGGTGCCCTGATGTGGGTTCCCGCCTCAGTCTGGACGCCGACGGAGACCTCGGCGTATCGGTGCGGCAGGCGGGCGATCGAGTACCACCCGGCCTTGCAACATTCGCCAGCCTTCGAGGTTATTGCTATGAGACAGCGTGGGGTGATGCATACATTGCGCGGCACCGCGTTGCAGTTAAATGGAGCCACCAGTGGCGTTTGATGAGATACTTTTGCGAATCCGAGCGCTCATGCGGCGCAACCGCTATCGGTTGTCTCTGCACGCGGAGCGCGAACGTGATTCCGATCGCATTGCGATGTCCGAGTTGGAGGAAGCGCTGTCGTCTGAAGGCCTGGAGCTGCTTGAAGATTATCCAGATGATCCGCGCGGTCACTCGCATCTCGCTCTGGGTTTCACCAGGATGGAGCAGCCGATCCACGCGGTGTGCGCCGTGCATGAGGGCATGCTGGTGGTCATTACGGTGTATCGCCCAGATCCGAAGTTGTGGCAGGATTATCGAACCCGGAAGGAGAAGACATGAAGACGTGCTACTTCTGCAAGGGGCCACTCCGCGTGCGCCGCATTGAACACATGCACGAATGGGGCGGCGAGCGCTTTCTGATTCGGAACGTGCGCGGTGAGGTCTGCAGCCAGTGCGGTGAAGTGTTCTTGGCACCGGCGACGCTAAAGGAAATCGACC
>Ga0326728_10020330_pt1 | contig 12686 bp, 9 predicted proteins | sample MB3enrmetagenome_FD_207602 | JGI IMG/M metagenome (GOLD analysis project Ga0326728, IMG submission 207602) | Lab enriched peat soil microbial communities from McLean, Ithaca, NY, United States - MB31MN | ecosystem: Environmental > Terrestrial > Soil > Wetlands > Peat | place: USA: New York...
CCGAAGCAGCCCCGCCCTGGATGTGGCACAGCAGACCGGCGAGCACGCCGAACGCGGCCAGCAGATCGGCGCGGCCCACGATGTTGGTGACGGATTCGGTGAGGACTGGATGCAAGGCCCAGACCGCGGCCAGCGCCAAGGCCAGGCGCTCTTTCAGCCTGGTCTCCTGGAACAGCAGCAGGCCCAGCAGATAGACCAGCGCGATGTTAACGGCATGCAGCGCGAAATTGCCCCAATGATAGCCGGCCGGATGCGGGCCGTTGCCGAAAATGGCGTAGTTCACGAGGTAAGAGAACGTGGTCAGCGGGCGGTAAAGCCCAGTGGTCACGCGGTTGTACCAATACTCCTCGGTCAGAATGAGGTGGAGATTCTCCGCTGTCGCGGCCCTGATCCGGGAATCTTGCAAAATCACGGGGGCATTGTCCAGCACAAAGCCGGTCCGGAAAGAATTGGAATAGGCGAGGAGTGCGAAGGCCCAGAGCGCCAGTATGGACAGTCCGCGCCGCCGCCAGATCTCGCGGCTAACTGGGGGGATGGGACTCTGAACCGCGGCTCTGGCTGGCGTGACGCGGGGTCTCTCTTTTTGCCGGCTGGTCTTCATTGGCGGCGCGCTGTTTCACCGTCATAATATCAGACGCTCCTCTCCCACGCGGCGCGTGATTCGCTCGCGATCGAGGTATTCCAGCAGCGGAATGGCGTACTTCCGCGAAACTCCGGTCCACTCTTTGAACGTCCCCACGTTGAACCGCGCCGGTTTGCGCTGTTCCAGCATCCGGCGCAACTCGTCGATGGCGGACTGGTGAACTACCAGTTCGTCGTTGATGCGCACCAGCCGCTTCTCGCGCAGCAGGATCTGCAACAGCGAGCGTGCCCGGGCCGGCTCGACGCCCGAATTCGCCAGCACCTGCGCCAGCGCGGGCGCGGCCAGCCCCGCGTGCTCGAACGCGCGCTCGATGGCCGCGCGCGCCTGCCGTTCGTCCTCGTTGAGCACCACGGTATGGCCCCGCAACCGCACGGTATCGCCGGTGGCCACGATTTCGCCGGCGGCCTCCATGAGCAGGGCATCCAGCACGAATGGCGGCGCGCCGGCGGGGCGCAGGTCCAGCTTGGCGATTCCCGGCTGTAACGGATTCTCGCGGTGAAACTGGCGCACCGTCTCGACCATCCGGTCGCGCGCCGCCTGAAACCATGCGCGATCAACATACCAGGGTTGTGGCTGCCAAATCGTGACGAGGGGAGCGCGCGCCGCGGCCGCCGCAATCTCGAGTTCCACCAATCCGGTGCGCGCTACCAAGCCGGCCATTCCCATGCCGAAGGGCGCCTCCCGCACCAGCAGCGCGATGCGTTCCGCCGCGTCCGCGGATGCCAGAACGGCCAGCCTAGCGTGCGCGGCCTTCCCGGTGGCGCCCACGGCGATATCCATCACCACGCCGCCGCCGATGGTCGCCACCGGCGAAAACATCCGGATGATGAAGCGGTCTCCGGGCAACAGCAGGGCCGCATCGCGCAACAGCAGCCGCGCGTACGCCGCGCCGCCCGGCTGGAGCGGAGCCGTCCCTTCGAGCAGGCGCACCTGCGCTTCGATCTCCGCCGTTCCGCAATGGAAATGCACCGGCGCGCGGTGCTTCAGCGGCTTCGCCGTGGGCAGCATCTGGAGCCGGCAATCCACTTGCTTGACGGCGCGGAACACTCCCGGCTCGGAGAGCACATCGCCGCGCGCCAACTCCGCCGGCTCGATGTCCGCCAGGTTCAGCGCCGTGCGCTGGCCCGCCACCGCGCGCTCCGCGCTGGCCCCATGCACCTGGACGCCGCGCACGCGCAGGCGCCGTCCCGCGGGGTACAGCTCGACCTCCTGCTCCCTGGCGACCGATCCCGAGACCAGAGTGCCGGTGACCACCGTGCCGAAGCCTTTCACCGTGAAGACGCGGTCGATGGGCAGGCGGAAATGGCCGGAGGCATTCTTCTCCGGCGCCTCGGCGGCCACGCGTGCCAACTCTTTCCGCAACTCCTCGAGCCCGGCGCCGGTTACCGAGCTGATGGGCACCATCGGCGCGCCTTCCAGGAACGAGCCGGCCACCAGTTGTTCCACCTCGCTGCGCACCAGCCCGAGAATGTCGTCATCCACCAGGTCGGCCTTGGCGAGCGCAATCACGCCGCGTGGAATCCCCAGCAGCCGGCAGATATCGAAGTGCTCGCGGGTCTGCGGCATGATGGATTCGTCGGCCGCGATTACGAACAGCACCAGGTCGATTCCGCCCACGCCGGCGAGCATGTTCTTGACGAAGCGTTCGTGCCCCGGCACGTCCACGAACCCCAGCCGGAGAGTGGGCGTCAGTTGGAGGTGGGCGAAGCCGAGGTCGATGGTGATGCCGCGGCGTTTCTCTTCCTCGAGGCGGTCCGCGTCGATGCCGGTCAGCGCCTTAACGAGGGCGGTCTTCCCGTGATCGATATGGCCGGCGGTGCCCACGATGATGTGCTTCATGGCGCTTCGCTTTCATCCTACTACCGGCCCCGCTTAGCCAGCCTTGGGGCATAATAGTTGCATGATTGGTCTCGGACTTGTCGCCGTGGAGGAGAACAAGCTGGCCGAGCTTTGCCGACGGTACCAGGTCCGGGAACTGGCCGTGTTTGGCTCCGCCGCCCGGGACGAGATGCGTCCGGACAGCGACGTTGACCTGCTGGTTGAGTTTCTGCCGGAAGCCGAAATCGGCCTGCTGGAACATGCCGGGCTGATGCTGGATCTCTCGCAATTGCTAGGTCGCAGAGTGGATCTCGTTTCCAAGCGTGGCCTGAAGCCGCTGATTCGGGATTCCATCATTCGCGAGGCCCGGCCCGTCTATGCGGCGTGAAGAACTCTACCCGCGCGATATCGTCGACGCCGCCAATCACATTGCCGGCTTCATCGCAGGACTCGATCCATCGGGTTTTCAGGAGTCGGAACTCGTTCGTAGCGCTGCCGTGCAGAAGCTCGCCATCATCGGTGAAGCAGCCGCCCGCGTCTCGGACGAACTGAAGGCCCGCTATCGAGAGATCCCCTGGCCGAAGATTGTGGCGTTCCGGTACATCCTGATCCATGCGTATTTTGGGATCGATTGGGCTGAAGTGTGGCTGGCGGCGAGCAGGCAGGCGCCCGAGTTGCGGAATCAGGTGGCCTCGATTCTGAGGGCGGAATTCAATGACGAGGAGCCCAGTGACTGAACGCGAGATGGAGAATCTAATCGCCGAGTTTCCTTCCGACTTTTTCCCCCGAAGGAAACTGGTCTTTAGGGGCCGTCAAAAGTCGTTTGGAGAAGCGGGGCGCTTCGACCTTCTTTTTCAGGATGAGTTTCAAACGAACATTCTCATGGAACTGAAGGCCAGACCGGCCAAGTACGAAGATGCCAATCAGTTGGCCCGATATCGGGACGAACTCGTACGCCGTGGCGAGAAAAACGTCTTAATGTGGCTGGTAGCCCCACACATACCGAAATCGGTCGAGGAATTCCTGGAGCGATTCGGCATCGAATTCACCGAAATCCATACCAACGAGTTCGTCCGGGTGGCTGGACGGCACAATGTGCCGGTCGAGGCTGAAGATGAACGCAGCGGGATTCCGGAAGCACCGCAGGTTACGATCCGTCCCGCACTTGTCCGTCACTCGCAACCTCCTTCTCGCGTGTCCGACGCGCAGGTGGAAACGGGACCCGTGGTTGCCGCACGCAGTCCGTTAAGATGGAACCGCTCCGGTTACGACTTGGCCCTAGTCAACCGGGACGCCCTCGACGCGCACAGGTTTACGGCCTTAATCGATGCGTTCGATCAGGCTGTACCGAGTCGCAAGAACAGCAGCTTGGTGGCAGAGCTGCGGAGATGGGCGGCGGACCCAGGCCAACATTGGCCACACGAAGCGTGTCGGCGATTGCTGCGGTGGGTCATCACAGGCACCACGTGGAAACGCGCGGTCCCGGCTGCGGAGGCTGTCTGGGGTTACTTATTCGGCCGGCCTATTCCCACTTGGTCTACCTGGAACTCCGGCGAGAAAAGATACGAATTCGATCAAAGCGCATGGCAGGTGTGGTTCAAAAGTCTGCCACACTGACCGTGGGGAGACTCCTTCTTTTTCGCTGTTACCAGCGCCCCTTGTTACATTGTTTAAGTGCTCGCCCTGCTTCTCCTGGCCCTGGTGGCGGGATCGCTGGTCTATTGCGCGCTCACCGTCTTCGCGGCCGCGCGATACCGCGCCGTGCGCCCGCCGGAGCTGCGCGCCGCCCCGCCCATCAGCGTCCTGAAGCCGCTGGCGGGGTTGGATGACGGCCTCGAAGCCAACCTCCGCACCTTCTTCGAGCAGAGCTACCCTCGCTTCGAACTCCTCTTCGCCGTGCGCCGCCCCGACGACCCCGCCATCGCGGTTGTCGAGGGCCTGAGGGCGCGCTACCCGGGTATCCCCTCGCGCCTCATGGTGGTGGGCGAGCCGCCCTATCCCAACGCCAAGGTGTACAGCCTCGACCGCATGTTGGCCGCTGCCGAGCACGACCTGCTGGTCATGTCCGACAGCGACATTCGCGTGACGCCCGATATGCTCTCGACCATCGCCGCCGAATTCCAGGACGAGCGGCTCGGCCTGGCCACCTGCCCCTACCGCGCGGTGCCCGGCCGCAGCTTCTGGTCCACGCTCGAAGCCATCGGCCTGAACACGGAGTTCCTCGGCGCGGTGTTGGTGGCGCGGATGCTCGATGGCATGAAGTTCGCGCTTGGTCCCACCATTGCCGCCCGCCGCCAGTCACTCGAGCGCATCGGCGGGTTCGATGCCGTGAAGGATTACCTGGCGGAAGATTTCGTGATGGGAAAGCTGGCCGCCGAGCGCGGCGACGGCGTGATTCTATCGTCCTATGTGATCGAGCACGCCATCGGCGCGCAGCCATTCGCGGCCAATCTGCGGCATCGCCTGCGATGGAACCGCAGCACGCGCCGTTCGCGCCCATGGGGCTACATCGGCCAGGTGTTCACCAACCCTCTGCCGCCGGCGCTGCTGCTGTGCGCGGTGAAGCCGGAATGGTGGCCGGTGCTGGCGGTGACGGCGCTGTTTCGCGCCGCCGCCGGCTGGGCCGCCGCCGGGCACGTGTTGCACGATCCGCTGACGCGCCGTCTGTGGTGGCTCACGCCGCTTCAGGATATCGCCAGCTTCCTGGTGTGGATGGCCGGCTTCTTCGGCAACACCATCGTCTGGCGCGGCCGCAAGTACTATTTGCTCCGCGACGGACGGTTTGAGCCGATGCCGTAGGGCGGCTGGTCTACTGCTTGGCCGCCGCTTGGCTTTTCGCGAGCAGGCCTTGGATCAGCTCGGAAGCGGTCGCCTCCTGGTAGCCTTCGGGAATCTGGAAGACGCTATCGGGAACAGGCGCCGATTGGACTGGTCATCTCCTGACAGACGTTTAGTACCGCATCAGCTTCACACGATAGATGGCGCCCTGCGCGGGCAGGCTGACGCTGGGTGGATCGTAGGATCCCTGGTAGGTCCTGCCGCGGGCCGTGGTTTTCCATGCGCCGTTCTCGTACACCACCTGATCGGCCTCGAGGAACTGCGCCGCCGTGTACTTCGATCCCACCAGCGGCCGAAAGTCCACCGCCGAGTCGAAACCGAGGACCAGGAACTCGTCCGGCCCCAACTCGCCAATCAGCACGCGGGCCGACGGCGTGGGCGCAGTGGCGCGCGGGCGGAAGTGGACCAGCAACTGGTATTGGCCAAAGAGCAGGTTCTTCCCGCGGATCTTTTCTTCCTCGATGGCCGCCTTCAGCTTCCCCTTCTGCTGCAAATCGATGATGGCCGGCATGGTGGCGCGGATCAACCCGAAATCCGCGGCCAGGTCGGCAAACCGCGGGTCCAACCCAGGCGCACTGCCCATATCCACACCATAGACGCCGAATCCGAGGGCATTGAGGTTCGCCAAGGCCCAGAAGAAAACACGCCCGCCGACGCTGGTCTCTCCGGCCTCGGGGCTCCAGTAAGGATTATCCGGCCGGGTGTAGCGGGAGTTGATCATCCGGAAGTTCTCCGACGGCTGCTTGGTGGTGTCCGAAGAGAGTATGTCGATATCGGGAGCCGCCGCTTTCCACAAATCCAGCATGTGCGAGACCGGACCTCCGCTGGGATAGGTCTCGCCCGGCCGGTCGTAGGAATCCCACTGATCGCCCGTATCGTGGCCGCCGTTCCAGCAGTTCACATAGGTCGGCAGCGGGTAGATTTGCTTGCCGGCGTGCGCCACTTCACCGATGTAGCTGGAAAGATAATAGACCGTGAAAGCCTCATCCGCATCCGTGCCGAAAACTTCCGTCCACGACCCCGGTTTCTTCTTGAGCGCGGTCACCAGTTTCTCGGGAACGGGGCCGTCGAACAGGGCGTTGGATTCCTTGGTATAGTCCCGGACGCTGCCCAGCAGGCCGGATTCGTTCTCGACCTGCATCAGGATCGCCGTGCGGTCGGCTTCGTCCACCTCTTTGAGGTGCCGCATCATCGCGACGTACGCCGTCTTGTCGGCTTCCAGGTTGTTCTTCGAATGCGGAGAAAGGTTGCGGATGGGTTTGCCGCCGGAATCGATGACCCTGGGGAAGCGCGCGGTGTCGGACTTGACCCAGTTCGGAGCCCAATCCATGGACCCGTTCTTCCACGTTCCGAACCAGAGCAGGACCACGCGCAGGCCCTCGGACCGCGCTTTGCGGAGAATCAGGTCGAAATCGCCGAATTCGAAATGGCCTTCCCGCGGCTCGATTTCGTTCCAGTAGACCGGATACTCCACGGTATTGGCGTTGAGCGCCTTCAACCTGGGCCACGCCGGTTCGATGAGGCCGGGAAACGCGTTGGGATTGTGTACTTGCCCGCCCAGGATAATGAACGGCTTGCCATCCACCAGGAACGTGAACTTGCCCCCGCTCTTGACCAGTTGCGCAATGGGCTTGCCCTGGGCCAGCGCCAATGCGGCCGTGCCGGCCAGGATTAACGATAAACGAACGATTTTGTGCGGCAGAATAGACCTCCTGAACGCTTGTGGCGACAGCGCGCCCGCGCTCAATACCACAGTCTAATATGGATTCCCGGCCGGCCGGCACAGCGCGCCCGCGCCCGCGATGCCGGCGTCGGCGCCGTACCTGGCCATCAGCAGCGGAATCTCGCCGGCCCGTTGATTGATGGACCAGTGCGCCAGGTTCCTCGAGATGGTTTCGAAAAACGAGCTCATCAATTCGGCCACTCCGCCGCCCACCACCATGACGTCCGGCTCCAGAAGATCCACGATGTTGCCGAGCCACACGGTCAGCAGGTGAGCGGTCTCGGCAAGAACCTCGGTGGCCACCCGATCGCCCTCGCGAAAGGCCTGGCCTACGTGTTCGGAGCGGACCTGCTCCAGGCTTCCGGCCAGTTCCACAATCCTCGACGTACCGATGCCGGCGAGCCTGGCCTGCGCCCTCCGGGCGATATTCGGACCGGAGGCCAGCGTCTCGATGCAACCGCGCTTCCCGCATGGGCACTGGGGTCCGTGATAGTCGATGGTCATGTGCCCGCCCTCGGCGGCGCTTCCGGTGCGGCCGTGGTAGATCTTCTTGTCGAAGACGATGCCGGTGCCGATGCCGGTGCCGAGCGTGGCGTAAAAGACGTTGGTATACCCGACGGCCGCGCCCCAAAGCGCTTCGGCCAGGCCGGCGGCGTTGGCATCGTTATCGACGCGCGCGGGAACGCCGTATACCCGTTCCACCTCGGCCGCCAGAGGGTAGTTGCGCCAGCAGGGCACGTTGGGCGGATTGAGCACGGCCCCGGTCTTGGGGTCGAGCGGGCCGGGCGCGCAGAGTCCAATGCCCGTCACCGCGCCGCGCGCCTCGGGGAATTCGGAGAAGACCGCATCCACGGCGGCTAACACCGCCGCGAAACCTGTAGCCGCGCCGCCCGTGGCCACCATCGGAGCGCGCGTCTTATGGGAGATCTCTCCGCACGAATCCACCAGGCCGGCGGCCACCTTGGTGCCGCCGATGTCAACGCCAATCGTCATGGTTTCCGGCATGGATCGTTCTCCTCAGGATGTAGCTAACGAAAGCACCACAATGGAGAGCACCAGCACGGCGAGGCCGGCAAACATCACCTGAAGCGGTTTTTTGCCGCTGCCCTTCCATTCGCCCGTGACCACTCCCAGGACCATCGCCGTGATCACGATCAGCGACATGAACGCGGGCCACGCCACCACCGTGCCCAATATGTTCTTCGACACGCCGTACATCACCGTACTGCCGAACCAGCATACGGCCATGATGGCGGCCAGGAACCAATAGCCGCCAGTCCCGCCCGCGCCCAGGCGGTTGCCGGTCTTGTTTTTCGACATCAGGTAAATGCAGTAGATGAGATTGGGAACCGCGCCGGCGCACATCAGCGGCAGCCAGGTCGCGTTGTTCTTCCAGGTCTCGGAGGCGCCGGCGGCTTTGGCCACATCGGCCACATGGCCGCCATATTGCAAGCCCAATCCGACCAGCGCCGATCCCAAACCGCTGAAGGTGCAGAAGAGCAGTCCCTTTCCGACCGAGGGCTTCCCGGTGGGACCTTTGCCCAGCGCGGCTTCGCGGCTGCGGCCGGCTTTGGCGCAGACCAGCACGCCGACAATCACCAGCGCCACTCCACCTATGACCGCGGCACCCTGCGAGGTGAAGGCCGTAGCCGTCGTGAAGAGCGGAATGAGCGCGCCCACCGCCGCCGAAATGCCCAGGATGACGGAAAAGGCCAGGGCGATCCCGACGGCATCCACCGCCAGGCCGAAGAACACTTGCGAAACTCCCCACCCAGCGCCGCAGCCGGCCGCAATGGCGATCGGTCCCGCGCCCGCATCGGAGTAGACCTGGCCCAGAGACGGCACGGTGAGCAACGCCAGCACGGGGGGAAAGATGCAGAGCGCGAAGATGGTCCACGCCAGCCAGGTATTCTCCCATGCCCACTTCCTGGTGAATTTCATGGGCAGGGTAAAGCTGCCGTTCATCGCTCCGGCCAGGATGAGCAGCAGGATTCCGAAGGCGCTTTGGTTCATGGATTCAGTCCTTTCGGCGTGATTCCTATGAATGATACCACCGGACCCGAATCTGCGTGCATGGCGTTTCGGGGCGGCTACAAAGCGACAGCGTTTCGTAAACCATGCGAGCCGCGCCCGTATGCCATACTGGGACAGGGACTCCCTTGCTATCGGGACAGCTCTTTGAGATGCGTAGCAGGATAGAGCGCTTCTATGGCGGATACTGAGTACGAGCACCCAACGCCGGGTCGTCCCGTGTCGCCGGGATCGGTTTCCGAGAAGCGTAACGGCGCTACGCTCATCTGTGCCGTCGATCCGCAGGGCTTCATTATCACCCTGGACGTTAACAGGTGGGAAGACCACATAGCTAAGCGGCACCCTGAGATGTCGAAGCACCTGGAGCGTATCAAGAGGACTATTGAAGATCCACAATTGATCCAGGCGGCGGAAGGATCGACGACGGCCTACTACTATAGATTGACCGGAACGGCCGAAAAGAAGGCTAGCGATCTCTACATCCTGGTGGTTGTGGACAGAAACGAGAAAATGAAAACCGGAGTGGTGAAAACCGCGCATCTCCTGAAAACCATTAGACCGGACGAAAGTAGGATTGTATGGCTGAAGCAAAGTTAGGAAACCTGGACATCCAATACGATCCATCCGCGGACGTGCTGTATTGCTCATTCGGACCACCCCAAGAAGCGATTGGCGAGGAAATAGATACAGGCGTGGTTGTCCGCAGGAACCCGGAAACGAGCGCCATTGTAGGCGTAACGGTCATCGACTTCTCCCGGCGATTCACAACCGAACCAAAGAATATTGTCTCGGTGTGTCTTGACACTCCGGTTGAGAGCGCCGCGTAGTTGAGCGGATGGCAGGCGGATCGGCCCCCATGCCCGTTCCCCGGCGGCCATTTGCAAGCCGCCGCGAAACGCAAAGCTGACTTTCGCGACGGCATCCTGGCAGCCTTGCGCGCCGCTGAAGAGCCCGGTCCCTTTTTGAGCATCCGCGGAGAGTTCGACTTCTCCGCTCCCGACAGCCGCCGGTGGAAGACCAGTCTTAAGTTGGCAGGCGCCGAGAGGTGCGATCCGCTCAGAACGCCGCCCTCCACAGACAGGGTGGGGGATTGCCCCGCCCATGGCGGAGGGCGGTGAAGCGGGCTACACTCAACCTCATGAGGTCACGACGGTTGCATGTGCTGGCGCTGGTTCTTTTGGCAGCCTTGTCTGTCTGGCCGTTAGCGGCTCAGACCGGACCGAAGATCACCACTCCCCAAGAAGCGCTGGGATTCAACCTGGGCGACGACTACCAGGTGGCCAACTACACGCAGCTCGAGGCCTGGTGGAAGAAACTCGCCGCGGAGTCCGATCGCATGAAGCTGGTGGACATCGGCCCTACCGCCGAAGGCCGGCGCCAGTACATGGCGATTATCACCTCGCCCGAGAACCTGAAGAAGCTGGATCGCTACCAGGAGATCTCGCGCCGGCTGGCACTGGCGGAGGGGATCACGGAGGACCAGGCTCACGCGCTGGCGCGCGAGGGCAAAGCGGTGGTGTGGATCGACGGCGGGCTGCACGCCAGCGAGTCGGTGGGCTCGCAGCAGGAAATGGAGATGGTCTACCAGATGGCGGTCCGCACCGATCCCGAAACCATGCGTTTTCTGGACGACGTGATTCTACTGTGCGTGCCGGCCAACCCGGACGGCCAGGAGCTGATCGCCAACTGGTATATGCGCGGCTCCGAGAAACCGGACGCGCCTCTGAAGGACCCGCTCAAGCGCACCATGAGCGGGCTGCCCAGGCTGTGGGCCAAGTACATCGGCCACGACGACAACCGCGACTTCTACATGTCCAACATGCCGGAGACCACCAACATGAACCGCCAGCTTTTCCTGGAGTGGTTTCCGCAGATCATGTACAACCACCACCAGACCGGACCGGCCGGAGCGGTGATTTTCATGCCGCCGTTCCGCGACCCGTTCAACTACAACTTCGATCCGCTGATCCCGCTGGGAATCGAGCTGGTGGGCACCGCCATGCACAGCCGCCTGGTGGCGGAAGGCAAGGGCGGCAGCGCCATGCGCAGCGGCGCCAATTACTCGACGTGGTGGAACGGCGGCCTGCGCACCATCACGTACTTCCACAACATGATCGGCATCCTCACCGAGATCATCGGCAGCCCCACGCCGATGACCATCCCGGTGGTGCCCAGCAAGCAGTTGCCGCAAGGGGACTGGCCCATGCCGGTGGTTCCCCAACTGTGGCACTACCGGCAATCCGTCGAGTACGAGATCTCGAACAACCGGGCCATGCTCGACGTGGCGTCCCGCTATCGCGAGACTTTCCTGTTCAACATCTGGCGCATGGGAATGAATTCGATCGAGAAGGGCAGCAAGGATTACTGGACGGTCACGCCCAAGCGCATTGCGGCGCTGAAAGCAGCGGCTGGCGGCGGATCTAACGACCGCCCGGTTCCCATGGAACTGTACAACACCGTCCTGCACGATCCCAAAATGCGCGATCCGCGCGGTTACATCATTCCATCGGACCAGGCTGATTTCGCCAACGCCACCGAGTTCGTCAACGCTCTTCTCAAGACCGGCATCACAGTGCTGAGAGCCACTTCCGCATTCCAGGTGGCCGGCAAGAGCTACCCCGCCGGGTCGTACGTGGTGAAGACCGCGCAGGCATTCCGCCCGCACGTCATGGATATGTTCGAGCCGCAGGACCATCCCAACGATTTTGCGTATCCCGGCGGCCCTCCCAATCCCCCGTACGACATCACCGGCTGGACGCTGGCGTTGCAGATGGGCGTCGAGTTCGATCGCGTCAGCGAGGGCTTCAACGGTCCGTTCACGAAGATCGACGGGCTTCTGCCCGCGCCGGCCAGCTCAATTAGGGGGCCTTCGAACCCGGCCGGGTACCTGGTCAGCCACCGCATCAACAACTCCTTCGTGCTGATCAACAGGCTCATGAAAACCGGTGCCGAGGTGTACTGGCTGAAGAAGCAAGAGACGGATTTGGGCTCGGGGGCCATCTGGGTTCCGACTTCCTCCGCAGCCCGCCCAGTGCTGGAGCGCGGCGCGAAGGAGCTGGGAGTGGCCGTGCGTGCGGTGGCCGAAGCGCCGGCCGGCGACGCGCTGAAGCTCCAGCCCATCCGCATAGGCCTGTGCGACCAGTATGGCGGATCGATCACTTCCGGCTGGACGCGCTGGCTCTTCGAGCAGTACGAGTTTCCGTTCGAAGTGGTCTACCCACCGGCGCTCGATGCCGGCGATTTGAAAAGTAAGTTCGATGTCCTGGTCTTGACCGATGGGGCCATTCGACGCGGCGGCGGTGGTGGTGGCGGCGAGAGAATCACGGAAGCCAAGACGGTTCCGCAGCTCAAGAAATTCGTCGAGTCGGGCGGGTCTATCGTGACTATCGGAAGCTCCACCGGCGTGGCGGAGCTATTCGGCGTTCCGGTCAAGAATTACCTCATGGAGAAAGGCCCGGACGGCAAGGACCGGCCGCTGCCGCGCGAGAAGTTCTATATTCCGGGATCGCTGCTCAGGGCCGACGTCGACAACACCAACCCCTTGGCTTACGGCATGCCGGCGCAGGTGGATGTTTTCTTCGACAGCAGCCCGGTGTTCCGCCTGGAGCCCGATGCGGAGTTGAAGCACACCAC
>Ga0326728_10020331_pt1 | contig 12686 bp, 15 predicted proteins | sample MB3enrmetagenome_FD_207602 | JGI IMG/M metagenome (GOLD analysis project Ga0326728, IMG submission 207602) | Lab enriched peat soil microbial communities from McLean, Ithaca, NY, United States - MB31MN | ecosystem: Environmental > Terrestrial > Soil > Wetlands > Peat | place: USA: New York...
TGCCTTAAAATATACTATTTACCGTCGAGCTGCCTAGTATAACCAGCAACACTTTTTGACCTTTATGCCCGCAATGACAAATTGACGACACCGGCGCGCAAAAAGCGCGCAAACAGAAAGGTGCGCATTGCGCACCGCAATGACAAATTGACTACACCGGCGCGCCAAAGGCGCGCAAGCAGAAAGGTGCGCACGCGCACCGAAAGGGAAGAGGTGAACAGCGGCCCAAACCTGGGCCGCGATACCGGGGAACGCACTTGCCTTGCTGTTAAAGGCAAGTGCGCACGCGCACCGCGCAAGGTTTTGCGTTGCGCGGATAAAATAATACACTTGTTGCAGGGCCGTATGTTCAGGCCGGATGAAATGACTTTACCCGAAACTGAAATAAAAAATCTGCGCGCGCGGGCGGCGCTGGCAAGCGGCAAGCCAATGGCGGCGCTGTGCTTTTGCGCCGTCGCGATAGCGGGCGTGGCGGAACTGGTGATACTGGACCGCTGCGGCGGCGGCATCGGCGGGCTGGCGGTGTTTGCCGTAGGCAGCATAGCGACAGGCTTTGCGCTGGCGGCGGTGCTGCTTGGCGTGTTTGCAAAACGCTTTTATTTCCTCAGGCTGGGGGAGAAAGAAAATTTGACCCCGCCGCTTTTGCAGCCTATGCTCTGGGATTTATTGTTTGAAAAACACATTCTGCACCCGATAGAGCAAAAATCTGCCGCGCGGAACACAAGAGCTGACACCGTCTGACGAGAAAATTTTTGTACAATCTGTGTATTCCCAAAAAGGAGAGAACGACCTACCAATGAACATAAAATTCGCAAGACTTTGCCGTATCCCAGCCCCCGCGGCCGCCATTATGGCGCTGACCGCGATATCGGCGCAGGCCAGCAGTCCCTGGTACGCCGCGAAGCCGGTAGTGCAAAACAACGCCGTGGAACTAAATTCCATAATCAACCAGAAAACGGATGTGATGAACTCCGTCCTCAACGCCGACTGCGACACCTTTGGCGCAAAGAACATCTGTGTTTCCGTCAACGGCGGCTATTATTCCGCCAACGAGACGCAGCAGGCCACGCGCGGCGACGCGGGCGTTAAATTCGCCTACAAATTCAGCGACATGCTGCGCGCGGGACTTATGCTGGACTGGGGGATAAGCGAATCCAACCCGTCGGACTTCTCCAACAGCAATTCGCCCATGGGCGGCGTTTTTGCCGTGTGGGGACATGACACAGGTTCTCTGGTGAAAGTTTCCGCCGTCGCCAGCCGCGAAAGCGCAAACATAAGCTATACCTACGGCCTACCGGATCCGTTGACCGGCACCGGCAACACCAATATCAACAGCTACGCATTGCAGGCACAGTACGCCTACGGCATGGAACTGCACGGCTACAACGTAAGCCCGTTCACCGCGCTGCGCCGCGCCAGCGTCAACCGCGCAGGCTATAATGAAGATGCCTCCGTATCAGACTACCCGATACACTTTGGCGATACCGGGTTCTCCGCCACCACCGTGCTGCTTGGCGCAAACGCAAGCGGCAAGGTTTATAAAGCGCTGGGACTCAAGACAGGCGCGGGCGTAAGCTACGACATTGCCGAGACGATGGACGGTTATACCGGGCGACAGTACGACGGTTCGTATTCCGAAACAGCCGTGCTGCCCGGCCCGGATGAAAACAAGTTCCGCGCGTTCGGCAGCCTCGGCGCGTATTACGACCTGGCCAACGGCAGCAAGATAGCCGCGGGCGTCGCGATAGCAAAGGAACCGCTCCAGAACGCCACCGGCACCACCTGGAACGCGTCGTACACGATAGGCTTCTAGTAAAAACCGCTACACATAAAACGCCCTGCCTTAACCGGCGGGGCGTTTTTTAATTCATCACGTTCGGCTGTTTTGCCCGAAGAACCGGGCAAACAGCCATTCCCTATATATCGCGTCCAAACATGTTCGGTCGCTTTCCATATTCCTTTCCAATTTTTTTACGGATTTCAGCAGGAACAGAGAAACACTTTTTACTTTGAGACAGCTTTATAACGGCTTTATAACGGCATATATTTATGCCGATATAATGCCGTTAATAAAAATAATATGAATACACTATAAAAAATTTATCAACCAATAATTTAAACTTGACAATCCAAATACACTGGGGAGAACCAGCGGCAGAATCTGCCGCAAGATATTGTAACGGTATAACGAACTACCTGCGCAACCGGCATGATATTGTTTAGCCAGGCGGGATTGCCCGCGTTCGCAACGCTACGCCCAAAAGCCGGGAATATATAGTAAAATATAGCTATTCCACTCAAGGAGAGCAAACTACAAATGAGCAAAGAATTCACTAGCTTTTGCCGTATCTCGGCCCCTGCGGCGGCCATTATGGCGCTTGCAGCGGCGCAAGCCGGTGCCAGCAACATATGGTCTTTGGAGGAGGCTTCGCTACAGAATGACGCCGTCCAGCTCAACTCGGTTATAAACCAGAAGTCCGACCTGATGAACGCCGGACTCAATGCGGATTGCGACACCTTTGGCGCAAAAAACATCTGCCTGTCCGTCAACGGCGGCTATTATTCTGCCAACGAGACGCAGCAGGCCACGCGCGGCGACGCGGGCGTTAAATTCGCCTACAAATTCAGCGACATGCTGCGCGCGGGACTTATGCTGGACTGGGGGATAAGCGAGTCCAACCCGAGCGATTTTTCCAACAGCAATTCTCCCATGGGCGGCGTTTTTGCGGTATGGGGACATGACACCGGCTCCATGATAAAGGTTTCCGTAGTCGGTAACCGCGAGGACGCGCAGATAACGCACCAGTACGACATCGGAGTAAGCGCCCCGAATCCGCACGCAGACGGCTTTCTGGACAACAGAATCCAGAACGCCTCCGGCGATACCAACATCAACAGCTACGCTTTGCAGGCGGAATATGCCTACGGCATGGAACTGCACGGCTATAACGTAAGCCCGTTTGCGGGCATACGCCGCGCCAGCGTAAACCGCGTCGGCTACGGCGAGAGCAGCGGGACCGACTGGCCGATGACGTTTAGCGATACCGGTTTCTCCGCCACCACGATACTTGTCGGGGCCAATGCCTGCGGCAAAGTCTACAAGTCCGTCGGGATAAAGGCGGGCGCGGGCGTGGGTTACGACATTGCCGAGACGATGGACGGCTATTCCGCCAACTACGCCAATGGCAACGAAATCTACACCGTCGCCGGTTCGGACGAAAACAAGTTCCGCGCGTTCGGCAGCCTCGGCGCGTATTACGACCTGACCAACGGCAGCAAGATAGCCGCGGGCGTCGCGATAGCAAAGGAACCGCTCCAGAACGCCACCGGCACGACCTGGAACGCGTCGTACACAATAGGCTTCTAGTATTTAGTAAATACGCAAAAACACCCCGCCTTAACCGGCGGGGCGTTTTTTTAATTCATCACGTTCGTTCGCTGGAAACACCGCTCACTCACTTTTCCTTATATCGCGGCCGGGCAAGTGCATGCCCGGTCGCTTTCCATATCTGATCCCAATCATCCCGAACCCCTCTCCAAAAACCTGACAAACGCCCCGCCTTAACCGGCGGGGCGGTTTTTAATTCCAATTGACGCTGTCCGGGGCTAAAATCTAGAATGGGTTTAAGATTGGGGGGGGAATATCCCGAACAACCCCCGCGTGTCGAAATTCAAATATTCACCGGTTATACAAAGCAGCTTCCAGCTTGAAAATGAAAAATTTAAATACTCTCTGTTCAGTCTTGTTTCTCCTTGCGCTGCCCGGTGCGTCATTGCGGGCGGAGGATGCGCTGTCCTGCGTCGCGTTTGCGCAGGGGTTTTATGACTGGTATCTGCCTCAGGCGAAAAAACAAAGCGCGGACACGGCGGCCATGCGCCAAAAGCCTGAGCTTTTCTCGCAGGAACTATTGATAGTAACCTAAATAATGCCCTATGCGACTGGTTCGATTTTGCAGCGCAACAAGGAGGCCGCTCTACCGAACTGCTTTAGTGGATGGCGGCATTTCCTCGCATGTATGGCTCGGTCACGATGAATACAGCATACTTCCCGTATGCTGTGTTCAGCGCGACGCGGTTACAGCGCAAAAGCGGCCAGCCCTCCGGTCAAGCCCGCAGGGCTTGCCTCCGGGCACAGCTCGGCATTTTTGTTTCATCAAAAATGCCTGCGCTCTTGCGCATTGCCCCCGGCAATGCTCACCTTCGGGGAGGCCCGCCCTCGGGACTTGCGCGTCGTTGCGTCTGTTCACCGTGCGGGTATCACGCTTTCACAGCCGCGCCTAGCGCAAGTCCCGATTTCGGGCCTTCGCATAGGGCATTATTTAGGTTACTATCAATAGTGGACGCGCTCGGCGAGGACGCAAAAGCCGCCGCCTCCGGCGAGGAAAGCGTGCTGGCATTCGACCCGTTTGCTCATTCCCAAAAACCCGGCGCCGCCGCCCGCACGGTGGAAAAAGTCACGCTGGAGCGCGACACCTGTCTTGCCACAATGCAAAACGGCCATGATGTTTCCGTCACCGCCGAACTGGAGCGAAAAGACGGCGGCTGGCGCTTCGTAAATTTTTATTATCCGCCCTCCGGCGACAAAATCCCGGACCTGCTGGGCATCTTAAAAGAACTCGCAAACGACCGCGCGTTCAAAAAAGACTGAAGCATGAACGTTTCATCCGGCGAAAAGGAACATATGAAAAAAACTGATTTTGAAAAAGTGCTTGTTTGTCCGGTCTGCAAAATCGCGCTGGGCGGCGGGCTGCGCTGCCCGTCCTGCCGCGCGCGGTACAAATTCGAAAAAGGCGTATATCTGCTCAAAGCCAAAAAACTTTCCGGCGGCGAATTCAAATGGAACAAAAGCCTTTTCAGGCGCAACAAATTCCGCGCCACGCAGGTTGATTATTTCGCGAGGATGAACCGCGAAACGCGCCTCGCGCAATTGGCGCAATCCCATGCGCTGGAAATAGAGCTGCTGGATTTAAAAGGCCTCACGCTTGATATCGCCACCGGCCTCGGCGGGATGCTGCGGCGGATGCTTGCCGCGCGAACTAAAGCGACCATAGTCGCCAGCGACGTGGACCAAAACATGATGGCAAGGACCGCGCGTTTCATGCGGCGAGATTTCGAGGGCTTTTTCGCCGTCAACGCGGATGCGAAACATCTTCCCTTTGCGGACGGGATTTGCGACTGCGCCGCGGGCTACGCCGCCCTTGGCAATATCCCGGACACGCCGGCAGTGCTGCGCGAAATATACCGCGTACTAAAACCCGGCGGCTATTTTATGGACGCTACGGTGCTGACGGCGAAAAACGGCCCGACGCATAACTTCGCAAAAAAGGAACTGCCGCAAAATGCGCGCGCGCTGGTGGCGCAGTTTGTGCGCGAGGATTTGCGCAAGGCCGGTTTTAAGAAAATTGAAATCCGCGAGATTGCAAAAGCCGTCTGGGCCGAGAATCCCTGCGACATACTCCCCGTCGCAGGCGACACGGCCCGTTACTCAATCATAAAGGCATGGAAATAATCAGGGGAAAAGGCATAAAATCATTTTGCGGGGGTAAAATGTTCAAAGCCACAAAAGATGCGTTAAGGGGCGAAGGGCCGCTGGCGTTCGAGAGCGCTTTTGATACGGCGGAATCGTTGCGCCGTCTGCAAGCCGCACTCTCCAAATCAGCCATGGAATCAGTCGAAGGCAAAACGCTGGACGGGACCGTAACCCGCGATTATGTGCAGCTTTATCTTCTGCGCCCGATGTGATCTAGTCTCATATCAGTTTTCATCTTATGTCTGAAACTAAAAAAACCGGGATTTGCATACCGCGCGGTTCCATCGCCAAGGCTGCGGGGGTGGTGTTTTTTGATGTGGCGTTTTGCGGTTCTATAATACTCAGCACGCTGCTGACTTTTCTGCTGCCATTCGTTTTTCTCTGGCGGCTTTGGCGCAGGAGAGAGCCGGGGAGCGTCACCGCGCTGAAAGCCGCTATATACGCCGTGGCTATTGTGCTTGCATTTACGCTGGACGGAGTAAACAACAAAATAGCGCAGCGCCACGGCGCGGAGATTGTCGCCGCCTGCGAAAGCTACAAGGCCGCAACCGGCAATTATCCGCAAAAGCTAGACGAGCTGGTCCCGAAATATCTTCCCAAAATACCGCACGCCAAATACCGGTTAATGCAGGATTTGGGCTTTTGGTATATCGCGGGAGGGGGATATCCGCCCATACTTTTGTACACGGAGCAATTCCCTTTCGGCCGACGCGCATATTCGTTCTCCCGCAAGGCATGGGGATATGAGGATTAGGACACCGGTGACCGGGCGGGAAGTTTTTTTGTAATATATCAGCATAAGCAGTCAAATTGGACGGGAGGGGAATAGCGTGAAAAACATAAATAAACTTCTTGTTGCGGCGGTGCTGCTTGTTGCGGCGGCTTCGGCAAAAGCGGACGAGCATAAATATACTGTCAGCATTCTTCCGGGCGTTTCCATACCGGCGTTCGGCCTTTGGGAGTCCAACGGCACCTCCGGCACGAACATTAACTTCGGCTACAACAGCTCTTTCTACACCGCCATAGCGGCGGATTACAGACTCAACAACTATCTGGCCGCAGGCCTCGAAATAGGGCGCGACTGGAAGCACTCGCCAAAACAGTTGCCGCCGACCGGCACAGGCGCGGAAATGTCCTCCGTGCAGGTTACCCCGTATGTGCGCGTTTTCAAGAAAGTGGACGAATTCACACCCTACGGCATATTAGGCCTCGGCATGTATTCGATGCACGAAAACGAATTCGACGCTCCCGGCGACGGCTACGCCCAGGCCGCACGCACAAGCACCTATCTGGGCTTCAACGTCGGCGGCGGCGTGATGTACGACATCAACAAGGACTTGCAGCTCGGCATAGACCTGCGGCTGCACCATGTGTTCTCCAACATGTCCGATTACAACGAGGACACCGGCAACGTAGACAACATCGCTGCCAACACCTTCAACACCTCGCTTAAAGCGCAGTACGGCTTCGACCTGTAAAATCTTCACAAATAAAAAAGCCCCGCAAATGCGGGGCTTTTTTATTTCAGACAGAAAATATTGAATCACTCATCCCCTGGTTTGCAGCGGCAGCGAGTTAACCCATGCAGGCGTCTTGTCCGCCGCAAAAACCATGAATTTTTTCCAGACCCATTCCCACACTATCGCCAACACGTAAACGACAAACATCAATATAAAGAAGCAGACGTACAACGCAGGCATCATGTGTTCACGCATCATTCTGTCCAGGAAATCGGACATTTTCGCCTCCGTTATCTATACGTGCGTCCCCGGTTGCGCCACGCAAGCGCCGCGCCGAAACTGGCCAGCGCTATGCCGGCAGCCATAACTATGGCGCAATTTTTGGTCCCTTCCCAGTCGTCCGCAGGCAGCCGCCGTATCATCACATAACTGCCAGCCACCATTATAAAACCGACTATCTTAAGCGGCACCGCGCTTAGCCAGGCGGGCGTCTCGCGCGCGATAAAAGTGATGAACTTTTTCCACGCCCATTGCCACAACAAAGACACCGCGCCAACTCCGAGCATAAGTATGAAGAAACAGACATACAACGTCGGCATCATGTGCTGGTCCAGCATTTTATCCAGAAAGTCGAACATTTTATTCTCCGGCGACGCAAAGCGCGCCTTCAGTCGGTAATATCAGGCCGCAGGCGCGGGCGGGGGAACGGCTTTGTGTGTCGCGCGCACCCAGACCATGTTGACCGCATGCGTAAGCGCCAGCATGAGCAGCATCCATACCGCGCTTGATGCGGTACCCAAAGTCTCAAAACCGACGGCGAAAACCGCCGCCCACATTATCAGCGTCCATTGTATCATGTAGATGCGGTTTACGTCCTTGCTCCAGCCGTAGAGCAGCCGGAACAACGGATTGGGGGGGACAAACTCCACGGCGAGCTGGCACAGCCCCAGCCACGCCAGCACGAAACCGCAGTGGAACACCATTATCAACGGACCGCTGTGGTAATAATCGCCGAAATAGCCCATGAAATCATGGCACAGGAACGGCAGCGAAAGCGCTACCAGCGCAAGCCCGGCGATGCCGGACCGCCGGAAAGTCTTCCTGAAATCCGCCGAGTTTTTTAGCGTGTCGCCAAGGAACATGCCCAGCAGCACGAACGTGAACCACGGGAAGAACGGGAACGACACGAAATTGCCTATGCATTCCGACGCGGAAGGCTTGTTGCCCCACAGGTAATCCAGCAAATGCTGCGCAACGGGATTACCGACGGTGACGCCCCACAGCCTCGGCCCCGGCAGCGCTACCGCGACAGCCAGTACAAGCAGCAGCCATTTATTGGCCTTGAGTTCGCGCAGCACGGCCATCAGTATCAGCGCAAGCCCGGCGAACTGGAGAATATCGAGTTCAAAGAAGGATTTGGAAAAATCGGCCAGGTCTTCCGGCACCGCCATATAAAGCGACGGGGCGCACCATTTGGCGGCCAGTATCGGCAGCACATTGCGCAGCAGGTTAAGGAAATAGCCGAGCAGTATTATTTTGAATCCGCGCAGCACGCCGGTTTTGAAATCAGTGTTGCGCGAGAAGTAAAACGACATCCCCATCAGCGCCATGAACACCGGCGCGGCGGGCGTTGCGCCGAAAAACCCCACCGCCATGCCCAAAACGCCGCTATTGGCGCTATGGTTGGAGAATGTTATAAGCACGTGCACGGGTATCATGAAAAAAACAGCCATGCCGCGCGCAAGGTCGATGGATTCGATACGCTGTACGGAAGATTTTATTTCAGTCATTTTTTCACCCTCTAATAAAAGAAGATAATAGCACTTTCAAAACAACAGGCCCCTGATGAAAATAAAAAGGAGCGGCGTTATTTTCCTATACATAAATCTGTAATTGCAATTCAAACACCGCATGGATTGCTTCTTCGCTAAAACGTGCGCTACGCGCACCTTTTTGCCTGCGGGCTGTGCCGCCCGCAGGCGTAGTTACTCTGTCAATGACAAATTAACGACACCGGCGGGCCAAAGCGCCCAAAAGGGAGGGATATGGTAAGCGGCCCAAACCTGGGCCGCGATATCAGGGAACGTTTGCGGCCATGTTTCTTTATGGCTGCAAACGCCCCCGGCCCCGGCCGGGGGTATCGTCGAAAACTGCTATTACGTGATAGATGACCGCGATGCTTTGTCCGTGGCCCCCTCCATGAAAATAATCGTGTATCGTGTTGCACCAGTCCACGGCCTGCTTTTCATAATCCGTCAGTTTCGGGTCGGACGGAGAGAGCAGTTGCGCCAATGCGCGCACGTCGTATGACGGCATGTCCATGAATACTATAGAGACGCCGGGATCGGTCATCTCGTTTAAAAAAGTATGCGTTTCAAAGGACGGCGTTGAGTAAAGCTCCAGAGAGACCAGCTTTGTGGTGTCGAAATCCCCGCGCCGCGCGGTGTAGAAATTCTCCAGGATATCCAGCTTCTTTTGCAGCGGCTCGGCGGCGGTGTCCTTTAAAATTTTCAGCATTTCCGGCAGTTTTTCCTTTTTGGGGATAAATCCTATGCCCTTCACCGCGTTGTTGAGGGCGAAGGGAGAATCGTTCCTGCGCAGCCCGTGGCTTGCCACTACGCCAAAATGCGGCCCCGACAACGGCGGCATGCCGGTGGCGTTTCTAAGCGTGGCGATTTCGGAAAGATGCCCTTTAAAATCCCAGTCCAGAAATCCCTGCGGCAACTCCCTCACCCTGAACTCCTGCCGCCTGCCCTCCACGTCGGCGCGCACTATACCTTTGCCGTAAGCGGACAGGTCTATGCTCGTCTGATGGAAAGTCCCGCCCTGCCAGTAATTTGTGGCGCCATGCTCAAGCGCGACTGGCGCAGTTTTATTGTCCGCAGCGGACGGATGTGCGTCCTGCGCGGCGGCAGGCATAGCGTACGCGCAAAGCAGAATAAAAAGAGTTTTTTTCATCATGGTTTTGAGGTTTCCTCCATAGTGGGAATACGCGGCGTGACGGTTTGCCCGAGCTTCCACATAAACGCCGTTGCGCCGAAAAGACAGCAGCAGCCGCTTATCGCGAAAGCGCCGCTCATGCCGAATTTGTGCGCCACCGTACCCGACAGCAAGCTGCCCAGCGGCGCCATGCCCAGAAACGACATCGTGTAAAAAGACATCACGCGCCCGCGCATCCTGTCGTGCGTATAGGTTTGTATCATCGTATTGCTGGCCGCTATCTGCGTCATCATAGACACGCCAAGCAGCATCATCACGCAAAACGCGGGGATAACCGAATTGGTGAAGGTCAAAATCAAAAGTCCCGTGGCAAAGCCCAGCGTGGCGCGCGGGATATATTTCAAAAGTCCTTCCGGGCTTTTGCGCATCGCAAGCACAACAGCCATTATAAGCGCGCCGAGGCCGTTTGCGCTGCCGGCCAAACCCAGCATCTTCGGCCCGCCGTGCAGCACATCCTTTATGTACGCAGGCAGCAGCACCTGAAACGACATGCCCGTCAGGCTCACCAGCCCCAGCAAAAGTATTATGTGCCCGATGGGGGGAGTGGATTTTATGTATTCAAAACCGGCCTTCAAACCGTGCAATACCGATTCGCGGCCCTTGTTGGAATGCTCGTGCGGCTTTGTGTCCATAGCAAGCAGCGCGGCGATGACGGCCAGAAAGCTCAAGGCGTTTAGCAGAAAGCACGGTCCCTCGCCCAGCGCGGCCAGCACGAAACCGGCGAAAGTAGGTCCCAGCAGCCGGGCGCAGTTGACCATGGAGGAGTTGAGCGCGATGGCGTTGGAAAGGTCCTCGCGCGAGCCGAGCATATCGACGACAAAGGACTGCCGTATCGGCATATCGAAAGCGTTGGCAAACCCGAGCATAATACCCAGCACCACTATGTGCCACACCTGCACCGTGCCGGCCATCACCACCCACGCAAGCAGCGCGGCCTGCACCATCGCCAGCGTCTGCGTGGCAATTACAAGTTTGCGTTTGTCGTAACGGTCGGCCATGACTCCGGCGACGGGGGAGAAAAGCAAAGTGGGCAACTGCCCCAGACAGGCCACCGTGCCCAGGAGCAGCACGGAATGTGTCAGGCGGTAGACAAGCCAGCTCATCGCCACCTGCTGCATCCAGGTGCCGACAAGCGAAATGCCCTGCCCGATTATGAAAAGCCGGAAATTGCGGTGACGCAGCGAACGCAGCGCGGTGTGTGGTGGCATCCTTTCATTATAACTAATTAGACACCTAATTGCTTTGATATTGAGCGTTTACCGGCGACGGTAGATGCGCATTTTTATTTTTAGCGAAAACTATTGACAGGAACCGGCAGCACAGTCCGGGTTTGTCCGGGTCATTTGTTTTGCGACGGCGGTCAGCCGTCCGAGTTGTTCGCAGATAAAACTGTCGTCCGGATATTCCTGGATGGTTATCTTGTGGCTCAGCACGCCTTTTTTAAGTTTCACGAAATGCAGGTCCGTGGTCAGCAACTCGTTCAGCGCGGGCGCTTGCTCGACAAGGAGGATGACGGCCTCCTGCGGCTTGCCGTAGAACCTGTAATGGTCGCGCGTTATCGGCAGATGCGGCAGCAGCGTGTCTATAGCGATGCCGATAGTTATCTCCATGGCGATATCCCCGGCGGACGGCACATCCGCCTCGCAGACCATGACGCGGTAAACCGTGCGTATGCCCGTGTCCGGATTTCTTGTATCGCTCACGGCGGTGAAAACGCGCGTGGTGAAATCGTTGAACCGGCCTTCCATGCAGCGCTCGAAATCGCCTTCGATGAACATGTTCCCTTCTATCGCCCTGAAACCCGGCAGCGGAATGTTGCCGCTTGCTGGGTCGCGGGGTTTTAGCAGCACAACGGCGAAAAAGATAATCGCCGCGCCGACCGGCGCAAGCCAGAAATCCAGGAACGCCACGTTAGGTCCGCGTATCGCAAGGAAGCCCGACGCAATCATCACCAGTCCCAGCGCCGCCATGATTATTCTTGCCGGGACGTTGACGAACTGGCGGCCGCAATTTATCACATACTGTACGCAGAAATACCCGATGAACCCGAGCGAGACGACAGCGAACAGCGCCGCGAAAATCTCCAAATCCAGCTTTGCCTGATAGGACATGGGTAAATAATGACAAATGCCGGGCGGTTTTTCAAGCAGAAGTGCAGCGGATACTAAATTGGGGAGGAAGCGCCCTGCTCAGGAAGAAAAAATACTGCTCCAGCGGGTTTTGGGCTTTGGCGATTTTATTATGTGCCACGCCTGCGCCAGATTGTAAAGCGCGATGACGGAGAATGCCGCTATGCCGACCGGAGTGCCTATTGTAAGCGCGCCCGCCACGCCCATAGCGGCAAACGAAGTGTGCGCCGTCGCGGCAACCTGCCACGGCGTGTCGCGGTAATTAAGCGGGCTGTTTGGCGTCCAGCGCGCAGCGGGATTTGGCGACGCGGCAAATGCGGGCTGCGGCGGCAGCGTTATTGCGCGCACGTCGAAAGAATATATGCCCAGAGGATCGGACGGCGGCTTTTGCGCGCTGTAAAGCGGGGAGGTTGCATTTAGGGAAGGAGGCGCCTCCTGCCCTAATGCGGAGCAGGCAATAAACCCTGTCAGGAAAGCGGATAAAAACAGCCGCACAGAAGCCATATCCTGATTCTACTACAGTTTGACGCACGCCAAACCAACCGCTAGAATCTATGCATGCAGCAA
>Ga0326728_10020332_pt1 | contig 12685 bp, 14 predicted proteins | sample MB3enrmetagenome_FD_207602 | JGI IMG/M metagenome (GOLD analysis project Ga0326728, IMG submission 207602) | Lab enriched peat soil microbial communities from McLean, Ithaca, NY, United States - MB31MN | ecosystem: Environmental > Terrestrial > Soil > Wetlands > Peat | place: USA: New York...
GTCCTCCGATGACAAGACTCGCCGCCGTCTACAGCGTCTCGATCGACGGCTCCTGGACGTCGCTCAACAACTCCTGAACATCGCAGCACCAGAAAAGTGAGGAAAGATTGGCCGGTCAATCGGGAAGCCTACGCAACAGTGCGTGGGGGCCTATTTCCCGGAGGAATATACCTCAGCTCTTGCCAGCGGCAGCCTTCTTTCGGCGTCGCTGCAGCGGCGCCAGCCGCTGGTTAACGTCGTCGACCGAGAAAGCCTCCGGTTCGAAGTCGTCGCCCAGCCACTCGAGGAGTTCTTCGTGCTGTTCATGCTCGGAATCGCCGATGGCTTCCAGCAGATTGTAGAAGCCGGGTAGGCCGCCACAGTCCTCAGGCGGTCCGTGCCTTTCGCCCGCCAGGCAGACAGGATAAGCGCGCCCGGGCTCGGGTGCCAAGCATTTTTCGACCACGATTTCGTGGTCCCAGCTATCACCGAAGTCATAGGTGTACACCGCTTTTGCTCGCGCCCTGCCCAGCACGGTGAACAGGCGCGCAGTTCGTTCGCTGGCCGTGCACGGCCCACCAAAGGCTTGCTCCATCGGATCGGGTTTGCCGAACCTCTGCTTCCCGATACGGAACTCATGCATGTGACAGTCTTCCCAACCCATGGCCGCTTGCAGGACATCATGCAACTGCTCCAGCGTCAGGTCCGCGGGAATCAACAGCCGGCGCCAGATCGGCGGATCTGTACCGAGCAGCGTGACTTTGATTTGGTAGATCTCCTGCGGCTTTTCGACCGTGTTGGTTGGCATGATCAGCTCCTCTGCGATCTTAAGATGCGGCGCACCGAGGTTCTTCCGATGCCGAGCCGGCGCGCGATCTCGGCCTTACTGACACCGGCACGGTATAGCTTGCGGATCTGGCCGGCCTTTTTCGCCGCGGTCAGAGGCCGCCCGAAGCGCTTGCCCTTCAGCCGCGCTTCGGCGATGCCCGCGCGAATCCGCTCGCGGAGAATCTCATGTTCGAACTCCGCAAACACCGAGAGCAACCCGGCCATGGCGCGCCCCGTCGGCGTTGTCAGATCCAGCGCTTCGGTGAGCGATACGAAGCTGACACCCAGTTCGGCGAGTTCCTTCAATGTGACGACAAGGTCGACGAGCGACCGGCCCCATCGATCCAGCCGCCAGACCAGCACTACATCGATTTCGCGGCGCCGCGCGGCTGCAAGCAGATTCTCGCGGAGTTCACGCGCCCCCGCGCCGGAACCGACTTCTTTGACGTGAACCGTGATCGTCCAGCCGCGTTTTGCCGCATACTCGCGCATGGCGCGCATCTGCAACGGCAGAGTCTGCTGGTCGTGCGTGGAGACCCGCGCATAGAGGCCGGCGCGAAACATTTTCGCCGCTTCCCGTCGCTGGCCAAAAATCCCCTGCGATTTTATCGTCTTCGATGCCCGTCCGGCGGCCATTTCACGATGTCCGGCTCGCAGGGGCTTTAAGCTATCCTTTTGGGCCAGGCAGGATTCATCATACTCCCGTGCACGCCAGTGTCTCGCGATAATTCCACGGCATCCATTGTGCAGGATGGGCCGCCAGTTCCCGGGCATGACGTTGGAGCTCGGTCAGGTAGTGGAAGGAGTTGGCGTCGCACAGCTGGCAGGTATGGATCAGGCTCACGAACAGATCGCCCACCTGGGCGCCGTTCAGAGTGCGAAAGAACAGTGCATTTTTTTTGCGGTGCAGAACCGCCCGCTTCAATGCCCCTTCGACGATGTTGTGCCGACTCCCGGATTATGCCGAGCCGCGTCAGCCGGTTTCTGCCGCTTGCTATCGGCCTTCTCGTGTTGACGCACGCGGCATAATCATATCGCCTCCCCCGACTGGCAACATGCCGAACAAGGAGAGACGATATGACAACACCCGTCAGGACCTCGACGAACTCCTCGTCAAGCTCACCACCCCACGTTGATCCCAAAAAATACATTAGTGTACTTCTGAAGTGACCGACTTAGCCACGAAGCCAAAGTGGATCCGAAGGGTGTCCGCAGACCAGCGCGGCCATGGCATCGGTGAGGCTCTCGATGTCTACACCAAGTCTATTATCAAGAATCGAGCGACCGCAGCGAAGCAGCTTGAGGATTCCGTCCTTACCAAGGCTTACTCGGGCGCGAAACAGGTCCGCGTGATTCTTAATGGAGGGTTGCGTTTTTGAAGTACTTGTAAGTTGTTGATTCTGGAGCGGGAGACGGGACTCGAACCCGTGACGTCCAGCTTGGGAAAATGGGCAATGTTTTGTTTTCAGTAATATAACTGCGCATGGCGTTGATTCAGGGTATGGAGAACGCCAATGAAACAAGGGTCCGTTTCGGCTGGTGTGCTAATGGAGGGTTTTTGGAGGGTGCGGGGCGGGGTGCCATTTGCCACTCTCGGCTTGATGCCTGCTTCGGCGGCAGGTGTCAATAATCTAGTTCTCGAAACCGCACAAGGAGGCAATCGATCGAGGGAAATTCATGATGACAGCTATTATGTTGACATTCAGACTTGTCCCTGACATCATGGGGGTGGTGTGATTCCGGCTTTCGACCCTACCACCGGTGCGTTGCCACCCGGTGATCATAGGGCAACACTGGAAGAAATAGGAAGCCGGTTCGGGTTCACTCCGCGGCGGCGTTGGCTCTTGAAAGGCTTGCGGGCTGCCGTCAAAGCATTTTGGCTTGCCGGTATTGAGGACATATTCATCGACGGGAGCTTCTGCACGGAGAAGCCCGATCCGGGAGATGTGGACGGTTATTGGGTCGAGCCGGACGACGATGTTTATGATCGGATCGATCCGTATTGGATTGACTTCGAAATGATTCTCGTACCGCATGTGCGGAAGCGGAAGTGGCGGATGTGGGTGGATCACGGTGTCGAATTCTTTATCCATCCCGCCATGCAGGCGAGAGGGACGGTCGGGTTTCCGGAGTTTTTCCGGCAGGACCGAAACGGTGCGCCCAGAGGCGTAATTCAGGTAGTCAGGTCGGAATCATCATGATCAAGAGCGATGCACAGAGAGAACGTACCGCGACTCAGATTGAAGGCTTTCGGCAAGCACTTACCAAAGTAGACCGGGAGATGACCGGCAAGCGCGCCATAGCGGTTCGCGGCAGCTACGAAGGTATGATCCGGCAGCTTGAAGACGAACTGCGCGAATACGACGAGCTCAAGTCCGGCGATTTAACTTTGCCCAACGTCGAACGACTGGATCAGATCGCGCCCTTTGTCGCGAAGATGCGAATTGCCAAGGGAGTGTCTCAAACTGAACTTGCGCGCAGGCTCGGCGTCAGTAAACAGGTCATCAGCCGGTACGAAGAGACGGAATACCAAACCGTCGCGATAGCCCGACTGCAAGAGATTCTCGACGCAATCGGCATCAAGGCGCTTGTCACGTTGAGTGCACAGGAGTTCCATCACGCCGACAAGAGAAGCGAATATTTGCGAGAACTGCAATTTCAATCGCTGAAAAAAAACAGAGGCGAGCCGATTTGATCGTGGTTAAGACCCATCGTGAGATTCTTACAAATATAGGAGATGTCGCACATTGGGTTCGCTGAGGAAGCAACTACGCAACCGTTCTTCAAGTTGACTATCCGCCCGGGTAAAGCGGTCATGCTGACGAAGGTGCTCCGACCAGGAACTCACGACAAAAGTTTCGATATAGCGGTCGGCGGCCTCAAAATCCCGGCAGATGCCTGTGCCTACAAAAAATCCAAAGTACGAGACAAGGGCGGAAACATCTCGGTCGACTTGTCTATTGAGAAGTCTGAACAAAGTGCCGAGTGCTACATAGACCGCGGCGGCGGCGCACTACCTCGCGAAGCCTGCGGATCTCCTGCAGGCACTCGATGCGGCCTTGGCGTCTCATCGGATGCGTGTTACGCGGCGCGGCGTTCGTAGTGATGATGCAGACCGCCCACTTCACCAATCTCGATCACGGCACCCTCTGCGGGAGGCTGTATTCTTCGGGATTGCGGCGCGTCTTTGTTAAGCGACAGGTGAGTTCTCCACCTATGGTAATAAGCGCAGTACGCTGTGAGTATCCGATGCAGAGAGCGCTCGCCGAGTACGATGACATGATCCAGGCACTCGCGCCGAATGGACCCGATGAGCCGTTCGACGTAGGCCCGTTGCCATGGAGATCGCGGCGCCGATAGCACTTGTTTGATACCCATCGCCTTCACTTGGTCGACGAATTCCTTGCCGAAAATCTGGTCACGGTCACGCAGCAGATAACGAGGTGCACTGTCCCATGGAAAGGCCTCACGAAGTTGCTGGGCCGTCCATTCCGCGGTCGGATGAGCGGTCACGCCGAACTGCAGAATGCGGCGCCGGTCGTGCGCCAGCACCAGAAACACGTACAGGACCTGGAAGCGGACCGTCGGCACGGTGAAGAAGTCTACTGACACCAAGCTGCGCAGGTGATTGTCCAGAAACGTCCGCCACGTCTGTCCATTTGGGCCTGCGGCCCGCGAAACCTCATGAAAATAGGGAACTCCGCAAACTCGGCTACCGAGTAGAGCCCATGGCTGTCCAATTCAATCCAGCTTGAAGGCCCTGGGGGGACTTTCGACCCTGTGAGGGCGGTTTTCGATGCCGCACCATGTATTTGGCGACGGTGGGTTCGGTAAGCTCAATGCCCAGCTTCAGCAACTCACCGTGAATGCGTGGTGCACCCCAGTGCGGGTTGTTTCGGCTCATCATCCGGATCAAATCCCGAACCTCTCGCGGCACGCTGGGTCGACCAGGTTTGCCGTGGTGGATTTTCCACGTCCAGAACAAGCGAAAACCTTTACGATGCCAGGCGACAACGGTTTCCGCCTTGACGATCATCAGGGCGGAAGTCCAGTCGCGCCACACGCGTCGCAACCAAACCCAGAAGATGCGGTCGGCTGGCGTCAGCTTCAGGCGTTTTGGAGCCGACCGACGTAAGACCATGAGTTGTTGCCGTAAGGCGAGGTTTCCAGTCGTAGCTGGGCCGAGGTCTTGAGCATCGAGGTGAGGCCGTCGAGCAAGGTGAACAGGCGTTGGCTACGTTACAGAACGTTTCCGGAGTCCGATTTGCGCCTTCCGGAGCGCAGTTTAGCACGCATGTGCCTGGAGTACATGATCTGTACCTTGATCCCCGCACGGGCAACGTGCCCTCGGACTCCGGCCGCCGAAACGTGTGCTACTCGGAGGTTTACCAGCCTGGCGGAAACCATGGCGAGCAACAATCGTCGGTATCACGCCAAGCGATTCTGTTTGGCGCTTCCTTTTACGCACGAGTGTGTCATTCGCCGGGTGGTGGAGCCAGCAAAGAAGCCGATCGCGGCTGCGACCAACAAGGAGCCCGCTGGATGCCGGCGAACGAGTCGCCGAAAGCCGATGGCAGCCCCCCTCAAGTCATGCTGCTCGACGTATGATGCGGTCGCGTCCAGTCTATCTGCCGTGTTGGTAGCGCAGTTGTCGATTATTTCAGAGCTCTGGCGGCCCGTGCTGCGAACGGAGGAGGCAGCCGTACGCAGTGCGCCTGCCGTCTCGTTGCGCACTTCATCCAGCTTCTTGGCGGCGGTCCTACCCAGGTCCTCCGCTTGTGCTTTGGCCTCAGAGACTTTTGCGCCGAGCTGCGACGCCGTTTCCATCAGATTCGTCATATGTAGTGTAATCCTTTCCCCAGAAACTGCTGGTCAGAATGCTAAGGCCGCGGTCTGCTGCCAGATTCGCCACAGCCCGACGTGTTGGTTTGAATCGGCGCGGCCCCGAGTTTGATCGGCCGGAAAGACGCCTGGGCTATGCTCAACTGGTTTGTGAGCCGATGCTAAATAGCTTGCTTCGGGCTCTCGTGTCGATCTATCCCTTCTTTCGTGATGATCCGTGACCGACGGTGGGATGGGTCGCAAAATCTTGGTATTCAACGGCTTCCCGGTGCGCATCTTTCGCCGTAGTCATCTCAATTCGCGGCATCAACAGTGCCGCAAGGCGATTAGAATCTGAACCTCCTCTCAACTGTAGCGTACGCCGATAAATTCGAGAATTGTGAGCACTTTTGAACAGACCGACCGCGGTGCGCCTGTTAAGTTAGGTTACATTTTCAGTCTATGTAGGTGCGTCGCTGCTCGGTTCATGCAGCGGGCGAAAGGTGCGTCATACGCCCTTCCAATGCGAAGCCAGCTGGCATGATCGAGTGCATTTTTTGGCGGAGCTGTCCGAGCTAAAGACGATAGCGACGCGCGGTGTGGGCTAGTTGTTCGTAATGCATGCCAGCGCGAAGGCTGGCAGAGGTCAAGGGCCTATGCTCACTGTCCTCCTAATCGAAAGCGAACCGGCTAATCTCATAGCGCTGGCTTTGATTCTGCGTTCGTTCGGCTACAGTGTATTGGAAGCCGATAGCCCAGATGAGGCGGTGCGTAGCTGTCGAGAGCATCTCGGGCCGATTCATGTCGTCGTAGTCGTGACAAAAGCCATCGTGGACTATGGGGATGCCAGCGAAGCTGTAGCACGACTGGAATCCCTGTATCCCCAGATACGAGCTGTACTTATCTCCGACGAGCCGGCAAATGAATTGGCTGCCGCCAACTCTGGCTGCGCGTTTCTTAGAACACCGTTTCGAGTGGATGCCTTGGCTGACACGATCACGAGACTGCTCGACGGCCCGAAGGAAAAGGCAGCGTCGGTCAATGGTACGTGTGGGAGCTCTTCGGCCGGAAAGATACGCGACAAGATCATGGCGTCGCGACTGCTGCGGAGCTCGATGCCGATTCGCTCGTTCTTGGAGATCGCTGTGGCGCCGCTGCCAGCACCGGTTCGAGCTGCACTGAAGTGGTCCTCTATTACAATGGCCTTGGCGGTAGTCGTCTTTATGCTCCTGTTATCAACACGCCGGGCCCAGGTGCCTGCGCCGATCAGAGTTGGACCCTCCCAGTCGGTGGCGCTGACTGTGACTGGAGAGGGTGACCGGCTACGTTTGACTTGGGATGGCTCGGCGCCAGGGATCCAGCCCGGACGGTATGGCGTGCTCTGGATTGCCGACGGTAGCACCCAGAGGCGCGTAATCCTGGATGCGAGCCTGTTGCGAGCCGGTACAGCATTTTATTGGCCACACACAAATGATGTGAGTGTCAGTCTGAACTTGTCTGAAGCGAACAAAGGTTTGGGTGAGGTGGTTTCGACTAGTGACGCTATCTACGTGCCGCAACCTGCGGGAGGCTCGGTTGGCCCTCTCCAGCGGGCGGAGATAGCGAATCCACTATATCAGCGGAATACAGAACGCGAGGCCCGGCGACACAGGATTACAGACGGTCGACCAAAACGCTCGAGCAAGTACGCAAACCCTGTGTCATCTGAGTCGCGTCAGACTGTGTCAACTCCAAGAGAAGTGCCTAAGTCACCACCAGTCGCTGCCTTGCCGGTGCAGCGATTCATAGAAAAACAGATAATAGCGGCCCCCACAAATGCAGCCCCAAAGTCTGCGGCCGAGTCATTCTCCACCGTAACCTTCGAAGCAGTCACGGAACCGCATTCGGGGGGCGTGATGGGCAAGATACCACTGCTCCGAAGGCTGCGCCGAGGGCCTGACTTCGTGCCGCCGAGGCCGGTGCAAGAGACCACTCCAACGGTGCCCGAAAAGCTGCGCCGTACTTTGAGAACCGAGGTGCCAGTCGATGTACGCGTCTACATCAACAAATCGGGGAAAGTGGATTTCGCGGAATTACTATCGGACATCACGGTAGCAAACCACGATTTTGCGAGCTTGGCCGTCTTCGACGCGCGGCACTGGGAATTCGAACCCGCCCGATCGGGAAGACGCATTGTGCCTGGGCAGGCGCTGCTGCGCTATCGGTTCGGCAATTCGCTCCTCGCTATTTCGCGCGACCAGAAGTGATCAGAGCCAGCGCTCGGCCTCAGCATGCGGCATGGCTTTATTCCCGCCGACCAGACCCGCAGAGCCAAGTAGCGCTGCTATTCGGGCGAAGTAATAGCGAATACGAGTAGTGGACAGGGGTTGACGCTACGCTCGTCCCACGCTGGTACTGCAAATCCCGCGAACGAACCTGCGGCGCAGGACTATAATAGTTCCTGCTGATCCAACAGAGCTCAATACTGTAATTCTGTCTGCGGTTGCGCCTTCTCACAAGCGCCTGAAGTATCGGGAGAATCTGCGTTTTTTCACGACCACGAACGTTTCAGAGACGTCCGCCTATCCTGGACTTCATTGTACGCGCTGTAGGATACCGTCATGGGCGCGGTATGTGCCAAGAGTTCCTGACCGAAGCCCGAAACCGAATATCACGACCTTCACACGGCAGTCGTTGTGCAAGGAAGCTCCGGCCGAGGATACGGAACGGTTTCTCTGTAGTGTGATCGGTTCGACAGAGGAGCGCTGATCGAAGTCCGGAAAAGCTGACAGTCCTGATCTCTTTTCCGCCGTTAGCTTGGGTGTCGGATGTGTGGCAAGCACATGCAAGCGTTGCGGTCGAAAGACGCAAGAATTGCCATACAACTGCCTTCCCGGTGGCCAGTGGAAACTATCGACCAGGGAAACAGGCGGGAGGGAGCAACGTGCCGTTTGGCGTATGGCTTGCAACTGTTCAGAACTGGAGATGACAATCCTGGGCAGCTTGCGCGTACTCCTAGTGGGTTTGGCCTCCACAATTGCTCTTCTCAGCCAGGTAGATGCGCGCGCGATCATCCGCAGCGCCGTTGCCGCCGACGAGCGGAACTGGAGTATTGCCCGGAGTTACACGTTCCTTCAACGGGCGGAACTCCGGCGTCTGGACGCCCAGGGAAGGGTGAAGTTATCTGAGGTGCAGACCTACGACGTCACCTTGCAGGAAGGCACGCCCTACCGGCAACTGGTCCAGAGAGGCGACCGCCCGCTGCCCCCCTCCGAAGAGAAGAGGGAGCAGGAGAGCCTACAAAAAAGTATCGCCGAGCGACGGCAAGAGACCGCGGCGGAGCGATCCAAGCGTCTGTCCGCATTCGAGAGGCGTCCTGATTGGCAACGCGAAGCGTGGCACGAGTTGCCCGATGCTTTCGAGTTTCGGGTGGCCGGCGAAGCGATCCTGGATAGTCATAGCGTCTTCATAATCAACGCAATGCCACGCCAGGGATACCAGGCCCGATCCCGCACCGCCAATTTATTTCGCTCTCTCAAAGGCAGATTCTGGGTTGACCAACAAGACCACCAGATCGTGAAAATGGAAGCGGAAGTCATCGACACCCTTTCGTTTGGGTTATTCCTGGTCCGCGTCGCGAAGGGATCACGCGCGACCCTGGAGTTGGCGCGCGTCAGCGAAGGAGTTTGGGTGCCCGATCAACTGGAAGTATTCGCCTCGGCCCGGTTGGGATTGCTACAAACCCTGCGCATCGAGCAAAGAGTCCACTACAGCAGGTATAGCAGCGTTCCAGAAGTTGCCGGGACCATCTACCCGTCAGAAGTCCGAGACGCCAGCGGCGCCGGGCTGAACCAATTCGCGAAGGCCACCTTCCCATGAGCGTGGCTAGACCACCCCCACGATGGGCGATGGCAGTTCGAACTGGGTTCACGCGTATGCAAGCGCGCGCCGGGGCAGCGGTTCGGAGAATACGCACGAGCCGGCTGGGTAGACTTGATTGGACGAAGGGCATGGTTCGCCTTCTCCTTTGCACAACGGCTTTTGCGGCCGCTCTCGCTGCCGTCGGTTTCTATCACGTCTACTTTGATAGAAACAATCTGCCTGATCTGGAAGGATTCACCCGCTTTGAGTTCCCTACGATCGGACGCATTTACGACGCCAACGGGCGGCCACTCAAGGAGATGGCATCAGAATCCCGCCAGCTCACCCGATACGAGGAAATCCCCACCATTATTCGCGAAGCGATCCTCGCCGCCGAGGACAAGCATTTCTTCTCACATTCCGGAGTTGACTACTCAGGATTTGTTCGCGTGCTGTGCAAAATCAGGCTCGGCAATCTAATCGGCCGCTTTACGAGGATGGGAAGTCGAGACGCGGCTAATAATTCCGCGATCTTCCCGCAAGGCGGATCGACCATTACCCAACAGCTCGTGCGCGGTTATTTTCTCAAGGCCATGATGGCACAAGAGAACAGCGACCAACCCCGGCATCCTCAATTCCTGGCTCGGGTGCTGTCGAGCGTGATCGGCGCGCGAATGGTCAATATGCTGGTTCGGAAGGTGGAGGAGATCCGCCTCTCGTTATGGGTCGAAGAACAGATGCAAGAACACTTCGGTTCAAAGCGTCGAGCGAAGGAAGAGATTCTGGCTCGGTACGCCAGCTTGGTTTATATGGGTAACGGTCAGTACGGGTTTGCCAAAGGGGCAGAATACTATTTTGGCCGGCCTCTCGGCACGTTCACCGGAGACGATGCGGACAAGGCCGCACTGCTGGCAGGCATCGCCAAGTCGGCTCGTTACTACGCACCCGATGCGAGTGAAACGAAGAGAGTCTTGCAGCGCAGAAACCAAACCCTGGCGCTAATGGCTGCCAGCGGCTTCATTTCGACCGACCAGGCTCGGAGAGCCGAGCAGCGCCCGATTGAGCTGGCGGGGCAGCACAAGGATAAAGTGGTCGAGGCGTCTGCCGTTGTTGACAATGTCCTTGGCGAACTCCCTAGATGCCAAGCCGGCCTCGGCGTAAAGGACCTTCTGCAGGGGCGAATCCAGGTCTACTCGACGGTCGACGCTGGGGTGCAGCAAATTGCGAACCAAGCATTGGAACGCGGCCTTTTGCTGTACGAGAAGCGGCACCCAGCCGCCCGCGGCCTGATCCAGGGCTCGGTGGTCGTACTGAGGAATAGCGATGCGAGCATCCTCGCCGAGACGGGCGGCCGGCAGTTCTACAAAGACCGCTCCAGCGCATATGTTGACTTCAACCGCGTCACGAAGTCCCAGCGGCAACCTGGGTCCGCCATGAAACCTATTGCTTATCTCGCTGCTTTTCAGCAAGGAACCTTCAATCTGAATACCGTAGTGCCTGACGAACCCATCAGCGTCGCGAACGGCAGGGAGCAGGATGTGAAATGGATCTCAAACTACGATGGCCAATTCAAGGGCCTGATCCCGCTCCGAATGGCACTTGCGGAATCCAGGAATGCCGTCGCAATTTGGATTACGGAGCAGATCGGAGTTGCCAGCGTCCTAGAGACGGCGCGTAGTCTTGGGATACAGACGCCATTGCAGCCATACGCCACGACGGCCCTGGGCGCCTCCGAGGTGAACTTGCTAGAGTTGGCCAACGCGTATCGCACGATGGCATCGGGCATTCTTACCCAGCCATATGTAATCCGCAAGATCGTACGAGATTCGGGCGAAGTAATATCCAGTAGCGGACACCGGTCATCTGCGGTCCATGTCGAAGGTGGTGCACTCTCGCTCATTCAGGAGGGCCTGCGCAGTGTGGTGCGGCTGCCCACTGGCACGGCTCATGCACTTGATTCCCGCGGGTTCCCGATCGCTGTCATGGGAAAAACGGGAACTACCAACGAGTTCAGGGACGCCCTCTTCGTGGGGTCCACTTACGGCACTGAAGGAGTCACCGTGGCCGTCCGAATCGGCTTTGACGACAACCGTTCGCTCGGGTCAGGAGAGACCGGCGGCAGACTCGCGCTTCCGGTGTTCAAAGAAGTAGTGCTCAGGGCGTACAGCAAGAAGCTGGTGGGGCCTGTGCCTCAGTTTCCCCCTGAGATGGAACAACACATTGACGAATTTCTAAAAAACAGCGCAGTCGAAGGAGGGGTTGCAACATCAACATTGGGGATCTGGTGGGGTGAGCTTGATCCGGCTAACGTATCGGACCGAGAAGCTGAATGATCTATCCTCAAACATCGGGCGGGGAAATGAGCGCCTATGACGCGTTCGTGGACGGCTGAAGCTGTTCCGAACCTCTTGCGGTGGAAGAATCGGGCTGCTGCAAATGCAACGTGCGCGCGGCAAGGCACGCGCGTGCGTCGATGTCTGCTCGTTTGCGGCGCGCGTACTTGACGATGGCAAGCAGAAAAAAGCCGGTGACGAATAGCCACCAGGGAGGTGAACTGGGAACGGACGCACTTGCCACTAGGAAGCTTAGGTTGTCGATCCCGGCTCCACCCCCGAAGGGCTCAAAGTCAAGGACCTCAACTTGCGCGACATCCCGATACGCCTGAAACTGATTTGTAACAAGCGCGGTCGCAGCTCCTGCGCACCGTGGCAGACTCGCAGGACAAAGAGCAACAATCGTCAACCGAACTAAGCTTCGCGACCATTGACGCATTCTTCCCCTCGTTCTCCGTGGCATATATAGCCGAGGCATCGGATCCGTGCAAGCAGGTGCCAACCGAACGTCGAATGTAACGATTGGCAAACCACCTATTTCCTTGGAAGGTCGGCGCTGCTTTGAGACTTTTCGGTGCTGACTTACAACATCTTCGAATTGTGTGAAATAGTTTGGGTCAACCCTCACTCGCCGTGCAGAATCGGCGAGCATCGAAATGCCGCCAGGGGCGGCCACCACCCCGATAGTGGATAGGCGATGTGCATGACCCGGCTGTCGCTCGGGTCGTATCGTCTTCATCCGAAATGTGCGAATGGAAGCCCGTTTGATCTTGAGTCGATCGTCGCCGCCTGCGCCTCTCTGTGGAATTCGGCGATACGGTTTTGCAGCGTCCGAAGACTGATCCCCAGAATTTCCGCGGCTTGTTTCCGGTTGTTGTTCACAT
>Ga0326728_10020333_pt1 | contig 12685 bp, 16 predicted proteins | sample MB3enrmetagenome_FD_207602 | JGI IMG/M metagenome (GOLD analysis project Ga0326728, IMG submission 207602) | Lab enriched peat soil microbial communities from McLean, Ithaca, NY, United States - MB31MN | ecosystem: Environmental > Terrestrial > Soil > Wetlands > Peat | place: USA: New York...
GCAATTTTCATGCTCCAATCGGCGGGTCACGATCTCACCCGTCGTCAGGTCCAGGTACGCAATTACTTGGAAGCGTGTATGCAAATCACATCCTATAATCAACATTGTCGGCTCCTCTCTCAGCAAGGCCTTGGCCAGGTCATCTCTTTAGATGACCCGAGGAGCCGACGACATTATGGAATCATCAAAATAGGTCGCGGTACGCTCACTCGTCACTCGCCGCTTCACTTGGGAGCAGGCCGCGGGAGGGTCGGATCATCAGGTCATCTGGCCATCGGATCATCGGGACATCGGTTCATCGGGTCATCGGGACATCGGTTCATCGGGTCATCGGGTCATCGGGTCATTGAAAAGCTTCGTGCGCAACCCTCGTACTTTACGGTTCATAATTCACAGTTCAGAATTTCACTGATCTCCTTTCTTTTCATCAACATATGCGGTCGTCTTACCTAACACTGATGAGGCCCGCTCACCTTAAATGAGCATATAGACGTTTACCGAGTGTAGAACCGCAGGGCAGGGCAAACTGCGTCAAATGCTGCCCACTGAACGAGCACACCTGTATGCCCCACGTGAGCATCCAAGTGACGAGGGGCTCTGGTTGCAGTCTCGGGTATGCCGCAACCTTGTGGAATCTTGTGAAAGGAATGGATGTCTAAAATGAGCGACAAAGTGATTGTTATAACGGGCGCCAGTGATGGCATTGGAGAAGCTGCCGCGCGGTCACTGAAGGCACAGGGCACGCACGTTGTTCTCGTCGGCAGATCACCAGAAAAGACCAAAAAGGTGGCGTCTGAGCTTGACGCCCCCTATTATCTCGCCGACTTTGCCAAGTTAGATGATGTGCGAAAGCTGGCCGCCCAGCTCAAAAGAGACTTCCCGCGGATTGATGTGCTGGCCAATAATGCCGGCGGAGTTATGGGGACCAAACGAATGCTATCCGTGGATGGGCACGAACTGACCATGCAAGTCAATTACCTTGCGGCATTCCTTTTGACTAGTCTGCTGCTTGATACGCTCATCGCTTCGCAGGCGACGATCATCGCGACCTCCAGCATCGCCCACATGGGGGCAGGCAAGCTTGATCTTGACGACCTCGAGTTCGAGCACGGCTATACAATGCAGAAAGCCTATGGCAGAGCTAAGCTCATGGATATTCTCTTCACCAAAGAACTGAATAGGCGATACGATGCGCAAGGCATAGCCGCCGCAGCCTTCCATCCGGGCGTTGTGAGGACCAGTTTTTCTTCCGAATTCGGCGGGGGTTGGAGCTTTGTGTATACAAGCTTCCTCAAACATTTGCTTATTTCCCCGGCCGAAGGCGCCGACACGCTGGTGTGGCTGGCAACATCTGAACCGCGTAAAGACTGGAAGCCTGGCGAATACTACGTGAAAAGAAAGATCGCGAAATCAAGCCCGCAATCTCAAGATCCCAAGCTTGCGCACGATCTTTGGGAGAAGTCGGCTAAGCTGCTGTCAATAAATGAAACTCCCGAGCTTAGTGGCGGGTTGGCGCAAAGCACAACTCTGCGGCCCAGAGACAGGATCGAGATCAAACGGAGCCAGGTAAGGGATTAGGGACTCGGGGTTAGGAATTCGGAGCACGGCCTTGAGCTAGAGCCCTCCGGGCGCAAAATGGCATTTTGCGGTGCGTAGGTCAGCGCTAGTATCGTGCGCTGAAGCGCTGAGCTATGCTCTACTCGGGGGTTGTCCTCTGGCTGGCATGCATGTTGTCTACGCAGGTCTACTCGCGCCCGGTGCGAATGATCAGCGCTGGCTTCATCACAGCCAGCCACAAGTAGCCAGTTCGCTCAATTGTCTCGACAAGACCAAAGCTTCATATCTTTAGAAATTTTACTAGCTGGTGCCTCGTTTTCGGCACAAGGGTCAAAACCACCAGGGCAATCGCTGAATATTTCAAAAATCGTTTCATGTCTTTGTTCTCCTTCCAACGCCGGCCCTCAATATTCGCCTACTCTCGACCGGCACGCTCAATTAGATGCCCCAGACTCCCACAATGGGTTCATAAATTCCCGAGCCAATGGCAACTGCATCCCGCATCAGAAAACCCCGATCAGGGCTCACAAGCCATCGAGATCGGCGGACTTTGAGCCAAGGCAGTAGCGCAACTGCCCGCTGGTCAAAAATACATGGGCTGGTCAATTTTTACACGCCATACGGTTAATCGCAAGCCATGAAAATGTCTAATCGACTGTATTCACAGCGGTTAATTGAAAGTCGAGTTTGGCGGAGCGATTGCAGCACAACCCCATTGCGCCGAGGGGAATTTACGCTTAGGGGTCACAGCAAACTATGCCCACTACCATAAATGAAAAAAAGCCAGCTCAGCGGGTCAGCACATCTTTGAGTGTCGCCCTGTCGGAAGGGGCAGCCACCTACGTTGTGGATACTGCAAATCTGAGCAACACGGGGCTCTGCCTCCGTCCGAATAAAGTGTTTCCCATCGGTACTCAGCTTCGCTTGGTCTTTGGTCAACCGCCTGAATTGCCCCGAGTTACAGCACACGGAATCGTGAGGTGGTCTGAACGCGGAAAGGGAGTCGGGGTGCAGTTCACCTATATCAGTCCGCATGACCATCAGGCCCTCCTGAGCTTCGTGAACTCGCAGTGCGGCGGGGAGCAAGCTTAGGCGGTTCCTCCTCCTCACATACAGTCTCAGGTCGCGCAGGCTTGCTGGCGCGACACGCAGCCATTCCTGTCGCAATTTGACACTTGAGAACCGGACGGGGTGTGCCAGAAACCTCGGTCTGGAGCTGCGCATTGCAAGTGGTGGGAATAAGGTGTATACCAGTCGTCAGCCGGGAACCCGAAAGTCCCGGTGCAGGTTCAGTGGCATAGTTCTACCCTTCCCTCAGCGACGCAGAAGACCTGCACGTTCTATGTGGGAGGTAATTTCCCATGAAATTCTTGGCGACAGGTATGTTGCTCAGTCTGCTTTACGCCCTGCCGGCTGTTGCGGATGAGACTGCCACGGTCAGCGGAGATTACATTGAGGCGCGATCGAACGAGGTTTACACGTGCGGCTGCCTCTATTCGGGGCAGATGACCACCGCAGGCAAAGAAGCCATCCTCGCCTGGCGCATCGCGCGCGGCACTTATCAAGGCACATCACTCGTGGGGGTCAAGGTGGCGGCGGTCGTCGTGGGTGATACCAGTCTCAGCGCCTACGACGGACCGCGCCGCACGGCCCTTTATCTCGACGGGGTCACTTCCGACGACCAGCAGCAAGCGGTCGTAGCTCTGTGGCAGCAGCAGTATGCTGGAGCTCTGGGCAAGATCACCTCGGTGCATCGTGTCCCGATCAACATCACACAGCAAGGCGACACTATCCGGGTAAGCGTTCCTGACCTCGTCGAGATCCAGGCACGCAAGGCGCGTCTACCCGCGGATGCCCATCCGGGTTCATATGTTTGGTATGAACCTTTCGTGCCGCTGCGCAATTTATCGCTGGCAACCGCCTTGGATTACGAGTACTCGGGCAAAGATTTCCAGCGTCAATGGCAAGACTTGCTGCCGAGCATCAGCGGCTACCTGGGCGAATTCACCATGAAAGTCGACGTAACACCGTGACTGCCCGACGGAGTACCGAGCGCGTTAAACTCACACGACGTCCTGGTGGGCTTTGAAGGCGTCCCTACGGGCCGGCTGCAGCTTTGACACGTCACCCCTTGCACGTTAAGGCACGCGAGCCCGCCGCGTGCAGGTGTTGACGAACGAAGGGAGGATGTTATGCGGATTTCACGTTTCCTATTCTGTCTCGCGCTGTTCGGGTGCCTGACTTCGTCGCTCTGGGCGGCGGATGTCACAGGGAAGTGGAACGCCCAGTCGGAGAACGGTCCGTCGTGGGTTTTCAATCTGAAATCTGACGGCGGCAAGGTGACCGGCACTATGCAAGGCAACGACGGCAAGGACCGTCCCCTCAACGAAGGCAAGCTGGAAGGGAGCGACATCTCCTTTTCGGTCGATTCTGAGTACCAGGGCAACCCCATTACGCTGGTCTTCAAGGGGAAAGTCTCCGGTGATGAGATGCAACTTCGCGTGGATACCAAGGACGGGAATTGGGGTACTGACCTCGTGGCTAAACGCTCCGCGAGCAAGTGACCAGCCGCCCGGTCTCCTTCAGTGCCAAGCCGTTGGGGAGCCTCTCGTAAAGCGCAACCAAAGAGTTGCTTTTTGTCTTGCCCTGAGCTAATATGCAACCGGGAGGTTGCATACAATGGATAACTCGATTGAGAAGCGAATCGAACTCAAGGCGCCCGTTTCGCGGGTCTGGCGTGCGCTGACGGATTATCGCGAATTTGGCGAGTGGTTTCGTGTGAAACTGGATGGCCCCTTCGTACCGGGCCAGGTCTCGCGTGGCCACATTACGTATCCTGGCTATGAGCACATAAAATGGGAAGCCGTGGTGCAGAAAATGGAGCCCGAACGGCTCTTTTCCTTCACCTGGCATCCGTATGCCGTCGATCCCAAAAAAGACTACTCGGTGGAGACGCCCACCCTCGTCGAATTCACGCTGGAGAAGACCGCCGGCGGCACACTGCTTGTGCTCAGGGAGTCCGGCTTTGACAAGATCCCCAGCGACCGCCGCGGGGAGGCCTATCGCATGAATGACGGCGGGTGGACAGCGCAAATGAAGAATATCGAGAACCATGTCGCAAAAACCTCGTAGCCGCAGGGGCGCCAAGGGGCAGGCTCGTGCACGCCTGTTTGCCGCGCTGGGCGACGCGACACGGCTATCGCTGGTGGCTTTGCTCTGTGGTGGGCAGCCTTACTCGATCTCGCAGCTCACGGCGGGTTCTAAACTGACCCGGCAGGCGATTACCAAGCACCTTCGAGTGTTGGAGAGCGTGGGAATCGTGCACAGCGTCCGTACGGGCCGCGAGAGCCTGTTCAAATTCGATCCCGAGCCGATGGAAGAAATCAAGAAATACCTCGATTTCATCTCCGCGCAGTGGGATCAGGCGCTGTCCAGGCTAAAGTCGTTCGTCGAAAAATGAGTGCCGGAGTCAGGATTCAGGGATTTAGGATTTAGGGCCCGGATACTAAATCCTGAAACCCTGGCTCGTTGCGACTTGCGACCGTATATGACCACTTACTTGATTTCATGACCATATGGGGTCATCATGTGCATTCAGATTCTGGTCAAGCAATTCCATCGCCGCCCAAAGCCAATGAATGCTAAGGGACTTCAAGCGTTTCTACAAAAACAGATTCTGGTAACAAAAATGCAACATTGTCATTGATTCAAACTTGACTCCTAAAGGAGAAATACCATGCTGCGAAACACTTCGCTGATTCTATGCTTGGCGCTTGCCGCACTGATGGCCGGCTGCTCGAGTAATCCCCCTGCTCCAACTCCACCTCCTGACACGCGCGCCGCTGACGTGCAAGCGGTCAAGGATCTCGAGACGGCCTGGATTAAAGACATTGCTACCAAGGACGCCGACAAGTTCGCCAGTTACTTTGCGGATGACGCCTCCGGGCTATACCCTGGGGGCGAGACACTGAATGGGAAGGCGGCCATCAAAGCGGCGATTGCGCCGTTTTTTGCTGATCCCCATTTTTCGTGGACCGGGGCGTCCACGCGGATGGTGGCCTCCAAGGGTGGTGACATGGTCTATTCGGAGGGCACCTATACCATGATGATGACCAACCCGAAGACCAAAAAGACCATGACCGACAAGGGAAAGTATCTGACGGTCTACATGAAGCAAGCCGACGGAAGCTGGAAGGCCGTCGCCGATACCTACAATTCCGATTCGCCCATGTAAGCGCCTGGCACTGCATGGAAGCACGAGCGGTAGAAACACCCCGCTGACAAGCCAGGAGTCCTGTCCCTCGGGGGACCTCATAGAGGTCCCCCCGGACAGCCGGGACAACAAATCACATCAAGACTTCTCTCGCCACTGCGGAGAACGCGCTATAAGCGTGCCATTCCATGGTTGTCCCGGCCCTCCCCAACTTGTCGGGAGAAATACGGGCTAGGCATCGGCTGAGGAGTTTGCGCCCTCGGGCTGCGTCGCGAACGCCATCCACGCGGCAATTCCCCAGACGAGGAGTCCGGCGATGAACCCTTCGACGACGCTTGCTGCCAGCATTTCCGTCAAGCGCAGAGGAACGTTACCGCGCGAGGGGTCGAAGAAGTGGGTCTTGAAGAAGGGCACTAACGCAGCAAACACCGTGGCAAGGTAGACCCACAATCGCCACGTCCATCCCAGCACCAAGGAAGGAATCAGGAGTTGGCGGGCCTTCGTCAAACCTACCAGCGGCCCCACTCCGCCCAGGTAAAATGCGCTCAGGAAGACCAGCAGCGTGGAACTCCAGGCGGCGGTACGTAAAGGTTCAAGCCCCATGGCCTCTGTCCAATAACGCATAATCACGAACACTCCCAGAATGGCGCCGGGGCCGACCGTCACCGGCCATCGCCAGAGGGTGTGAACCACCGTCATCAGCAGCAGCACGATCAAAAAGAGAACGCCGGTTTCGATGATTTGCCCCAGGATATGCCCGCCGAGATGACCCCAGTTGCGGAAGTCTTCCTTCTCGGCAAAATGCGTGCGCGATAGACGCAGCACCGCGGCGATGACGGTCACCAGGATGATCCACGCCTCCGTCCATGCCGTAAGGATCAAGGCAGGAAGCAGGAGTTGCGAGAACTTGCGCAAGCCGCCGCGCAGCGGCCCCACCGCCGCAACGTAAATCGCCACGAAGAGCAGCCCCACCGTGCTGGAAACATAGCGCGTAATATCATGCGGCACGCCCACAAGTTCCAAAAATAAACGCGCAATGACCAATGCCACCAGCGTGGCCATCGCCCGAAGCATCAAGCGAGCAAACGGTTCACGAGTGAGTCCGTACGATTCCGAAGACATGGCCTCCTCCTTTTGGGAAAACAGTAGCCGGCATACGGTAGATGGGGAGGGAATCCCGCCTGCTGTCTACTGTTTGCCGTTTACTGTCTCTTGGCCTTAAATTCCGAACCCGCTTTCCAAGCCGGAAAAGTCTTGGCATTGGCGACAAGGTAGCCGACTTCCCCCAGAAGGCGCAAATCCTCCACCGTGCCGCTCAAATCCCAATAGGGTTTTATTTTGTCGGAGGGCTTGTGGTAGTCCTCGCTAGTGTATTTCTGGCGCATTTGGAGCCCCCAGCCTTCCGGCTTGTCGAGGTATTCCACGCCGCTGCTGGGGTCCAGCGCCGGCACTCCCTGCTTGGCAAAATTGAAGTGGTCGGAGCGATAGTAGAAGCCCTTTTCCGGCTCGGCATCGGGTTTCACCACCCTTCCCTGCTCCGTCGCGACCGCTTGAACCACATCATCCAGGGTCGACTGGCCCAGCCCGATGACCTCGATATCCTTGGTGCGCCCGAGCATGTTCAGCCCGTCCATGTTGATTCCGCCAGGGTTTTGGACAAGGGATAGAGGGGATGCTCGGCATAGTACTGCGAGCCCAACAGGCCTTTTTCCTCTCCTGTGACCGAGAGAAACAGGATGGAGCGGCGCGGCGGCGGTTGCACGTGCGCAAAAGCATCGGCAAGCTCCACTAGACCCGCAACCCCGGAGGCATTATCCACAGCCCCGTGATAGATCTTGTCTCCATTAACTTCCGGACCGATCCCCAAGTGGTCCCAGTGTGCGGTGTAAATCACGTATTCATCGCGGAGGTCGGGGTCAGCCCCCTCCACTTCGCCCACTACATTTTTCGAACTGATCGTGCGGATGGTGTTGCGGAGGGCGAGCGAAGCTTTCACGCGGAGGTCCACGGGGTGGAAATCGCGGTTGACCGCAGACTTCTCCAGCGCGTCGAAATCCTTTCCGGCCAAAGCAAACAGTTCTTTCGCCTTTTCGTAAGTGATCCAACCTTCCGCGGCGCATCGCGACATTCCTCGATCGGCGGTCACCAGGCTGAATTGCTCGCCCGTATTGCTGCTCCGGACCACGCCCCAGGGATAGCCCGCCGGACCGGTCTGGTGCACGATCAGGCACCCCAGTGCCCCTTTCGCCGCCGCCTCCTCAAACTTGTAAGTCCACCGGCCGTAGTAGGTCATCGCCTTGCCCTTGAAAGTCTTCTCGTCCAGCTTGGAAGGGTCCTGCGGATCGGGCACCGGCGGATCATTAATCAGCACCACCAGAATTCGGCCCTTGACGTCGGCCCCCTTGAAATCATCCCAATGGTACTCCGGGGCCACCACGCCATACCCCACAAAAACCATGTCCGCCCCAATGCTGATGTCAGGCTCGAGGTGTTTGGTCCAGGCCACAAAATCGTCAGCGTATTTCAGCGTCTCTTGCTTTCCGCTGGCCTCGTCCGTGAACACCAACTGCGCGCTGGGATCAGCTTTAATGCCTACCATCGGCACGCTCTGAAAGTAAGTTCCATCCGGATTCCCCGGTTTCAGCCCTACTTTCTTGAATTGTTCCTCAATGTAGCCGGTGGCAAGCGTTTCTCCCGGGGAAGCGGGCGCGCGCCCTGCGTACTCGTCTGACGATAGAACCTTGATGTTCTCCAGAATCCTGGTGGCGCTGATCAGCTTCCAACCGGATTCCCCCGCGGCCTCCGTCATCGCCAAGAGCGTTCCAAAAACCAACGGCGCCGCGGCCATGAGACAAAGCGCGTGCTTGATCCATTCCATGTGCAAGCTCCCTCAAATTGAGTTCGGCGTGCATCGTACTTGAGCGTCCTCGGAGTTTCAATACGTTTTAGAAGATTCCGAAGCCGCTGAGTGCGCGGCGATAATAAAGCAAAGGGATACGGGTTGTGCTAGCATCAGCGGCAGGCTCAATCGCGGGTTCCAGAAAGAATCGTCCTCGGGCAGAGTACCCCGGGTAAGATCACAATTGAATCTAGGAGGCGCAACCATGAGACGCGTATGGGGAATAACCCTCCTGGTAGGGGCCGGCGTGGGGCTCTTTCTTCGGCCACAGCCGATTCTCGCTCAGGCTTGCAAGGATGAGGTATCCATGGTGGACGCATCCAAGCAGACCTTGGTGGAACTAACGGAGACGGTGAAGAAGGAGAGCCTGTCGGATTTTGAATCCCTTAACCACCAGAAGAGTGCCGTGAACAAGCTCACCATCCACGATAGCATGTTGGGAGAACTGGTGCGCTGCCTCGAAAAGGCCGCGCAAGACCCCGCGGCGCCCAAGCAAGCCGTGGAGGCGGCTAAAGCCCAGCACGATGCCGCCGCCAAGCTGCTGGAAAAGATCCAGCATGAACAGGCCGCCATCAAAGATGCACAAGCGTCGAAGGACGCGAAAGCTCTTATCGAGAAACTAGACTTGGCGCCCTGAAGCTGGACCTACACCGGGAAACAAGCTGTCGGGAGGGAGGCACCAACCCTTCTATGCGAAGAACGGCCTTGCCTACCTCAGAACTCCTCGACGAACCGGAAAAATTCTACGGCCAGCAGGAAGCGTGTTGGCCTGAGGACCCCTACGAGTTCATCGTGTGGTGGCACTGCGGTTACCCGGCGAGCAACCTGATCTGCGCTAGAGGCTGGGAGAAGGAATCTTGCGTGGTGGGCTATGCGGAGCACGAAGTACAAATAGTCCACCAAACCTGCTTCCCACTTCCCCAAACGCTGTTCGGTGATCTGAGGGCACCACGTCCTATGACATAGAACAGAGAAAAAATCCGCGCCTATCATGCGCTGAATTTCGCATCGGACCAAAGCAAGTTTCGCCCGCGGCACTTCTTTCCTTCGTCCGGTATGTGCAAAATTTGACAAATATCACAAAACAAAGGACTACCCTCCATCTACCCTCGCCCCGGCCGAGCGGTCTGCCTTTCCAGGAATTGGACCGGTTCTGGCAGGGCGATTGCGTTGCGATTTACTCGGGAACAGTCGTAATTCGTTGTGAAGGAGGGAAAGATGGCGATACCTCAGCGGATCCGCGACTACTTGGACTCCCAGAATGTGCCTTATGAAACCCTTCACCACTCACAAGCCTTTACCGCACAGGAAGTTGCGCATTCTCTCCATGTTTCGGGAAAGAAGTGCGTCAAGGCGGTAGTGGCAAGCGGAGATGATAAACTAGTCATATTGGTCATGCCAGCCTCGTACCGGGTGAACTTTCAGGAGCTCAAATCGACCCTGAAAGCCAATCAACTGGAAATGCTCGTAGAGAGTGAACTGGTGGGGCTTTTTCCGGATTGCGACGTTGGTGCGGTACCGCCCCTCGGTAATCTCTATGGGATTGACGTGTGGGTGGACCGAGCGGTGGCCAATTCCGAGAAGGTTTTATTCTGCGCGGGAACTCACGAAGATTGTATTCGCATGCGCTACTCAGACTTCGCCAAGCTGACCCGGCCATATCTGGGTCATTTCTCCGAACCGGGAACAGCTCTGGCAGCCTGATTTGCTCCGATGCGTGTGCTAAAAGGCGCTGCGTCTTGCCGCGTACCGGAAACGGACATGGCGGGGGAGGTTTTGTCTTTTTCCGCTCGTCATGGAGATCAAAATTAATCCGGAGCAGTTCAAAGCGATTACGTATGAGGCCCGAGCGGCCGCATGAAGCCGGCCAAGGGGAGGGTGGGCTACCGGCCTCTCCTCCTGAGAGAAGGGCGGCTGACCCTAAGAGGAGGCGCACATGGGACCTGGATGCTCCAACTGTCCTGTTTTGAAAACTTCGCTGTTTCGCAATCTGTCGACCGATCAGATTCAGTCGTTAGGCTGCGTGTTTCGACCTGCCCGCTATCGCCGGAATCAAATCCTATTCTTCGAAGGAGGAGTCGCACAACATCTCTTCGCCCTGCACTCCGGCCTGGTGAAGATTGTGAAATCCCTGGAAAACAAGAAGGAACGTATTACCGCAGTGCTCTTCCCCGGTGAGTTGTTCGGTCTCGAATCCCTTATCGATGTCTCCTATCCCCTCACCGCCGTGGCCGTTCGTGACTCCGAGATTTGCGCGGCGCCGCGCGAAGACTTCTCCACCTACCTGCGAACCAATCCGGAAATTGCCCTCGGCATGGTGCGCTTTCTGGTAGGGGAACTGGAACGCGTCCGGAAGCAGATGACCGACATGAGCTTTAAGGATGCCCGCATGAAGCTGGCGACGTTCCTGCTCTCCCTCATCACCCCCGACACCCCCGCCAACAATGGGACCGTGAACTTAACGCTGCCGCTTTCCCGGCAGGAGATCAGCGAGGTCTTGGAACTCTCGCCGGAAACCATAAGCCGCACGCTCAGTGCATTCCGCCGGGACCAGTTGGTGACGGCACGGGGACGGCACATGGTGATTCAGGACCGCGCTAAACTGGAGGCCATCGCGCAGCGCTAAGCCGCCGGCGTGAATCGCCACCGCCAACCTAAGGCACTTTGCCCGCTGCCGGCTCCGGAGAATCTGGTGGTCCTTCCTCCTCGTGCTGGTGGGATCGGCCCACCGCAGGATTCTGAGAGGCGAGCCTGACTCCGGCCTTTTCCAACTGAAGTTCGATCACCGCGTCGGCTTGGTGCTCATGCGCGGGGGTGATGGGCGCGGGATTCTCATTGCTGAGGTCTCCGTAGGGAACCGTCTGACCGAGCACAGTTTCCCTGCCCTTTGAAGCGGGAAAGTACAACCGCATTGCTGTTAAGATAGTGGATGACCGGGGCATTGAGAGCCTGAAGGTCGTGGAGGTAGGCTGAATGGCGCAACTGCAAATTCCTCAGGACAGGGTGGCAGACTTCTGCCGGCGGCATCGCATTCGTAAGCTGGCGCTGTTCGGCTCTGTGCTGCGGGAAGATTTCAGGCCGGATAGTGACGTAGATGTCCTTGTGGAATTCGAGCCCGGCGCTCGGGTCGGACTCCTGGCGCTTGTGGGAATGGAACTGGAATTGTCTGCCCTAGTGGGCCGCAGGGTGGATTTGAATACCGAGGGCTTCCTCAGCCGGTACTTTCGCGATGAGGTACTCAAGGAAGCAGAGGTCCAGTACGTCGCGTCATAGCCCGGAGGTGCGGCTGCGCCATATGCTTGATCATGCCCGCGAAGCCGTGGCGCTGGCGCAGTTTCAAATCTTAGTAGCTGGTCGGTTTCAGGTTAGGCGACCCTTCGGGCTGAATCCCTGGAAGCGGCGGGACCTCCTGACCACCGAACGGCGCCGGGCATTAGATTGGCGTCCAAAAGGTGGGCCAGCCTGGCTCCGGCCTTTTCCAACTGAAGCGTGATCACCGGGTCTGCTTGCCGCTCATACGCCGGAGTGATGGGGGCTGGATTCTCATTGCGGAGGTCTCCGTATGCAAGCGTTTGAGTAGCGCCGACCTTTAGGTCGGCACATGCTGAACTAAAGTTCAGCGCTACGACACGCCGCACATGATGTACGGGCGGTTCGCGAACCGCCCCTACCCACCCTGCACTTACTCCCATGAGTCCCACCGGGATATCCCAGACCCCCGGGGGGCTGCTCCGTCCTGCCCACTCCAGGAATCAGAATGCCCGGATTTCCCATGGTAGAATGCCCACACATCATCATTCCCGCTTTCGGGAGGTGCCGATGCGGCGTCGGCCGGTCTTGACCATCCTCATGCTCATCTTCGCAATGATTCTGACGCTGCCCGCGCGGGCGCAGCAGAAGAACGTAGGGCCCAGCAGCGCTGGGCCGAGGCCGAACGCTGTTCGGCCCTACGTTGCGTGTGCCGCCGCAATGCCGGCCCTGCCCCCGCAGGCCCAACAGAAGCCCTTTACCCAGGA
>Ga0326728_10020334_pt1 | contig 12685 bp, 9 predicted proteins | sample MB3enrmetagenome_FD_207602 | JGI IMG/M metagenome (GOLD analysis project Ga0326728, IMG submission 207602) | Lab enriched peat soil microbial communities from McLean, Ithaca, NY, United States - MB31MN | ecosystem: Environmental > Terrestrial > Soil > Wetlands > Peat | place: USA: New York...
GAAGAAGGCCATGGCGTGCGTGGCCGAGTTCGGGCGCGGGAACTTCGAGGCGCCGCTCGAGCGCTTCCCCGGCAAGAAGGCCTTCATCAACGAGACCATCGAGCGGCTGCGCGGCAATATCAAACAATTCATCGAAGAGATGAAACGCATGTCGGAAGAACACACCAAGGGCGACATCGACGTGACGATTCCCACGGAGCACTTCGAAGGGGCTTTCCGGGCGATGGCGTGCGGCGTGAACGAAATGGTCGGCGGCCACATCCAGGTGAAGAAAAAGGCCATGGCCTGCATAGCCGAGTTCGGGCGCGGGAACTTCGAAGCGCCCTTGGAGCGCTTCCCCGGCAAGAAGGCCTTCATCAACGAGACCATCGAAACGGTGCGCACCAACCTGCGCAGCCTGATCTCCGACATGGACACGCTGGCGGCCGCCGCCGTGGAGGGCAAGCTGGCCACCCGCGCCGACGCCGCCAAGCACCAGGGCGACTACCGCAAGATCGTCGAAGGCGTGAACCAGACGCTGGATGCGGTGATCGGGCCGCTGAACGTGGCGGCGCACTATGTCGACCGGATCTCCAAGGGCGATATGCCGACCAAGATCACGGACAACTATAACGGGGATTTCAACACCATCAAGCAGAACCTGAACGTGCTGATCGAGGCCATGGACAACGTCACCGCCGCGGCCGAGTCCATCGCGCGGGGCGACCTGACGGTACAGATCCGCGAGCGCTCCGGACAGGACAAGCTGATGCAGGCGTTTTCGGCCATGGTGGCCGGCCTGATCAAGGTAGTGGTGGACATCAAGACCGTGGCCGCGGAGGTGGCCAACGGAAGCCAGGCCATGAGCGCGGCGTCCACCCAGCTTTCGCAGGGAGCCAATACCCAGGCGTCGTCCGCCGAAGAGGCCTCCTCTTCGATGGAGGAGATGGTATCCAACATCAAGCAGAACGCCGACAATTCCCAGCAGACCGAGAAGATCGCCGTGCGTTCCGCGGTGGACGCCAAAGACGGCGGCCGCTCGGTGGCCGACGCCGTGAACGCCATGAAGGAGATCGCCAGCAAGATCTCGATCATCGAGGAGATTGCGCGGCAGACCAACATGCTGGCTCTCAATGCGGCCATCGAAGCGGCGCGCGCGGGCGAGCACGGAAAGGGATTCGCGGTGGTCGCCGCGGAAGTGCGCAAGCTGGCGGAACGCAGCCAGAAGGCCGCCGGAGAGATCAACCAGCTCTCCGGATCCACCGTCAAAGTGGCCGAAAAGGCCGGCGACATGCTCGAAAAACTGGTTCCCAACATTCAAAGCACCGCCGAACTGGTGAAGGAGATCAGCGCGGCCAGCAACGAACAGAACACCGGCGCCGAACAGATCAACTCGGCGCTGCAACAGCTTCAAACCGTGATCCAGCAGAACGCCACCGCGGCCGAGGAGATGGCGTCCACCAGCGAGGAACTCTCGGGTCAGGCCGACGGGCTCATGGATACCATCAACTTCTTCGACATCGGAGAGCACGCCGGAAACGGCGCATCCCAGGCGTCGCGCCAGGCCAAGGCGCCCGTTCTCCAGGAGGCCAAACCCGCCGCCAAGGGGTTTGCCGGCAAATCCAAGCCGGCGTCGCGCGCGGCCGCGGCGTCCCCAGCCCCGGAGAAGCGGAACGGCAAGCCGGGCGGGTTTTCGCTCGCCATCAGCGGACGTCCGGATGTGGCGGACCAGGCGTTTGAGAAGTACTGAGACCGCATCGGGAGATCGAACATGAGCGTGGATGCCATTACGGAAATCAGACAATACCTGACGTTCAAGCTGGATGGCGAAGTCTTCGCCCTGGACGTGGCCACGGTGCGGGAGGTTCTGGACTTCACCACCGTCACCAAAATCCCCAGAACCCCGGAGTTCATGCGCGGGGTCATCAACCTTCGCGGCAGCGTGGTTCCGGTCGTGGACCTGCGTCTGGCCTTCGGCATGACGGCGACCGAAAAGACGGTGAGCACCTGCATCATCGTGGTGGAGGTCTGTCTGGAAGGGGAGACCAACATCATGGGGGCGCTGGCGGACTCCGTGGAGGAGGTCATCGACCTGGAGCCGGACCAGATCCAGCCCGCCCCCAAGCTGGGAACTTCCATCAAGGCGGACTTCATCCGCGGCATGGGCAAACGGGACACCCAGTTCCTGATGATCCTGGATATCGACCGGGTGTTTTCCGCCGAACAGTTGGCGGGACTGCAGCTCCCCGCGCATGCGGCGGCGTAGAAAATGCGGCGAAGCCACCCATCGCCGCACCACCCGGTCCGCAAACGGGAGACGCTGCCGGAGTGCGATATCAAAGTCTTCCTGCGACCGGGGGAGCTGTGGATCGACAACGTCCCGACCCTGGTGAAGACGATTCTGGGGTCGTGTCTGGCGATCACGGTGCGCGCGCCGCGGCTGGGCCTGGCGTCGGTGACGCATTGCCTGTTGCCCAGCGCCGGCGGCGAGCCGGAAAGGCTCTCCCGCGCGGAATCCCTCAAGTACGTGGACGCAACCATGGGGATCCTGTTCGACACATTCGCCTCGCGCGGCGCGGCGCTTCGGGAACTGGAGGTCAAGCTGATCGGCGGGGCGGATAACATCCTGGCTACCGGTTCGCCCAACCACTATGCGGTGGGCGACCGCAACGTGAAGATGGCGTTGGAGGGCCTGGCGCAGAGGGGAATCACACCCGCGGCCGCCATCGTGGGAGGCCGCTCCGGCCGCGTGATGGTGTTCGACACGGGAACCGGCGACGTCTTCATAAAACGGCTTTCGCCTACGCCGCGCGTGCTGTGGGAGGAGTCATAATGCCGGCCCGCGTCCTCATCGCCAGCGATTCCGCGACGGTCCGCCCGGAGCACTCCGACGGGCTCGCTTCCGATCCCGATATCGGAGCCACCGGCGCCACGGGCAATCCGCGGATGGCTGGCCGGCCTATCGGCTGCGAGATTCGGGACGGAATCGCGCTGGACGCGGATATGCCGTGCACGGATGGCCTAGAGTTCCCGCGCGAGGCGCGCGAGGAGCTGTGCGCCGCGGTTCGAGAAGCCGGCCGGGCGAAGGCGTGGCTGCGCCCGCCCGTCGAACCCGCCGTCGCCACCGGCAGCGCGCCGTCCGCCTGCCTTGACGGAACCGGTACGCCATGTGGCGCACGCACCGGTGCGTGCCGGGCCCGGTGGGCGCCGCCGAACCATCGGGACGCCGGGCGCGATGACCACACGGATTGTCCATCCGCGGGCGCCGCCACCGGTGGCGATGCGGGGCCGGCGATCGCGCACGCCACAACTGCGGTCCACACGATCTGCGAGAAATGCGCGCTGGCGCGCGGATCGGGGGCGGCGCGGCCGCATGGCGCCGGCTGGGTGGTTCTGGTGGGCTCGTCCACGGGCGGGCCGGAAGCGCTGGGCGTGGCGTTGAAGGCGCTACCGGCCGAGTCGCCTGGCCTTTTGATCGTGCAACACATGCCGGAGCCGTTCACCGCGGCCTTCGCCCAACATCTGGACTCGCAGTGCGCGGTCGCGGTGAAGGAAGCCGAGAACGGCGATCCGGTGCTGCCGGGCCGGGCCCTGTTGGCGCCTGGCAATCGCCACCTGCTGCTGAAAGCTTCCGGCGGGCGGTATTACGCCGAGGTGCGCAACGGTCCGCCGGTATGCCGCCATCGTCCGTCGGTGGACGTGTTGTTCCGGTCGGCGGCGCGATGCGCCGGGCCGAATGCCGTGGGCGTGCTGCTGACGGGGATGGGCGAAGACGGCGCCCGCGGGATGCTGGAACTCAAACAGGCCGGCGCGGCCACCATCGCGCAGGACAAATCCACGTGCGCGGTCTATGGCATGCCCCACGAGGCGGTCCGGTTGGGCGCCGCCGGCCGGGTGCTGCCCATCGATAGAATCGCCCCGGCGATTCTGGAAGCGTGCCGGTAACGAGGACGATTATGGATTCCGGCGGAGAGATGGCAGTGCACATCGAGGACACGGACAACCGGCGGGTGCTGCGGGTGGAAGGCCCGCTGGACTTGGCCAACGCCCCGGTGCTGCTGCAGGCCCTGGTGGGTGCGATGCAGGCGGGCGCCACGGACGCCGCCACCGGCCGCCCCACGGTGGTGGATCTGGCCGGCGTCACTTCAGTCGACCTGTGCGGGCTGCAGTTGGTGTGCTCCGCGCACCGCACGTTTCGCGCGCGCGGAGGCGATATCGGCCTGCGGGAGATGCCCGCGTGGTTCCGCCAGGCCGCGGTGGCGGCGGGATTCACCATGGGCACGTTGGAGTGCCGCTACCGGCGCGGCGACGACTGCCTGTGGCGGGAGTGAGGAGCGCACGGAGATGACGGACCGACACGTCGAAGCGTATCGCGAATCGTACCGCGAAGAGGCCTCCGAGCTGCTGGCGGAACTGGAACATTCCCTGCTGGAACTGGAGGAGCGTCCGGACGACGCGGAGCTGGTGGGACGCGTCTTCCGCGCGCTGCACACCATCAAGGGGTCGGGCGCCATGTTCGGCTTCGACGCCATCGCCGCCTTCACCCACCAGGTGGAAACGGTTTTCGACGGCGTGCGGACCGGCCGCATCGCCGCGACTCCCGCGCTGGTGGGCGCCACACTGGCCGCGCGCGACCATATCCAGGCCCTCCTGCGGGTTCCGCAGTCCGAAACCGGGGGCTTGGCCTCGCACGGGGACCGGGTGCTGGAACGCTTGCGCCAGGCGCTGCCGGAAGGCGCCGACCCGCAACCGCCGGAAGGCGCCGCGCCGCAACTGCCGGATCCCGCCGCGCCTTCCAGTCCGGTTCCGGCAAACCCGCCCGCCGGGGAACCCGGCAGTTACCGTATTCACTTCGAGCCGCAGTCCGACATTCTGTTGACCGGGACCAATCCTCTCCTGCTTCTGAACGAGCTCCGCGGATTGGGCGATTTCAGCCTGGTGGCGCATGTGAGCCGGATCCCGGAGTTGGATGGTTTCGACGCGGAGCGATGCTACACCTCTTGGGACGCGGTGCTCACCACCGGCGCGGGCGAAAACGCCATTCGCGACGTGTTCATCTTCGTGGAGGACCGGGCGGCGCTGTCGATTGCGCGGATCGATGGCGCGGACCGGCCCGATCCACTCCGCTTGGGCGAGATATTGGTGCAGGCGGGCGCGGTTTCGGCGGACCGGGTGGAGGCGGCGGTTCTCGAACAGAAACACATGGCCGCCTTGCGCGCCGGGCAGCGCACGGCGGAGGCGGTGGCGAGCTTGCGCGTGCCCGCCGCCAAGCTGGACGGCCTGGTCAACATCGTGGGAGAACTGGTGACCGTACAGGCCCGGCTGAGCGGCTATGCCCTGGCTTCCGGCGACTCGGAGGTCACCTTCATTTCCGAGGAGGTGGAGCGCCTCACCGAACTGCTCCGCGAGACCTCCATGAGCCTGCGCATGCTGCCCGTGGGCGAGACCTTCAACCGTTTCCGCCGGCTGGTGCGCGACCTGTCGGCGGAGTTGGGAAAACGGGCGGAACTGGCCACCTCCGGAGACGACACGCAACTGGACAAGACCGTCATCGAGCAATTGAGCGACCCGCTGGTGCACCTCATCCGCAACGCCGTCGATCATGGAATCGAAACGCCCGAGCGGCGCGCGGCGCTGGGCAAACCGGCGGTGGCCAGGATATTCCTTTCGGCCTCTCATGCCGGCGCTTTCGTGCTGATCCGGGTCTCGGACGACGGCGCCGGCCTCGACCGCGATGCCATTCGGGCCCGCGCCATCGAGCGGGGTTTGCTGCGTCCCGATGCGGTCCCCACCGAACAGCAGATCGACGCCCTGATCCTGGCGCCGGGGTTTTCCACCGCCAGCAGGGTCAGCGAAGTCTCCGGGCGCGGGGTGGGAATGGACGTGGTGCAACGCAACCTGGACGCCATGCGCGGGAGCCTCTCGGTCGCCAGCACCCCGGGCCAGGGAACCGTAGTGACGCTCAAGATTCCCCTGACACTGGCCATCATCGACGGGTTGCTGGTGGAAGCCGGGGACGCCCGGTTCGTGGTGCCCCTGTCGCATGTTTCCGGGTGCATGGAGCTGTCGCGTGGAGGCTCGAAAGCCGGCCGCCAGTCGCTGATCGGCGTGCGCGGAGATCTGGTTCCCTACATCCCCCTGCGCGAGCGGTTCGGTATTCCCGGCGATCCCCCGCCTATCGAGCAGGCGATCATCGCCGAGACCCACGACGGGCAGTACGGGTTCGTGGTGGACCGCGTGATTGGAGACCATCACACGGTCATCAAGAAACTGGGCCGTCTCTTTCGCGACATCGACGAAGTCTCCGGCGCGACCATCCTGGGAGACGGATCGGTGGCGCTGATTCTGGACGTCGAAAGGCTGGCGGCGGCGGCCATCCGGGAGCAAGCGCTGCATGCTTGATCGGCCTTGGTGGGGCCGGCGATTCCCCGCCGAAGCCGTCCCCCGGAAAGTGGCGGGATCGGACCTGGAAGCGGAAACTAGAACAACGGGAGAATCTGGGGCGGCGTTCGCGGCGCCACGGTCTCCAACTCCGCGAACAGCGTAATGATGGAGTCGCCCGTATCCCGCAGATCGGCGGACAGTTTGGCCAGCCCCATAGGGTCGAGCGATACGCGCCCAATGAGGGTGTTGACCGCCAGAAACCACTGCACGCGATTCTCCGCGTCCGCTTTGGCTTTGCGAACATAATCGAGCTCCGTGCGAAGCACCATTTCGCGGTCGGCGGCGGAGGGCGGAGTACGCGACAAGTCGCCATAGAGGGCGCATTTCTCGCGGAAGTGCTCGGCCCTGAACGCAGCCCCTTGCGGCTGCCAGGCCGCCAACGCGTCGAGGAAATCCCGAAACTGCTTCTGCCACTCGGGGGTTTCCCTGTGCGCCATGGGGTAGGCGTTGCGTGTGGAGTCGAAGATCAGATCCATGTATTTCCGGGTGATCGCCTTGCAGGTGTCGTCGTCGCATCCCCGCAATCCACTGGCGGCGCCTTCCAGCTTGGAGGGCGTCACTTCCTGTTCCTGAATTTCCGAAAGCGGCGGCATGCGCAAGTGACCGTTGAAATACAGGGCCGGGTCGGGTCCCTGCTCCTCGAGCAGGCGCGCGTCGGGGAAGGCGAAGGATATGACTTCGTTGACCATCAAATCGTCGTCAGCGCACCGCGCCGCGGACATGTTGTTGACGATGTAAGCGCGGTAAGCTTCCAGCAGGGTCACGGGAGAAATTTGCCGGTGCTGGGCCGCCTCCATCAGGACACGGATCCGCGGGCCGGCCGCCGCGTAGGTGAAGGACCGGTCGTCTCCCGAAATCTTCTCCATGGCTCTCGCGAAGTCGCGCATCAAGGATTGAAAATCCTTGTCGCTCACGTTGCTGGCCGCGATCAGGCGTGCCGCTCCGGGGATTTGCACCGGGGAGGCGACGGCCGCAACATATGGCTGGAGCAGCCGGAAGGACTCGCCTTTCTCGATTTCCGCCGGTGTAAAGCCTTGCAACGCCAACCGTTCCAGCACATCGTAGAAGAAGTCGACATCGTATACCAGGTGCTCATCGCAAGTGAGGCGCGGCAACTGGACCGGAGGGATGCGGCGAAACAGCTCCCGGGCTTTCTGGGGGTCGAGCGGGAGCATGCCGTCTACCGCCTTCAGCCGCAAGGACATGGCGTCGAGCCCCTGAGCATAGATCCGGTTGAAACTACCGGCCGACCCAGCAACCTTGGTGATCGAGGCGCGGCGTCTGAAGGGCAGTTGCGCCTCGCCGGCCCGGCCAAAAGCCTCTTCCAAGAGTGCGATTCTGCGCGGCTTTTCGACTTTGTCGATGCCGGCGATTCGAATCAGGGCCTCGGCGGCGAACTCCCCGGAGGCCGAGCGCGCCATGCCGATCAATTGATCGACCGTCACCGAAGTCGTTGCGGCCCAACAAACTACGGGAATAAAGAGCGGAAAGAAGCGTTTCATGTTTTCAGGTGTGCGTCTCCTATCTTAACCAATGCGGGGCGAGCCAGGCGACCAGCCGCGTGTCATGCCTCAAGACCGTAAGAAGGAGGATCAGGAGCGTACCGCTCGGCCGTACCGACCCCCGTTATTGACCCTCGTTATGTGAACGTGGGTGGGTGTCCACCGAGCGCCTTTAGGCTTCTCCCTATGCGGCAGCCCGCCAGGAGCTTGCTCACCAGCGCGTTGAGATCGAGTCGGACTCCCTATTTTGATAATGTTGGATCAAAATAGGTGGACCGGCACGTGCATCGCAGACACGCTCCATGGATATTATGCCAGCAGACGGCCGGTTTTGCCAGCGCTTTCGTGGGGTGCGGCGCCAGCGGCAGCCCACCCGGCCGCCGGCCCCGGCTGGGGACCGTCAAGCCGGCCGCTCCTCCCGTAACTGGCTGAGGAATCGACCGAATTCCGCCGGTCGCGGCGCCTGCGGGAGCCCCGAAGTTGAATATTTCAACAGAGCCCCTTGAATTTGGGGCGGAATGGACATAGCATTGAGTCGAGAGATCGGAGATTCAGATGAAAGTGTCTTTAATTGTATTACTTCTCCTGGTGGCCTGCTTTGCCAGCTACGCACAGGCAGTGCTGCCGCGGATGACCTCAGTCGATCCGATGAACGGGAAGATCGGGGATGTGATCGTCGTAACGGGCGAGAACCTGCAAAAGGCCAACGTGGCCAAAGTGTACCTCACCGACGGCAAGAACGATCTTGTCGCGGAGGTACTGGAACAGACCGAAACCACCATCAAGTTCAAGATTCCGGCGAAGGCCACGGGCCGCATGGCGGTCATGGTTCTGACCACGGGAAAGGATCCCCAACTCATCGAGCAACCGGTCAAGGTGACGATTGACCAGCCCGGAACCGTTTAACGGTTCCAGGCGGCTTTTCGAAACCCGCTAGCGCCGGTATGGCGCCGACAGGTATTTCCGGGCCTCCTGGGACGCATCCGCTTCCGGCGCATAGGCGATGGCCTTCCGGTACGACTCCAGCGCCAGCGCCCGGCGGTGAGTCATATCGTAGATTTGGCCAATCCGCAGAAAGGCATACGCGCCCGTATTGAGGTCCACTTCGCCCGAGTGCGCGGTCACTTTCGTCAGGTTTTCCAGCGCCTGGTCCAGGTCGCGATACCAGAATTGGACGACGCCTTCCTGGAAGTAGATCTTCTCCCACGGCAGCCGATCAAACCCCGGGGCGTGATGCGTCTTCAGGTCGGCCACCTGGGCCAGGGTGGCCAGGGCGTCGTTCTTGTCGTTCGACATGCTGTACATCTCGGCCAGTTCCTGACGCAGGATGTAGTTCCGGGGAAACCGCTGGATCAGGTCCTGAATCAGCGGCACGGCCAACCTGGGCCGGTTTTCCCGCCGGTAGAGCGCGCACAGGAAAATGGTGGCGTCCAGCTTGTTGTCCTTGCCGTTCCGGGCGACGTCCTGTACCGTTCGAATGCCTTTCTCCTTGTCGCCGCGAATACCGATCAGGAACCCGAACATCCGCCAGTGCCACGGCAGGCTGCCCACGATGTAATCGTGCAGACCCTCCACCATGCGCGCGTCCACGTTGGAAGGTTCCAGTTGCGAGATGCGGTTATGCAGACGCCGCGCGGCGGTGGCGTCCGCCAGCGAGTCGCGCCAGGATTTCTTGACCACCCAATAGTAGTCCGACCGCAAACCGTACGCAATCCCTTCCGCGTACAGCGCGGCGATGTCGTTGGGATTCTTGGCCAGGCGCGCTTCGCACAACTGCATGGACTTGGCGACTTCGTCCAGAAAACGCTTCTCGGTGGCCGCCGGCGGGTTCATTTTGGGCCGGCGCAAGAAGGAATTGGCGCCCGACACCAGCTCGCTTTCGAGCGCCCCGTTGCGGTACATTTCCTGGAATACGATCGCATGGGCGAGGTGATTGTGGTAGTCGGGCACGCTGGGGTCGAGCGCGATGGCGCGCTCGAAATCGGCGATGGCTTCCGGGTATTCGAGATTGTAAAAGTGGTCGTAGCCGCGCTCGACGAGGGCCGTGGGGCTGTCGGCCGGCGGCGCGCCCGCAAGGGCCGTACCCCCCCACAATGCGCTCGCGAGGGCCAATACAGCGCTCCTCACAGTTCTATCCTAGCAGCCTCCCAAAAAACATTTTGGGCCGCCGATTAACGCCGATAAAGCCAATTGGTAGGAAGGATCGCCGCCTTGCCGGTGGCGGCGGGGTAGAGGGAGGCGGTGGGCGCAGCGAAATCAGGCAGCCAGGAGGTGAGGGCCGGCGACGTGTTCATGGAATGCGCTGAAAGGAAGGAGTTCCCCGGTTCTGGATTTTTCCGGCAGGACGCCAACTGCGCCTTGCGGGGGCGAAGACCGCTCCCGGAGGGGAGAATGCAACTCGCAATGCAACTCGCAATGCAACCCGCGGGAGCAAGGGATGGCGGTCTGGCTTATACTGAGTGGGATCTGGAAGTCCAAGATGTGGCAGCACGCCCGTCAAAAGTGTACGGTTCCGTACCGGAGGATGATATGACATTCGAACAGGGGATGGGCGTCGGATCGTGCACGGCGATTGGAACGGGGCTTTTGGCATACGGTCTCTACCAGCGAAGCAAACTGCTGGCGAGCCAGAGTTGGCCGCAGACAACTGGAACACTGACTAAGGCCAGCGTAGTAAGTGAGAGCTCTTCCGATTCCGGCACTAGTTATTCCGTTGCCGTACTTTATGAATACGTTGTGAACGGGGTCCGTTACACCGGGAAACGGATCGGATTCACAAAGCACTCTATCACTTTGCAAATTAAGTGGCGCAAAACTTTGCACGCTATTTGCCTCATCTGGAGGATAGCGTTCGTCCAGCGCCCAATCGATGACGCAGCGCAAAAAGGCATCGAAGCTCATTCAGCGACAGGCTGCTGTGCGCGAGTGTCGTGCCCGTCCTGCGAGGCGTGTTCAGCGCGCGGCAGCCTAAGCCGCGAGCGGCCAATCCGACGCTTCCGCGCGCGCCAGTTTCTCATCGATCGCGCTCATGATGAAGCGCCGGCGTCCCGCCAACAGATTTTTGCTTCGCAGCGCGGAATCGGTCCTCATGATCCGGTCTATCTTTGCCAGCTGCTCTTCGGTAAGCAACAGCGTGACGGGAACGCGGACGTCGGGCCGGCCGATCGGCTGCGGCCTGGCCGGCTCACCGAATGAGCCGGAATCCGACCTGTTCTTGAAGATACCGGCAGCGATCCCTACAGACAGGGCAATCGCTCCGAGGTTGATGAATGGCTGGCCTAAGACGAGGAGAATGCCAGCTTCTATGATGACGACCGGCAGCACGGCCAGGGCGTCGGGCCAAGCAATCACGTTGGAGGTTCTGAAGATCGTTTGCAGCATCGGGCTTACCTCAGCTCGCATTCTCCAACATGCGCTTTTGGGCCGCCACCGACTTTTTCCCTTCCGGACGAATTGCCATTTTGCGAGGGGGACGAGGATTGATGCCGGCGCGCTTTAAAAGGCCCTCCGCCTTGTGCCGGTCCACGTCGAGCAATTCCATAAAGCCCGCGACTGTTCCGGTGAGTTTCCAGGCGATTTTGCTAATGGCGGTTTCCAGCTCGGCAAATCCGGCGCCCTCGCCGGTTTGGGCGAACTTCATCAGCGTCGCGGCCGCGTGCCCCCCCGAAAGCAGTTTAGCTTGCAACGCCTCGAACCTCCGCTGCAAAGAAGGCTCAGGGAACTTGCGCAGGATACTCCTGACAAAGTCGCGGTGAATCCCGGCGCTTTTCCAGTCGTCCATCGTGGGGTTCTCGCGGAGCAGAAACGCGCGCCCCGCCACGCCATTGGCGATGCCTTGCGTTCGCAGGTCTGCCTTCTCGGCGAAGAGCAGCGCCTTGGCGGCACACTCCCGCGCCTCGGCAATGTGCGCTTCGGGATCGGGGCTGTCCATGTCTCCTTCATACCTGGCGCAGGCGATTTCGGCCGCGAGGCTCCAGGCCCGCGATTCCACCGCCGCGTCATTGCCCGCGGCGGAATCGAGCGCTTTGCGGGCCGTCTCGGCGGCGGCGGTGTATTTGCGCCGGGCCAGCATGCAGGAAGCGATCAGGAGAAGGCTGTTGGCCAGGTTCCGGCGATGGCCGAGCCGCTCGAAGATTGAGACGGCCCTGTCCGCATCGGCGAGCGCCTCATCCTGGAGCCGTCGCATCTCGGCATCGGTCCCGGGTGCGGGTTGCCCGTCCTCAGCGGCTGCGTCATCGAGGCAGGCCTGCATTTCCGCCACGAGCTTTTGAAACGAATCGACCAACCCGGCGGGCGCCGTTGCCAAAGCCTTGCTGAGCCGCGGCCAGAGCTCCACAACCGCGGTGAAGACGCCCCCTTTCCGGCGGATCTGCATGGCGACGTGAAGTTGTTCCTGTAAGGCGCACGCCTGCCTGAATTTCTCATAGCCGCGCGACAGGTAGGCGCGCCCCGCGGCCGGCTGGCCGGCGTGGGGGTGTTTCTCGATTTCCGCAACCGCCGCGTCCAGTAGCTCCGCGGCATCCTCCCCTTCGTGAGGGGCGGTGGCGGCAATCTGGGCCCGGAAGATCATGAGGTTCGCCCGGGTCACATGGTCATCGGCCGCAAGCGCCTGAAGGGCGCCGCGGAGAAGCCTGGCGGCATCCCCCGCGACTTCCTTGGGCGGCTTCTGCTTGATCAGGATGCGGCTTTCGAGAATATCGAGGACGGCCGTGTGCACCGGCGGATCTTTCAGATTGGCAACCTGCGACCCGGCCTCATGC
>Ga0326728_10020335_pt1 | contig 12685 bp, 10 predicted proteins | sample MB3enrmetagenome_FD_207602 | JGI IMG/M metagenome (GOLD analysis project Ga0326728, IMG submission 207602) | Lab enriched peat soil microbial communities from McLean, Ithaca, NY, United States - MB31MN | ecosystem: Environmental > Terrestrial > Soil > Wetlands > Peat | place: USA: New York...
CGGCTCCCGTTTGCTCTGGAAGTGATCGGCTTTTCCGACGAAGAGGGCGTTCGCTTCGGTGTGCCCTTCATCGGCAGCCGCGCGCTGATTGGCGACATCGACGGCGCGCTGCTCGCTACGATCCGTGACGCGATCACCGCGTTTGGCCTCGATCCCAGTCGAATTGGAGAAGCGGCGGTGACCGGCGACTTCCTCGGCTACCTCGAATTTCACATCGAACAAGGGCCGGTGCTCGATTCCCTCGGCCTTCCGGTCGGCGTCGTGGAGTCCATCTGCGGGCAGACGCGCGCCAGCGTCGCTTTCGAAGGCGCAGCGAATCACTCCGGCACCACGCCGATGAGTCATCGCCGCGATGCACTGGCGGGTGCGGCGGAGTGGATCTGGGCGGTGGAGTCGGAAGCGCGCGGCGTTGAAGGCGCAGTGGCGACGGTCGGCCGGCTCGATGTTTCTCCCGGGGCCGCCAACGTGATCCCCGGCACTGCCGTGTGCACACTGGATGTCCGTCATCCCATCGACGAAATTCGCCGCGACCTGGTGCAGCGCCTCCGGCACTCCGCCGAACGCATTGCCGCGCGCCGCTGCCTTCGCGTTTCATCGGAACTGCATCTCGATGGACCCAGCGTTGAAATGGAGCCGGTGCTCACCGCGGCACTTGAGCGCGCCGTCGCGAAATCCGGCCATCCCGTTCACCGGCTCTCCAGCGGAGCGGGGCACGACGCCATGATTCTAGCCCGCCGCATGCCAGCGGCCATGTTGTTCCTGCGCAGCCCCGGCGGCATCAGTCACCATCCCGACGAAACGGTTCTGCCCGAAGATGTTTCGGCCGCTCTCGATGCCGGCCGGCGATTCCTCGAAGAACTGGAGCGCGCCCATGGCTGACAGCGTGGCTGATGCGGTCGTGCGCGGCGGCACGCTGGTAAGCGAAGGACTCCCTCGGGCCGACATCGCCATCGAAGATGGCAGGATCGCCGCCATTGGACCGCATCTCCCCGGCGCCCCCGAAGAAATCGACGCGCGCGGACTGCACGTATTCCCCGGCCTGATCGACATCCACGTTCACTTCAACGAACCGGGCCGCACGGAATGGGAAGGCGCAGCCACCGGGAGCCGGGCGCTGGCCGCCGGCGGTGGAACGCTCTTCTTTGACATGCCGCTGAACTCGACGCCCTGCACCGTCAGCCCCGCGGCCTTCGACCAGAAGCGCGCCGCACTGGCCGAGTCCTCCATCACCGATTTCGCTCTGTGGGGCGGACTGATCCCCGGCGCGATCCCGCACATGGCGGAAATGGCCGAGCGGGGCGTTGTCGGCTTCAAGGCGTTCCTGTGCGATTCCGGTCTCCCCGAATTTCCCCGCGCCGACGACCTGACTCTGTTTGAAGGCCTGCGCGAAGCGGCGCGCCTCGGCCTGCCAGTCGCGGTCCATGCCGAGAGCCAGGAACTTACGGCAGGCCTTGCCCAACGGCTGACCGGAAACAATGTGCGCGATTTCCTCGCGTCGCGCCCGGTGGTCGCGGAGCTGGAGGCCATCCAGCGCGCCACTCTCTTCGCCCGCGCGGCGGGAGCGAAGCTGCACATCGTGCACGTCAGCTCGGGCCGAGGTGTCGCACTTGCCGCCGAAGCCCGCGCGCGCGGAGTGGATGTCTCCATCGAAACCTGCCCCCACTATCTCTTCTTCACCGAAGACGATGTGGAACGCCTTGGCGCCATCGCAAAGTGCGCGCCCCCGCTGCGCGAAGCCACGGAACAGGATGCGCTATGGGCGCACGTGCTGAGACGGTCCGTGCACGTCATCGCGTCGGACCATTCGCCCGCGCCGCCGGAAATGAAGACCGGCGACTTCTCGCGCGCGTGGGGCGGAATCGCCGGCGTGCAGTCCACGCTTGCGGTCCTGATCGATCACGGATATCACTGCCGCCAATTGCCGCTGGAACAGATCGCCGCTCTGCTCTCGGCTACGCCCGCCCGCCGCTTCGCCATTGCATCGAAGGGCGCGCTCTCCGTGGGCGCCGACGCCGACCTCGCTCTTGTGGACATCTCACGCTCGGCCGAACTGCAGCCGCATCGTCTGAAGCAACGCCACCCGCTGAGCCCCTACCTCGGTCATTCCCTGCGCGGCTGCGTCGAACGCACCATCCGCCGAGGTGAGACCATCTTTCTCGCCGGTGAAATCACCGCGCAAACCAAAGGCCGGCTGGTGAGGCCTTCCTGAGACCGCTATGCACCAACTGGGACAAACTCGCAGCGCTCTTCGCCCCGATCACCTCCTGCAAACGCCCGACACGTTCGTGCGAACGCCATGGCCGGGACTGCGCAAGGGCGTCGTCATCGTCCACGTTTCTTCCGCCGCGGGCGCGCGGTTCACTGAGTACACCGCGGAGTTCGAAGAAAGCGGATCGCTCGCGCCAACCGGGGAGCAGAGGTTCGTTTTCGTTTTCGATGGCCAGGCGGAAATCGACGGCGTGTGCCTGACGCCGGGCGGTTACGCTTATCTTCCGCCCGGGCACGCCGCGAGTGTGAGTGCGCGAACTCCCGCGCGCGCGGTCGTTATCGAAAAGCCCCGGACGTCGTCGTCAGTCGCACCGCCGGCTTTCTTCACCGGGCACGAGAGCAACATCGCCGCATCTCCGCTCGCTGACGACGAATCGCTCATGGTTCGTTCGCTCCTGCCTGACGAACCCTCTTTCGATTTCGCCGTCAACACCATGACCTACCTCCCCGGCGCGGCGTTGCCGATGGTGGAGGTCCACGTCATGGAGCATGGCCTGCTGATGCTCGAAGGTGGCGGAATCTACCGGCTCGGCGACTGCTGGTATCAGGCGGCCGCGGGCGACTTCATCTGGATGGCGCCCTTCTGTCCGCAATGGTTCGGCGCGCTCGGCAGGACGCCGGCGAAGTATCTCATCTACAAAAACTGGCAGCGCGGACTGTTCGAATGAAACTCGAAATCGATCAGGAACGCTTCACAGCGGAACTGGACGCTCTCGGCGCCATCTCGGCTGAACCGCCGCCGGTGGTCACGCGCGTCGTTTTCACCGAAGCCGACCTCCGCGCCCGCGATTTCGTGAAAAGGCTTTGCTGCGACGCGGGCCTGGCGATTCGTGAGGACGCCGTCGGGAATACCTTCGCACGCTGGGCCGGCGAGAACGACGACTCGCCCCCGGTGGGCACCGGCTCCCACATCGACGCCATCCCCAACGCCGGGCGTTTTGACGGCACCGTCGGAGTGCTCGGCGGATTGGAAGCCATTCGCGCGCTGCAACGCGCCGGCTTTCGGCCAAGGCGCCCCATCGAACTGGTGATCTTCACTTCGGAAGAGCCCACTCGATTCGGCATCGGCTGCATCGGCAGCCGCCTGCTTTCCGGCCTGCTGGATCCGGCCGCCGCAGCTCAGTTCCGCGATCGCGATGGCCTTTCCCTCGAAGAGGCGCGGACCGCGGGGGGCTTCACGGGCTCGCTCTCAGCGGTGCGCCTGCCGCGGAGCCACTTCTCCGCATTCGTGGAACTGCACATCGAACAGGGCCCGCTCCTCGAACAGCACGGTGTCCCGCTCGGAATCGTCACTGCCATCGCCGCGCCCGCCAGCCTGACGATTTCCATTGAGGGCGAAGGCGGTCACGCCGGCGCTGTGCTCATGCCCGACCGGCACGATGCCTTTCTCGCAGCCGCCGAAATCGCGCTGGCAGTGGAAGCCGCCGCGCGCTCCACCGGTTCCATCGACACCGTCGCCACGGTGGGCCTCTGCGAAGTCTTCCCTGGCGCCGTCAACAGCGTTCCCAGCCGCGCGCGGATCGAGGTGGACGTTCGCGACATTGACGAAGCCCGGCGAGATTCCGTCCTGCTTAACATCGAATCGGCATGCGACGAAATCGCCCGCCGACGTGGCGTTCGCATCAGCCGTCGACTCGTCAACGCCGACCCACCCGCGCGATGCGCCCCCGGCGTCGTTCAGGCGCTTGCCGAATCCTGCGAAGCCCACGGAATCCGCCATGAGAAGATGATCAGCCGCGCCTATCACGATTCGCTGTTCATGTCGCGTATCGCCCTCACCGCGATGCTCTTCATCCCCTGCCGCGGCGGCGTCAGCCATCGGCCCGACGAATACGCGTCGCCCGAAGCCATCGCTACCGGCGCCCTGATTCTGGCCGAAGCGCTCGCGCGCCTGGCATCGCAATGATCCTGAGCTTGTGGAAGCAGAACCTCGCTCGCATCCCCGATTCCGTCTGGGCGCAAACGGATATCGAGGAGTTGATTCTCGCTGAGAACGCGCTATCCGACATCCCGAAAGACATCGGCAGCCTGCGCAACCTCCGCACGCTTGATCTGGGACACAATCAGCTCTCGATAGTTCCCGATGCCATCGGCCGCCTCGAAACCCTCACCGGCTTCCTCTACCTGCACGACAATCGACTCGGCACACTGCCTTCGTCCATGGCCGCGCTAACCAGGCTCCGCTATCTCAATATCAGCGAAAACGCGTTCGCGGAACTGCCCGAATGCGTCACCGGCATGGCCAGCCTGATCGAACTGCGCGCCTCCGATAATCGATTGACCGCGCTTCCCGATTCAATCGCCCGCCTGACCTCCCTGCGCGAGTTGCATCTGCGAAATAACCGGCTGACGACGCTCCCCGAGTCCATCGGCCAGTTGCAGGACCTGCACCAGATCGATCTCCGCGGCAATCCTCTGCGCCATCTTCCGGCTGCCATTGCCACGCTTCCTCGTCTTTACAAGCTCGATCTGCGCTGGGTCGCGACGCTCGGCCCGCCCGCTTGGCTTGCCGATCTGGAATCCCGTGGATGCGCCGTCTACCGCTAACGAGGGACACGCGGCGCCAGCCGCGTCCCTTCGGTATCGCCAGCGACGCGGCTGACGCCGCGTGTCCGTTCTACTACGCCGTAACCAGGTAACGCTCGAAAAACGCCAGAGCCTGCAGGGCAAGCTGGCGGCGCGCATCGGGCGTCTGAAACGCATGCCCATCCTCGACCTTGACCAGCGTTGCCGGCACACCTGCCGCCTGCAGCTTCTCGAAGAGCTCCTGCGCCTGCGACATGGGCACGTTGTCGTCTTGTGTCCCGTGTACGATGAGAAACGGCGCGTCCCCCTGCGCCACCCGGAGCGCGGGCGATGCTCCCCGCCAGACCTCGGGCTTCTGCGAATAAGCCGCTCCCAGAAAGTGCGCGAGAAATGCATCTCCATCGGAATCGTGATCCCGGGTGAAATCGGTTGGCCCGCTCACGTCCACCACCGCCTGCACTCGGCTTGAGAACTTCGCCAGCGCCGGATCGGAATTGTCCCTCGTGTCCACCATTCCCAGCAGCGCCGCCAGTTGCCCACCCGCCGAATGCCCGAATGCGCCGATGCGTTCCGGATTCACGCCATATCGCGCCGCGTTCGCCCGCACCCAGCGAACCGCGCGTTGTACGTCGTCGAGCTGTGCCGGCCAGCGGTTCCTCCCCTCCTGATAGAGCCGATAGTCCACCGCGAAGGCAACGAATCCGTGGCGCGAGAGAAACTCCGCCATGCCGCGCATGGTGCTCTTGTCGAAACTGGTCCATCCGCCGCCATGGATGAGCACCACGGCCGCACGATTGCCGCCACCCGCCGCCGGCTCGAAGACGTCAAGGTGCAACTCGGCGCCGTTCACCGTCGCATAGACGACGTTTTCATCCACTCCGGTCGATGGGGCGCTGGACTGCTGACCGTGCACCACCGCCGCGAGCACAGCGGCCATCAGCAGGACCATTGCCTTGCGCATTGGCCTATAATAGCGGGATCGCCGGAGGAGGTGTCCGATCGCTCGCAACGTCCGCTGTTCTCTGATCCAGGCCACCAATGCTGCGCCTCCCGACGCTTCGCTCGAAGCGACGAAGAAGGCCATGATCGACAAACACGTCGGCTACATCAGGCAGGCCGCCGACGCCGGCGCGCAGATCGTCTGCCTTCAGGAAATCTTCTTCGGGCCGTATTTCTGCGCCGAGCAAACCACGCGCTGGTACGACCTCACCGAGCCCATCCCCGACGGCCCCACCATTCGTCTCATGCGCGACCTCGCCCGCCAACTCCACGTCGCGCTGATCGTACCCATCTACGAAGTCGAGCAGGAAGGCCTCTACTACAACACTGCCGCGGTGATTCACAACGACGGGACGTATCTGGGCAAGTACCGCAAGACGCACATCCCGCACGTCGCGCCCGGCTTCTGGGAGAAATATTATTTTCGCCCCGGGAATCTCGGCTATCCGGTCTTCGATCTCGGCTTCGCAAAGATCGGCGTGTACATCTGCTACGACCGCCACTTTCCCGAGGGCGCTCGAGCGCTGGGGCTCAACGGCGCGGAGATCGTTTTCAATCCGTCCGCCACGGTTGCCGGGCTCAGCGAATATCTCTGGAAACTCGAACAGCCCGCGCACGCCGTGGCCAACGGCTACTTCGTCGGCGCAATCAACCGCGTAGGCGTCGAAGCGCCCTGGAACATCGGCGAATTCTACGGCTCCAGCTATTTCTGCGATCCGCGCGGTCAGATTGTGGCCCAGGCCTCTCGCGATCGCGACGAGGTGCTCACCGCCGACCTGGATCTGGCCATGATCGCCGAGGTCCGCAAAACCTGGCAGTTCTTTCGCGACCGCCGGCCAGATATGTACGAATCCCTCGTGAAGGCATAGCCATGACCAAAGACGAAATCATCCTCGCGCACAAAGAGTTCATTTTCCCCGCGGTGTTTCACTATTTCCGCGAGCCGCTGGTGATGGCCCGTGCGAAGGATCAATACGTCTGGGACATCGACGGCAATCAGTATCTGGATTTCTTCGGCGGCATCGTCACCGTGAGCGTCGGTCATTGCAACGAGCAGGTGAATGCCAAGGTGCATCGCCAGCTCGACACGCTGCAGCACGTGTCCACGGTCTTCGCCAATGAACCGCAGGCCGCGCTGGCAAAGAAGGTCGCGTCCATTACGCCCGGCGGCGCGCTCACCAAATCTTTCTTCACCAACAGCGGCACCGAGGCGAACGAAAACGCCATCCTCACCGCGCGCTGTTACACCGGCTGCACCGACATTGTCGCCCTGCGCCACTCTTATCACGGGCGCAGCGCCGCGGCCATGACGCTCACCGGCCAGGGCGCGTGGCGGCTGGGTCCGACGCAGGCCGGCGTGGTGCACGCGCACAACGCCTACTGTTATCGCTGCCCCTTCGGCCTCACCTACCCGAGCTGCGAAGTGAAATGCGCGCAGGATATGGAGGAGCTGATCCGCACCACCACCAGCGGCCGCATCGCCGGCTTCATCGCCGAACCCATCCAGGGCGTCGGCGGGTTCATCACTCCGCCGAAAGAATATTTTCAGATCGTCGAGAAGATCGTCCGCTCGCACGGCGGCCTGTTCATCAGCGACGAAGTGCAGACCGGCTGGGGCCGCACCGGCGGCAAGTGGTTCGGCATCGAGCAGTGGGGCGTCACGCCCGACATCATCACCAGCGCCAAAGGTCTCGCCAACGGCAGCCCCATCGGCCTCACCGTGGCCCGCCCCGAAGTCGCCGATTCGTTCAAAGGCCTCACCATCTCCACCTTCGGCGGCAATCCCGTCACCACCACGCAGGCCAAAGCGGTGATCGATTTCATCGAGGAGCACAATCTGTCGGCGAACTGCGCGGAAACGGGCGCTTATCTTCGCGGGCGCATGGAAGAGCTGAAGGAAAAACACGAGATCATCGGCGACGTGCGCGGCATGGGCCTCCTGCAGGCCATCGAACTGGTGGAAGACCGCAAAACCAAAGCGCCGGCCGTGAAGCAAACCGCCATGCTGATGGAAGCCGCGCGCGAAAACCGAATCCTCATCGGCAAGGGCGGCATGTTCGGCAACGTCATCCGCCTCTCGCCGCCCATGAACGTCGGGCGCGGCGATGTGGACCAGTTTATCGAGCAGCTCGACCGCAGCCTCGTCGCCTGCAGTGCGGTAGCCGCATGAGCACCCTTCCGGTCGCCCGCAATCTCGAGCAGTTTCCCGATCTGCATCCGCCCTTCGACCCGCAGTCGGCCGTGATCGAGGCCAACCGCTGCCTCTTTTGCTTCGACGCACCCTGCACCGCCGCCTGCCCCACGCACATCGACGTTCCCCGGTTCATCAAGAAGATCGCCAGCGGTAATCTGCGCGGCTCCGCGCTGACCATTCTCGATGCGAACATTCTGGGCCTGAGTTGTTCCCGCGTCTGTCCGGTCGACGTTCTCTGCCAGGGCGCCTGCGTGATGCATAAGCACAACCAGATGCCCATCGAGATCGGCCGCCTGCAGCGGTACGCGATGGAGACGTTCCACGATCACGGCGCTGCGTTTCCGCCAATCCGGGCCGGCGAAACCGGCACGGGGCAAAGCGTTGCCTGCATCGGCGGTGGTCCGGCTTCGCTGGCCTGCGCCGCCGAACTGCGCCGCCACGGATTTCGCGTCACCATCTTCGACGACCGCACCCTCCCCGGCGGCCTCAATACCTACGGCGTCGCCGAGTATAAGCTGCGGCCATCCGACAGCCTGCGCGAAGTAGAGTTCGTCCGCGCGCTGGGCGTGGAGTTCCGGCGAGCCGAAGTCGGAACGGAAGTCACGCTCGACCAGCTCGAAGCCGAGTACGACATCGTCTTCATCGGCGTCGGCCTGGGCGCCATGGAGAAGCTCGGCATCCCCGGCGAAGACCGGCCTGGCGTGATCGACGCGCTGCACTTCATCGAGCGATATAAGACATCGGAGAACTTCACCGTGAGCGGACGCGTGGTGGTGATCGGCGGCGGCAACACCGCCATCGACGCCGCGAACGCCGCCCGCCGCCTCGGCGCCAGCGAAGTGCACATGGTCTACCGGCGCGGCGAAAAACAGATGCCCGCCTTCAGCTTCGAGTATGCGCACGCCAAAGCCGACGGCGTTCGCTTCCATTGGTTCGCCCAGCCGGCGGAGATTCTCGAAGGCGCCGTCCGATTCGTCGAAACGCGACTCGGCGAGCCCGACCCACACGGCCGCCGCGACGCCGTGCCGGTGGAAGGCTCGTATTTCGAATTGCCCTGCGATCTGGTCGTCCCCGCGCTGGGCCAGTCGCGCTTCTTCGCCGATCTGTGCGAGTCGCGCGGCATCCACCTCAGCCGCCGCTCCATCGTGGTGGACCGTCCCACCGGCCGCACCGCCAACCCGCGTTATTACGCCGGCGGCGATTGCGTCAATGGTGGGCGTGAAGTGGTGGATGCCGTGGCCGACGGTAAGCGCGCCGCGCAGGCGATCGCCGCGGCATTCGCCGCGAAGCAGGAAGAGAGCCATGGCTGACCTCACCACCCTTTTCGCGGGCCGCATCCATTCGCCCAATCCGTTCTGGCTCGCGTCCGGCCCGCCCACCAACTGCGGCGATCAGGTGATGCGCGCGTTCGACGCCGGTTGGGGCGGCGCGGTGTGGAAGACCGTCGGCGAGCCCATTGTCAACGTCTCCTCGCGCTACTCCTCGGTCGATTGGAACGGCCAGCGCATGATGGGCCTGAACAACATCGAGCTCATTTCCGACCGCCCCATCGAAACCAACCTGCGCGAAATCGCCGAAGTGAAGAAGCGCTACCCGCGCCACGCCGTGATCGCCTCGCTCATGGTGGAATCGAAGCGCGAAGCCTGGCACGACATCGTTCGCCGCTCCGAGGACGCCGGTTCCGACGGCCTTGAGCTGAACTTCGGCTGTCCCCACGGCATGAGCGAGCGCGGCATGGGCAGCGCAGTCGGCCAGGTTCCCGACTATGCCTGCATGATCACCGAGTGGGTGAAGGAAGTGGCGCGCACGCCCGTGCTGGTGAAGCTTACGCCGAACATTACCGATATTCGCGCGGTGGCGCGCGCGGCAAAGCGCGGCGGCGCGGACGGCCTCTCCGCCATCAATACCATCAACTCCATTACCGGAATCGATCTCGACACCTTCACGCCGCGTCCCAATGTCGGCGGGCTTTCCGCGCATGGCGGCTATTGCGGGCCAGCCGTGAAACCCATCGCCCTGCATCTGGTGCAGCAGATCGCGTCCGATCCCGAAGTCGGCCTGCCCATCGCCGGCATTGGCGGCGTAAGCGGCTGGCGCGAAGCGGCGGAGTTCATTCTCCTCGGCTGCACGGCAGTCCAGGTGTGCACCGCGGCCATGCATTACGGCTTCCGCATCGTCGAGGACATGGCCGATGGCCTTAGCCAGTGGATGGATCAGAAAGGCTTCGGCGCCATCGCCGATTTCCGCGGTCTCTCGCTCCCGCGCGTCACCGAGTGGAAGCACCTCGACCTCAACTATCGGATCGTCGCGCGCATCAATCCGGATAAGTGCATCGGGTGCGATCTGTGCTACATCGCCTGCCAGGACGGCGCGCACCAGTGCATCCACCTCGACGGCCGCCCGCCGAACGGCGCGCACATCACCACCACGCACATCGCCGCGCTCGATGGGCCCGCCCCGCCTCCGCCCGTTCGCGTCCCCCGCGTCGACGAAGCCGAATGCGTGGGCTGCAATCTCTGTTCGCTGGTCTGCCCGGTGGAAGGCTGCATCACCATGGAGCAAGTCAACGCCGGCCGCCCCCACGAATCCTGGGCCGAGCGGACGGCCGCCGCGCAATAATGGATCGCGCCCTCAAGGCGTCCAATGATGATGCGTGCAAGTGTCTCGCTGACTGCGATTCTTCTAAGCGTGCTGCCGATCTGGGCGCAAGACGCCGCAGGCGGCAAAGCTGATTCCACCTGGAAGAAACTCGACTTCCTCCTCGGCAAATGGACGAGCAGCGCAGGCGCGAAGGACACGCCGCACGGAGCGGGGCACGGAGGCTTCTCCTTCGAAGCGCAACTGAACGGGAAGATCGTCGTCCGGCGCAATGTGGCCGACTACGATTCGGGAGTTCAGCACGAGGATCTGATGGTGATCTACGCCGGCGGGGAGCCGGCCACGCCGCACGCCATTTACTTCGACACCGAAGGCCACGTAATCCGCTACAACCTCACTTTCCCCGCGCCGAACCACGCCGTTTTCGAGTCGGACGGAACGCAGCCGGGTCCGCGTTACCGCCTCACGTATTGGCTGGAAGGCAGTGCGCTGAATGGCGAGTTCGAAGTGGCTCCGCCCGGCTCCGGATACAAGGCGTACCTGAACTGGACTTCAAAGCGCGATTAGATGCATCGGCGGAAAAGCCCGGATCGGGCCTCATGTATAATGGTGGCGCTTCGATTCCCAAGAGCAGGGGCGTACACTCCGCGTGCATCTCCATTTCATCGATATCGCTATCATCGCCGCCTACCTGGTGACCTCGGTCCTGGTGGGCTACTGGGTATCGCACCGCGCGTCGCGCAGCATCAAAGACTATTTCCTCGGCGGCAACACCATGCCCTGGTATCTGCTGGGCATCTCCAACGCCTCGGGTATGTTCGACATCAGCGGCACCATGCTGCTGGTCTACTGGATGTTCGTCTACGGCCTGAAAAGTATCTGGATCCCGTGGATGTGGCCCACCTTCAACCAGGTCTTTCTGATGGTCTATTTGTCGGCCTGGCTGCGCCGCTCGAACGTGATGACCGGCGCCGAGTGGATTCAGACGCGCTTCGGCAAGGGCCGTGGCGCCCAGCTCTCGCACATTATCGTGGTGATTTACGCCTTCATCAGCATCATTGGCTTCTTCACTTATGGATTCAAGGGAATCGGAAAGTTCGCGGCCAGCTTTCTGCCGTGGCAGCTCAGCAGCGATCCCGCGCTGAACACCAACCTCTATGCGCTGATCCTGGTCTCCATCACCGCGATCTACGTGATCAAGGGCGGCATGATCAGCGTGGTCATCACCGAGGTGATCCAGTTCTGCATCCTGTCGGTGGTTTCGTTCGCGGTCGGCATTATCGCCATGTCGAAGGTGGCGCCGGAGACGCTGCGCCGTTTCGTTCCCGCCGGCTGGGACAACATCTTCTTCGGCTGGCATCTCAACCTGGACTGGCACACCCTGATGCCCTCCGCCACCAGCCAGGTGGCTTCCGATGGCTTCGGGCTGTTTGGCTTCCTGATCATGATGTTCCTGTTTAAAGGCGTTCTGATCAGCGCCGCCGGGCCCGCGCCCAACTACGACATGCAGCGCGTACTTTCCGCGAAAAATCCGCGCGAAGCATCGATGATGAGTGCGTGGGTGAACCTGGTGCTGACTCCGCCCCGCTACTTCCTGATCACCGGCCTGACTGTTCTCACCCTGGTGTTTTTCGTGAACGACAACCCGGGCATGAGAACGCATATGGACTTCGAGCTGGTGTTGCCCTACGCGCTGGGACATTTCGTGCCCGTCGGGCTGGTCGGTCTGCTGATTGCCGGCCTGCTGGCGGCGTTCATGTCCAATTTCGCGGCGACGGTGAATGCCGCGCCGCCTTACTTCGTTAACGACATCTACAAGCGCTTCATCAACCCGAACGCGCCCGCGAAGACCTATGTGCACCTGAGCTATCTGGCCTCGTTTCTGGTGGTGGTGCTGGGCGTGGGCATCGGCTGGTTCGTCAGTTCGGTGGGCGACGTGGTGATGTGGATCGTCACCGGGCTGTGGGGCGGCTACACCGCTTCCAACGTGCTCAAGTGGTACTGGTGGCGCTTCAACGGCTACGGATATTTCTGGGGCATGGCCACGGGCATTACCGCGGCGCTCACCGTTCCGGCGCTGCTGCGAACCATCGCGCCCCT